>ERZ869909.124-NODE-124-length-117264-cov-8.626076_pt1 | contig 117264 bp, 114 predicted proteins | sample MGYA00520892_ERZ869909 | MGnify/ENA primary metagenome ERZ869909 (study PRJEB32215, sample SAMEA104723947) | bioreactor metagenome | biome: bioreactor; feature: anaerobic bioreactor; material: water | place: China | collected 2015-03-12 ... | reverse complement strand
GAATCCGGATCAAGAACCTGCGCCTGCGTACCTATATCGGTATCAATGAAGAGGAAATCCTCAACCGCCAGGACGTACTGATCAATGGGCTATGGCGAAGGTGCAACGGACCCTAGCCAAATTCGGCAGGACAGACAGTGCGCCGCGGTATTATGGGCATGCGGGTACGGCCTCCCGTCGCCATACCGGATAGCTGCCCAGGGTCAGCAACAGCAGAGGCCCGACGATGAAACAGACGGTGCTGAAGCTCAGCAGGCCCGAGTAGTCGCCAGTCATACTGTAAAGCGCACCGAACAGCAGCGGGGCGGCGGCCGCACCAGCGGTAATCAGGCCCAGGTGAACACCGAACAGCCGACCATAATCGCGCATGCCGAAATAGCGGGCAATGAGATAGGCTGCAATGTCGAATTCTGCGCCGGCTCCTACTCCGACCAGGAGCGTCGCCAGAATGTAAAGTCCGGTGCTATTGGTGGCCATGGCGAAGATCAGACAGGCAAGTGCCGGCATCATCAGGGCTATGGCAGCCACTCCCGGGGCCCACAGACGATCGATCAGATAACCCACCACCAGCCTGCCGAGTATCAGTGATACGCCGAAGGCGCTGAAAATCTGCCCCGCTTCCACCGCGCTCAATCCCCTGTCCTGCAACAATGGAATGATATTGGTGACCAAACCAACCACACAGGCCACCACCAGGGTCATCGATAGATTGCATACCCAGAAACGCCACGAGCGCAATGCCTCCTTGAGCAGCATGCCGCCTGTTTCCGGCTGGGGTGGCGCTGGTTCCGCGGCTGTCGTACTGGCTCTGGGCCGGGTAGGCATGAGCCAGCGCAATGCCAGTGGCAGGGCGACCAGAACCGGCAGCAGAGCCAGGGCAATGAAGCCGGCTTGCCAGTTCCACAGGGTCACTGACCAGGTGATCAGCAGCGGCAGGAGTGCGGCGGCAAGGCCTGACCCGCTGAGAATGATGGCCAGCGCCAGCCCGCGGTTTTCCACGAACCACAGATTGACCAGATGTGACCAGGTGATTTGCAACGTTCCCAGCCCAGCCAGAGGGACTAGAAAGTAACCTAGGTACAGGCTCCAGATCGAATGCTGGATTTGGGTCAGCAGTAGCAGGCTGATCGAGAGAGCGAGTAGCGACAGGATGGTCACAACCCGCAAACCGAATTTCAGATTGAGCCAGCCGGCAAGCTGGGCGGCGACAATAGTGCCCAGCGACAGGGCTGTGATGGCCGCCTGCAACTCACTGCGCCCCCAGCCCATGGCCTGCTCCAGGGGAATCATCATTGCACTGAAGCTGTACAGCAGCAGTGAGCTGGAGCTGGTGGCTACGCCCACGGTAGCAAGTATCAGGATCTTCCAGCCAAACTTGAATTCCCTGGTGTCGAAGTTTTTCATGCTCACAGTCCGTGCAAGGTAAGTTGGAAATAGCGCGGCGTGGCCATCAGTCATTCACCGATGAAAACCGCCGCTTCGGCACTTTTGCTGACCACATGCTTACGCCTGCGGTGACCGAGCGAAGGTTCATCATCATTTCGTCTGGTGAGATCGTCCGGGTGTACCAGCGTCGGGCCGTTGGGCAGTTCCTGCAGCGCCAGGCGGGCAATATCATCGGCCTGTGGCAACTGCATCGTCATGGCGTTGGGGATATTCAGGTGTTGCATGGTCTGCCGCATCATCGGCGTATCCACCGTGCTGATCAGCAGGTTGAGAACGTCCACTCCCTGGTCCTTCCATTCAGCCCAGAGTGATTCCCCCAGGTTGAGGGAGAAGGCTTTGGTTGCCGAGTACATGCCCAGCTTGCGTACACCGCCCAACGCCGCATGCGAGCCGACCAGGATCAGGCCACCCCGGCGGCGCGCCAGCATATGGCCGCCATAGGCATGGCTGGCCTCCAGCACCGTCTGGGCGTTCAGTCGCAGCAGGCTTTTCCAGCGCTCGGCGTCAGTGTTGAGAAACTGGCTGATAAACGGGTCGCCACCAGCGTTGTAGATGAGCAGGCCCACCTGGCGAGTGCCGGTGGCTGCCAGCAGTCGGGAGGTGGCGTCCGCTGCCGAGAGATCCTGGCTGATGGTCAGGACCTCCACACCATAATGGGCTTCGAGCTGCTGTTTCAGTGATTGCAGGGCACTCTGGTTCCTTGCGACCAGAATGCAGTTCAGCCCCCGTGCGGCGACCTGTTGCGCAAAGGCTGCGCCCACTCCGTGGGATGCTCCGGCGATCAATGCCCAGGGGCCGTAGCGGCCAGGGAAGGTCTCATCGGCTTGGCGGGTGGTTATGTCGATAGTCATTTCACCTCCGGCAGGTCGATATGGCTGGCTGAGGCACCTATGGCTGTGCTACCGAACACCTGCACCCGTCGCTCTATTTGCGAGGCGAACAGTTGCAGCAGCGCCAGGTCGTGTTCGGCGCCGGCGTTGATGACGAAGTGCTCCAGTGCGGCGTCCAGCTCTTCTATGGTTTCGACGTGCCTGCCTAGCAGCGCCGAGGCTTCGTGTATATCCTGTGCTTGCAGTGCAATTGTCATGGCATCGGCCTTGCCCAGGTATTCGACGATCTTGCGCACGGCGTTCAGCTTGGTTCGCTGAAATGGATCGGCGACCTCCACCTGCTCTACCGCGTCGCTCAGCATGTTGAGCAGTTCGCTGTTCGGCCCGATGATTTCGATAGGGATGACTGGGGCTTCGATGGTGACGCCCATCGATTCCGCCAGGGCATGTACTACTACGCGGCGCAGGGCGATGTCGAACTCGATATAGGTATCGTGCGGATCTCCTGGTTGCGGTGTGGCGACTGTCGAGGAGAACTGCATGGTGCTGACGGTAGAGAATAGGGCGGTATGAAAGCGCACGACATCCGGTTCGGGTGGTTCACCACTGATTTGCTGGTAGTAGCGGTAAAGTTCGCTGAATGGGCAGCCGAGGGGTTCATAGTTGTCGCGCATGCGGGCAGACGCCAGATCGGCCAGCGGATCGCCGATCATGGCGAACTCGAAATCATAGAGGGCGTTCAGCTTGCCATTTTCGAACAGGTACTGGCCGGAATCATACTGAACTAGGCTGGCCCGGGTGCGGTGCTGCGGGACATTCCTGCGTAGCCAGTTCAGGGCGAACTCGATCAGCGGTTGCGGGCGGGTCTTGTTCCGGGCATAGAGCGGATAATAGGCATTCAGGCCGGCCAGCGAGATGGCTTCGGCACCTTTTGGGAGGTCGATGCCCTTGGCTACGAATTCTTCCAGGGGTAGCTTGTGCATGGTCGCCATGGCTTCAACGTATTGTCTTGCCAGGCTCAGGCGCTCCGCGTCGTCCCTGGCTTGCGATACATCCCGGGTGCCTGGCACGGCCTCCATCACGATTGCCTGAGGGTCTTCGCAGAAGCCGTATATGCGCGGGGTAGGAACACCCTGTTGACCAATCAGCGACAGAATGTCCGCCTCGCGGCGCAGGTCCGGAAAGGGGCTGACGTCACCGCCGCGCTCACCGCGAATATGCAGTTTGATGATCTTGTCACCCTGTTGCAGATCGATATTCCAGGCGGGGCGCCAGCGCGGCAGGCGTTCAATGCTGATGACTATGCCTTCTAGCAACTGCTCTACGAATCGGCATATGTTCTGCTCGCTCACTGCACTGGCATTATCTTGTACGGCCATGTTCATTCATTGCTCCGAAATATGCTTCTACGAGTCCGGCTCCGGCGGGAATCTCGTCATGTATGGAAAAGGGGATACTCAGGCGTCAGGGACATTCATTCCTGGTCCACCCACCTGGTCCAGGGAAACACCCTTTTTTCTGGCCAGGTCGGCGGTGTCGAGGTACTCGCGCCAGGCGCTGATCAAGCCGTCATCGTTCAACTCGTACACGGCCACCATGGAATGCGGCATGGGCTTGCCGCTGGACACTGCATAGTCATCGCGCTCGGTCATCACCACGTTGTCAGAGGACACGATGTTGCGGATTACGCAGTGGTTATGGGTGACGTAGCTCATTTGCCGGCTGATTTCATCGCGCAATGCCTGGCGGCCACGAATGACCGGGCCGCCGGGTACCCAGAGCTGCCACACGGCATCCTCAGTCATCATGTTCAGAATGGTTTCAAGTTGCGGTCGAGAGGTGGCTGTGCCATCGCCCCATGCCGCGCAGAATTCCCTGATGATGTTTTCCTGTCGTATACCCATTTTCGAATCTCGCATCGAGTCAGTAGAAAGTGGTGTCGTGTCCCGGTCAGAGATAAGCCCTGACTACGGGCACCATGGGGGTGGTGCAACTCATACCGCCGTCGACTCGCATCAATGCACCATTGACGTAGCGTGACTCGTCCGATGCGAGAAATACCGCCATGTTGGCGATGTCTTCCGGCTCCCCCAGTTGGGGAACGTTCTGAATGTCGAGAAACGCCTGGACCATCTTGTCGTTGGCCCAGCCTTCGAGGGCTGCCGTGCGGATCACTCCAGGCAGAATCGCATTGCAGCGAACTCCGCGTTTGCCGAAAGTGGCGGCAATGCTTTGTACGTACCAGTTGAGCGCCGCCTTGGAGGCGCCGTAGCTGAACTGCGCCACCTCGCCAGCGATGGAACTGGTGGAAGAGGTGAAAATGATCGAGCCCTGAGACTGTTCGAGCATATGCGGCAGTGCGTGTTTGCAGGCCAGCACGCCGCCCAGCACGTTGACGCGCATGTTGGCGTGGAACAGCTCTTCATTGAAGTTGATGAAATCCACATCCCGGGCTGTTTCGGGGTTCTTGTTGACCGCATTGTTGAACAGCACATCGAGGCGACCATAAGCCTCGATGGTGCTTTCGATCATCCGTTTGATATCCGCTTCCTGGCCAACATCCACCTTGAGTGCCATGGCATGCCCGCCAGCGTCCTTGATGCTGTGGGCGACCCGTTCTGCTGCGTCAGGATACAGGTCGGTCACCACTACTTTTGCGCCCTGTGCTGCGAAGGTTTGGGCACTGGCACGTCCGATACCGCTACCGGCGCCGGTAATGACTGCTACTTTCTCAATGAGTCGCTTCATGGCGGCAAACTCCCTGGTGCAGGAAAGGTCAGCGGCGCTGACCCGCAGCGATGGTTTGCGGGTTGGCTTCGCGTTCAGTGACCGGAGCCGTGCGATAGCGGGTCGGGCCGTTGCCGAACATGCCGTACTGATTGCGGGTGAAGTCGTACAGCGAGTAGGCGTCTTGTTGCGGGTTGTTTGGAATGCCGTATGCCTGGATATTGTATTGGGCTCCCGAGCGGAACATCTCGCCGCTATTGTCCCAGGCGTCATACAAGGCGGCGCCGAAGGTATCTTCGTCGATATAGTAGCGACGTGTTTTTTGCGCATGACGCACTCCCTGCTTGCGCTCCGCCGACACCACCCAGACACGGTGCAGCTCCCAGCGTTCGCAGGCGGGGTTGATATGCTGCGGCATCAGCTTGGTGTCCATGTCACAACCCCATTTCAACTCGTAGTTGCTGTAGGGGATGAACATTTCCTTCTTGCCTTCCAGGGTCCAATCGAAGCGATCCATCTTGCCGGAGAAGAGAAATATCTCGTCGTAGAAGGCGACGCTGCCGAAGGCGGAGTTGGGTGTGTCGTAGGAGAACTCCGGAGCCTGGCGCACACGTCTTTGCCCGGTCGAGTAGCTCCAGGCATAGCGGTCCTGTTTTACCGGATCAAGGTAATCCCAGTAGCCGGAGGCTTCCCCCGCCTTACGGGTAGGGGCTACGGTACGTGACCAGATGCGTGAGGCCATCCTCGGATCGCGCCCTTGTACGTCGATCTGATAGAAGGGTTTTTCGCCGCTGGAGCGGTTGGTGTTGGTCAACGTGACGCGGCCTTGATTGACAACATAGGCGCTGTGGTTCCAGTCCCAGCCATTGATACCCTGGTAATTGAGCAGGTAGTTCCACATCACTTCCTGGCCACTGGCCGGGAGTGGAAAGGGCAGGCCTCCTCGACAGGCTTCGCTGACGGAAAGCCCATCGTGCAACGGAGCACACTCAGGGTCGCTGGCGTTCCGTTCCGTTGCGGCGAGAAAGTCTTCCGGGAAGGTTGCGGTGCGATGTGTGGGGTAGATATCCATGTAGTAGGTATCTGGATACTGTTTCAGCAGCCGCATTTGTCCGGATGACAGCTGGTCGGAAAACTCATCGGCATTCTCGGCGGTGATGCGGAACAATGGGGCTTCATCGGCAAACGGGTTCGGCCAGAAACCATCGCCAGGTTGCAGCTCGGCGCCGACCTGCAGGCCGCCAGTGTATTCAGGGATGGTTCCGGCTTCGTTCGCCGCCGCTTGTGCGCCAAAGCGGGTAAGCGCCTGTCCCAGGTCATCGGCTGTCCAGGTTTCGGTGGCCGTGACGGGAGCAGCGATGATTGCCAGCAAGGAGCTGAGCGCAATGTGATTCATGTTCATGGGGTACTCCGGTTTATTGTTGTGCTTGTTCTGATCAGGCAGCATGCCGGCCTAGAAGGCGCTATTGAGCGTCAGGGAAATCCAGTTGCGGTCGGACAGGCCGATGGCGCCGCTTCCACCCACTACGGTCTTGCCAACGCCAGGGATGTCGCGGGTGATGGTCTTGGACCCGTAGCCAATGTAGGCCAGGCTGATTTCATGGCGCTCATCGAGGGTGCCTTTGATACCCACCTTGAAGTTGTAGTCGCCCTCGTTGCCACCGCCGGTGGCGGCATTTCCGGATAGGCCGTAGTTGAAACTCATGGGGGCCGACAGGTTCCAGCCGGGGAACACGCTCAACCATTGCGGCGTGAAGTTGACGGCGATCCCGGTATAGTTGCGGGTAGCGCAGCCCCAGTCCTTGTTCTGCCCATCACAGCCGGCGTAGCCTTCACCACGAAACAGATTCTCGTTCCTGGTCACCTTGTCCAGGCGGCTGTAGGCTATTTCGGTAATCAGTGTGCCGGTGTCATACAACGGGGTGGTAGGCAGAAGCCACAGGCCATTGGCGACCATGTGCCAGGTATTGCCGCGAGCACCCTGGGCATCGGCGAGGTCGAAGCGGCTGGAGATGAGCGAAGCATTTTCCCGATAGGACAGGTCGACCCCGACCGAAGCGCCACCCAGCACCGGGCCTGCGGACCAGCTCAGGCCATAGAGTTTTACATCCTCGGCATAGACGTAACGTGCGAAATCGGGCCCGGTTTGCAGGCCCCAGGGCGAGTAGTCATCGAACTCGCGATAGAATGCGCTGATATCCGAGTGCAGAAAGTCCAGGCTGTAGCGGGCCATCACCCCCCAGTTGCCACGGTTGTCCGGCTCCAGCGGGTCAATGATGGGAAAAGCGACGCCCGGCGCGACGGGGAGCTGGTGCGGCCCTTCGAGGGCGATGTCTGCCGAGGCGAGATAGGTTCCACCTTCGGGTGCACGGGTGGAGTCCCATTCGAGGAAATACTGGGCGGCAAGAGATAGCCGGTCGGTAACCTGTGCCTGCCCGGACAACTGGGCGAGGGGCAGGAATATCTCGCGGGTTTCGGTACCGGGGTTTGTCTGGGCCTTGCGGCCATCCAGAGGCGCCTGCGCGTAGGATACCGCATGACCGGCGATCAGCAGGCCGTTGCCCCAATAGAGTGTATGCCGCCCCGCTCGCAGGCTGATGGGTGCATCCCCGAGGTAGAATCGGGTGAATACGAAGGCATCCAGCAGTTCGCCACTCAGACCATGATGATAGCGTTCGGTATGAGACGAATAGCCGCCATCCCGATAGCTGGGTGTGCTGGGGCCGGCCGGAGCGCCTGGGTAGTAGACGTTGCCCGGGTTGGTCTTGATATCGGTGTTGGAGTAGGCATGGTCATACCAGGCTGCTCCGCTGACCCGCAGGCCATGGTTTTGCCTGTAGACCAGTTCCAGTTCGCTCATCACATCCAGCCGGTTGGTGACGACGTCACCTCGGTCGAACTTGTAGTTTGATTCGTCATAGGTGGCATTGTTGGCCAGGGCCTTGTCGCGGCCTTCGGCGCGGATACCCAGGTTGTAACGGATACTGTTGTCCCAGCGCACCATCAGGTCGGGATTGCCGGTATCGAATTCCGCGGCCTGGGTGGGACTTGCGCAGGCCAGCAAGGCCGAAAGCCCCAGGGCCCGGTTTAGTGGGGTCAACTCTGGCTTGAACATTAAGCTTCTCCGTGGATGTTGTTTTTATTGTCTGACGCCTCTCAGTAAACGTGACTGGCGTGGTGCGAACAACGGCAGTGTCTATCGCTGAAGTGCATGGGCATATTGATAAAATGCCTATCGGTTGCATCGCAGCCGGCGTGGTGCTGTACCGGCTGTTGAAGGGGAGTGACGAGTGGTTCGGCGCAGGAAACGGTATGCTGTCCCTGCCTTGCCGGTATGAAAGGCTGCGATAGGGAAGGGCGGTAGCGGCAGATGCTGTCAGTGTTCCCGCAACCATTCATCAATGGATTGCCAGGCCGTCAGTCTGGATGACGCCAGGTTATGCATGTGCGCCGCCTGGCCAATACGCTTGAGTGCACGGCTGCTGGCTTTTGGATAGAAGGTCGGCTCGCGCTGCATATCCGGACTGACATCGAGCTCGCCATACAGCAACAGAAGTGGGCAGCTGATTGCCGCCGCTTCCCTGACCACTATGCCTGGTGTGAGTGCGGCAAGTGCCAGCGTCACCGGGGTAAGGCTGGCGTTCTGATTGTCAGCGGCGATCACGTCAACTGGTACATCAGGCATGTGAAACAGACTATGGAGACTCTGCCTGTCAGTGGGTATATAACCACCTTGGGCCAAGCTGGCCCGTAGGTTGGCTGCATCGGTATCGCCCAGCTCCAAGGGCAGGTTGCTCCAACCAGCGACGATCAATCGCTCGAAACTCTGGAAGCGGCCTTGCTGGTATACGCCGAGCATGCCACCCATGGAATGGCCGAGACCGGAAATGCTTAATGCGCTGTGTGCTGACATATCCAGCCATTCACCATCGAGCAGTGCGGCGGCAGTCTGTCGGGTGGCGAAGTCGTTGGCGGCGGCAATCATGTCCAGACTGAGGTGTTTTTCCGGCTCGGGCCGGCTGCTGTTGCCCATGCCCAGGTTGTCCAGAGCCAGTATCAGGTAATGCCGATCGGTCATGAACCGGGCAAAGCTGTAGGAATGGTCCAGATAGGTTGGGTGATAGTACTGCCGGGAGCAACTGCCCCCATGCAGGCAGACCAGCAGGTTGACGGGCTGGCCGGAAGTGAAGGCTGTATCTGGAGCGAACAGCGAGCCGGTGAGCGTTGCAGGTGCAGAGCTGGGTGTGAGATGGCTGATGTCCCATGCCAGTTCAACGTGTCGCATGTGAATCCCTCCTGAAAAAAGCTTCGGCTGCGTAGGCAGCCGAAGGGGTCGTGCATCACCGGTCAGCGTTGTGATTCGCGCATGACGATTGCTTCGGGGTTCAGCTCCCGCTCAGTTCTGGCCGCGGTGAGCACGCGATAGCCACCGTCCATGCCGTCATTGATGACGCCATACATACCTTTGTTGAAGTCGTATATGGAGTGCTTGACGATATAGGGGATGTCATGATCATAAAACTGAACACCACCGAGCATCATCGAGCGATACAGTTGACCGTTCTGGTCCCAGGCATCGTAGAGTCCGGCGCCATAGGTGTCTTCATCGAGGTAGTAGGTGCGCTTGCTGTAGACGTGACGCATGCCGGGCTTGAGCGTGGCTTCGACTTCCCATACCCGGTGCAGCTCCCAGCGTTCACACTCTGGATTCACATGCGATTTCCTGAATTGGTCATCACAGTTGAAGTAGAACTCGTACATGTTGTATGGAATCAGCATCTCTTTCCTGCCGACCAGTTTGAAATCGAAGCGATCCTGCACACCTGAGAACATGAAGAGTTCGTCAAACAGCTCCAGCCCGCCCATGCTGCCCACAGGGGTATCGTAGTTGAACTCCGGCGCCAGTTTGATCCGCCGTTGGCCAGGAGTGTAGCTCCAGGCGCGGCGGGGTTTCTCAGTAGGGTCGATGAAGTCCATCAGTCCGGTCAGTTCACCGGCCTTGCGGGCAGGTTGCTTGGTCAGCGAATAAACCCGGTAGAACATGTCGGGCGCGCGTCCCTCGACATCGGTCTGGTAGTAAGGCCGCTCCACGAAGGTGGCCTGATTGGCAGATCGGGTGACGTTGCCGTTGCGATCTACCACCCAGGTATTGGACGACGACGTGGTGGTGCCGAATTTGCCGTCGTTGTAACGCAGCAACAGATTCCACATCAGCTCGTTGCCGGTTTTCGGGATCGGAAAGGGCAGCCCTCCACGGCAGTTGGGTTCTACCGCTAGGCCATCCTTGACGGTATGGCAGGTAGTGGCGTTGCGGATCGTCGCATCGAGGACTTCCTGCGGGTAGGCCGCGGTACGGTGGGACGGATAGACATCCATGTAGTATTCGGCATTTCTTTGTAGCACTTCCTTTTGCCCCGCGCTCAGCAGGTGGGCGTGCGCGGCCATGTTCTCCGAAGTAATGCGGTACAGCGGTTTTTCATCGGCAAAGGGATCTTTCCAAAAGCCGGTGCCTGGTTGAAACCCCTCTGGCGCGGTACGTAGCCCACCCTCATAGGCCGGAATGGTTCCGTCGGCATTGGCTGCCTGGATAGCGCCAAGTGGTGTTAGGGTATTGCCCAGTTGCCGAGCCTCGTCAGGGCTGACAGCTGCGAAAGCGACAGCGGACATCCCGCCCAATAGCAAACCGAGAGCGATCTTCAGTTTCATGAAAAATCTCCGTTATGAGTGTTGTTGGAAGGAGTTTTTTGGGATTGACGCCCACCGTCGATGCGGTGAGCGAAGGGCTGCCCGGCTACTACTTACGGTGGTAAAACGCTGGTGGGTTGTTACTTGAGGAAGCACCGACAAGTGCATCGACCTTGACGGCCATCCGGAATGATCCAGAGCTGTTTTCACTGTGTTGTCCTTTTATTTTTATTGTTCAACGGCCGCTGCCAAGACCCGCGCCCGGGCAACCGGAAAGGTTGTTCGAGCTGTTTGCGCGGTGACGAAGTGATCACTTTATCGAGCCTCAGCATGACCTGAATTTACCCTAGCAGATCTTGTTTTTTTATTCCATATGTAGACTAAAATTCTACCTTAAGAATTTTGATGCTAAAGTGGATTTCCACTGTCGCGGCAAAGTTTGCTGCTAAACATGTTCTGCCGGATGGATTCGCCTGGCGGCATCAATCGTTTTACTCCGGGTAAAACGGATGCCCGGCACTTGATGGCTTTTGTTGTTAGGGTGCTGGCTATTCCATAGACGATTGGACTGCCGCGACGGGGAACAACTTGATATTGAAGGCGGACAACAGCGCGGCTGTTGTTTGCAGAGAGTCTGCCATGGAGACCAGTTTATGAATAAGAACAATGCAGATTTTGATGTGATCATCGTCGGTGGCGGCAGCAATGGCTTATCGGCAGGCTGTTATCTGGGGCTTGAGGGTAAAAAGGTGCTGGTGCTCGAGGCGCTGGACAAGATCGGTGGTATGGCTTCTTCGGGCTATCTGATTCCTGAAGCACCGGAACATCTGGTCCATCCTTGTGCACTGGACATGATGTCCATGCGTGTGCATTCGCATGTGCCGCAGGAGCTGGAACTGGAGCGGCACGGATTCAAGATGGTCGAGTTGGCCCCAGGCTATGTTTATCTGCATCCGGATGGCAGCTCGATTATTTTCTGGCGAGATCGGCTGAAGACGGCTGCTGAAATCCGACGCTACAGCGAGCGGGATGCCGAGGCCTTTCTCGAGTTCATGAATGTCATCGACATGTTCATGGATATTGCCCTGCCGATGATGCGGGTCGACCCCACGAAGCTGAACCTGAGCACCAAGCTGAAGGTCGTGGGGACGGCCTTGAAGAACCGCAAACTCAAACCTCAGTTAATGGCGTTGATGACCGGGTCGGCTCATCAGGCTGCCCGTGAGCGATTCGAGCACCCGGTAACCATTTCGGCTATGTGTGCCTTGACCGGGCTGGCCGGCGACATTACCGCTGATGGTGGTGGCATCTACTATGCCTTGCTCGGCTTCCTCCACCGTTTCGGGGTAGGACGGGTCCTGGGCGGCATGCAGCAGTTGAGCAATGCAATGCGCTCCCGCCTCGAAGAGCTTGGCGGAGAGGTGCTGACGTCGGCAACGGTTACTGAAATCATCGCCAGTCAAGGTCAGGTAAAAGGCGTCAAGCTGGCTGATGGTCGCGAATTCAGCGCCCGCTCGGTAATTGCCGGATGCCACCCCAAGGTGGCTCTGGAAATGGTCAGCGCCGGTGAAATCCCCTCCTATCTGTTGACTCGTATTGCCATGGCCCCGGCCAATGCCAAGGGTTCCGGCCCGCTCAAGGTGGATCTGGCGTTGCGCGGCCATATTTCCGTCCCACGCTTTGAAGCCGCCAGGGGGGATGGCATCGATCTGCGCAAGACCTGCCTGCTGATAGGTACTGAAGAGGCGGTACTGGAGAATTTCGCTGCCAGCGCCCGGGGCGAGGTGCCAACTCTGCCTTACATCACCATGGCGGCTCCCAGTGCGGTGGATCCGTCCCAGGCTCCCGCCGGTCAGGACGTGTTGTACGTCTACCCCCCTGTCATGCCGGTCCGTCCTAATGAGGGATGGGATGCGCTCCGGGAGAGGGTGGCTGATCAAGTGATCGAGCAGATATCCGAGTATGTCGAGGGGGTAAAGGGGCAGGTTATCGGTCGCTGGATCGAGGCCGCACCCGACTTTACCGCCCGGCTGAACACGGTAAACGGCTGTGTGGTGCATATCGATACCACCACCATGCGCTCCAGTACCATGCGACCAGCCCATGGTTTGGGTGGTGATACCTTGCCGGTTGTCGGCTTGTATCTTGGCAGCGCCGGGAGCCACCCGGGTGGCGGGGTCAATGGCATGGCCGGTCGCCTGGCTGCCAAGCGAGTGACCCGCTATCTGGCCAAAACACCATGAACTGACAAGCCCGTCCACACAATCTTTCAGTTTGCGTCGACGTCAGGATGAAGCGCGCCAGTAATCGGGGCGTGCCAGTGATCATAACAACAAGGCCTTTTGGTCATGAGGAGAAAATCTATGTCGCTTGAAGCTCAGGAACTCGATATTGAGGCCGCATATCATGCGGTATCCGACACCTATCTTGGCTCGGATGTGGATATTCATGCACTTTGCCGTGACAAGCGCAATAACGAGCCGGTTATGCGAGGTGACTTTGTCGATACCTATCTCAAGGTACCGACCAATGCCGGCGCCAAAGCGGCAAAATGTGCGGTAACGTTGTTCAAGTACAAGGATGTGATGGCGGTGCTGCGAGATGCCGAAACCTTCACCAGCGGTTTCATTGCCGAAGGCCTAGGTGCCTTTTTCGATGGCCTGATCATTCTGGCCATGGATGGTGAGCAGCACCGTCGTACCCGTGCATTGCTGCAGCCGGTTTTCATGCCCGAAACGGTAAACAAGTGGCGGCCCGAGATCGATCGGGTAATTCGTGAGGAGTTTCTGCTGCCGATGGTCGCCGACAAGAAGGCCAACCTGATGGACTTCGGGCTGTACTTTCCGATCCGGGAAATGTACGCGTTGATGGGTTTTCCGAGTGATGATCCAGAAAAATTCAAGAAGTATGCGACTTGGGCGCTGGCGTTGGTTGCTGCCAACCAGATCGACCCGGAAAAGGCCAGAATTTATGGTCCCATTGCCGGCCAGGCGGTGAAAAGTCTTTACGACGCGATCAAGGAAGTGGTCATCAGCAAGCGCGCCGAGGGGGCCAAGGGAGATGACCTGATCAGCCGTCTGATCAATGCCGAATACGAAGGGCGTGCACTGGATGACCATGAAGTGACCACCTTCGTCCGCTCGCTGTTGCCGGCCGCGGGTGAAACCACCACCCGCACGTTCAGCTCCATCATGACGTTGCTACTGGAGCGCCCGGAATTGCTCGATAGGGTTCGCAATGATCGCAGCCTGGTCAGTAAGCTGATTGATGAAACCGTCCGTTATGAGCCGGTCGCCACCTTCAAGGTGCGCCAGGCGGCCAAGGATGTCGAGATCGGTGGGGTGACGGTGGCCAGGGGTGCGCTGGTTCAGTGCATGGTTATTTCCGCCAACCGGGATGAGGACGCCTTCGAGAACGCGGAGGCATTCGATATCGACCGCAAGGCTCGGCCCTCGTTTGGGTTCGGTTTTGGCCCGCACATGTGCATCGGGCAATTTGTTGCCAAAGTGGAGCTCAATAGCGCCATCAACGGTATTTTGGACCTGCTCCCCAATGTTCGCCTGGACCCTGACATGCCTGCTCCGAAGATTGCCGGCGCGCAGTTGCGCGGGGCCAAAGCCATTCACGTCATCTGGGATTAATGTATTCGGGGCTGATCTGTGGCGTCAGGGTCAAGTCAGATAAACAGGGGCCGGCGAAATATCCGGCTCCCAGGAGGTGATCACAATGAGCAATATTGACAGCAAGGCGATCGAAAACTTTCTACATGGACAGATTGAAAGCTGGAATTCCGGTGACCGGGAAAGTTTTTTCGAGCATTACCGGAAGATTTCTCCCAACGGGCTGGATATCGAGTATCTCGGCCGCCCGGTGGTGGACGGCTGGCCGGTACTGGAAGGTATGTGGGCGCAGCAGAACAGCAAGTTTAGTGTCGAGGTCGAGCTATCGATCATCGCCGGCAACGAGGCTGCCTGCCACCACAGAAACGTCATGCGTGACGGCAGTGGGGTGATTGAAACCATTGAGTTGTACAAGTTCGAGGAAGGTAAAACCCTGGTGCGCTATTTTATCAAGCACTGATGGTTTGTCTGAAAGCCTGAACCCGCAGCATGTCTGCGGGTTTTTTGCTTCAGGACTTGGACGTTAAAGGCATTGGTCAGGACATTTCAGCCCGATAGAGCCCAGGATGGTGTATGCGGGGGCCGAGCGTAGAGAGAGCAGCGTCAGGGCTGCGCCCACGGCGGCTACCAGGGCATAGAACACCACGGGATCGTAGTTGCCATGGAGTGAGTAAACATAGCCGAACAAGGCGGGTGACAAGCCCGCCACGATGGTCACCAACCCAAGATGCAGGCCAAAGATGCGTGCATAGTCGCGCATGCCAAAATAGCGAGCCATCAGAAAGGCGGCTATATCAAACTCGGCGCCGGCACTAAAGCCAATGCAGATGATTGCGAACACCAGCAGCGCGGTTGCCTCAGATCCTGTTGATAGCAGGACGGCGCAGCCGATAGCGGGGGTAAACAACGCAGCGGCGGACACTAGAATAGGGGGGTAGTGATCCAGCAGATAGCCGACCAACAGGCGCCCGACAATAATGGAAGCTCCGAAGGCACTGAATATCTGGCTGGCGGTGAGTGCTGGCACGCCTTTGTCCTGCAGGTAAGGCACCATGACCGTGACCATGGCGACGATAAGAGATACCGACAAAATGAGTGATATGTTGCAGAGCACGAAGACCCGCGATTTTCGAGCCTCTGCAAAGCGCATTCCCGCCAGGATTTTCACCCTCTCAGCCTCCTGATCCCGGTTTTTTACCGGGCTGGCTATTGGAACATGCAGCCAGAGCAGGGCCATGGGGAGCGTTATCATCAGTGGCATAAGGGCTAGGAGTACGAAGCCTGCCTGCCAACCGCCAAGCTGAATGCTCCAGGCAAGCAGGGGCGGCATGATGAGGGCCGCCACGCCGGTCCCGCTGAGGATGATAGCGAGCGCGAGTCCACGATTGCGTTCATACCAGAGGCTGATGAGCTGCGTCCAGGTAATGGCAATGGTGCCCGCGCAAATGAGTGGCATGGCAAAAAAGGCAAAATACAGCCATGTGATTATTGCCGGTGAGTTGGGTCAGGGCCGCGTAGCAGGCAACCTGCAGCGCTATGGAAATGATGGCGACACGGCGCAGGCCAAAACGGGCGTACAGCCAGCCGAGAAGTTGCGATGCTACCGCGACCCCGGCGAAGAGAAAGGTAATGGACGCTTGTAGTTCACCGCGACTCCAGCCAAAAGCATCCTGAAGGGGTATTACCATGGTGCCAAAGCCATACAGCAGAGCGGCACTCATGCTGGTGCACACACCGAACAAACCGAGTATCAGAACCCGCCAGGCCAGACGGAATTCAGTGATATCCAGTCTGGCCGGATAACGCGAAGAGGGGGCGGACATCATGACTTCTCCTGCGGCACATGCACCTGAAAGCCAGGTGCAAGGTAAGTTGCTACTGCTCTTTGAGCATTTCTGCCACTTTAGGTAAAGCGACCATGGTTGCCCCGCCGTCAACCAGCAGAGAGGTACCAGTGATGTAACTTGCTTCGCTCGAGGTCAAGAACAGGACTGCCGACGCGATATCGTCGGACTCCCCCAGCCGAGGCACGGGAAAGTGCCTGGCCAACTGATGAGGCAGCTTATCCCCCAGCGTGCTCAGCATGTGATCCGTCCCGATCAGGCCGGGCTCGATTACGTTGACCAGGATATTCAGTGAGCCAAACTCAACCGCAAGGCCGCGGGCAAAGGCATTCATGAAGGCCTTGCTGGAGCCGTAAGGTATCAGGGTAGGGGTATATTTCCGGTTTGCTTCACCCGAGGAGATAAACAGGATTCGGCCTTTCTCCTCGGCTTGGCTCAGGTGTGGCGCGGCATCCTTGGCCAGCCAGAACAATGATTGGATATTGCTGCGCACCAGATGATCGAACGTTTCATCCGCCATCTCGGTTATCAACCCATGGGCTGTGTCGGCGGCGCAATGAACCAAGATGTCGAGTTTGCCGAAACCGGCGATGGCCCCTTCAATCATGGATTTGATTGCCGCACGGTCAGCGACATCGCCTTGGACGAGCAGCGCTTGCCGGTGCAGAGCTTGTATCTGCGCGACTGTCTCCTGACCGTATTTCGGGGTGCGGGCCGATACAACCACATTGGCGCCTTCCCGGGCATAGGCCAGGGCGATGGCCCTGCCCATGCCGCGTCCTGCGCCTGTGACCAGAACCACTTTATCTTTGAATTTCATCGAGCAAGGTATCCTTCTCGTCTGAGTCAGAGAGCCTGCCTGCATGCGGGCAGGCTTGAGCGGTTGGTCTCAGAGGTCCGCGCCGCGTATGTTGCGAGCAGAACCATTACGGCGGTCCGACTCTCCCCAGGCCAGCCAGCGATCGGGCTCTCGGGTATCGCCGACCCGGCGCCAGCGGCCTTCCTGCTGCGCGGTAATCGGAAAGCCACCAACAAAGTCGATCATTTCGCCTTTGGGGTCGGGCAAAAATTCCCACTCTTCCTCCCCGTCAAGAATGATGCGAGCCGATTCCAGGAAATAACTACCGTCCTTGTGAACCGCCAGGCCTTCGATATCCGTTGTCGTGCGTATGTCGCCTTTTTCATTCATGAAAATCGCGTAACCAAGGCGATCATGGCCGACCATGAAGGATCCAGCGTCCCAGCTACCATCCTTGTAAATGCTTACGAAAGACCACCAGATGACGTGCATCTTGTTGTTGACCACCAGATCCTTCTTGAAGTGGATAGCGCCGCCTTCAGCCATGTAGAACTGGTCCAGCGCCATGGCTCCTTTGACCGGACGGCCCTCACAGATACCGGATATATCCCACAACTGGGAAACATAGAAAGTGCCCCACTCCACCCCGGGCAAATACCACTGCAATCCGGAGCCGATCAACTTGCCTTCTAGTTCAAAAAGACCCTCTTCCTTCCATGTCAGACGCTCACTGGAGGCGGTGATTTCCCATGGGTTGCCGGGCTCACCCGGCTGGCTGCTCCAGCGCACCACGTCGCCTTCCAGGGTTTGCACTGGAATCTGAGTGGCGGCCTGCGCCGCCATGCGCTCATGGTCCATGCGTAGGTGCCGCCCGTCGATATGGTTGCTTTGGTATATGAATTTGGTCGGGTTGGGTGTGCCGCTGGGCGCCAGCAGTGAGCGCACGAAAGAGTAAATATTTCCCTCTTCATCCCGCACTGAGCCGAACGGTGAGCTTTTGCTCAGATGCAAGCCAAAGAAACCACGCAATCCGGCCATGGCAGGCCCGGTTACCTTGTGTGGGCCCACCAGTTGCTGGAAGCCGAAGTCTCCGCGTTCTGGAACTGTTGTGAATGTCCGCATGATGTCCTCTTCGTTTGTCGATTGCAGGGCCGTTGTCCATCGGAACGTCAGCCTGCGGGGTAAATGACAGTGGATGGTGTTATCGCTGGCTGTGGCGTGAAACGATGGCTTCTGGTGCCATGTTTCTTTCTGGCAGAGGCGTGTCGAAGAACTTGTAGCCACCATTCAAGCCGTCGTTGATCACGCCGTACATCCCCTTGTTGAAGTCATAGATGACGTTCTTCACGTTATAGGGAATGTCCAGGTCATAGAGCTGTACGCCGCTGAGGAACATGGCGCGATAAAGCTCGCCATGCTGATCCCAAGCGTCGTACAGGCCGACACCAAAGGTGTCTTCATCGAGGTAATAGGTACGCTTGCTGTATACGTGTCTGCTACCTGGCTTGAGGGTGGCTTCTACCACCCAGACGCGGTGCAGCTCCCAGCGCTCACATTCAGGGTTTGCATGGTTTCTGAGTATCTGTTCGTCTTGGCCACAATCGAAATAGAAGTTGTAGGCGTTGTAGGGAATGAACATCTCTTTCTTCCCAACCAGCTTGTAATCAAAGCGTTCCTGGCTGCCGGAGAACATCTGCAATTCATCAAACAGGGTCACACCACCCTGGCTCGCTACGGGAGTGTCAAAGGCAAACTCGGGCGCCAGTTTTATCCGCCGCTGTCCTGGTGAGTAGCTCCAGGCCCTGCGAGGTTGTCTTGTCGGGTCCAGATAGTCCGCCAGAATGGTGACTTCTCCAGCCCGCCGGGCAGGGAACTTGTTGAGAGAGAAAACGCGGGCATACATCTCTGGATTGCGATCACTTTGATTGACCTGGTAGTAGGGCATTTCTTCAAAGGTTTGTTGTTCTGCTGCCTTGGTCACGCTGCCGTTGGCGTGGATGATCCAGCTATTGGAGGCGGATGTGGTCGAGTACCCTGAACCGATTTTGTAGCGCAGTTGCTGGTTCCATATGACCTCGTTGCCTGACTTGGGTATGGGAAATGGCAGTCCTCCCCGACAGGATGGATCGACGGCAAGGCCATCCTGCTTGATGTGGCATTCAGTGGCATTGCGCAGAGTCGCATCCACCACTTCCTGGGGATAAGCAGCAGTGCGGTGGCTGGGAAAAATATCAAGGTAATAGCCTGGGTGATTTCGCAGCAGCTGTTTTTGACCCTGACTGAGTTTATCCGCGTATTCCTCCAGATTGCTGGCGTCAATACGAAACAGTGGTTCCTCATCCTTGTAAGGATCAATCCAGAAACCGGTACCGGATTCGAATCCTTCTGGCGCGGTACGCAGGCCGCCGGTATAGGCGGGGATGGTGCCCTCGCTATTGCCAGCTTTTGTCGCACCCCAGGGAGTCAGGCTTTTGCCCAACTCTTCAGCCTCCTGTGGGCTGACGGCCGCCAGTGAGGAGGCAGATAGTGCCGTGAGTGCGGTACATAGGATGAGTCGACGTTTCATCGCTGTTCTCCGTTTATTTATTGTTGGAACGGCTTTTCTATTTGACCTTCAGGTCGTCACCAGCTGATCAGGGCATGCAAGTATTTGGAGAAGACATGGGATGGCGAAACGGTAATACAGCTTCGCTGCTGTAACCTGCGTGGAATAGGTGGCCGTCTGACGCCGTGTTGAGAGTGTTCATTGAATACAACCTTTTGTTTTTGTTATTGGATGGTCAGCTGAAAAACGATGTTTTGGTTCTGCCATCCGGTGAGATCAAACCTAGCAGAGCAGGCTTATCAAATCCATTATGCAGAATTCAATTCTTATTGAAGAATTAATGTGATTCATAGGTTTTGTTGGTTGTTGCAGGTGATCAACTGCTGCTGTGGTTTTCCCGTATAGCCAGGATTGATGGGGGTTGTAGACTGAAATAGACAGCGCAGCTGCGCCGACGGACAGGCTGGAATGGCAGGAAATAATCGTTTTACCTGGAGTAAAACGAAACGCTCATCGAGTGCCGCAAGAAGTGAACAATACCGGCTGTGGCGGTCGGCTGTACCCTTTCATCAGCTCACTCCTGTGCCGGCTCTTCAAGGTCGGACTCTTGTAGCACAAGCAGGTTGCGCTGATGACCGAACTGATGAATCAGCAGGCTGCCACCTGCCAGAAACAACATGACGCCGGTCAATGGAATGGCGCTGGGCATGGTCCAGACACTCACTGCGATGGCACCCAGCGTGCCGAAGAGAAACTGTATGGATCCCATTATGGCTGAGGCGGATCCTGCGCGGTGGCCCTGACTGGCCATGGCCAGCGCCACGGCATTGGGGGTCAATAAGCCCATTGACGTCATGTAGATGAAAAAGCAGAGCATCAGCAAGGAGAGGGAGGCCATACCCAGAAGTGTTGCGACGAAACCGACCGTCGCAGCCAGAACGGGTAGCCACAGAATGTATTTCAGCAGAGAGGCAGGCCCGAACCTGGATACCAGCCTGGCATTGAGTTGAGATCCGGCGATCATGCCAAAGGCATTCATACCGAAGAACCATCCGAACCGTTCCGCCGGCACGGCGTGAAGTTCGATAATCACATAGGGTGCGCCGGCGACATAGGCAAACATGCCTCCGAATGGCAGTGAGCCGATCAGCACATACAGCATGAACTGGCGGTCACAGAGCAGATTTCCGTAACGACTGAGGGTACCCTTCAGCCCGAGACGTTTTGTGGTGTGCCTAGATAACGTTTCACGCATGGTGAAGTGCATGCTCAGAATAAGCAGCATGCCAGCGCCCGCCAGTATGGCAAAAATTCCGCGCCAGCCCACGAAGGGCAACAGCAGGCCGCCGATTACAGGTCCGAGAATCGGCGCCAGCCCAAGGGCCAGCATCAGCATCGAGAAAGCCCAGGCTGCCTGGGTCGTAGTGGTGCGATCGCGAATCACTGCGCGACTGATGACCACACCTGCTCCACCACCCAGGGCTTGAAAAAAACGGGCTACCGTCAGCGTTGCCAGATCGTTGGCCAGCATGCAGACGAGGGAAGCCAGAATGAACAGCGTGAGCCCGAAATACAGAGGGGGTTTACGTCCGTACCGGTCACTCAACGGGCCATAGAGAAGCTGGCCGAGGGACATGCCCAGGAGAAAGATGGCCAGCGTTATCTGCACATCCGATGACTCAACGTCCAGGCTCTGGGCTATCGCCGGGAAAGCTGGCAGATACAAGTCAATAGACAGCGGGGACAGGGCCGTCAACATTGCCAGTAAGAACAGCCAGCCAGGAAAAAAAGGTGCCCGTCCAGGACTGTTCACGAATTGCAACTCCTTGTATCGCTGATCCTTTTGTTACAAGGCCAGCATCATGGCGGATAAAATGATCAGAGTGGATAGCTGGCGCTGACCTACCAGAAGGAGGCAGGCATTAATGGAAGACACTGTAAAAAAACCCCTTAGACCCTTTCGAGTATCCGGGGTTAAACGATCAAATGGTTAAGCGCGATGAGCCAGTTCCCAGGCTTTCAAATCGAACTCAGGGGCACTGGCCTCGGCAGCCGTGAGCTCCGGCGGGCGAGAGAGAATTTTCTTGCCTGCCAGGTGGTCGCCGGGGCGGTTGCAGGACTCGATGGCAACCAGTTGGCCCTTGCGGAAACACAACACGGTGAATTGCTGTGACTCAATCGAGCCCAGGCTGACGGTGCTGTCGTAGCCGGTGGAGAGGCCGACGATCTGCAGTTTCAGGTTGCCTTGATCTGTCCAGAACCAGGGGGTTGCGACAAACGGGCTGGCCTTGCCCAGCAGCCTGGCGGAAACGGTCCGCGCCTGATCCATGGCGTTGGGCACCGATTCGATTCGGCTATGCTCGCCATGATTGTGAATGCAGGGGAAGCAGGCGACGTCGCCGATGGCTGATATATGTGGATCGGAGGTCAGCAGATTGGCATCGACCTTGATGCCGTTCTCGATCTCCAGACCCGCTTCGGTGGCAATGGATATGTTGGGGATGACGCCAATGCCATAGACCAGCAGCTCGGCGGGCAGTATCTGGCCGTCAGTGGTTTCGACTGCCGTTACCTGACCATTTTCACCTATGAGGCGCTTCACACCCTGACGGAAATGGAACTGCACGCCCCAGGCTTCGTGCGCCTGACGGAACAGGCTGGACATTTCAGCGGAAACGGCCCTGGCCATGGGCCGGTCTCCGAGGTCGACCACATGAACCGATGCGCCCTGTGCTGCGGCTACGGCCGCGAACTCCAGGCCGATAAAACCGGAGCCTACCACCACCACATTGCGAACGTCTTTTACCCTGGGCGCCAGGGCGTTGGCGTCGGCCAGGGTTTTTATACCGAAGACCCCAGCGAGGTCATCGCCCGGGATCGACAGTGCCCGGTTATGCGCGCCTGTGGCCAGCACCAGGTGGTCGTACTGGAGGCTTTTGCCGCTGGCCAGCACCACATGCCGGTTCTGCCGGTCAATGGTGGTTGCGCTGTCATGCAGCAGTTCTATCTGTTGCTGATCGAAGAATGCTTCAGGCCGAAAGGCCAGATTGGCAGCGCTGATCTTGCCCAGCAGGTAAGCTTTGGACAAGGGCGGGCGTTGGTAGGGCAGGCCGGGTTCGTCTCCGATAAGCGATATGTGTCCGGTAAAACCACCCTGCCGCAAGGATGCAGCCACCTGAAATCCCGCCTGCCCGGCCCCGACAATGACAACTGACGAAAGAGACATATCTACTCCTGAGCACCTTAGTACTGGGATTCAGGCAGGTGCAGTACCATGCCGTCCATGCTGTCCTGAATGACCAACTGGCAGGTCAGGCGGCTGTTATCTCGACGTTCGCTGGCGAATTCGAGCATGTCGGTCTCGGTGTCTTCCGCCGCAGGCAAGGCCGCGACCCAGGATTCCTCGACAAAGGCGTGACAGGTTGCACAGCTGCAGGCACCGCCGCAGTCACCCTGGATGCCGGGAATCATGGCATTCATGGCGGCTTGCATGATGGATTGACCGACTTCTCCAACAATGGAGTGCTGGGTACCGTTATGTTCGATCAGGGTTATTGTTGGCATTGTTTTTCTCCAGTCAACAGTTTCAGGCCATTGCAGGCTTCAGGGTGGGCGATACTTCAAACCGGGGTGGACGACCCAGGGTCAGAAGCATCAGTGGGCCTACAATTGAGCAGATCAGGCAATAAACGAGCATGGTCGTGTAGGACCCGGTCTGGCTCAGGAAGGCGGCAAACAATAAGGGGGCGGCGGCCGATGTGGCGGTCAACAAGCCGATATGGAAGCCAAACAGACGACCGTATTCTTTCAGTCCGAAATAGCGGGCAATCAGAAAGGCAGCAATATCGAATTCGGCGCCTGCACCAAAACCAATCGAGATCGCTGCCAGCAGGAGCAGAGTGAAGTCGGTCGTGCCGCTGAGCAGGATCAGGCAGCCAAACGCTGGCATGGCCAGGCTGATGGCCGATATGCCTGGAGGCCAGACACGATCCAGCAGATAGCCGACCAGAATCCGGCCAATCACCAGCGAAATACCGAAGCCACTGAAAATCAGGCCGGCTTCTTCCGCGGAAAGTCCAAGGTCACGCAGAATCGGTACGGTATTGGTAACCATGCCAATAACCACCGAGATGACCAGTGCCAGGGAGATATTGCAGATCCAGAACTTTTTCGAAGTGAAACCTTCCTTGAAGGTCATGCCAGCGACGCTGCGCAGGGCCGCCTGCTTGTCAGCTTCACTGGCATGGCTCTTGGGTTTTGGTACTGAAAACCACCAGATGGTCAGCGGTAACAGCAGGAACAGGTTGATCATGGCAAGGATGACAAATGCCGCTTGCCAACCCCAGACGCCAATACCCCAGGAAAGCAGGGGAGGGATGGTCGCGGCTGCCAGCCCGGTTCCTGACAAACCAATGGCCAATGCCAGGCCGCGATTCTTTTCAAACCACAGGTTGAGCAATTGGGTCCAACTAACGGCCAGACAACCAATGCTCAATATGGGGATGATCGTGAAAGCCAGATAAAGGGTCCAGACCGATCCGCCGATTTGCGTGGCCGCGAGATAACCCAGCACCGTCAGCGACATGGAGACCGCGGTTACCTTTTTGATCCCAAAGCGCAAATTGAACCAGCCAACCAACTGCAGCGCGATGACTGCCCCTACGAACAGGAAGGTAATGGATACCTGCAGGGCGCTTCTGCTCCATCCGAAGGCTTCTTCCAGGGGGACAACCAGAGTTCCGAAGCCATACAGCAGTGAGGAGTTGATACTGATGCCTATACCCAGCAGCGCGAGGATCAGTACTCGCCAACTGGTTCGGAATTCAGAAAAGTCGATGGCGGCGTTATTGCCTGAAACATTCATATGCAGGGTCCTTCATTGTTTTTATGACACCAGGCTCATTGGATGAAGCTTCCAATTTCTGGATGTAGAACTATATACTGATGTCAGAATATTGCATGAGGGCTTCGATGTCCATACCGACGGACGGTTTCATGCGGACAACAACAATAAAAGGCACGAGGATTGAATAATGCCATGGCTTAGCCGCTTTTCCATGGGGGCGAAACTGTTATTTGCCCCTGCGCTGATTGTTTTCCTGCTGATAGGTATTTCCGCTGTGGCCTATGACGGCCTTGGTCGGCAACAGGCTGTTTTGCAACAGATCGAACAGGTGCGCTTCAGCCAGTACCAGCGAGCGCTGGAGATCTCCGCGGCGTCACAGGCGGCGATAGTCGGCTCCTATGCCGCGGTTGTACAGGTGATCCAATCGCAGGGCAATGTTTCCCAAGAGGAGATGCAGTTCTATGTAGAGGATATGCAGGCCAGTGTGGGTGACATGAATGCCGGTATCGAGCTGGGCCTGAGTGATGCGCTGAGCCTCAGTGAGGAGGAGCAGGAACTCTACCGGACGCTTGGTGAGCAGGCAGTTGCCTTTGCCCAAGGTGTCGAGGAACTGGCTGATTCAGCATTGAACAACCCCTATCAGGCGCCATCCCAACTGGGCTACGTTCGGGCCGATTACAATCGCTTGCTGGGTCTGCTTTCTCGCTTTCTCGAGCAGCAGCAAGAATTGTCCACCATCTCCTTCTCGGATGCGGATGCCACCGCTGCGGGGGTAACCCAGGCGCTGATCATTGCGGTCATAGCTGCCATAGCACTGGCGCTGATCGTCGGCCTGCTGATGCGGCACCAACTGCTCAGGTCGATAAGGGCAATCGAGCAGGCTGCGGTAAAATTGCGCGATGGCGATTTGACTCATCGGGTCGAGGTGATCGGCAGGGATGAAATAGCCCAGACAGCCCTAGCCTTCAATGCGTTGATCATTAGCCTGCAGACGGCGGTGCAGCAAGTAACGCGTGTTGCCGTGTCGGTCGGAGCTTCCGCGGAAGAGCTGGTGGTCACATCCAACCAGGTAGCGCGGGGCGCCAATGAACAGGCCAGTGCAGCCATTCAGGCTGCGTCCACCGTTGAGCAGATGAGCGTGGGTATCGCTTCGATTTCCTCGCATGCAGAGGGCCTGCGGGCCTCAGCTGAGGCCAGTATGCGGGGCGCGGAGGCCGGGCGCTCGGCGCTGGTCAGGCTGCTGGATGAAATTCGCCGGGTGCGGGACGCTTTCGCTGCGATTACCGTGTCGGTCGGCGATTTCGTCTCCAGTACCACCGCCATCACCGACAGTATCAACCGGGTCAAGGAACTTTCCGCACAGACCAATCTGCTGGCGCTGAATGCCGCAATTGAGGCCGCTCGGGCAGGGGAGAGTGGTCGCGGCTTTAGCGTCGTTGCTGATGAGGTGCGTAATCTTGCCCAGCGTTCGGCGGTGGCGGCCAACTCCATCAATGAGCTGACTCACGAACTTGAGGGCCAGTCGAGCAGTGTTACGCGGGTGCTGGATGAGGGCGCTGCCGCGCTGGACAGCAGCCAGACGCTGCTCAAGGAACTGGAGAATGCGCTGCTGGAAGCGGCTGGTCTGGTCGGTGCGTCCAGTACCGGTGTGAGTGAGATCGCTTCGGCGGTACAGGTACAGAATGAGGGTGGTAAGGATATTTCACTAGGTATAGAGCGGATTGCAAAAATGGCGGAAGAAGGTGACTTGATATCCCATCAAGTGACCTCGGCCGTAGCATCGCTACGAGAGCTGGCAGGAGAGCTTGAACTGTCGGTCAGTCATTTTCGGACCTGATGGGTCCGCAGGCGAAATTGCTGGAGATATTTATGCACGCTAGTGGATTCAAATGGATGGCATATTGCTTCGTGTTGCTGGTCGCAGTGCTGCCGACCCGCGTTGTGCAGGCGGGATCAGAGTTGCAGGCGATACAGGAGATGCGCTCCCTGGCCTTTTCGGTATGCGCCAATGTCCTGGTGTACTTCAACGAAAATGGAAACCCTTATGGGCCGGGCAACAGGCAGAGTTATCAGCGGTGCATGGCCCGCCTGCAAAGCCTGGCCACGAGCCAGCGGCTTGCGGACGTAGTTCTCGAATTGGAACATTTGCGGTCGAGTCTGAACGATACGACCGAGTTGCCGCAGTCCGAGGCTGAGCTGCGAAGAACCTCGCCGGGCTACACGCGCTGGTTATTGCCTGTGGTGGATTCCCATGCACGGCTACAGGCGCTTCTGGATGCGCATTATACGCGCAGTGATATCGATGACGCCGAGGAGCTACAACGCGAACTGCATGCTCTCAGCCGTGATGTTGGACAACTGCTGCTGGGGTATCAGATCGCCTCGTTCAGCCGCCTTGGGGCGCAGCAGTGGGTCATGTCCGATCAGCAGGTGCTTGAGCATGACCAGCGAGTCCTCGATGCCTTCACTCGCCTGCCGGCCCTGAATCCGGAGCTGGGCGGAGCGCTTGTGGACCCTGCACGGCAATATACCTTTTCCCGTCAGCAGTTGCTCAACCAGGGCGGACGATGGGTGCCCAATGCGCTTGAGCGCTATCTGGGCATGGCCATGGTGAAGATTGACCAGGCAGCAAGCGAGTTGCCGAGGTGAGCGGTTGTGTGGCCAGGGTCACTGCGGCTTTTCGGGTATGACCGCCAGTGCCGGCCATGTCCCGTTGTTCAATAACGAGTCGAAGGCCTCGGTCGCTTCCTGTGCCGAACAAGGGTAGTCGTGGCGTATCCACCAGTGCCATGAGGCGAGCAGTGCGCCGACGAAGCTGCGTACCGCCAGCTCGCTGCGCAGATCGCCTTGAGCGTAGATTTCCTGCTTGCGGAAGTGCTCGCGTACCTGGATGACCAGAATGTTTTCCAAGTGCGCCAGCACGATCTCCCGTGAGGCGCCGCTGAACAGTGAGGTGGTCAGTGCGGCGTGTCGCTCGGTTGCTGCGAACAGCCAGGCGGAGATATCCAGCACCACTCGCTGGTGTCCGGATAGGTCGCAGATTCTGGTGCGTGGCAGGCCGATGGACTCGTAGCCAGCCACCAGCAGGTCTTCCTTGTCACGAAAATGCGCATAGAACGTCGAGCGGGCCACACCGCTACGGTCCAGCAGGTCCTGAACGGTGATCTCGCGATAATCCTTTTCCAGCACCAATTGGTACATGGTGTCGAGCAGCAGTTCATGAGTGCGTTGCGTGCGGCGTGTATGCCGGTCTCCCTTGGGGGGAGTCAACGGGAAGGGGTTTGGTGAGTTCATCCTGTCCATCCGTCATTTTTTATTCTGATGGCAAAACCGAACATATCATGAATTCTGTATGTTGTCTTATCTTGGGTCTGGTTCTAGATTCTACTCCTCCCGCTAGCCGCGATTGGAAAATAACAATGAACTCGACTGTGCCTGCCCATATTCCTGCGCACTTGGTCCAGAACTTTGATCTCTGGGCCGAACTGACCAGCCAGGGCGAAAATTCCTTTGCCTGGGCTGCCGAACTGCACCGGACCACACCGCCAATCTTCTGGGTGCCGAGCCTGGGGTTCCTGCCGGGCGCCTGGGTGCCGCGCCGCTCTGAGGATTTGCGCCGTATTCTGCAAGATCCCGAGATATTCAGTAGCGTGGGCCTGACACCTTATCCCATGCTGCTGGGTGAATCCTGGCGGTTGGCGCCTCTGGAAGTAGACCCCCCTGATCATGGCAAATACCGCGCCTTGCTCAACCCGTTGTTCGCGCCAAAGAAAATCAACGAATTGAACGAGGGTATCCGCGAACTGGCTGGCCAACTGATCGATCAACTGGCGGCAAAAGGCTACTGCGATTTCAATGAGGATTTCGCCAAACCCTTTCCCACATTGGTTTTTTTGCGCCTGATGGGTTGGCCGCAGCATGAGCAGGGCCGTGTCCAACACTGGACACAGACGCTGATCAAGAGTTTCGATCCACAGGTGGTCACTGAGAATGCCCGGACGATCACCGACAGGATTCGCGAGCGCATCGCTGAACGGCGCGCCAACCCTACCGAGGATTTCACCAGCTACCTGCTGGCTAGCAGGATCGACGGGCGTGAATTGACCGATGATGAGTTGCTGGGTATCAGCTTCCTGATTTTCATTGGCGGCCTCGACACCGTGACCTCCACCATCGGGCTGTTCTTTCGCCACCTGGCTCGCCATCCCGAGCAGCAGGCACAACTGCGCGCGGATCCGGGGCTGATCCCCGCCGCGGTGGAAGAAATGCTGCGAGCCTACTCCGTGGTCAATATGCGTCGCACGGTGACACGGGACGTGCAGATCGGCGAGGCCTGCATGAAGAAGGGTGATCTGGTGTTGATCAGTACCGAACTGGCCAACCTTGACCCCGAGGTATTCGACGATCCGGCCAGTGTCGACTTCTTGCGCAGTGCCGGCAAGGTGTCGCATATGGCCTTCTCCTATGGCGTGCACCATTGTGTCGGCGCTCACCTGGCGCGCAGGGAGCTGCGCATCGCGCTGGAGCTCTGGCTGGAGAAATTGCCTCCGTTCCGCATCGCTGAGGGTAGCGAACCACGTTTCAATGCCTATGGCGTGTTCAGTATGGACAGCCTGCATCTGGAGTGGGATGTGCCGGCGGTCACCACCACCGGACCTGGCGGCAGCGAATCATCCAGCAAGGACAAAGCCCAATGAGTGAAAGCTACGACTACATCATCGTCGGTGCCGGATCCGCCGGCTGTGTGCTCGCCAACCGGTTGTCGGCCGATCGGGATGTCTCGGTGTTGCTGATCGAGAGCGGTCCGGATCATACCAGTCCGCTGATTGCCATGCCCCGAGGCATTGGCAAACTACTCAGTCCAGGCAATGCTCATGTTTGGGACTATCAAGCATCGCGTGGCGAGGGCCAGGCCAGCGAACTGTGGCTCAAGGGCAGGGCTATCGGCGGCTCCAGTTCAGTGAATGGCATGGTCTATGTGCGCGGAGCGCCGGCCGACTACGATGCCTGGGAAGCACTGGGTTGCAGCGGATGGGGCTGGCGCGACATGGGCCGCCAGTTCGTTGCCCTGGAGGACCATGAACTCGGCAAGGCGCAATGGCGTGGTGTGGGCGGGCCGCTGAAGGTCCGCGTGCACCCTGCCGGTGATGCGCTGTGCGAAGCGGTCATCGAGTCGGCGGTGACGATGGGAATGGCCCGGGTGGAAGACACCAATCATGTTGATTCGGTGCGGCGGGGCGGTTTCGGTTATCAGCCGCAGAATACCTGGAAGGGGCAGCGTTTCAGTGCGGCCAGGGCTTTTCTTGATCCGATCCGTACACGATCCAACCTGACGGTGATGACCGGCACTGATGTGCAACGTATCGAATTCGATGGCCGCCGCGCGGTGGCTGTACAGGTACGCGGCAGCGCCGGTGAGCACCGCTTTGGCATTCGCCGCGAGGTGCTGCTCTGCGCTGGCGCCATCGAGTCGCCGAAGCTGCTGCAACTGTCCGGCGTCGGCCCGGCCGAGCTGCTGCGCGGCCTGGGTATAGCGCTGGTGCATGATGCGCCTGAGGTGGGCCGTAATCTGCGTGAGCACCTGTATCTGGCGGTACAGTTCAGGGTCACTCGCGGTAGCCTGAACCACTGCTTCACCGGGCTGGGCCTGGCGCGCTCGGTACTGCGCTATGCGCTTTTCAGGAATGGCCCGATGACCCACGCCGCCCATGAGGCCGGCGGTTTCGTCAAGACCCGGCCTGGCCTCGACAGGCCCGATGCGCAGATCGGCGTGAGTCTGTTTTCCATGGCTGGCGATGGCAAGACGGTGATGATCGACAAGCAGCCGGGGCTGACCCTGGGTGGCTATTTCATGCATCCGCAGAGCCAGGGCGAGATTTGCATCCAGTCGGCCGATCCCTCTGTTCCGCCGAAGATCGTCGCCAACTATCTCAGTGCCGAAGCCGACCAGCGCTCGGCGATTTCCCTCCTGCGCTGGATTCGTCAACTGGCTGCGCAACCGGCGCTCAAGCCGTTCATCGTCGAGGAACTGACACCTGGGCCACAGGTGCAAAGTGATGAGCAGATCCTCGATGCCGTCCGGCGCTTCGGCCAGACCGCCTTCCATGTCGCCGGCACCTGCCGGATGGGCAGCGACGCCCAGGCTGTGCTCGATCCGCAGTTGCGGGTACGCGGTGTAGAGGGGGTGCGGGTGGTGGACACATCGATCATGCCCTCACTGGTTTCCGGCAACACCAATGCGCCGGCCATGGCTATCGCCATGCGCGCGGCAGAACTCATTACTAGCTTGGACAAACAAGGAGCGGATGCCGCATGAGCATACCTTTTACCCATCTGAACAAACTGTACATAGACGGCAACTGGGCAACCGCCAGTGGTAACACCGAGGCGGTGCTCAACCCCGCCACCGAAGAGGTGGTCGGCCATGCGCCAGTCGGCGATGCGGCGAGTGCCCAGGCTGCCATAGCCGCTGCCCGCGCGGCATTCGACCATGGTCCCTGGCCCTGGTTGAGTATCACCGAACGCGCCGACTTCATGCGTCGCATGCATGCGGCACTGGTTGCCCGGCGTGAACAGATCGCGGCGCTGGTGGTTGCCGAAGTGGGCTGTTCGCAAGGTGTCACCTACGGCATGCAGGTGGACATGCCGCTGGCCCATGTGCTCACCGCGATTGACCAGTCCTTGAATACCGAAGCGCGGCAGGTTCCGGTGGCGGCGGTAGCCAACCCCATGAACCCCGCCGGACCGATGATCCTTGGCAGCGGCAGCATCGAACGTGAGCCGATCGGCGTCGTGGCCGGCATCACCGGATACAACTTCCCGTTCCTGCTCAACCTGGCGAAGATCTTCCCGGCACTGCTGGCCGGCAACACGCTGGTGCTCAAGCCGTCGCCGTTCACACCCTATTCGGCGTTGCTGTTCGGTGAGATTGCCGACGAAGTGGGGCTGCCCAAGGGCGTGTTGAATATCGTCACTGGCGGAATCGAGGTCGGCAGCCTGCTGAGCAGTGATCCGCGGGTGGACATGGTCTCTTTCACCGGCTCCGAGGCGGTGGGGGTGAGCATCATGACCCAGGCCGCGGCAACGCTCAAGCGGGTGCATCTGGAACTGGGTGGCAAGTCGGCGCTGATCGTGCGCGCCGACGCCGACATCCAGGCCGCCGCGCTGGGCGCGGTTGCCGGGCTGACGGTGAATGCCGGCCAGGGTTGCGCGCTGCTGACCCGTTTCCTGGTGCACAACTCGGTACGCGAGCAGTTCGTGCAGTATGCCAAAGCGCTTGTCACTCAGTGGAAGATCGGCAACCCCGCGGACCCCAGCGTGATGATGGGCCCGCTGATCCGCGAATCGCAGCGCGCCAAGGTCGAACACTTCATTGCCCGTGGGCGCGAGGAGGGGGCCACGCTGGTCTGTGGCGGCGGTCGTCCTGAAGGGCTTGAGCGTGGGTTCTTCATCGATATCACCCTGTTCGACAATGTGCGTAACGACATGGCCATCGCCCAGGAGGAAATCTTTGGCCCGGTGGGGGTCGTCATAGGCTTCGACACCGACGATGAAGCCATCGCCATTGCCAATGATTCACGCTTTGGGCTCAACGGTGGCATCGTCAGCGCCGATGCCGCCACGGCCTATCACATGGCTAAGCGCATTCGCGCGGGCAGTGTCTATCTCAACGGTGGCGGCGGCACGATGCCCTATGCACCCATCGGTGGTTTCAAGCGTTCAGGCATTGGCCGGGAGTTCGGCCCTGACTGGTTGAATGAGTTTACCGAGGAGAAATCCATTATTTATCCAATTGGACGCTGAGGCGTATCGAATCCTCCGGTCTGTCTATCTGGTCGGTTTGCTTGCGTTCATTTTCACGATATCTCTCTAACAATTCCAAGAATGGAGTCATCTCGGTGCGATTGAGTGTGCAACACAACAATGACAACAAGTGGGAGATACATCATGCACAAAGTAACAACCGCCTGTCTGCTCGCCTCAACTCTGGCCTTGGGTGCCTGCAATGACAGGAGTGATCGTCGCGCGGAAGTGCCGGGAGTCGAAGCGGCCAGCGGCGGGATGGCGCAGCCGGCCCTTGCGGCGGGTCTGCAGTTGCCGATGGAAAGCGTTGGCTATCGTGAGGATGAGTTCATCCTCTCCGGCACAGCGGTGTCCTATACGGCGAAGGGCGGTGAGGCATTGGCCACCGACGGGGCATGGACGGTAGAGGTCGGCGATAATGCGCCTTACGCTACCCGTGCCATCGTATACCGCCCCATCAAGGCGGAGAGCTTCAATGGCACGGTCATCGTCGAGTGGATGAACGTCACCAGTGGTAGTGACTCCAGCCCGGTCTGGATCTACGCGCATAATGAGTTGATTCGCGAAGGTTATGTCTTGATCAGTCTGTCAGCTCAGGCCGTGGGCGTGGAAAGTACCAAGGCAATGGATCCTTCGCGGTACACCAGGCTTCAGCATCCTGGCGACAATTACTCGTACGACATTTTCTCACAAGCCGGTCAAGCCGTTTGGGATCACGCCGAGATTCTGCTCGACGGGTTGCAGCCCCAGCGTCTGCTGGGGGCTGGAGAATCGCAGTCAGCCTATCGGCTGGTAACCTATGCTAATGCGGTCCATCCACTGGTAACGGTCTACGATGGCTTTCTCCTGCATAGCCGTCTGGCCAATGCCGCGCCCCTCAGTGCTGCGGATGACGTGTCTGGTTCGACCGCAATTCGCGCAGATCTTGGCGTGCCAGTGCTGGTGTTCCAGACGGAGACCGATGTCAACCAGGTAACGCGGCAGACTGAGACCTCGATGTACCGGCTTTGGGAAGTGGCCGGAACTGCCCACTTCGACGCCTATGGCGGCGGGACTGGACTAAACGATAGCGGCGACGGCCAAGGCGCCGTACTGGCCATTGAAGCCTTGCTGAATCCACCAGACACCGTGTTCGGTTTTATCCATTGCGACAAACCCATCAATGCCGGTCCGATGAATTTCGTCCTCAGCGCCGCCGTGCATGAACTCAATGAGTGGGTCCGCACCGGTACTCCGCCTGCTTCCGCGGACCTATTGCAGGCTACGGATTTTGCCCTGTACAACCCGGGATTCACGCGCGATGAATTTGGCAATGCGCTTGGCGGCATACGCACACCGTTCGTGGACGTGCCCCTCGCCGCCCTCAGCGGAACCGGAAACACGGGCGGCAATGGCTTCTGTCTGCTGTTCGGGACCACCGAGCCGCTCAGCGAGGCCGTGCTCGAAACCCTGTATCCGACGCAACAGGCATTCGTCGACGCCTGGACCGAGGCGGCGGAGAACGCCGTCAGCAAAGGACACATTCGTCCCATCGATGGCCAGGCGCTTATCGAAGCGGCAGGGCAGGTGCAGGTGTTACCTTGATATCATTGATTTTCTTGTATGTGAACATATTTATTATAAATGTTCTTTATTTGTTTTCCGCTTGGTTTTTTTGATTTTTACATCTTACCATTTGATTTTATTAGACTTACAGCTTCTCTTCTTGTCTGGCGAAGAGGATTTTTGGATAGCAAAGGCAAAATTTGGTGAAAATCATCAAGTAAAAATTTACAAAAATGAATTTTTTGTTCATTATTCGCCTATAGCTGAGCCTGACAAGAGGATAAATAAGTATGAGTTCAGATAAGGTGATTTTTCGTGCGGTCGCTGATCGCAGCCGCTGCTGTGGCTACGGCCTGTGCGCCTCGATCTGTCCGGAAGTCTACAAGCTGGACGCCGACGGACTGGTCTATTTCGATGATGACAAAGTGACCCCCGAGCTGGAAGAGACGGCGCGCGAAGGCGCGGAAGCCTGTCCGGCAGAGGCGATCTGGCTGGAGCGGATCGAAGGCTGAACGGCTGTTTTTCGCCGGTCACATTGTCATTGAAAAGAGGTAGATCGCTATGGGACGTTTGCAAGGTAAGGTGGCGCTCATTACCGGAACGGGTGGCGGCCAGGGCAGGGTCGCGGCACTCCGTTTTGCCCGTGAAGGGGCCATCGTTGTCGGTTGTGATACCAACGAAGACGAGAACAGAATCACGGCTGACCTGCTGGCGCAGCAGGGTTTCGTTCTGCACGGCTATGCGCCGGTGGATCTCGGCGACCATGAACAGGCCAAGGCCTGGGTCGAGTCGGCGGTAGCAGAGCACGGCAAGATCGATATCCTCTACAACAACGCGTCCGCGGCACGCTTTGCCCCGGTTCAGGATATGAGCATCGAAGACTGGCACTTTACTATCCGTAATGAAGTGGACCTGCTGTTCTATACCACCAAGTATGCCTGGAACCATCTGGCCGAACAGAAGGGCGTCATCATCAATGTGTCATCCACCGCGGCCTGGGGCGGCTCCAAGGTTGCCGGTATATCCGCCCATTCTGCCGCCAAGGGTGCTGTGGTGTCCTTCACCCGCCAGTTGGCTGTCGAGGGGGCGCCGGTAGGCATTCGTGCGGTGAGCCTGAGTCCGGGCTTCATCGCCACACCGGGCACAGCGGCATTCCTGGAAAACCCGGTCGCTCGTGCGGCGCTGCTTGACGGTGTGCTGATGGACCGGCCGGGTGAGCCGGAAGAGGTCGTTTCGATGGCTGTCTTCGTCGCTTCCAGCGAGGCCTCCTTTATCACTGGCTCGGATATCGTTATCGATGGCGGGTTGCTGGCGATATAGCGTTGGCGATCGAGGCGGCGGATAATCCGCCGGAGCTTCCTTGCACCAAACAAGAACGAGGAGAAGCACATGGATATCATTGGAATTGGCTATCTCGGTTTCGAGGCTACCGATCTCGAAGCCTGGCGCGAGTATGGTCCACAGGTCATGGGCTTTGCCATTGGCAAGAACCCCGAAAGTGATCCGCAGTCCCTGTACTTTCGTATTGATGATCGTCGTCACCGTTTTGCCTTTCACCCCGGTGAGGTCGACCGTTTGGCGTACATTGGCTGGGAGGCCAAGGGGCGTCTCGAGTTCAAGGCCGCTCTGAAGAAATTTGCCGATGAAGGCGTGGAATACGTTGTTGGCGATGCCGAGCTGTGCGAAAAACGGGGCGTCAAGGAACTGATCCGGTTCTTTGATCCGGTTGGTTTTCGCCATGAACTCTTCTACGGACAGAAGTGGACGCCGGACTCCTTCCTGCCCGGCCGTCGGCACGGCGGCTATCTGGCCAATCAGCGCGGCTTGGGTCATATTGTGCTGATGGCGCCGGAGTTTCCGCCTGAACTGGAAAATTTCCTGATCAACATCATGGGCTTCCATTGGTATGGTTCGGGAGCAGGCAAGGGGCGAACGGGCTTTTTCCGCTCCAAGCTCAACACCTACACCAGCCACGATATTGCCTACGGGCATGCCCCTGGTCGCATGGGCGTGCAGCACGTCGGTCTGTTCGTCAGCAGTATTCGCGATGTGGGCGAAACCTACGATATCGTCAAGAAACGCGAACTGCCGATGATGATGACCCTGGGGCAGCACTCGCAGGATCCGCATGTGTCGTTCTATCACTTCACACCTTCTGGTTTTGCCTTTGAATGCATTGGCGAAATCGAGCCTTGGCACGATGACGGCTTTGAGCTCAACCCGGAGGTCATGAGTGTGTGGGGGCATGAGATTGTTGGCCCTATTCTCGGTCCCAGCGTAAAAACGCCGGAAGAGGTTGGCGATCCGGAATTCATTGCCAAGAAAGCCTGACAATGCGGCTTGCCCGGATCGAGGTTGCTCTGGGAGAGCGGTTCTGGGCTCTGCTGCATCCTGAAACAGGAGAGGCGCAGCGTATCAGGGCGCCTTTCCCGCACTGGGCTGGTGAGGTGGCGCAGGGCGGCGATGCGCTGCTCGACCTCTCACCGGTGACGATAGGGCCGGAGGATTTTCGCCTCCTTGCTCCCGTGGAACCCGGCGCCCGGATATTTGGTGTCGGCCTCAACTATCTGAGCCACCTGACTCGGCTGGGCAGTGCCGCACCACCCCATCCTCTGGCTTATATCAAGCCGGATTCTGCCATTGTCGCTCCCGACGACCTGATCCTCTACCCGGCAATGACCGGGGAGCTCGATTACGAAATCGAGCTGGTGGCCGTCGTCGGCAAGCCACTTGGCGATGTCGTCTGTGCCACCTCATGCCTGTTGGGCTATACCGTCGGCAATGACATCAGCGCCCGGGATGCTGGAAAAGCCCTGGGACGTCTGGACCTGCTTACCCAGAAAGGCATGGATAGCACCACACCCATAGGGCCCTGGATAACCACGCTGGAGCAGTTGGGTGGGGAAGGTCAGCCGCAACTGGACATGCGCTTGACGGTCAATGGCGAGACGCGTCAGCAGGACAACACCCGGCAGATGATTTTCCCCGTCGATGAGCTGCTGAACTATCTCGATGCACGCATTGCCTTGCGTCCCGGCGACCTGGTTTTCACCGGCTCGACCCATGGCGTGGGCCTGGAGACAGGCCACTTTCTGCGGCCTGGCGATGTGCTTGAAGCGCATATCGAGGGCATCGGCACGCTACACAATGCAGTGGGCCGGCAGCGCGTCCTTGCCGACAGACGGAAACAGGGCCGTCTGGGCTATCCCGCGACCTAGCCCGTATCGCTGTCGGTATCCCAGACTGGCGGCCGCTTGCCGGCCTGAGCACTGATCCCCTGGCAGAAGAGGTCATCATGAATCAAGGGGCAACCTGGTATCCACTGACGCATCGCCCGTTCCGGTCATTCTGGAGCGCCGGCGCGCTGGTCAATCTTGCCATCTGGATGCAGACGGTGGGCGCCGCCTGGATCATGGCAGGGCTGACGGAGTCTGCCTGGATGGTGTCGCTGGTACAGACCGCCATGACGCTTCCGGTATTCCTCTTTGGTTTGCCTGGTGGAGTGATTGCCGATCTGGTGAACCGCAAGTACTGGTTGCTGTTTACCCAGTCGTTGATGCTGCTGGCTTCGACGTTATTGTGTCTGCTGGCTTTTGCCGGGGTGCTGCAAGCCTGGTCGCTATTGCTGCTGACCTTTGTTCTGGGCACCGGCAGCGCGCTGAGCATGTCGGCCTGGATGGCTGTGACCTTGACTCTGATTCCGCGTGAGGTGGTCCCGGCGGCCGTTGCCCTGAATGCCATATCGACGAACGTGGCGCGTGCCCTGGGGCCGGCCATTGCTGGCTTGCTGATTGCTCTGGCCGGGCAGGCATCGATGTTTCTGCTGATTGCATTGTGCTTTCTTGGCGTGATGCTGTTTCTGATCTACTGGCGCTGGCAGCGGGTGCCGGACGTGCTGCCCCCGGAGACGTTCATGGGCGGTATGCGCAGTGGTCTGCGCTACATTCGCCACTCGATAGAGCTGACCAGCTCACTCAAGCAGGTATTCGTTTTCACCAGCTGCGCCAGTGCGCTTTGGGCTTTGCTACCCCTGGTTGCCAGGGACCAGTTGGCGATGGAGGCGGATGGATATGGCATGCTGATGGGCGCACTGGGGGCGGGAGCGGTGATTGCCGCCGTGAATCTGACTCGCTTGTACCGCCAGTTCGAATTGCGCAAGCTGGTCGTGGTGGGAGCCGTTGCATTCGCTATGGTAAGCGCCGCGGTGGCGGTGCTGAAGATAGCCTGGTTGGTCTGGGTGCTGCTGGTGGTGGCGGGTATTGCCTGGATGGCTGTGAACGCCACCATCGCCACCATCGTGCAGACCTGCGCCGCCGACTGGGTCAGGGCCAGGGTCGCCTCGGTCTATCTGCTTATGTACATGGGGGCCATGGCACTGGGCGGCGCCATATGGGGCCTGCTGGCGGAGTACCTGGGCACCAGCAACAGTTTGCTGATATCGGCCCTGGCGGTCGTGCTGGGTTTATGGCTGACCCGCGATGGTGTTTTTGCGCTGGGTAGCGAAGCGGACTATCGAAGCGTTTCGCAAACCGACAAGCTGGTGGTGGCGGGGGAGGTGGCTCATTCCGACGGGCCGGTTTCGGTGGAAATAAGTTATCGCGCAACGGCTGCGGCTCAGGCCGACTTTATCCAGGCAGCCTATGCGGTCGGCAAGTCCCGGCGCCGCAATGGTGCGCGTAACTGGCGCCTGTATCGGGATCTGGCTGATCCGGAGCGTTTTGTCGAACGCTTTATCGTGGAGTCCTGGCTGGATTATCTACGCCAGCGGGCCAGGGTTACCCAAGCTGATCAGATCAGGGAAACACAGCTCCAGCGTTACCTTGCCGAGGCCAATACCTCGACCAAGCGCTATATTTCCCAGGCGAATGTCGAGATGGAATGGCATTAGGCTTTGTACCAACCGTGTCTGTACCTCGGTGACGCCGGGTTAAAAAAATTGATTTCAAAATAATATTCTTGATATAGAATGATGAGTGAGTCGTAATGCAAAATACTAGTTGAATACCTGACTCAGCCTTCGCGCTGAAGGGAAAATTGGAAAATGGATGCTGAAGTGACAGAAAATAAAAAAATTGCCAAAACGGCTTTGGTGACCGTCAAGCCGGTTGTCAATGCCGTCCGTATTCTCCGCTTTCTCAGTCAGGCGGGTGCTCCGGAACGCTCCGTGGACATTGCCAGACAGCTCGATATCAACCCCAGCACCTGCTTCAACATTCTCAGAACCCTGGTTGCGGAAGACATGGTCGAGTTCAACCCCATGTCAAAACGCTATGCGGCGGGGCTGGGGCTGGCTCGTCTGGTCGAGCAGTTCGTCACTCAGGGACAGAAGGTGCAATTGGCCAAGCCTCTGCTGGAGAACTTCGCCGCCCGTTCACGGGTAACGGTGACTCTGTGGCGACGCATGGGCAATGACCGGATCGTCATCATCAGTTCGGCAGCCTGTCCGACGGACGTAAGAATCGATATGAGCGAAGGCCAGCGGCTACCGATCATGATGGGCGCCAGTGGCCGGCTGTTCGCCTCGCAGCTCGACCTGGAGCAGCCTCAGTCGAAGGAGGTATTCGACAAGATCCGCTGGGGCAGCCCGCTGTCCTACGAGGACTATTGCCGGCAAGTGAAAGATGCCGCCGAGCGGGGTTGGTCCATTGATGACGGTTATTTCTCGATTGGCATCCTGGCGGTAGCGGCACCGGTCTATTCGCCATTCGACACCATTGATTTCACGGTTTCCGCAGTGATGTTTCGCGGCCAGCGTGATGAGGCTGGCATCGCCGAACTCGGCCAGTCGCTTCGCGGTCTCTGCCACGAGTTGCAAAGCGTACTGTTCTAGTCACGGACCAGCAGCAGGCTGCCGGCCAGCGGTCCGCCTCCGGCCGCGGTCACCGCAACCTGGTGGTCGGCGATCTGGCGTCCATTGGCACGGCTCCATAGCTGCAGACAGGCTTCGTGCACATAGCCGAGGCCGTGTGTACGGCCACCGGATAGCTGCCCGCCGTTGGTGTTGAGCGGCAGCTCCCCATCCAGGGCGATACGCTTGCCGCCCTCGACAAAGCGGCCGCTTTCTCCTCTTGGGCAGAGCCCCAGGGCTTCCAGCCAGATCATTGTCAATATCGAGAAGCCGTCATACAGCTGGGCGGAGCCAACGTCCTTTGGTTTCAGGTCGGTACGAGCCCACATCATGTTTCCCGCATCGAATGCAGCGCCTTCTGTCAGCGATATCTGGTCCCATGACCACGGCTGGTTGAGGGCCGCTCCCATGGCCTCTATGCGGATGGGAGGATGCCGGCCGTCCCTGGCGACATCGCACCGTGACAGCACGATGGCCGTTGATGCGTCGCAATGTACGTCACAGTCGAACATGCGTAGCGGCGTAGAGATCATCCGCGACTGCATGTAGTCGTCCATGCTCATTGGCGAGCGATAGACGGCCTTGGGGTTGAGCTGCGCATGGCGCCGGCAGGTCAGGGCAATTTGCGCCAGTTGCTCGGGGGTCGTGCCGTAGTCGTGGAAATGTCGCTGTGCGTACATGGCGATCAGGTTGGCGGCCGACAGCACATTGAAGGGGGTATACCACTGCCAGGCAAAACTGCCGTCACGCCCCTGGGTCTTGTTGGTCAGTGCCGAGGCCTGTTTGTTGTGTTGCCTGGTGGATGACTCGGTAATGGTGCGAAACACCAGCACATGCCGGCACATGCCGCTGGCAATCGCCATTGCGCCATTGATGATGCCTGCCAGTGGGCCAGGGCCTTCATAGCCACCACCGAACCAGTTGACCTGCAGCCCCAGGGCATTTTTCAGCGCATTCGGTCCCACCGGGGAAAAGCTGTCGCCGTTGTTGTTGTCGCCCGGCCAACAGGCGACACCATCGATATCCTCGCGTTGTAGGCCGGCATCCTCGATAGCTTCAAGGCAGGCATCGACAGTCAGACGCATGGCGGACAGCTGGGACGGGCGGCCTACTTCGGATTGGCCAATGCCGGTAATGGCGACATCTTTTTCATACAGACGGTCAAACATGCTCAATCCTTAACGAATAGTGGCAGCCATACATCTTCTTCCTGTTGGAACCGTACCCGTACCCGCATGCCTATATGGACTGCGTCTGCTGGCGTGTCCTCGATATTGCTGACGAAACGCAGACCTTCCTGCTCATCCAGTTCGACGATGGCAATGACGAAGGGCTCCTTCAGCTCGGGTGTCCAGGGCTGATGATTGACAGTGAAACTCGCCACCTTGCCCTTGCCTGACACGGGCTGCGGGCCCACTTCAAGGCTGGCGCAGGCCGGGCAAACCGGGCTGGGTGGATGAAAATAGCGGCTGCATGCGCCACAGCGGTGTATCAAGAGAGCATGGTTCTCGCCACCCTGCCAGAAGGGGCGGTTATCAGCATTCAGGGCTGGCAGCTTTCTTGGCATCGGGCAAATCCTGTATTGGAGCCTTGTTTTCCCCAAGGTTATCATTTGTACATATATTAAAAAAGTGTTCTAATTATATTTAATCGAGCTCGCCGCATCGGGCTCTTTACCAATAAGACTAGCTTGCGGAGGACCTGCTGATGACCTTTTCCCTGCAAGGCCGTGCTGTGATCGTAACAGGCGGCTTTGGTGTACTCGGTAGTGCGCTGAGCACTACGCTCCTGAAGCGGGGCGCCCGTGTTGCGGCTCTGGACCTGAGCGCCGCCCCTGACTCCCTTGCTCCGACGGTTGACTACCTTCCTCTCGGCAACGTCAACTTGACTGACTCGGCATCTGCCGAGCGGGCGATGACGCAGGTGGTGGAGGCGTTCGGGCATATCGATGCACTGGTCAACGTGGCTGGTGGTTTCGCCTGGGAAACCTTCGAAGAAAGCGACCTGGCAACCTGGGATCGCATGTACCAGATGAACGTGCGTACCGCGATAACCGGCACCCAGGCAGCACTGCCGCATATCCTTCGGGCTGGAAAGGGACGCGTGGTGAACGTCAGCGCTCTGGCCGCACTCAAGGCGGGTCTGGGTGTTTCGGCCTACGCGGCGTCCAAGGCTGGAGTGGCGCGCTTTACCGAGTCGCTTGCGGAGGAGCTGAAACACCGTGATGTGACGGTCAACGCCGTGCTGCCCAGCATCATCGATACGCCCGGCAATCGAGCGGATATGCCCAATGAGGATTTCTCCCGCTGGGTCTCGCCCGAAGCACTGTCTGCGGTGATCGCCTTTCTGCTGTCAGATGAAGGCCAGGTCATCACCGGTGCCTGCCTGCCTGTGAGTGGGCAAGTATGAGCGGTCTACGGTTGGGGAGGTTGCTTCCATGAGGTTGGTCACTTTTGTAAATGGCGAAGGTCTTGAGCTGGCAGGCGCATTGATCGATCAGGATCAGGCGGTGCTTGACTTGCAAAAGGCTTATACCGAGCTTCACGGCGGCCGTGCATCGGCACTGGTCAGTGTGCTGGCGCTGGCCGAGTCGGGTGAAGAGGGCATGACACTGGCCCGTGACTTGCTGGCCCGCGCGCCTACCGCTGCGGTTCAACAGCGCGCTGCCGTACATCTTCGAGCACCGATTCAGCCGCCACCGCAGATGCGCGATTTTTCCTGTTTCGAGTTGCACCTGCGTCAGAGTTTTGCCGCTGCCCGCCGTGCCCGCGCCTTGCGTACACCCGATCCGGAGGCAACGCTCAGGGCCATGAATACCAGCGCCGATGATCGCGTAATCGATACCTTCAACCGTCAGCCGATCTATTACAAATGCAACCGCTTTGCCGTGGTTGGTGCCGACGACAGGTTCGAATGGCCTGCGTTCAGCAGGGCACTGGATTTCGAACTCGAATTCGGTTGCTACATCGGCAAGCGCGGCAAGGATATTCAGCGTGGCAAGGCCCGCGAACATATTTTTGGCTACACCATCTTCAACGATATCAGCGCCCGTGACGCGCAGGCGAAAGAGATGGGCGGCATGCTGGGGCCGGCCAAGGGCAAGGATTTCGATACGGCCAACGTCATGGGGCCATGCCTGGTGACATCCGATGAACTGGGTGACCCTTATGATCTGGACATGATTGCCCGGGTGAATGGTGAAGAGTGGGGGCGGGGCAATACGCGAGATATGCGCTGGCAATTCGAGGATGTGATCGCCCACGTCTCCCAGTCCGAAACCCTGCATACCGGCGAGTTTCTCGGGTCGGGAACCGTCGGTAATGGCTGTGGCCTGGAACAGTTGCGTTATCTGAAGCCTGGCGATGTGGTCGAGCTGGAAGTCCAGGGTATTGGTGTGCTGCGCACTCAGGTGGGTCAAGTAGGCGACCCATTCTAGGAAGAGAGTGAGTTGGCGGCCGGAAAGAAACGAATTGATACAAACGGGCAGTCCCTGTGCAGGTGCTGCTCGGCCTGGGATTGAGCGAGCTTTGCTGGCTGGCAGGCAAAGCTGATAAGGATTTTAAATCGTCATTTTCTATACAATTATCAGATTAATGTTTATATTTGTCCTGGATGCGGCCTGACAAGATACTTAATAAACTGGAGGCAAACCATGCTAACAAAAACCAGCCCAGTGCTTTCCGATGGCACTAAAATCTCCGACCTGATTTATCCAGACACGCGTGAAGTACAGATGCGGGTGTTGTCCGACCCCGAAATCTACGAACTGGAGATGGAAAAAATCTTCGGTAAGACTTGGGTGCTGCTGGGTCACGAATCGGAAATACCCAATGCCAATGATTTCATGGTGCGTGACATTGGCGGCGATTCCGTCATAGTCGCGCGCGACAAGAACGACGAGATCCATGTCACCTTGAACGTTTGTCCGCATCGTGGCATGCGCGTGGCGCTGACCGACTGCGGCAATGCCCAGATCCACAAGTGTATCTATCACGGCTGGGCGTTCCGTCCGAATGGCGACTTTATCGGTTCGCCGGTAAAGCGTGAGTGCATGCATGGCACTATTCTCCCAGAGTCCGAGCTCGGCCTGAAAAAAGCTCGTTCAATCACCTATGGCGGGCTGATTTTCGCTACCTGGAATATCGATGGTCCATCCTTCGAGGAGTTTCTTGGCGACGCCAAGTGGTACTACGACATCCTGTTTCAACGCACGGACAAAGGCATGGAGGTTCTCGGGCCGCCCCAGCGCTTCATCGTCAACGCCAACTGGAAGACCGCAGGTGAGCAATCAGCGGCGGATGGCTTCCATACTCTAACCCTGCATCGCTGGCTGGGCGAGGTCGGCAACTACGCGAAAAAAGGTGCGGCCGAACCAGACAGTGATGAGCCGGATCTGACTCCCGAGATGTATGGCGTCGAAGTCAGCTCTCCCCACGGGCATGCTCTGCGCTGTATCGATCTGGCGCGCAAGATCCGCCGGCTGACCGGTCTGGAGCCCGATGAGTTGAGTATTCAGGAAAAGCTCAATGCGCTGCCGCCTGCCGGCATGACCAAGGACATGGTTGAGCAACTGGCGCGCAACCTGTCCGAGGACCAGCTCAAGGTGTTGACCTCCATGCCACCACAGGTCGGCGGCATGTTCCCCAATATTCTGTTTGGCTTCGTTTACATTCCACAGCCAGATGGTTCAGTGGTCGGTTCGATGACCATGCATACCTATATTCCGCGTGGCCCGAACAAACTGGAATTCTGCAACTGGATCTTCGCTGAAAAAGACGCGCCGCAAGAGCTGCGCGAGAAGATGCTGAAACAGACCATCCAGCTGTTTGGCACCTCCGGTATGGTCGAGCAGGATGATTCGGATACCTGGCCACATATGACGCTATCGGCCAAGGGTGCCATGGGCCGTCATATGACCTTGAAGTATCAGGCTGTGTACGAAACGGGTAAGCCCGACGGCTGGCCGGGACCGGGCATCGTCAATGAAGGCTTTACCAAGGATGACACCCAGTGGCATTGGTGGCTCTATTGGAACGAGTTGATGCACGCCGAATAAACCTTCTCCACATAAATAAAAACAGGAGCTTCTCATGCAGCAAGTTCAAGAACAGAGCCCGGAAGCCACCCTGGGACAATACGTCCCGGTCGGGTCGGCGGAATACAATGCCATTCTCACCTTCATGTATGAAGAGGCGGCATTGCTCGATCAACTGCGCCTGAATGAATGGGGCCAGCGTCTGGCCACGGATCTGATTTACACCGCACCGCTGCGCCATACTCGGCTGAATTCCGATCATGCCAAGAGCTTCGTGCGCACGGTTCAGCACTTCCATGATGACTATCGCTCGGTCATGGGTCGCATTCTGCGTCTGTCCGGCAAGAGCGCCTGGGCTGAAGATCCGCCTTCGCGTACCCGGCGCCTGGTGACCAATCTACTGGTGCGTGAAACGTCGAACGCGGATGAGTTCGAGGTCACCAGCTATGTGTTGCTGACCCGCAGCCGTTTCAGTGAACATCATGTCGATGTGATCAGTTGCGAACGCCAGGATCTGATCCGCCGTGAGGCGGACGGCGGATTCAAGCTGGCTCGGCGTGAGATTCTGCTGGATCAGTCGGTACTGGGCACCGCCAATCTGGCCGTATTCCTGTAAAGTTCTGCTCCGGTTGTGGTCACAGCCGGCCATGCGGAGGATAAGGCCTGCCTTCTACGAGGGCAGGCCTTTTCTTTTCTGGAGATGACGTGACAGAACCGGTTTTATACGTTTTGCTGCTTCTGTAAGGGCAGGTTGGGCTCCAGACCGGCGAACCAGTCCTGGTCGCTGGCGCACAGTTGCTCGGCATGGTTGGTGAAGTCGAGCGTCGATCCCTTCATCCGCAGGGCTTGCTCGGCGCGAACGGGTTGTTGGCTGTAGCACAGGCCGGTTTTTGCAGCATGTTCGACGCTGTCGAGATCATATTCCCGGCCACGGGAAATGGTGGTGCAGCGACGCAGCAGCAGGGCGGCTTCCGCTTCCTCCGGCTTCAGGGTGTTGATCGCCCAGGCGGCCATGCCGTGATTCAGGTCTATTCCGCAGTAGGGTGCTGGCCCCTCGATCAGCGTTCCGTTTACCTGCCATTGCAGATACTCTCGACCATCGCGCCAGAGGAGTGGGGAAGTGCGCCCGTTAGTACGTTGCGGAACGGAAACATCGTAGATGAGATCATGTGTCCGGCGAGCGGCGGCGGCGATGGCCAATCCGGCGAGGTCGAGCATATGTGTGCATTGATGCCGGCCGTCTGTCGCCCTGGTCACGCTGTGAGCAACATCTGACAATGGCATGCCTACCAGCGCTTCCAGAGGCATTGCTGCGCCAGGACACGCGGTATAGGGGTAGCGCACGGCGTAGCCACGAATGAAGGTGACGATGCCCTGCTCGTGCTGAATGCTGACCCGGAAGTGGTGAAAATCGTCCTCGAGGGCCGCTCGTACTTCACCGTTCTGTTGCGTGTGGATTTCTACTCGTCGTCGAAAAAGCATCATCGGTGGCCTTGGCAAGCAGGATGGATTTAAGCGGGAAAAGCTCCTACAATATGAACATTAACAAAAAAAGTGTTTATTAAAAAGGTTGCCGATATGAGACTGCTGGAAAACAAGGTTGCCCTGATAACGGGAGCGGGAGGCGGGATTGGCGAAGGCGTGGCCCGCTATTTCGTCAAGCAGGGTGCTGCGGTAGTGGTGGCGGAATTGAACGAGGCAATGGGGGAAGCCGTGGCCGCTGATTTGCGGGCACAGGGTGGCCAAGCCATTTTTTTCAGAACTGATGTATCGAGCAAGCAGAATATAGCGGATGCGATCCAGGCTGCGGTCGACCAGTTCGGTGGCCTCGACATTCTGGTGAACAATGCCTTTGCCCCCACCCCCAATGTGCTGCTGGAAGACAAGACCGATGAGATGCTCGAGCAGACGCTCAGCACCACGGTTTGGGCCGCTTGGTGGGCAATGCGCGCGGCTATGCCGCACATGCGTACGCGCGGGGGGGGCTCGGTCATCAATTTCTATTCTATCGATACCGAGATCGGAGCCTGGCTGCATGGTGACTACAATACGGCCAAGTCCGCCATTCTCGGACTGACCCGCAGTGCGGCGGCTGAATGGGGGCGTTTCAATATCAGGGTGAACGCCATCGCACCAACTGCAATGGGTGCGACCTTCCACAAACTGGCAGCGGAAAATCCTGGCTTTGCCGAACGCTCGGCCTCCATGCGTCCGCTGGGTCGCTGTGGTGAGCCTGAGGCTGACATTGGCCCGGTGGTGGCCTTTCTTGCCTCCGAAATGTCCCGATTCGTTACCGGCGAAGCCCTGCATGTGGATGGTGGGCTGCATTTGCCTGGCTACAACTCCAGGCCGGCCGATATTCCGGTGCGGGAGTACTGAGTAGCACTACTGTTCCATACTGAAAAAGCCCGCAAGCATGAGCTGTTGCGGGCTTTTTCTGCTGTGACGGAGTGTCAGCGCTTGCTGACGCTGATATCCGTTTCTTCAAGGTCCCAGGTGTGAGCGGTTTTACCCTCATCCCTCAGTTGGTACTTGAGTACCCGTCCTTGTGGATTCTTCGGCAGGCTGTCGCGGAACTCGATGTAGCGTGGAAGGGCGTAATAGGGCACCGAGTCGGTGGCCCAGCGGAACAACTCTTCTTCTGTCAGAGAAGCGCCCGCGTGCAGGATGGCGGTTACCTTGACATCGTCTTCGCCCTTGTCCGAGAGCACGGCGTGGACTGCGACTTCCGATATGGCCGGATGAACGGCAAATGCGGACTCCATTTCAAAGCTGGAGATGTTCTCGCCCCGGCGGCGCAGATAGTCCTTCTTGCGGTCAACAAAATAGAAGAAACCATCCTCATCGAACTTGCCAATATCGCCGGTGTGCAGCCACATGTTGCGCATCAGCTTCAGGGTTTCTTCCGGGCGTCGCCAATAGCCCTGGAACATGATGTCTGGACGCAATGGGCGGACCACGATTTCACCCGCCACATTGGCTGGCAGTTCCTGATCGTTATCGTCCACGATGCGTACGTCAAAATCGGGAATGCGCTTGCCGGAAGAGCCCGGTTTGGCGTATTCACCAGCCGCAAGCGAAGTCACTACGCAGGCCTCGGTCAGGCCATAACCGTTGCCGCCGACCAGGCGGGTGCCGAAGCGGCGGCGCCAGATTTCCTTGGTTTCCTCGGTGTAGGGGTTGCCCCGCGCGGTATGAATCTGTCCGAAGCAGCGCTTCATCGCGTCATTGTCCGGCGCCTGGGCCAGCAAACCACCCATGCCTCCCAGGATGGAGGCGATGGTTGCACCGCTGCGCTCCACTTCAGGCCAGAAGTTGGACACGGAAAAACGCGGCAGTATGGCTGCGCGTGCGCCAACCATGATGCTGGCGATGATCGACACGCACAAGGCGTTCATATGGAACAGCGGGAGGGGGGTGATGGTGACATCGTTTTCAGTTGCTGGCCCCGCTTTCAATTGCAGACGGGCCAGATTGCACATGAAGTTGTAGCTGATCATGCAGCCCTTGGACGGCCCAGTAGTGCCGGAGGTGTAGATCAGGCAGGCCAGGTCGGCAGGGGCCGGCTTGTCTTCAATCGGCGTCGAGTCATGGCCGCGATGCTCATCCAGCGGAGCTATGGGGATCACGCAGTCGACCGGCGTGTTCAGTGTGCCACGGTGCAGAACCCGTTCCAGTGTGTTCAGCTGATTGCTGACAGCGCCAACGCGCTCCATGTAGGCGGCTTCGCAGATCAGCAGCCGGGTATCCGCATCAGCAATCTGATGACGCAGGAATTCTCCGCGCAAGGCGGTGTTAATGGGCACGCTGACGGCACAGAGTTTGTTGATGGCCAGCCAGCAGACTACCGCATCGACATTGTTGTCCAGCATGGTAACGACCGTCTGACCACGCTTGACGCCTAGCCCAGCCAGTGAATGAGCCAGCTTGGTTGAAAGTGAGTCAACTTCTTTATAAGTGTATAATTCTCCACTAAAATCGAGGAAGACACGCTCTGGATGCCTTGCCACGGCCCGATCCAGGGCGGCAATAGCCGTGTCTTGTTCTCCGACGGACCACGTTTCTGTGTTTCCAGTGCCACTCATGATGCATCTCCTTCAGGTGCGGCTCACTGCAGGAGCCCGACTCTTATATTTTTGATAGAGAATAGCATTCTATATTTTATTTTTTGCATTGTCTCTACCAAGAGTTGAACAGAAAATGCTGAATGTGGCCATATAACCTGCTAGGATTGGGCTGAAATGCTACTTAACAGGGGTGTGGGTATGCTCGACAAGGAGCTTGAAGGCACGATGGTATCTACTGGAAAAGAGGAAAAGGGCTCTGCGGCAAAAAAGACAGGCAAGCGTGTTCCAGTTCGCAAGAGTGTTACGGTACAGGCGCCAGTTCCGGGCAAGGCTCGAGCGGTAAAGCCCAACCGTCGTTCCGAAGAAACCATCACCAGCATTCTGCAGGCAACGGAAGAAGTCGTGTTGCGCTCGGGGGCTGACAGGATCTCGATTCTGGATGTGTGCAAGCTGGCGGGCGTGTCACGTGGCACCTTCTATCGCTACTTTTCCTCGCAGGAAGATTTGCTGGACACCTTTTCCCGCCATAAGCGTGACAACTTTCACCAGGTACTGATGAATACCATTGGCACTGTGGAGGAGCCGGAAGCCCGACTCAATGCCTTGATCAGCTTCATTGACGACTACCTGGAGCAAAGCCGGGCACGGCGGCTGCTGGTGGTGGCGCCTGATTATGCCTTAGGTTTTTTCAGGCGTATTTTCCACGATTCGATACTTCGTTTTCAGGATACCCTGGATATCGTTTTTGATGACTGGGACGCAAAGCTGGGTGTCAAACTGGATCGTGAGTTGATCTGCGAAATGATTATTCGCTATGTCCTCAGCGAGGTTCTTGTGCCGGAAAATACCGGCAGACGTTTGCTTCCCGCACGAGTAAAGCGACTGGTTGCGTCACTGACCATGGGCTCCACCTCACGTACACGCCGTTGATTTAACAAGGTGGCTGGGAGCTTTCTCTCCCAGCCGTTCCCCCTGCGACCCCCGCTTCTCCCCGTTTCCCTGCCTGATTGATACATAACCAAACCGTTTGTCTTTGTTTTCTTTATGGCTCTCGCTTGTACCTTCTCCCAACCTTTTTTCAGCGGTTGACTGGCATCGCCAACAGGCCAGTTCTATTCAAGTAAAAATGCTTTTAAATCAATGTGTTGCCTTGTCTATTCCGCATGCGGCCGGTATCTGTCCGTGCGTCTCGTACGGGTGTTGTATCCCTGATCTTCATAAAAAAACTTGTACAGTTTTTTGATTTGTGATCAATTTGTATTATGCTCATGCAGACAGGGCAGGGTGCGAGGGGACTTTCAAAGCGCCTTGTTTTCAACAATTCAATTAGAACAAAACAGAGGTCTACAACATGCTGATCGATCTTCATGCTCATGCGCCGCATCCCGCCTACTACAACCAGCACCCGCATTGGGGGCCATTTTTCGAGCAGGGTGATGACGGTGATATCCGTCTGCGTGTGGGCGAGTGGGTCTTGACCCTGGGATCACCTGAGCGCAAAGCTGCGGTGCGGGCAGGGAAGGGGCTCAATCTGGAGGAATACCTGGCGCGCTGGGCCGACCCGAAGACGCGTCTGGCAGGTATGGACGCTGCTGGCCAGAATGCGCAGGTGGTCTCCGTGCCGTCCCATTGCTACATGTATTGGACAGAAGCTGACTTTTCTGTCCGATTTGCGCAAAAAGTCAATGATGTGCTTGCCGACTATTGCTCGGCGGCTCCTGACCGCCTGATGTTCTGGGCTCATGCCCCATTGAATGAACCCGAGGCTGCTGCGGTCGAGTTGCGCCGTGCCTGCACCGAACTGGGTGCCAAGGGGCTGGTTGCCGGCGGCGCCAACTTCGGTGGCCTGGAGTTCGACTCCCCGGAACTTGATCCAGTCTGGCGGACCCTCTGTGATCTGGATCTGCCCATGTTCATTCATGGCTACAACCAGTCGGTCACCTGGGGCAGCAAGGCCAATGAAGACCGTTACGAAACCACTGCAATTGTCGGGATGCAGTATGACGAAACACGTTGTTTCTGGAATCTCGTTTGTGGCGGCGTGTTGGACCGCTTCCCCGACCTGAAGATCTATATCACCCACGGTGGGGGCTATGTTCCTTACCAACTGGGCCGGCTGGCGCAAACCAACAAGAACCTTGACCTGGTCTACAACAAGCGGCCAGTGCTGGACTACATGAAGAACTTCTATTTTGACGTCGAGTTGCACGAGGTGCCGATGCGACAGGCGCTGGTCGACATCATTGGTGCGGATCAGATTGTGTATGGCAGCAACTTCGGTGGTAGTGACGCAGTACGCCATGATCTTACCGAAGGCCTGAATCTGTCCGAAGCGGATCTGCGCAAGATTCGTTATGAGAATGCCTGCAAGCTGCTGCACCTCGATCCCGCGAAACTGGGCAAGGTAGGGGCGTAATAATGAGGCTGGCACGTTGTTCTCATCGGGGGTCAGCGCCCTTCTGGGCGGTTGTGGATCTGGAGCATGACGAAGTCAATCCGATTCGGGGGAGCTTCAATGATTGGGCACCCCGCGTCACGGCGGGAGAGGGGATCAGCGCTCTATCCTTCTCCGCGGGGCCGGTACCCATGGCTGATGTTGTCTTGCTGCCGCCGATTGATCCGGTCAACCGGGTTGTTGTTGCCGGGGCCAATTACCTGAAACACCTGGTAGCTGATTTTGGCTTGGAAGCCCCCGCACAACCGGTGGCTTTTCTGAAAGCCTATGGCGCCCTGATCGGCGCCAATGACCCGATCCGTTTTCCACCGCTTACCGAGGAGCTTGATCATGAGGTCGAGCTGGTAGCGGTGATCGGCAGCAATGACATCGATCCCGCCGATCCACTTGCTTGTGTGCTCGGCTATACCGTCGGCAATGACGTCAGTGCCCGTGATCTTCAGCGTAGTGGCCCCAAGGGCATTGGCATGGATCTGTTCGCTGCCAAGAGCCAGGACCGTACCACCGGTGTCGGGCCATGGATCGTTACCCGCGACGAGTTTCCGCCAGGTTCACCAAAACTGCGTTTGACGCTAGCAGTCAATGGCGAGATTCGTCAGGACGGCAATACCGCGGAGATGACCTGGGATGTGGGCGAGTTGATCTCCTTTGTCCAGGCCCGCTCCAGCTTTGCCTGCGGAGACATCCTGTTTACCGGCTCGCCCGCCGGTGTTGGTCTGGGAACCGGACGCTTCCTCAATGCAGGCGATGTCGTGGAGGCATCGGTTGAAGGTCTTGGCACGCTGCGCAATGTGGTGAGTGAAAAAAACGTTTAAAGAGGCTCTGCATATGAGTGCTGATAAAAGTAACAAGGTAGTGGTGGTCGGTGCTGGCCTGATGGGCACAGGCATCGCTCATGCCTTTGCCAGCTCGGGTTTTGAGACTGTGTTGGTCGATACCAATGCCAACTCCCTTGAGAAGGCCTATGGCGCCATTGATAAAATACTCGGCGATGGTGTTCGTCTGGGCAAGGTCAGTGAAGAGGCCGCGCGGGCCGCACTGGCCAGACTGTCGGTAAATGGCGATCTGTCCGAGGCTGCCTTCGGTGCCAATCTGCTGATCGAGACGGTCTCTGAGCAACTGGCGGTGAAAAAAGCCGTGGTTACCCAGGCTGCTCCGTTGATGGCCGCCAATGCGATCATCGCCAGCAACACGTCGGCCTTGAGTGTGACCGAAATTGCCTCATCGGTGCCCGCCCCGGAGCGCTTCATCGGCATGCACTTCTTCAATCCGGTACACAAGATGAAACTGGTCGAACTGGTCCGGGGCCTGGCCACCAGCGACGAAACCGTAGCCAGGGCGCGGGATCTGTGTGATGCGATCGGCAAGACGTCGATTATCGTCAACGAATCCCCCGGACTGACCACCAGCCGCATGTCAGCATTGCTGGGCAATGAGGCGATGTACATGCTCCAGGAAGGTACTGCCAGCGCCGAGGATATCGATACCGCGCTGCGTATGGGCTTCAATCACCCGATGGGGCCGCTTGAGCTGGGTGACCTGACCGGCTGGGATACCCGTCTTTCCGTTCTGCGCTATCTGCATGAGACGCTGGGCGACAAGTTCCGTCCCTGCCCATTGATCATCAAGATGGTCGCTGCAGGCCGACTGGGGCGCAAGACTGGGCATGGCGTTTACCGGTACGAAGATGGCAACCGTGTTCCGGGCTCCGGGCTCAAGGCCAGTGCGTTATGAGTGACATCGTTATCGTTGAGGCGGTACGTACGCCGGTCGGCCGCTTTCGGGGCAGTCTGGCCGGTGTGCGCGCCGATCATCTGGGTTCACTGGTCATCAACGAACTGCTGCAACGAACCAGGCTGTCAGCTGGCCAGATCGACGATGTGATCTTTGGCTGTGTGACTCAGATTGGTGAGCAATCCGCCAACATTGCCCGCACGGCTTTGCTCGGAGCTGGCTGGCCAGCCTCCGTGCCGGGCCTGACACTGGATCGAAAATGTGGTTCCGGTGAAGCGGCAGTGCATGCGGCTGTCGGGGCGATTGCCGCCGGGGCAGCTGATATCGTGGTAGCCGGCGGCGCAGAAAGCATGAGCAGGGTGCCGATGGGCAGTAATCGCGAGATTCATGGCGAAGCCTTTGGCTGGAAGGCGATGGAGCGCTATGAACTGACGTCACAGGGCGAAGCTGCGGAGCGGGTAGCGGAAAAGTGGCAGATAGATCGTGGTGAACTGGATGCCTTTGCACTGGAAAGCCATCGCCGCGCGGCGGCGGCGGCGGATGCCGGGTATTTTGCCGCCGAGATTGTACCGGTACCGGTTGGTGGCTACTGCGAAAAGGGTCATGAGGGGTTTACCGGTCTGTTTGCTGCCGATGAAACCATTAGACGCGATACCTCGTTGGAAAAGCTCGCTGGCCTGAAAACCAGTTTCCGCCCGGAAAGTGGGCGTATTACCGCGGGTAATTCATCTCAGATATCGGATGGGGCAGCAGCGCTGTTGCTGATGTCCGCTGAGACAGCGGCGCGGCTTGGCTTGAAGGCTCGGGCCCGGATCAAGGCAATTACCACAGTAGGTGCTGACCCGACGCTGATGCTGACAGGCCCGATTGCTGCCACGCAGAAGATTCTGGCCAAAGCGGGTTTGCGCATTGATGAAGTGGATCTGTTTGAAGTCAACGAGGCTTTCGCCTCGGTGCCGCTTGCCTGGCTGAGGGAGACCGGTGCGCCGGCTGAACGGCTGAATGTCAACGGCGGCGCCATTGCCCTTGGTCATCCGCTCGGCGCCAGCGGTGCGCGGATCATGACCTCGATGCTGAATGAGCTCGAACGTCGCAAGGGTCGCTATGCGATGCAGGCGATCTGCTGCGCCGGTGGTCTGGGTACGGCAACGCTGATCGAGCGTATTGCCTAATACAACCGCACCGCGAGAGCGGTGCAAGGTAGTTTGTATGTCGAGGATTTCACCCGTTCCGTTGCTGGCCTTGCCGGATTCGCTGGCAAGCGCTCTGGAGCGCGGATTGCGCTCGGGAATGCTCAGCTCCAGTGTACCTGTGCAGGTTTGGGCCCACCGTCCTCCACTGGCGCAAGCCTGGCTGGCGCTGCTTGAGCAGTTCCACTCCCATAGCCTGCTGGGCGAACGGCTCAAGGAACTGGTCCGCCTGAAAATTGCCAGCGTTACGACCTGCAAGGCTTGTCAACTGGCGCGAAAATCGGACCAGGTGAGTGAGGAGGATGTTGCCTGCCTGGCGACCGACAGTGATCGCTTCACCGAAGCCGAGCAGGCGGCGCTGCAATTTGCCGAGTTGTTTGCCGGTGACTACATGATGCTGGATGACCAACATTACATTGCGCTGTCACGGTGTTTCAGCCAGGCCCAGATTACCGAACTGAACATGTATTGCGCCTTGATGTTGGCTGGTGGCCGTATGACCTACGTTCAACAGGCTTATGAGGATGAACAATAAAAGTGATTTATTGATCAAAATATTTAAAAAGGTTCAAATTCATCGGTATCAGGCATAAGCTCGGAAGAGCTGCCGGGCTTCCGTGGCCCGATAGCAGCCTGAATATCAAGAACAACAAGAGGAGATCGTCATGTCTGATCAGGCAAAAAGCGAACTGGAAAAGGTCTTTGCCGATGTGGCAAGCAATTACCAGGGCAGCGACATAGACCTGCATGCGGCTTATGCCGACATGCGCGAGCAGAGCCCTGTGCTTGAGGGAAACTTCATGGAGCGACTGGGCGTTCCCTCGATCGCCGGGGTCGATCCGAATCGTCCATGCTACACATTGTTCAAATATGACGATGTGATGCATGTCATGCGTGATGCCAGCAAATTTACCAGCGGCTTTATCGCCGAAGGCCTGGGCGCGTTTTTCGATGGGTTGATCCTGACGGCCATGGATGGCGATCAACACAAGAACATGCGTAATCTGCTGCAACCGGTGTTCATGCCGGATACGGTCAATCGCTGGAAAGAAGACCGCATAGACAAGGTGATTCGCGAAGAATTCCTGGTGCCCATGGTTCCGCAAAAAGGTGCGGATCTGATGGATTTTGCGCTGTATTTTCCGATCAGGGTTATTTACTCACTGATTGGTTTCCCCAATGACCAGCCCGAGAAGATCAAACAGTATGCCGCCTGGGCGCTGGCCATTCTGGCAGGGCCGCAGGTCGATCCCGCCAAGGCTCAGGCAGCCAAGAAAGCGGCAATGGAAGCTGTGGTGGCGCTGTACGACGCCATCAAGGTCGTGGTTGCGGAGCGTCGCGCAGCGGGGGGTGAAGGGGATGACCTCATCAGCCGCCTGATTCGAGCAGAGTACGAGGGACGCTCGCTCGATGATCACGAAATTACTACCTTTGTGCGCTCGCTTCTGCCGGCGGCAGGAGAGACCACCACCCGCACTTTCGGCACCCTGATGACGTTGTTGCTGGAGAATCCGGAACTGCTCGAGCGCGTGCGCAATGATCGCAGCCTGGTCAACAAGGCAATTGACGAATCGATTCGCTATGAGCCGGTAGCGACCTTCAAGGTTCGCCAAGCCTCGGAAGATACCGAAATTCGTGGCGTCAAGATTCCCAAGGGAGCGATGGTTTCCTGCATCGTCAGCTCGGCCAATCGCGATGAAGAGTTTTTCGAGAATGCCGACACCTTCGACATTGATCGTCGCCAGCGCCCGTCATTCGGATTCGGTTTCGGACCGCACATGTGTATCGGGCAGTTCGTGGCCAAGACGGAAATCAACTGTGCGCTCAATGCCGTGCTGGACATGTTGCCGAACATCAGGCTCGACCCGGCGAAGCCGGCTCCCGAGATTACTGGTGCGCAACTACGAGGCCCGCATTATCTGCATGTGATCTGGGACTGAGCAGGCTCGGGATGCTGTGAGCGAGCCGTTCAGAGACCCGTCTGAACGGCTTTGCGGCGTTAGCCGTGGGTAGTGTGTGGGCAAATAAAAAACAATTAAACAGAAATCAAAATTGTGTTTAAATTTACCCTCATGTGATCTATGATCATCCAACAATCACAATCCGCGAAAAGCGAAGGGGAACATGATGAAACTCGAAGACCTTATCCTCGTCAGTGTGGACGATCATGCCATCGAGCCACCGGATGCTTTCAAACACCACATGCCGGAAAAGTTCAAAGGCCGTGAGCCGCACGTCGAAAAGCGCGGTGAGCGTGATGTGTGGATATTCGAAGACGAAGCAACCGGCTATATGGGGCTCAACTCGGTGGTTGGGCGTCCCAAGGAAGAGTACGGAATGGAACCGCTTGGCTATGACCAGATGCGGCGCGGCACCTGGGACGTCAAGGCCCGTGTCGATGACATGAATGCCAATGGCGTGCTGGGTTCCTTATGCTTCCCTACCTTTCCCGGTTTTGCCGGCCAGCGCTTTCAGGCTCATTCGAACAGAGAAATTGCCCTGGCGGCGATCCGGGCCTACAACGATTGGCATCTGTATGACTGGTGCAATGCTGTACCGGGCCGCTTCATTCCCCTGATGCTGGTGCCCTTCTGGGACATGAACGCAGCAGTCGCCGAAGTGAAGCGCCTGTCCGCCCAGGGCGTGCATGCGCTGTCATTCTCGGACAACCCCGCGAGACTGGGCTATCCGTCCATCCATGACGATTACTGGGATCCACTGTGGAAGGCCTGTGCCGACAACAACGTCGTCATCTGCTGCCATATCGGTTCCGGCGGCAAAGCAGAGCACGCCTCGGACCTGTCGCCGATCGATGCCTGGATTACCACCATGCCGATTTCCATTGCCAACGCGGCAGCGGACTGGATCTGGGCGCCAATGTGGAAAAAGTTCCCGACCCTGCGCATGGCGCTGTCTGAAGGCAGCATAGGCTGGGTTCCCTATCTGCTGGAACGGGCTGACTTCACCCATCGCCATCACCATGCCTGGACCAACGCCGATTTCGGCGGAAAAATGCCCAGCGATGTGTTTTTCAAACACTTCATTACCTGCTTTATCGAAGACAACTTCGGCCTTCAGAACCTGCAGTTCATGAACGAGGACATGGTGACCTGGGAAAGCGATTACCCGCACTCGGATTGCACCTGGCCAGAATCGCCGGAAACCACCTGGGCTGGTCTCAAGCATCTGACCCGGCAACAGATCGACAAGGTCACCCATCTCAACGCCATGCGCGAGTTTTCCTACGACCCGTTCTCGATTCTGGGCCGTGAAAACTGCACCGTTGGCGCGCTGCGGGCCCTGGCTACCCATGTGAGCACCGAGCCTGCTCTGGGATTGGGCGGCGCGGAAGTCACCCGCAAGGATGGCAAGCCGGTAACCTCAGGTGACATCAATTCGATGTTTGCCCAGGCGGATGCAAAAACCGCCATTTGAGCCAGTGGCCTAGCGCCTTGCCTGGCTATCCGGTTCTTGCCGGAAGCCGGGCAGGGGTTTGCCGACAAACTTGCTTTCCGGGTTGCGTCGCGTAATCGAAGGTGTCTTGTTGATGAGTATTTCCCAGTTTAGTTACAGCAGCATACCGGCCGAGGCGGAAGCGCTTCGGCTTGACGTCAGGTCGTTTATCGATGATGCCCTGAGGGAGTATCCGGCGGTGAAGCGCGCCTATTCGTGGATGGGGTTCGACGCGCACTTCAGTCGCTTGCTCGGACAAAAGGGCTGGCTGGGCATGGCTCTGCCAAAACGCTATGGCGGTGCTGAAGCCTCGCCATTCGCGCGTTATGTCATTATCGAAGAACTGCTGGCCGCTGGAGCGCCAGTATCGGCGCACTGGATTGCCGACCGGCAAAGCGCGCCGCTGATTCTGCGCTTCGGCACGGAAAGCCAGAAAGAGCACTATCTGCCGCCCATTTGCCGTGGTGAAAGCTACTTCTGCATTGGCATGAGCGAGCCGAACTCCGGGTCCGATCTGGCATCGATCAAGTCCAACGCCAAACGCGTCGAGGGTGGTTGGCTGCTCAACGGGCAGAAAGTCTGGACCACCAATGCACAGCATTCGCATTACATGATCGCCCTGGTTCGTACCGGAGACAAGGAAGAAAGTGGTCGGCACGGCGGCATGTCGCAATTCATCATCGACTTGAACTTGCCTGGCATCACCATTCGGCCGATTGCGGATCTGGCGGGGGGAGAGCACTTCAATGAAGTGTTTTTCGACGATGTGCACCTCGACGCCGACGCCCTGATCGGGGAGGAGGGGAAAGGCTGGCAGCAGGTCACCGCCGAGCTGGCCTTCGAGCGCAGTGGACCGGAACGTTTTTTGAGCAGCATTGCTCTGATACACACTGCCATCAAGGCTATCGGCTCGAAACCCGACGCTTTGCAGGCCCGCGATCTTGGCCGCATCACCGCTCGCCTGGTAACGCTGCGCAATATGTCGCTGGCGGTGACCAGGCAACTGAGTGACGGGCAGAACCCGGCCTGGGCCGCTTCATGTGTCAAGGATCTTGGCAACGTCTTCGAGCAGGATCTGCCGGAGATATTGCAACTGCTCATAGAGGACCAGCCCCAGGTGGGCGGTGGCTCCGAGCATGCCCAGGTGCTGGCCTATCTGACCCAGATGGCACCTTCCTTTTCATTGCGCGGGGGTACTCGTGAAATCCTTCGTGGAATCATTGCGCGCGGACTGGGGCTTCGATAATGCGAGAACTTTTTGAGTCGACCATAGAGCGCCTGCTAGCTGATATCGCGACACCGGAGTATGTCCAGGCTGCCGAGTCTGGCAACTGGTCTACGGATCTTTGGCGGGCCTTGGAAGACAATGGCATCCTGCTGGCCGGTGCGCCGGAGCAGGCTGGAGGCGCCGAGGCCAGTTGGCCCGATCTGTTCGTGATTGCGCGTGCCGCCGGCCGCCATGCCGCGCCGGTTCCGCTGGTCGAGATGCTGCTGGGCAACTGGCTGCTCGAGCGAGCAGGTATTGGAGCTCGCAGCGGCATTCTGACCATCGCCGTGGATTCCTCCCTGGAATGGACTGGCGAACGGGTTTCCGGCGAGTTGCGACAAGTCCCGTGGGGCCGCCATGCAGAGCTGGTCGTGGCACTGACAGGCAATGAAAAAGCCGGGTATCGGGTCGTGCTGCTTGAGCCCGCGACGGCCGAAGCGGTTGTTCCGGGTACCAATATTGCCGGTGAACCTCGCGATACCTTACGGTTTTCTTCCGCACCACTGATGGCTTCGGCGGCCTTGCCTGAAGATCTACCAGCCTCGGTACTGCTGACTGGCGGGGCAATGCTGCGTTCGGCGCAGATCGCCGGTGCGTTGGCGGCCTTGATGGAGCTGACCTCGGGGTATGCCGCTGAACGCAAGCAGTTTGGGCGCCCGATTGCTGCATTCCAGGCTATCCAGCAGCAACTGGCGGTGCTGGCCGAGCAGACGGCGGCGGCGAGTGTGGCCGCTGAAGCGGCTTTCGCTGAGTCGGACAGCCGCCTGGCCGCATTGTGTATTGCGGTGGCGAAAATCAGTACCTCGGATGCTGCTAGTCAAGGGGCAAGCATTGGCCACTCGGTGCATGGCGCGATCGGTTTTACCCAGGAATATTCATTGCAGTTGCTGACCCGCCGCCTGTGGGCATGGCGCAGTGAGTTCGGCTCCTCGACATTCTGGAGCCAGTTGCTGGGTGAATATGCCTGTGCCGCCGGTGACCGGGGCTTTTGGCCCCTTGTAACTCATCCTCAACGACAAGAACTGGCCGTTCCTCAAGGACTACACCCATGAGTCAATTTTTGCAGGTAGAGCGTAACGCCGGTGTGGTGGTGGTGCGCATGAATCGCCCGGAAACTCGCAATGCGCTTTCCGAACCCGCCCAGATGCAGGAATTCGTCGACCTTTGTGCCGAACTGAAGCGTGATCGCAGCGCAAGGGTCATGGTATTGACCGGCAACGGCAAGGCCTTTTGTGCCGGTGGCAACATCAAGGACATGCAAAACCGCGAGGGCATCTTTGCCGGTTCGCCCTATGAGCTGCGCGATACCTATCGCAATGGCATCCAGACCATTCCACTGGCGCTGTATGAACTGGATATTCCGGTGATCGCCGCGGTCAATGGCCCGGCCATTGGCGCCGGGCTGGACCTGGCCTGCATGTGTGATATCCGGATCGCCAGTAGCACGGCGCTGTTCGCTGAAAGCTTCGTCAAGCTGGGTATCGTGCCCGGTGATGGGGGCGCCTGGCTGTTGCCGCGGATTATCGGTATCCCCAAAGCCAGCCTGATGGCGTTCACCGGTGACACCATCGATGCCGTCAAGGCACTGGAGTGGGGACTTGTCGAGCAGGTTTGCACACCGGAGGAGCTCGAATCCGAGGCCCTGGCTCTGGCCGGGCGCATTGCCAGCAATCCCGGGCATGCGCTGCGCCTGTGCAAACGCCTGTTGCGCGAGGGGCAACATATGCGTCTCGACTCACTGCTGGAGCTGTCAGCAGCTTATCAGGCGCTGGCGCATCACACGGACGATCATCGGGAAGCGGTGAGCGCCTTCGTGGAAAAGCGCAAGCCGGACTACAAAGATCAATGACAAGCCTGCTCAAAGGAGACTATCACGATGCGTAGCGTATTTCGTGAAGACCACAATATGTTCAGAGACCAGGCGCGCCGCTTTATCGAGCGTGAAATAGCGCCGTATTTGCCGGAGTGGGAAAAGCAGGGCATCGTCCCGAAGGACATCTGGCTGAAAGCCGGCGAAATGGGGCTGTTGTGCTCGACAGTGCCGGAAGAGTACGGCGGGTCGGGCGGTGATTTCGGTCACTCGGCGGTAATGATCGAAGAGTTGGCCAGGGTCAATGCGACGGCGGTAGGCTTTACTACCCATTCCGAGATTGTCGCACCCTATATCGTCGCCTATGGTTCCGAAGAGCAAAAGCTCAAGTGGCTGCCGAAGATGGTCAGTGGCGAAACAATCGGCGTTATTGCCATGAGTGAACCGGGCATTGGCAGTGACCTGCGCTCCATGCGTACCCAGGTACGGCGCGATGGCGATGAGTATGTTGTCTCCGGCCAAAAGACCTTCATTACCAACGGCGGCAACGCGGATCTGGTCGTCACCGCCACCAAGCTGGACCCCACCAGCAAGGAACTGACCCTGGTCTGCGTGGAAACCGATCGCCCAGGTTTTTCCAAGGGGCGTTTGCTGGAGAAAATTGGCCTGAAGGGGCAGGACACCGCAGAGTTGTTCTTTGATGAAGTGCGGGTGCCGGTCAGCAATCGTCTGGGCGAGGAGAATCTGGGATTCAAGTACCTAACCCACCAGTTGGCCTGGGAGCGCCTTATCATCGCCCTGCGGGCAGCCCAGTCGATCGAGACGCTGCTTGAGGAAACCATCGAATATACCCGTGAGCGCAAGGTATTCGGCAAGCCGGTTTTCGACTTTCAGAATACCCGCTTCAAACTGGCCGAAGTCAAGGCCCAGGCAACCATGCTCAGGGCCTTTGTGGACAGTTGCCTGGAGCGGGTCATGCGTGGTGATCTGCCGGCGGATGTGGCGGCCATGGCCAAGCTCATGGGGTCCGAGCTTCAGGGCAAACTGCTCGATGAGCTGCTGCAATTGCACGGTGGCTACGGTTTCATGAGCGAGTACAAGATTGGCCGTGCCTGGGTGGATGCCAGAGTTGCCCGGATTTACGGTGGTACCTCGGAAATCATGAAGGAAATCATCAGCCGCAACCTTTGATGGGCCCCAGCGCTTTTGCCGAGGGTGCGGAAAATCGAACGGGAGCCAATATCATGTTGCTGATCTGTCGACATATCATTTTGATGCTGGGAATTCTGGCCTGTGTGGGTGTCTTCGCCCAGGGCATTCCGCAAGGCAGCCAGGCGCAAGAGGCGGATCGCGCAACCACCCTGCTAACCAAGGCGATTGCCCACTATCGGGAAAAAGGTGATAGCGCCATGGCGGCTTTCAGTCGCCAGGGCGAGTTCGTCGACGACGAGCTGTATGTGTATGTCATCGATACCGCTGGCGTCATGCTGGCCAGCGGCGGGCCTTCGGTCAACCTAGTGGGTCGTGATGTCAGCCAGGCGCTGAATGAGGAGCTCAGGGAGCGATTCCAGCGCGCTCTGGCACTACCCGAGGCGAATGACATCCACCATGCCGATTACCGCTGGATGAACTGGCAGGAAGGTCGTTTCGAGCGCAAGCGAGTGTTCTTCCAGCGGGTGGACGACAAGATATTTGCGGTTGGTTACTACATTCCACGCTCCACGGAGGAGGAAGCTCTGGTACTGCTGGATCATGTGCTGAAAGCCGTCACCGATGACCCGGTTGATACGTTCGAACGCATCAATGCGCTGGATGCGCAATTTCTCAGGGATGATCTATATGCCTTCGTCGTCGACCGGAAAACTGAGCGTTTCGTTGCCCACGGCTACAACCTGAGGCTGATAAACAGTGATTTCCGGAAAACTCGTTCTGCCGATCAGCAACCCATTGGCCAACAGATCCTGGAGGCCGTCGAGGCACATGACAAGGGCCGTATCAACTATCTCTGGCCCAACCCGGTAACTAGAAGGAGCGAGCCCAAGGTCACTCTGTTCGAAAAGACCGGAGACTACATCGTTGCGGTAGGCTTCTACGTGAAAGCTGAATAGAGTGTGCCCAGGGCTATGCCGGCGAAACAGTTGGCTGTCAGCATCAGCCGAGGGGTGACGCCATCCTTGGCGGGTGTCTCAGGATGCCCCATCAGTGGAAGCTGATAGCTGGCGCCACTTATCAATTTCCTGTTGCAGTGTCGTCAGCCGGTTGGAGGCCATATTCAGAGCATCGGAGCCGACTATGAAGTGAACAGGCGCTTGAGGGTCGAGGGCCAGTTGCACAATCGCCGCGCCAAGTTTCGCCGGATCCCCCGGCTGAGCATGATTGCCGTTTGCCGATGAGGCTTTGACCTTGGCGGAAAACTCGGCATAGTCAATCAGTTGATTGTTGCCAAAACGCGCCGAGCTGGCGTCGAGAAAATCCGTGCGAAACGCACCTGGCGCTACGCTGGTGACCTTGATACCAAATCCGGCCACTTCCTGGGCCAGTGCTTCGGAAAAGCCTGCCACGGCGAATTTCGACGAGCAGTACAACGCCGCACCGCCCATGCCCGCCAGGCCGGCTATGGAGGCGATGTTGAAAACATGGCCTTGTTTTCGCTCACGCATTACCGGCAAGACCGCCCGACACATATCGAACAGTCCAAATACATTGGTTGCGAACTGTTCATGCGCCGCTGCCGAAGTATTTTCCTCGAAGGGGCCCAGTTGCCCAAAGCCCGCATTATTGACCAGCACATCGATGCTGGCGAAATGCTCGATGGCTTTGTTCACAACCTGCTGCACCTGTTCCTGGTGGGTTACATCAAGGGGCAAGGCAAGCAGCCGGTCTCCGCAATCGCCAAAGGCTTCAGCGACAGCGAGCGAACTCCTGCCAGTTGCAATGACGTTGTCTCCGACGGCAAGAGCCGATTGCGCGATATGAAAACCCAGCCCTCGGCTGGCTCCGGTAATCAGCCATGTTCTTGCCATTTGTCATCTCCCTTCTATATGAATGGGTTGGTAGAGATTATGTTCTCTCTAAATATTGAATGACAATATTTGAACATTTTTTTATTTTTTGTCAAATATCATTCCTTGCCAAGACGTGCCTCGCTCTTCGACCGTACTCAGAAACTGCCGTTGCCCGTTGTACCATCGCATCAGAAATTGACCTCCCGACGTGGATCAGGGGGCGGGCGGGTGATGCTCGATGGTCTCCATGTTCAGGTTCCCAGATGGTCGGCGAACGCCTGTCAGCTCAGCCGCCGTTGTGCAGGTGGGGATAGAGGGAAGTGACATAAATGGTTATTTCGGTTACATTGATTTTACTGTAATCAATGTAATCCTTCTGGAGATCGCCATGAGCGCTGTACATGACTCGCCCTCGTCGACCAGCCTGGTCGGAACGCCCCGGGAAGTGCGGAGCTGGCTTGACAAGTCCAAGGCCCGGAAGGTCATCGTCCTGTCTGTGGACGAGCCGGACTCGAAGCGCGCTGGACAGTTGGCCGAAACGCTACTTATCGTCGCCGGTCTTATCGGGAAGTCGCTGCAGGAGCAGGACGAGCGAACTTTCAAGGATCTGGTCAATGCCCTGGTGCCCAAGGCGCCGCCGTCGCCGATCCTGCTCAAGGAGGCGGTCATGCAGGGGCGCGCGCGCAAGGCCGTGCTTGAGGGGGCGAACTGGCTGACCGCTGCCGAAGTTGCCAAGGTTGCAGGCCTGAGCGCGGGCAATCCGAGCGCGCAACCGAACAAATGGAAGCGTCAGGGTCAGATCTTCGCGATCCGCCACCAGGGTATGGACTACTTCCCCGACTACGGATTGGACCCTGATGCCGGCTACCGCCCGCGCAAGTCGCTCAAGCCGATCCTCGATGTCTTTGGCACCGAGAAGGACGGCTGGGGGCTGGCCTACTGGTTCCTCGCCGCCAACAGCTTCCTGGGGGGGCGCAAGCCGCAGGACGTACTGGCCAGCGAGCCGGAGCTGGTCCTCGCCGCGGCCAAGGACGAGATGGCCGAGGTGGCCCATGCCTAAGCGCAAGCCGTCGGAGGTGGACACTCCGCCTCCGGCCACGCTCCACATCACTATGGCACTGGACACGGGCGGGATGGTCAGCATCGTGGACTTCAGCCTCGGCATGCCCGGCTTGCAGTAGCCTCGGCCGTTGCCTTCATCGACTTCGTGTCGGAGACGTTTCGCCACAGAGAAAGCTCGAATGCCAGAAGTAACCCGTGAGGCGTACCGGACACTCGCTTTCGTTTTGCATCTCGCGACTGTTCTGGCATTCGTTGACTTTCAGTGGTCAAGGTAAAGCGACAACAGTCAGTTTTTATCGGGTAGGCGATATGTCCGCTTTCCTGTGTCAACGCCAACCCAGAGGAACTGGAAAAGGCTGTTCGTCGTGACGTGCCCGCTGCCGAGCCTGTCGGAACGTTGCGCATAAAGAAGGGACTAGGTACCTACAGACATGGAATAATTTTACACACAGGTACCGACCGGTGAATCGCTGTGCTCTAGCCTTAGCACTTCTCCTAATCACAGGTAAGTTGATCAATGACCACCCCCTCTGAAGCGATTCAAGCCTGCGAAACGATTCTTCGCAAGGACCTGGAGTACAATCAGGCGCGCAAAATCTGGCCAAGCGTGAATCACGTAATCAAGCGTATGCTCGAGCGACGCAACGAGTTGCGAGGCGCCTACGACGAACTCTACGAGTCACTTGCGAGTCATCCTCGCGCCCTGGAGTCGTTCATAGATGTATTCACCTCGACGCCCGTTGTCTGGAACCCGGAGAAGATCCGCGAAGCACGGCAAGCGCGCAAGGAGCTCTCTGGCATCAATGCACAGATCGCCATCGCGGCGGAGGAGCTTGCAGAGTTGCTTGCACGACGCGAAGAAATCAAGGAAACCTCCAGCTTCAGTTGCGAGACCTTCTATCACCCCCTTGATGCGCTGAATGTTGCCGCTGAATCCGAGAGCAACTATCTCTTCGATTCGTACGTTAAGAAAGAGTTGGGCGCTGTGCGATGCCAATACGACTTGAAGTATTGGCCTTCTCTCGACGCGGTTGTCGAAGCTATTGGAAAGGATGCAGAGAATGCAGAAGTCTATGCACGGGATCCCGCCACGGCTGCAGCCACAGAAAGCCGCCGTCCGGGCCTATCTGACTTCTTAAAGGCGTTCTTCGTATGTCTGAGGGAGAGTAGCGTCAGGGAGCATGGCTTTATTCCCAATACCTTTAGCCCCTCTGACAATACTGTGGCATCACTGATCAACTGCGCGCTTGATCTCGATGTGGACGAGCTTATCGATGGGGATTTCGTTAAACGCTTCCGGCAACGTGAGCGCGAGAAGACCCTCAGCGATAATTGACTCCTCAACGAGTTGCATGGATATCTGCAGCTGCACTGAGCATGGCGGTGGCGTGCAAGTTAGAGGTCGATGCCCATGAGCATCACGTACAAGACATGGCGCGTTTCAGGGGGGATTCCGACGGACAACCTGAGTTGAGCGGTGTTCTTCATCTCGATGGGGCAGTGCGCCTGCGCGTGTACTGCCCTTCTTTGCAGGAGAGCGAGCGGCCCCCTCTTGGCACAGATTCATGGGAGCCCCTATTGGCTCAGCAGGCTGGGATATTTTCTTGTGCGTAGCTCTTCGATCGCCTTGTCGGTCAGTTTCCAGGCATCCCCCTTGATACGGGAGATCAGTTCTTTCCATACTCGTTCGAAAGCCCGTATCGCATCATCGTCGTTGAAGCGAATGCTCGACGGTAGCAATGGAGCGATGTCCTCGATTAGGCTGCGAGTGAGTTTGTCCAGCATGCGCTGTTCCGCTATGGCGCGAGTGATGGGCTTGCCTTCGAGCGCCAAGTAGTGATCGAAGCAGGCGATCAGTTTATTCAGGTCCATCCCGAGTTGTTCGAGCCCGTGGTGCAGGTCGAACAGGTCGCGATTTTTGCGGCGTTGCAGCAATGCGCGCAGCTTGGTGCCGAACAACTCCTCGGGTTCAAATGACAGGATCTCGGTTTTGCCTTGATACCAGTCGTTCTCTACCTGAAAAGGGTACGACTTGATGCCGAACAAAGGCTCGTGCTCACGGGTGTTGATTTCAACCTTGAGTTTCAAGGTGGTTTGCGGGTCAACCTCAGGTATGAACTTGAACACCAGGTGCATCGAGTGTCCTGCTTGCTCGCGATTGCACTTGCCGAGCCATGACAAAGCCCCACGGATCGCATCGACCGTCGCGCCAATAGGTTCGGCCTGCGTTTGCACCAGATCGATGTCTTCCGAATAGCGCAGCGGCTGCCTGAACAGCAGTTTGTTTATCGCGGTACCGCCCCGAAAGGCGATCTTACCTTTCAGTCCTGGGGCATTGAACAGATCGCACAGCGCACGGCTGATGATCAAGTCCTGCTCGATCTGTCGCGCGTCGGGCCAGGGAGCTTTCGCACTCCATGCTTGGATAAATGCGGCCGGAATCAAAAGTCGATCTCCATGTGCTCATTGATCACCAGCTTCCACTTGGCGTCTTTCTCGTAGGATTCGCCAAGGGATGCGATGAGGGGCTTGACGGACGGGTCCAGTGGCACGGCGGTCTTCGCCTTCTTGACGAAGGGCAGTAGCGCATTGGCCTGGCGTTCATGGCCCGTGCGATCAAGCAGATAGCCGAGCCGACGTACAGAAGAGTTTTCATAGGCGACAGCCAACCTGGTGAGCGTCCGTGGATCAGCTTTGGCACCGATGTCCTTGGTGATCTGCGCGACGCCGTTGATGCCCGCGGCCTTGTGAAAATAGCGGGCGCAGTCCAGCAGAGTCAGTTCGACACCGGCGATCTTGGCGAACCCGGCGTCACTTTTGATCTGGTCGAGCGGGCCAGGCTGGTTGACTTGTGCGAAGGACTTGGGTGTCTGGTACAGGAACTGGAGGCGGTGGCGACCCAAGTCGAAATCACGCAGTTGTTTCGGCGCAATCACCTGAAAAACCATGGCCGCCTGGTGCGATGAGCCATGGAAGGCAGCGGCACGTAGCAGCGAAATGCGGTATTCCAGCCGCTGGTATTTCATCAAGGCGTCAATCCAGCGCACCGGATCAGGGGCGCCCATCATACGATCTTCGGGACGCAGAATGAGATAGAAGCCGTGACGGGGATTGGCCAGACGGTTTTTTTTCATCATGCGGGTCAAAGCCGCAGCCAGAGCCTTTGGATTCAGGTCGAGAGCGGTCAGCGCCTCTTCACGGGAGAAGTAGGCGCGGCCGTGGGCAAGCCGATCATCAACAAAGTGCTCAAGGGAGTTCATTCCCGAATCATATGCAATATTCAACAGAAAATATAGTTTTTTGCGTATGAACTGGGGCGTATTGGTGAGTCTGGCTTAGCTCCGCGTCGTTGGCAAGTTTCTTCCAAAGGGTATCAGGGGTAGGCAGGATTGGCTTCCGCATCACCGCTGGGTAGATCCGTCATCTCGGTGATACGCTGAAACTCCTTCAGATACTCAGGCTGGTGCTTGGCAAGCCAACGAACAACGGCTGCATTGGCAAGCAGTTTTGAAAGATAGCCTTTGATCACTGTGAGATGCAGTACATCAGGTCCATAGTCATCTTCCACGACTTTGATTTGCATCTGTAACGCAGCGAGTTCGCGCTCCATTCGTGTAATTGATTCGGTAGAAACTTGGTGTTTTGGTTGAGTCTTGCTTTCGAGAACCAATAGGTTGGCTGGCGTGGCTGCTAACAGCGCATTGGCAAACATAACCGAGAAATTTTTGTTACCAACCATCAGCTCAGCAGCTTCGATCTGCCTAAGAGGTTTCATCTGGCGAAGAAAGTCGAATGATTTGGCAGGGCAGTTGGTATCAGCGAGTAGCCTGATCGCTTCATCACAAATTCCGTTCAGCAACCGGAATCGCTGTTTGATCGTTTGTGGTGATAATCCCAGCGCTTTGCCCAGGCGTTCTGCCGAAACACCGCTTTCCATGGCTCGAACGATCATCCCGTGACTCTGAACGGCGGAGAGTCTATTGGTACGCTTGTTGTATGAGTAGGTGTCGTCCTCCGACGCCACCAAGCAATCGACGTCCGACTGCCCCAAATCTTTCAGTGCTTCGATGCGCAAATGCCCATCCAGCAGGAAGTAGTGCCCAGGTTGACCGGGGATCGGCATGACCGCTGGTGGTTCCACCAACCCGACATCTTGGACTGAAGCCAGTATCTGCTGATACTTCAGGCTGGCTTTCACTGCGGGACGCAGTACCTTGAGAGGAAGGATATTGGTTATTGTGGCTCGCACACATTCAAGCAAGAACGCACTTTTGGGGGCAGGAGAAGGATCCTGGTCCGACAATTCGGGAAGCCTCTTCGACATCTTTATCCCCTTGCTTGTTGTATTCGCGCCTGTATCAATTTGGGCATGGAATCCAGATGCTCCGTCTTGAGCAGTTTTCTGAACTCGCTCACTGACAAGAGCTCTTTGATTGCCTGAGTGGCGAATACCACTCTGTCATGCGTGTAAGCGGCTTTCTTTACCATCAGACGTTGCCGCTCCGCTTCTCGTTCGAACAGACGTCGTAGATCGGCCGGCGTTATTCGCTTCTTCTTTTGGCCACCGCCCAGTGGGTTGGCGCGTACAAGTTTGTCCTTCTTGGCACGCAGCTCCAGTAGGTGCCGGAGTGTCGTGAGCTTCTTGCCCCGGAACCCTTGTTCGTATGCTTCGGCCAGCAGATTCTGGATTTCGCTTTCACTGCTGCGAGCTATGTCGGTCGCCATGCTGACGGGAATCAAGCCTGTTTCCACGGCTGACAACAGCTTTTCTTCGCCACGTTCCAGAAGGCCGCTAATCATGTTTACCCATGACGCGGTGACTCCAATACGTTCCGCAATATCGACGTCGCTATGGCCTCGCTCCCGTAGGCGTCCAATTTCGTTCATCAGGTCGATCGGGCGATGCTGTCTGCGGGCAACGTTCTCCACCAGGCTCATGACCAGGCAATCCTCTTCGTCAACATCTATGACAAATGCAGGGATTTCTGTCTGCTGTAGGGAGAGAAAAGCTTCGAGCCTGCCTTGTCCACAGATGAGGTCGTATTTGAACGGGCCTTGAGAAGACGTTCTTCGACTGACTGTAATCGGGCGTTTAAGGCCCACCGCCTGGATATTCTCGATGAGCTCCTGGTGGACTCTCTTGTTTCTGGACCGGGGGTTCAGGATGTGGATGTGAGCTATGGGAAGCATCTCGACTCTATCACGAGATGAAGAGGGCACGGTCATCGGATAACCTCCGTTACTGAACAGCGTGTGGCCAACCCATCAAGGACATCCAGGGTGGCAAACCGGTAGCTGTCGATCAAAGGATTGTTTTCCTCGGTCAGCCTATACGGCCAAGTTCCCATGTCGATGCGTGGGATGAGGTAGTAATCGTGAGGTCGCAGGTTAGCTGAATCCATGCGCACTGCGATGGTAATGTCAGGCGCCAAACTGTTGTCAAAGCGCAATTTCCAGCGCAGTGTTCCGGCAGGCGTGGCCTGGCAACGAGCGATGACCACAGAGGCCGTCCACTCACCGTTGATTATCAATAGATCATTCTGATCATTGCGCGCCAGTTCAGCCCCCACGCGCTTGAACCGTTCCATGACGCTGCTCAGAACCTGTGGATGCAACTGTCTCAATGAACGATTGATTTCCAGATATCGGTAATCCCGGTCAGGTGTATACCCGATGAGCGCATAGGCACGCACAAGCCCACCAAAGCGACCTATATAGGTGGTGCTCGATGGCATGTCCTCTTGCTCGTCGATGAGCAGCCCTGAGAGTGTTCCCGCACGTTCCAGCAGAGTACGCAACATCGCCAGCAGTTGCGCATCGTCAAAGCGATACGAGCGCTGCAAGATAATTTCTCGAACCTGGGTAAACACTTTCAGTGTGATGATGCCCTGGAAGGCACCATCACAGCGAACCCATTGCTCCGGTGCGTTGCGCACTGTGCGCTGACGCAACTTGGAGGAGGTCTTGTTGTACACGTTGTTGCCGATGTACTTCTCATTGGTCAGCACCTGATGGACGCTGCCGCGGCTCCATGGGCGTTCGAAATCGGTGATCAGGCCGTCGGCGTTCAGTGCATTGGCGATCTCGCGCTCATTCATGCCATCATGGATGAACTGGTGATAGATGCGCTGGATGATCTCGATTTCAGCTTGTGGCCCGGGAATCAGGATGACCCGGTCAGTCTGAATACTTTTTCGCTGTCCTAGCGAGAGTTCTCCCTTGAATGCTCTGCTTTCGTCAATCAAGGCACGGCGCAATCCATAGCCGGCAGGACCACCTTGATGAAAGCCCTTTTCAACGAGGCGGCACTGGCCTGCGAACACTTTTCTGGAAAGCTCGCAGCTGTACCCGCTAGCCATGAATCGCGTGATGCCCTTGTAGAGCGTAGCCAGCGGCGAACCGTCGTTGTCAAACGGTTCCGCGCAATAAATGACTTTAATGCCCGCACTGGTGCATAGGTATTCATAGTGGGCGCTTTCGTCCGTATTCTGAAAGCGACCCCAGCGACTGATGTCGTAAACCAGAATGACCTGAAACTGAGCACGGCCAGCCTGTACATCGTTAATCAACCTGCGCAATGCACCACGCCCCTTTATATCCAGGCCGCTTTTCCCCTCGTCCCGATAGGAGCTAACGATCTCCATGCCATGGTTTATGGCATAAGCACGAATGGCAGCCGACTGGTTTTCGGTCGAATAACGCTGATGGTCGGTAGACATACGAACGTACTCCGCTGCCGGTACAAGCCCGCCGGAGAAATGTTTCGCAGGTGTTCGCGCAGATGCAAAGGACAAGCCGACCTCCTGGCGGTCTGGATAAAACTGACAGGTATCGTTGAGCCTAGAGGTTGTTTGTGACGTGAAGATGAAGGGTTAGGCCGCTGACCGGCTGGGGCCAGGAAGGGCCGCTGGCACAGCGGGCCGGACACGACCTGCGGCAGCTTCCTTGGTGGAGCGGCGCATTATTATTATGACGTCTATATCTGTGCCGACGGCAAGTTCCTCTCGTGGCACTGATCGAGCTGCAGTTCTACCTTGCCTTCATTGAACGGCTCGGGCTGGACCAGACGCGTTTTCTGCCCACCGGCTACACGACTTGGGCAAGCATTGATTTGTCATTAGTCATTCCTAGCGGAGTAGGAGAGGGGCGACGCACTGTGGATGCCGATGACTGTCATTGGAGTTTGACAGAACAACCAAAGCTTATGCTTCCCAAGACAAGAGGATAAGGCCATAATAGTGACTATTCCTGAGGCGGGGCCACAGGAAAATATTTTTAAACCAAGAAGTTAGAGACTGGGCTCAAGTCTCGTTTCCCGCTCCAATTCTTCATCTATAGACGTCCACCAAAGTCTATAGGTTCTTGATTCAACAGGGTTTCAGCCCTGGGGAATGTCTAGCGAAAGCTACTCAATTCCACTGTCAACCACGCCCGATCAGTACACGAAACAGTACATGAAATCCGGGCGGTTGCTGGTGCGGATTGTTTGCTGAGTCACTGCCCCTGAGCACGGTACACCTCTCCTCAACCCGAGAAGGAGGCGTACCCATGGCGTTAACCGATGCCGTCGTCCGGCAGGCCAAGACCACCGGCAAAGACTACACCCTCAACGATACGGACGGCCTGGTGCTGTTCGTCACCGCCCGAGGGGCCAAGAAGTGGCACTTCCGCTTCACTTGGCTGGGCAAGCAACAGCGCGTTGCCGTTGGCAGTTACCCGGAAATGTCCCTCAAGGAGGCGCGCGAGCAGCGCGACGACCTGCGAGCGCAGGTTGCCCGTGGCGTTGATCCGCGTGTTCACCGTCTGCAGGTCAAAGCGGCGGAGCTGGCCGCCCCCCTGAACACCTTTGCATCTGTCTTCAAGGCCTGGCGCGACTTCAAGGCGCTGAGCCTGAAAACCGGCCGCCAGAGCACCTTGTCGCAGATCGACCGCATTTTTGCCAAGGACGTGCTGCCCTGGCTGGGCAAGCTGTCCATCTTCGATATCGACAATCCGCACCTGCTGGATGTACTGCGTCGCATTGAGCGGCGCAAGGCGTTCACTACCGCCGAGAAGGTGCGCATCTGGTTCAATCAGTTGTTCCGCTATGCGATGGTCGAAAAGGGTCTGCGCTACAACCCGGCCAGCGACCTCGATATCGTGGCCGCACCCAAACCGCCCGTATCGCACAACCCGTTTCTGCGCATGGACGAGCTGCCGGCCTTCCTGCAGACCTTGCGCAATTATGGCGGCCAGGAAGTCACCAGGATGGGCCTGCGCCTGTTGCTGCTGACCGGCGTGCGTACTGGGGAGCTGCGCCAGGCGGTGCCCGAGCAGTTCGACCTGGAGCGTGGGCTGTGGATCATCCCGCCCGTTATCGTCAAGCAGTTACAGGTCAAGCTGCGCCGAGAAGGCAAAACCATTCCGCCCTACATCGTGCCGCTGCCCCAGCAGGCCATCGACATCGTGCGTGTGCTGCTCGACGAGCACGCCCGTCGCCCCGCGCAGCACTACCTGCTGTCGCATCGCAGCCGCCTCAAGGAACGCATCAGTGAAAACACGCTCAATGGCGCACTGCATCGCATGGGTTATGCCGACCTGCTGACCGGGCATGGTATCCGTGCGACGATCTCCACGGCGCTCAATGAACTGGGCTACCCGAAGGAATGGATCGAGGTGCAGTTGTCACATGCCGACCCCAACAAGATCCGCGCGGCCTACAACCATGCGGACTATGTGGAGCAGCGCCGGATGATGATGCAGGACTGGGCCGACCGGCTCGATGCCTGCGAGCGTGGCGAGCCGATCGCTCAGCCTGTGCTCCCGCAGGCGGCGCCGCACAGCATGGCGGGGATCGAAAGCTATCTGCGTCTGCTGGCGCAGGGGCGTTTGCCGCAGCCGGTGGACGGCGTGCTGCAGCGTCATATCGTGGGCTGATGCAGGGGCTTCGGGGTGGCTTGCCAGTGGCATGGAAATCTGGTAATCGGATTTCGCTTGATGTACAATGAGCTGTACATATGAAAGAGAGGTTGCCATGCGCACTATCAGCTATACCGAAGCCCGGCAGAACCTGTCGGCCACCATGGTGCAGACCGTCGAGGATCGCGTGCCTACCCTCATTACCCGCCAGAACGGCGAGGCGTGCGTGCTGATGTCGCTGGAGGAGTACAACGCGCTGGAGGAAACGGCTTACCTGCTGCGCTCGCCGGCCAACGCGCGCCGCCTGATGGATTCGATTGACAGCCTCAAGCGTGGCCAGGGTGTCGAGCGGGATATCGCCGAGTGAAGCTGATCTGGTCTGAGCAAGCCTGGGACGATTATCTGTACTGGCAAGAGGCGGATAAGCGTATGGTCAAGAAGCTCAACGAGCTGATCAAGGAGACCCGCCGCACCCCTTTCGAGGGCAAGGGCAAGCCGGAGCCGCTTCGCCACAACCTGGCGGGCTTCTGGTCGAGGCGGATCACCGCCGAGCACCGGTTTGTGTATTCGGTGACGGACGAGGCGCTGCTGATTGCCGCCTGCCGTTATCACTATTGATGGCCGGAGACAGCCGGCCCGGTGAAGGAGCTGCACCGGTTGTGCCGGCTCCATGCGGGAGGAAGGCTTTTGTGCCTTTTGGCCTTTTCGGATAGGGCCTTTGACCCTTGAGCCTCTTCCCTTGTCGCAACCCCTTGAGGCCCTTTGCCGTTTCCCTTTGAAGGCAGAGGCAGCAAAGGCCCAGGGCAAGGTTGCTGAGCCAGCGAGGTATCCATCATGCCGCAGCACGACACACAGAGGCCGCGCACTGCCTGGAAACTGGGCCAGTGGCTGGGGAGCGGCTACCGGGCGTTCCTGCGCCAGGAGGCCCGTTTTGTGGCCTGGCTGACCGGGCATGGCGTGCCGCGGACGCTTGCTCGTATCCTGCCCTGGGCATTCAGGATCGTCGCCGTGCTGGTGCTGCTGTACCTTGCGTTCTGGGTGGCCCTGGTGTTCCTGGGCGCTGCGTTGTTGGCGCATGCAGGCCGTAGCACTGGTGCCGATCATGATCAGGACTGGGTAATTCCAGACCCTGACGAGCACATGAAGAATCCGGGCTACGACCCGAATCTCTACAACGACCCGCCAGATCCCAGCTACTACGATCCCCGATACGACAAGGACTAGATGCGGGCTATTTCAGCGTACCGCCAGACATTGCTGAGGCCCCCTTCGCGCCGGCCTGCCCGGCACCGCTGGTTCCGTCATTCAGTCCTTTCAAGGCTCCACCTGCGCGTACGCCCACCCAGCCCAATGCGGCAACCCAAAACGTCGGCAGCACAATGAACATGGTGCCCATGACGAAATTCAGCAGCATGTCGCCGAAGGTGTTATCCAGCCCCATCATGATGTTGAAGTTCATGTGCGGCCGGTTGAATCCCATGCCCCAGCCATACAGGGCATCGAGGATGGTCGAGTCGACCCAGCGGGCCAGCTCGAACCAGAAATCGACGAAGTACAGCGCGAAGTAGACGCAACTGATCGTGACGAAGGCGCGGATATCGTAGGTGGCCAGGGTGAACAGCAGTGGCGTGCTGATGATCAGCGCCATCTTGAGCAGCGACATCACCATCGGCAACGCCTGGCGCACCACGTCCATCGCCGGGAAATAGGCCAGGCTGCCCACCGCCATCCCCACATCGCCGGCGGCGCGGGTGACGATGTTCGGCAGCGTCTTCTCAATTTGTCCGCCGTAATCGGCGTAGACGTTGCCCAGATTCATTTTCTGTCGACCCGGGGCGGCAATGGCACGCACCACCGAGTCATCTACTTCGGTGCGGCTCAGAAAACCGGCCCAGCCCGCAATCCGGCTGAGCAGGCCGGGCTCAACCTGCTGCAGCAGGCGGGCTCGCAGGCCGTTGCCGGCATCGTTCCACCACTGGCTGCAGGTGGGGTAGCCGGCACCGCTTGGCACCTGGGCCAGGCCAGCGTCCCGGTCACTGTCGTAGGTCCAGCCGTCGCGTGGGGTCTGGGCGCGATAGGTGTCGTAATAGCCTGCAGTGTCGGTGAAGAAGCGCGAGCCAATCCAGGTCACGTCGTGCATCTGGTTGTCGTCGAGATCGGGGCGGCTCATGAACAGTTTGGCGCGTGCCGGGCCGTAGCAGTCGTGGGTGAAGTCGGCCACTTCCTGCGCGAGAACCGGGTCGGCGATGCGGGTGGCGTTGATCTCCATGCGCATTTGCCGCAGGTCAGTACCACAGGGAATTGCGGCCACTGAGGCGCCGGTCACCGCCCGCGACAATGCGTGCATGAATACCCACCACACCGGAACCTTCGCGCTCTGGTTGTTGAGGGTCGTGAAGGACTGGCTCCAGCCGGTATCGGTGGGCAGCGGCACGTTCACCTGGCACTGGGCCGAACGACTGGTATCGAACTTGATAGTCGCCAGATCTACGTCGATGGTCGGCACGCAGGCGAACATCACCACGACGATGGCGACCCAGATACGGTTCTCGATGCGTTGAGACGACAGGATGCCCTTGTTGCCCTCGTCGGCACCCTCGGTTCGCACGTTCAGCCACTCGCCGAGGATGATGGCCAGGAACGGCAGCGCGATCACTCCGCTGGTCACCACGATGGCCCAGATGCCGTTGTGCACGATCCAGGCGACGAGCGTCAGGTAATACTCCAGATAATCGGTTGTCAGCAATGTCATGGCTCGTCACCAGCCTTAGTGCAGTCGCAGCCAGTTGCTGGCTTCGGACAGGACGATGGCGAGCACGCCCAGCACCTCGACCCGGCGCAATTGCCGGTGTGATTGCGGATCGCGCGCCAGGCGGCGCCGACGTACCCAGGGCCAGACGGCAAGGACGGCGGCGTACAGGCACAGGCGCCAGACAAAGAAGTGCCCGGCGTGATCGTCGAGCCACTGTTGCCAGTTCTCGATACCGCCCAGTAAATGGATGCCGGCAAAGGCGACCACGAAGGCCAGGACGAACAGGCTGGCGACCAGCAGCGCCATGATGATGAGCAAGCGACGCAATGGCCGATCAGGCTTGGTGGGTGAGAACGGCGAGGGCATGACAGTTTCTCCGGAGCAAAGGAACGCTCCGGGCAGTTCATGACAAACCGCCGTGTTCTTCGACAAACAATGCGGCATTCACCCTCACCGCATTGCCGCCCAGGATCTGTCATGCCTTGCGGTGAAACTCAATGGCATGGTGGCGCAGTTCAAGGTGTAATGCTCGCTTTGCGATTTAATCTGTATAAAAATACAGAGAATTGCAGCAGGCCCGATAAGCAAGCCGTCTTCGGAGTGAGTTGTCATTTAATGGCAGCGTTGCTCTTCAGGCGGCTTTTCTTTCGGGTCGGTATAACATGTAAAGGAGCATTGATTGGACGCGTTTGTTACCTGGGTCAATAACCCACTTGTACAAAGTGCCGTTATTTCCCCACTTGTGGGCGCCATATTGGGGCTGCTATTTGGCGGATTCAACAACACCCCTTCGCCTGCGGCACCTGTCACAGTGCAGCAGACCGTTATCACCTTCAGGCAAACGGTCGTGGTGAATCAAGGCCGGGGAACATCCTCTTCTTCGGACGACGTGTGGGCTTACCTTGGCGCACTATTTCTGGTCGTGGCCGTTGTCATCTGGGGATATAGCCGTTACGCCAGTGACATCCTGCACTATTGGCTGAGTGGGGTGTTTTCCTGCACGGCGTTTATCCTGGCAGCTGGTTTGGCCTCTGCCATCCGGGGGCAATACAACAGCGCGGAATGGGGCTGGTACATCTTCACGCCCCTGGTTGCCGTGGGCGCCTCCATCTACCTGACCGAACTGGCGCAAGCAGGCATTATTGCCGGCGCCCGTGAGGCGGCTTTCCGCTACGGGATCATTGATTACTATTTTGATGTACTGGAGGACGAGCACCGGATCTGGATACTGTCTCAGCTCTTCGGGGTCGTGATGGGGATCGGCGCAACGCTTGCTGCGGCACTCCGATCGCTACATTACCTCGCCCTGATGAACCAGCGGGCCAGCGGCACGCTGTCCTCGCTCTGGTTTGCCCTGGCCCGGTACACCCGGTTTTCCGCTCGTATCAGCGGTGTCGTGCTGCTGATCATGCTGCTCGGTGCGGCCTACTTCATGCTCTCGGGCCAGGCGTATGAACTGTGGATGCGACGAGGCTAGCCGGCGACTAGCGCCCCACATACAGCGTGACGATCTGGGGCCGTTCATGGCCGAGTTCATGGCTGATAATCTGGCGAGCCTGCGCATCGACCTGGCGCTGGGCCGGGGTCAGGTCGCGCGCCGTCGGCCCGCCCGCAGCCGGCGCCTGCCAGCCGGTCAGTGCCTCATATCTTGCCTGGGCATACTGATGACGTAGGCCGTGCATATTGCTCAGTCCTGCCGCCTTGCACTGGCCGTCATACACGTGCTGCTGCTGGATATAGGACTTGTGCGCCGGGATCAGCGAACCGGCGCCCGCCAGCGTCCGGGCCGCATCGAGCACCGTCCGTTGCTGCGGCGTGGTGATGGGCACACTGCGTGGTTTACCGCCCTTCGTCCATGATCCTTTTAGCGCTATGTGGTCGCCCCGGTCTGCCCAGGCCGGCTGGAACTTGATGCACTCCTGGCGGCGCAGCCCGAAGGCGGCCTGTAGGCGCAGGCTCATCTGCACATGCGCATCGCGGATGGCCTCCAGGCGCTCGTCCAGGGTCTGTGCCTTACTCTGGTTGGTGCTGTACTGGCGCTCAGGAATGCCGAGCTGGCGGTTGTCGGCAGGCAGAAGCCCCCCTTTGCCGATCTTCTCGGCCCACCAGCGCAGATGGCTCAGGCGGTTTTTCAGGGTGCCGGTCGACAGCCCCTGTGCCTGCCACTGGTTGAGCAGCGCATCGACGTGCTTGCCCTTGAGCGAGCGAGCCTGCATCTGGTTGAACCCCGCGTCACGCAACTGGCGGGCCATCAGCGTCAGGGAGCGCTGCCGGTCGGCCTGTGTGGCGAAGCTGCCGTCACGGTTGCGTCGGCACAGCTGTTTCAGCGTCCAGGTCAAATCATCCACCGCCTGCCTCCTGTGTCCTGGGTGTAGCGTCATGCTGAGAACTTGATCGGTTAGTGTTATTGCCAACTCGCTATGGCGAGATCCCCGAAGGGCGAAGGGTCTGGGTGCTCAGCACACCCGTTGCCTCGGTATGAGGCGTCCGCCTTGCTTCCTGTGGGAAGACCGGGCAGCCAGTCATGGTGCGTAGTGCATGGATAAACCTCCTGTGGATGGGATAAGGGACAGCTCCCGGCTGATGACGACAGCGGGCATGGGACAAACAGGCAGCAGGACGCTGCGGCGGATGGGACGACGCCGGATGGCTTGATGAGAACGGTGGCTCACCCTGTTGCAGGGCGGCGCGCGAACGAGCCTGGCGCACCTGGGGTGGCTTCATCCTTGCGGACAGGCACTTGCAGAAGCCGGTGCCTTTGGGGTGGCCGGATGGGTACGGCCCGCGCAATGACGGCGCATGGAAACTGCGCCAGCATGTCCGGCGTTGTACCTGCCGGTAGGTCACTGCCGGGACAGTATCGCCCGGCCATCATCATGTGCGACAGAGACAATGCGATGCTGCGCCAGCCCGTATTGTTGCTGCAGTTCGCCGTGTCGTCACTGCGGTGTGCAGTGACGACCCGGCAGCCGTACGTTGCCCGATCTGGCGCAGGCAATGAGCGTTCATGTGACCGCCGTCTTGCTCGGTTAGTCGCGGCGCGGGGCCTGTTCCCGATGGCTGTGCCACTGACGCGGCCTGCGGCCTTGTCGGCTGCCCGACCCGTCAGGCCATCAGGCCGCCCTGCCTGGTCAGGCAGCGCCAGGGTTTGCGCCTGCTCATGCTGGATCAGGCTGCCACCCTTTGTCCTGCATGAGCCGGGCGGCAAGCTCACTGGCATCCGTGGGCTTGCCCAGCATGCTGCGAATGTTGGCGAGGTGTGCCCTGACGACTTCCGGGGCTGCGGGCTTGAACGCGGGGGACGGTGGTGCAGTCGGCTGAGTGGCGACCACGGCGGGCTTTGCCGGGGCGGGAGGGCTGGCAGGCTGACGCAGCCTGCGACCCGCCCAAAAACGGAATTCTCCGGCCAGTACCCGCTTGATCAACCCGAAGAAATAGGCGATGGCATTGCGTACCACGCCGCTCTGACTGCGGGCCTGCAATTCATCGAGGACATCCTGACGCTGTTGCTCAGGCAACTGACGCAGCGCCGCCTGAATATCCTGTTGCTGCCTGGGCTTGACGCCGATCAGGCAGGGTGGCAACTGCACGGAACTGGATTTTTCGTTTTCGCCCGCGCAGTACGTACTTTTTTTATACTTATACAAACTATACGTAGGCGCAGAATCCTGAATGGTCTGCCGGGCGCGATGGTTCTGTGGCAGAACGGCCATTGGATTGGCGGATGCGTTGGCTGGTTCTTCCGGGGCGTCGGTATCCGCAGGTTGAGGCTGCCCGGTCGCCGTCGATGCCGGTGGCGGCGGATCGTTATGATCGTCGTCAGCGACAGGGCCGGGCTTTTCATCCGTCATCGTGGCCTGGATGTGGCTGGCTACCCGTGATACCTGATTGTTTTCGTGGCGTTCTGATTCGTGTAGCAAATCCGGCAGGCTGGCATCAAGTTCGCAGGCCTGGGCAAACCTGAGAGGGTGGTCGTGTACCTGGTACAGCTCACTCAATACATGGCCGGTCAGTGGGTCGCGGTGTTGGCCGATCAGGCTGATCCAGCCGGTCAAGCGCAGCACCACCAGTACGCGCCAGGCGGTCTCGTAGCCAGCACGCTGGCCCAGCGGGATCGAGGTGAGGTAGCGGCGCAGTTGTCCAAGATTCGCCAGCGGACTGAGGCCGTCAGCGGCACGCAGCATCCGAAGCACCTGCCAGCCATTGCGTTCAAGGGGCGTCAGGCGGGTGTCGAGCATCAGGGCGGTAGGAGTGCCAAGTAAGGTCTCGCCTGCAGAGGCGTTGCTGTGAGGGTGCGTCATGTCAGTTCTCCAGAATGGCAGGCGGGTTCGCCCGATGCCCTGCATCTCACTGGAGTTCTGTTTTCATGTCAGGCAACAATAGGTTCTGCGGCACAACCCTATTTCATACCGCCGTCAGACTGTGGCCGCTGACGTTCGGTGCGCGACGGCGGGGCCTTTCCGATGCACTCGGGCATGAACAGGCAAAGCAGCATTCACGCGGTTACAACCGCTTGACTCACACATTCAGGCCAATAACAAAAGTCAGGGGTACAGTCGGATAATGGGAGGGTGAGGCCGTTGCCTGGCTTGCCACAACGACCAGGCTTGTTGCTCGGCAAGATACTGGCGAGCGCTGCCCAGTCCAGCCAGTTCCAGTCGGTGCGCGAGTTCGGCACGGACAGGCAAGCGGCCATTCAGTACGGCACGCAGATGGCGGGGGCTGAATCCCAGGTGGGTAGCCAGGGCATCGGCGTTGATGCCCAGCGCTGGAAGTACGTCAAGGCGTAGTGCTTCGCCTGGGTGAGGTGGATTGTGCATGGGGATAACGTTCTCCGGCTTCCAAGCAGAGGGACAAGCGTTATGGATGCGCACGTTGCTCGGTTGGACGATAAAAGCCTGTTTTGCTTATCCGGTTATCATTGTGCCTTAGAAAGTCCAATCGCTTTCTCCAGGACGGCTTGCAGCATTTCCTGCGATGACTGACCTTCTTTGAAGATGCTTTCAGAGAGTTTCTCGGTGTCTTCCTCGGTTGCTTGTTTGATTAGGGCGAGCGGTCCCCATTGGTCTAGTTGTTCTTGGTACAGGCTATCGATGCTGTCCCTGTGACCATCCGGGTAGGCCGCCTTTTCTACCGGAGGCAGATCATCGAAGTAGTCCAGAATGCTTTTGAAAAAAATCACGGTTATCGCCACCATTTGTTAGTTTGGCTGACAGGCTGGAGAAATATGCTTCATCCTGCTTGCTAAGTTCCCCATAAGCGGCATATCGTTCTGCTTCTGTGTAAGTTCCCGAATCATCATAGACAATGGCGCTCAAATCATTTCGAGCCATGCCTGCGAACGGATTGGAAAGATGCTTGGGCGGGGATTGGGATAGCCCGATGGCCCAATCCAGAGACTTCTGGCCTAAAGTCAATCGAGCGGGATCGTCTGTTTTTGGAAGTAAGTCGTCTTTGTTATAGCTCCCGCCTGCAATAAGGTGTCCGAAATTATAAATATCCTTCTGTCCTTTTGCATATAGGCTCTTCAACTCGCTTTGTGACATGGATGTCTGTCGCTCGATAGCACTGCTTTGAATATAGCGTGCCTGAGCGGAACTGGATATTGAAACGGTTGCGGCAGTGCTTGAGTTGGTGTTTTCAGTAGTGGACTTTGTAGTGTTCTCCGATCGCAAGCCTTCCTGAGCAGGCGCTTTTGCGGGAATGCTCGTCTGATAAGATTTGATCGAGATGTTCATGGTTTATTGTGCCTTAGAAAGCCCAATCGCTTTCTCCAGGACGGCTTGCAGCATTTCCTGCGATGACTGACCTTCTTTGAAGATGCTTTCAGAGAGTTTCTCGGTGTCTTCCTCGGTTGCTTGTTTGATTAGGGCGAGCGGTCCCCATTGATCCAGCTGTTCTTGATACAGACTGTCGATGCTGTCCCTGTAACCATCCGGGTAGGCTGCCTTTTCTACCGGAGGCAGATCATCGAAGTAGTCCAGAATGCTTTTGAAAAAATCACGATTATCGCCACCATTTGTTAGTTTGGCTGACAGGCTGGAGAAATATGCCTCGTCCTGCATGCGGAGTTCTGCTGAGGCAGCATATCGCTCGGCCATGGTGTATGTTCCGGAGTCATCATAGACCACGGCACTCAGATCATTTCGGGCCATTCCAGCAAAAGGGTTAGAAGCATTCCCCGGGGGGGATTGATGAAGGGAAATGGCGTATTCCAGAGATTTTTTTCCCAGTTCCAATCGTGCGGGATCATCTGTTTGTGGTAGCAAATCATCTTTATTGTAATTTTTGCTGCCGAGAAGTTGGCTGAAATTGTATATATCAGACCATGTACTTGAGTGTAGCTGCTTTAATTCACCTTGCGACATGGCAGCTTGGCGCTCGGTTGCGCTGCTCTGGATATAGCGGGCTTGTGCGGAGCTGGATATTGAGACGGTTGCGGCAGTGCTCGAGTTGGTGTTTTCAGCGATGGACTTTGTAGTGTTGTCCGAACGCGGTATTTCCTGGGCAGGCACTTGTGCGGGAATGCTCGCCTGATAGGATTTGATCGTGATATTCATAGCAATACTCCAAAAGCCGGAGATAACAGCATAGCTATCCCCGGCCAGAGAGCCTAGAGAAATGCCGAATTACTTGATTTCAAATTCGACTGTATAGTTGTACGGAAGCCCAGCTTGGGCCGCAGTGATGTTGGCATTACAGGTGGCGCGAGTGGTGCCAATGCTGGTGCCGGTCTTGGTCCAGCTCGGTACTTTGGTGCTTGGGTTGACCTGGTGCGATGCCGCAAAACGGCATTTCTTGTTGCCGGAAGCGTAGACGAAGCGCATGCCAGAAACCGTATCTGCAACGCTGGTCAGGTAGAAAGTTGTTGTATTGGACGGCAGGATCGAGCCTGGCGTCGGCGAGACGCTACCTGAGAAGTACTCGTAAGTGTATGCTGCTTCGGTGGTGGTGGAGTTTTTCACCTTAACGGTGACAGTAGTATTGGCCGCGTGGGCGGTTGCGACCATCGACGCGAAGAGAGCGGCTGCTCCGAACAGTTTAGCGAGTTTCATAAAATGTCCTTTTAAGGTTGATAATCTCTACAGCGCTTGTCCCTCAGCATTCAGGCAAGTACCTGACCTGCCAGGTCTCCCCGGCAGCGGAAGAACATCTAAATTAACGGCGGTAAATGAGAATTCTTTAGCTTTCCTGGCTGTTTTTTCTGCATTTTTTTGCGTAAGTTTTCGTCGTGCTCATGGCGCCAGAACATACCCTGCCTGCAACCCTTGCACCTCAACGCCCTGGGTGATCGCCTGTCCAGGCACGGCAGGAACATTCGCTGGCGTTGCGCCTGCTGTGGCGCGGAACATGACATAAGTTGAACCGTTATTGTCCGTCGCCAAAACCTGGGGCGGAACCACGATGCCCTGCTCGTTGCGGTAGAGGATGACCGCCAGCCGGACGCTCATATCCAGCCTGACCTGCGCGGCTTCGGTCTTCGGCGTATCGAAATGGGCATCATTACTTCATTGCAAGCGCTGCCACCTTCACTAAATCTTCTTTGCTTAAGTTAAGGTCTTTGGTAACTTTTGCCAGCATTTGATTTGCATCTGCCAACGCTCCAGATAGCGCATTGATCATTGCCTGGCTCTGCGCAACTTTCACCTGTCGCGTTTCGTCGCTAAGGCTGGCATCGTTCATGATCTGTTGGAGTTTTTCCTGTTCAGCCTTGAGCTTTTCTTTAAGGTCGCGGATCATTTTCAGAATGCGCTGCACTTCATCGGGGAGGCCGCTATTTTCAATGTCGTCGTATTTCCCTGATGTTTTCTTGTTGGCTTGCCCAGCCATCATAAGGCCAGCCATTGAAATTTTTACAGAGCCTGCGTCATCTGGCTGAGTATTTCCAAGGGGAGACTGCGCACTGCCCGTTGTGATGGTCTGCGCAGGCTGTACGGACATGATGCCGGTTGACGATGTGATGATGCTCATGCGTCCGTCACCCTTGTGAGACTGCCCTTGAGTCCTGTGGCTCTACGGCTTTTGCCGAACGTTGCGCTTGGGCCATTTGTTCAAGTTGCTTGATCAGTTCAGCAATGTCCACATCTTTAGGAACATTCAGTTCTTCAATGCTTTCACCACGAGATAGGCGCTGTGCCAGCTCAGAGAAATTGACTTGGTAGCTTGATGAATTACCGCTTGAATAGTTGCGATCTTGCGGAGAATAGGTTTCTTTCGCTACAGTAGCCCCGGTAACTGGTGAAGCATTTGCAACAGCAGCGATGAGCTTCATGGAATTGATTGCGCCACCACGACTCCCGTTAAATTCACTTCCGGCATATGTGGGAAGTTGTTTTTGCTGAAAATCCCATTGATTGTATTTTGCGTCTTGATTTATCCCCTTGCCATCAGGGCCAAATTCTACTGAGCCAGATATATATCCGAAATTGACTTGTTCGTAAGTCAGAAGTTTTGCGTCGATAAGCCCTCTGTAAAGAGTGAGCATATCATTGCGGCTGGCATCTTTAACATTGATATCTTTTACTATCTCTTTAAATTTATCATAATCATCCTGACTTAGAACGCCACCCAATACCCCGTTTTGGCTGGTTTCTTTCCCTACTTTTACGGTAAATCCCTCATACTGTTTGGGATCAAGCAGTGAACGGTTCGCGTTGAGTGATAAATTGCCCAGTGCATTTGATAACGGGTTAATTGATGGCATGGTCTATGATTCTCCCTTTGAGTTGCCATGACGCGATTTTGATAGAACTGGGGAGCAGACGATGGCTCCCCAGTTCAGCTTTATTAAATCAATCAAGTGCCAGGGATTGTGAACAGTGGCATACGACCTTCCATACGCCAGTTACGTACTTGAGATGTACCTACGTTCTCGATGCGATAACGGTATTGGCCGGTAGCACTGGGTACGAAGCTCCGATTAACAGTTCTTGCTCCATTACTGGTGGTCGAAGACACGAGAGACCACGACGAACCAGAACGTCGCTCAATGATATGGGCGATCCTGCTCGTCGGGTTGTTGCCGGAAAGGTCTTCAAACTTGAACGTCACCGAGCCAATGCACGAGATGCTGAACTCATACACGTTCTGAGAATCACCTGCAGAAAGGCTTGCCCCGCTGCTGGTGATGTTCATATAAGCGCATGCAGCAGCCGCCATGTTGCTGGTACTCAGCAACAATGCCGCGAATAGCGAGAAGAACAGTTTTTTCATACGATACTCCTTGTGGATGAAATAGCTGAATCCCCTTCGCCCTCGTTCGGCACGGAAAGCTGGTGAAGGGTAACTTCTATAACGGCAGGAAATGAGAATTCTTTAGCTTTTCTTGACTGTTTTTTCTGCAATTTTTGCGTGATTTTTTGCCGTCGCCCACGTTCAGGGCACCAGAACATACCCTGCCTGCAACCCTTGTACTTCAATGCCCTCAGTGATTGCCCGTCCTGGTACAACCGGAATCTTCGATGGCGCTGTATCTGCGGTGGCGCGGAACATGACATAAGTTGAACCGTCACTGTCCGTCGTCAATGCCTGTGGCGGCACCACGATGCCCTGCTCGTTGCGGTAGAGGCTGACCGCCAGCCGGGCGCTCATACCCAGCCTGACCTGCGCGGCTTCGGTCTGCGGCGTATCGACGGCAATCACAATGTCGTAGTGGGCGGCTGCGCCGGGGGCATCCGCCGCGTTGCCCTGTACCGCGATGGCGGCAATACGGCCTGTCAGCGTTATCCCGGCGAAGCCATCGCCCGTGATTTGCACGGGCATGCCCTCGCGTAGCTGATGCAGGTCGGTTTCCTCTACGCGGGTGAGTACCTGGATGCGATCCAGCCCGATTACGGTCAGCAGTGGCGTGCCTTGCGTGACCTGTACGCCAGCCTGCGCGATAAGCGCTTTTCCGCCCTCGGGCACCGATGGACGCGCCACCACGCCAGGAAATGGCGCTCTAAGCACGCGCCGTTCGCTTTGCGCCGTCACGGCCTGATAGCGGGCTTGTGCGTTGGTCAGCTCCATCTCGGCAATCTTGCGTTCTTCGCCCTGGCCGCGAGACTCGGCGGTACGCAGTTCGTCCCGGGCGGCAAGCAGGTCTTGCTGCTGGGTGCGTACCTGCTGCGCCAGCGTATCAACTTCCATGCGGGCCACGATCCCACGCTCGAACAACGCCCGCGTGTCTCGCAGGTTGGCCTGCGTGGCTTCCAACGTTGAACGAGCGGTCTGCACGGCGCGTCGGGCGCGTGACACTTCGGGGCTGCCGTCCCAGTTGCGCAGTTGATGGGCTTCCCGTTGTGCCTTGAGCAGTTCGGCCTGTGCCTGCCGCAACTGGATTTCGATTTGCGCCGGGTCAAGCCGCAGCAGTGTCTGGCCCGCCTCAACGGTTTGACCTTCCTGCACCAGCACGTCCCGAATGACGCCTTCAAACGGCGCGGACAGGGTTTCCTGCCGGGCAGCCTGGATGCGGCCCACCAGGCCCAGCTGCTGTTCCACCAACTGGGGCTGTACCTGCACCCATTGCGCTTGTGGTTGCTGGGGGATGCTGGCGTTGTCGGATTGCCAGAAGGCGGCGGAAGTCGCGGCTGTCAGCAACACGAGTAACGCCGAACGCATGGGGTGGCGGCGGACGTGTGCGATCAGTGGGTCTATCAAGCGATTTTTAATCATTCAGCGATATGTCCCAGCTTTCCAGTGTGGTGCCCAGCGTCTGATCGAGTTCGGCCTGCGCGTTCAGGTAGCTGATCAATGCGTTCAGGCGGGCGTTCTCGGCATTGCGCAGGTCGTTCTCGAAACTCAGCACCTGAAAGTTGCTGGAGCGGCCCACGGTGAGCTTTTCCCGTTCAATTTCCAGCTTGCGGCGTGAAAGGTCGAGCGCACGCTGGGCGATTTCGTACTGTCGCCAGCGGGTGCCAATATCGCGCACCGCATTCGCCACGTCGCGCTCCAGTTGCTGGCGGGCTTCGGCCAGCTGGATTTCCTGATTGCGCACGTTGACCTGGGCCTGTACCTCGGCCTGGCGCGTGCTGAGGTCGCCAATGGGGATTTCGACCTGGATGCCGACATAGTTTTCCCAGGTTCGTGCGGAACCGCTCAGGGTATTGCGGTCGCGTATCTGGCTGGCGCCGCCCACCAGAGAAACGTCCCACAGGCGGTCATTACGCGCTACGGCAAGATTGATGGTGGCCTGTTCGCTGTAGATGAGTTGAGAGAGCCAGGCGGGTTGCAAGGCTTCGGCTTGCCGGAGCGCCTCAGCGGCATTGACGTCCACGCGCCGCGCCTGCAGTGCCTCGGTGGCGACTATCGGCGTATTCAGATTCAGGGCGAGTAGCTGCAACAGGGCAAGCCGTGCGGTATCCGTCTGATTGCGGGCCTCTTCATAGGCCAGTTCCTGTGAGGCGACTTCGGCCTCTGTCTGCACGATTTCAAACTCGGCCATGCGTCCGGCAGCGATCATGGCGCGGTTGACTTCAAGCAACTGACGGGCGCGTTGCAACGATTCCCTGGAAATCTTCAACTGCTCCTGTGCCTGCAGCAGGGTGCGGTAGGACGCAATCACTTGCGTGATGGTCTGCGAGACAGTGGATTTCAGGTTGAGCCGGTTGGCCTGCTCGGATAGCCGCGCCAGGCGCACCGGTGCTGTCGCAATATCCTTGCCTGCGCCGCGTAACAACGGCTGGATCAGAGAAATGTTGGCCCCGTCATTGCGTGACAGCCCGGCCTGGTCGGCCTGCGTATGGCGGTACGTCCAGCCCAGGCTTACGCGGGTGCCATAGGGCGTCAGCAATGTGGTTGTGGGGGTTACGGTGCTTTCCCGGTAACGGTCATCCTGATTCCGGCTGGAAAGATAGCCGCCGCTGAGCACCAGTTTGGGTGTGAAGCGGTCTTCCGCCACGCGCAGGTCGAATTTCTGGGCAATGCGATCGAGATAGGCGCTGCGGATGGCGCGGTTGTCGCGCAGCCCCAGATAGATCGCGTCGCTCAGGGTCAACTCGATGGTCTCGGCATTGAGTGAAATGCTGGCCGTCGTCGATGATGGCTGACCCTGGCGGGTCGCCTGGGATGGGCGCAGCGCCCCATCTGTCCTCGCCTGCGCAACGACAGGGGCCATCAGCATGAGTGCGATGAGGATAGACACTTTACGCATCACGCAACGCCTGTACCGGGGTGAGGCGCGCAGCCGCCATCGCAGGCGACAGCCCGAAAAACAGGCCGGTTGCGATGGCGCTGCCAATACCGAGCGGCAATGCCGCCGCCGAGAATGAGAAGTCAGACCAGCCCGAGTAGTGAACGAAGGCCCAGGCCATGATCAGGCCAACAGCCGCGCCAGCCAGTGCCCCGGTGGCGGCCAGTACAACCGCTTCCAGCAGGAAGAGCCTGGCAATGTCCCTGGGGCGAGCGCCGAGCGCCATACGCACGCCTATCTCACGGCGGCGCTCGGCGACGTTCATCACCATGACATTCATGACGCCGATGCCGCCGACCAGCAGGGCGATACTGCCCAGTCCTGCCAGCAGCCAGGAAAACAGGCGTGACTGTTTCGCCATGCCCTCAAGCAACAGTCGGGGAATTTGCACGTTGACCTCATAGCCGGGCATCCTGCCTTCCACCCATTGCTGCAGGGCGGGGGAGGTTTGCACCAGCGTTGCGCCGTTGGGGTTGCGGGCCAGTACGCTGGTGATCTGCGGACTGGGGATGATGCGTCGCATGCCTTCCAGTGGCAGCAAAATGGCGTCGTCCGGCGGGGCGGGAAGCAATGGGTTCTGGCCTGCGGGTTGCAGGATGCCGATCACCTGAAACAGATAACCGCCGATCTGAATGCGGTCGCCGGGCTGGGCATGGATGCCTGCGTTTTCCCACGCCGCTGCGACATTCGCACCCAGCACCGCATGGGTACTGTGCGTATCGAACTGGCTCAGGAAACGCCCCTGCGCCAGTTGGAGATCCAGCACGCCGGGCAGGTCGGCATTGCTGCCCAGTATTGTTGTACTCAGAGCATGGCCTTTAAGCCGGGCGTCACTACTGGTCAGGATGAGAGGAGCTGCCGCTGTAATGTCGGGGATGGCCTGGCGCAACGCGGCGGTATCCAGTGTGGCGACGTTCGGTAACGCCTCGCTGCGGCCGCTGCCGGGGATCTGCACGTTTGCCACAAGCAGATCGCTGCCCATCCCCTTGAAGACGTTCATGGCTTCACGTTCGGCGTTGTGCCCGATGTTCAGCAGGGCAACGACGGCCATGCAGCCCACGGCGATCCCCAGCAGCGCCAGAACGGCACGGCGACCGAGCTGGCGCAGATTCTCCACGGGTTCGCGCACCAGGTGCAGCCATGAGGGGCCGTAGCCATGCGATGAGGTCAGTGTGATGGCAGCACGTCTAGGCATGTCCCGCTTCCTCGATCCGGCCATCGCGGACTTGAATGCAACGAGCCATGCGATCGGCAATCCCGGTATCGTGCGTCACCACAACCAGGGTCGTGCCGCGTTCGCGGTTCAAAGACAGCAGCAGCCCGATGATGTCCTGCGCCGTCTGGCTGTCGAGGTTGCCGGTGGGTTCGTCAGCCAGCAGCAGCGAGGGTTCGCCGACAAGGGCGCGGGCTATCGCGACACGCTGGCGCTGGCCGCCCGACATATCGGCGGGTCGATGGTGGCTGCGGTTGCTCAGGCCGACGCGCTCCAGTTGCGTCAGGGCAGCCTGGCGGGCTTGCGGCTGGGGGATGCCGCGATAGAGCAGCGGGAGTGCCACATTGTCGAGCGCATCGAGCCGTGGCAGCAGGTTGAAACTCTGGAATACGAAGCCAATGATCCGATTACGCGCGATGGCGCGTGATTCGGCATCGGCGTTGGTCATGTCTTCGCCCGCGAGCAGAACACGCCCCGAAGTCGGTTCATCCAGCAGCCCGATGAGGTTGAGCAGCGTGCTTTTCCCTGAGCCAGACGCACCAACGATGGCGCAACTTTGGCCTGTGGGGACAGAAAACGACACATCATACAAAACCGCCTGACTGGACGCGCCCGTAGCATAAGCATGCGTAATATTTTCCAGGCGAATCAAATCGGTGTCGTGAACTCTCTGCATCCTCTCTCCAGATGATTTTGCCGTCCCCTTGCCTGTGCTGTCGCAGCAGACGATGATGTTTCTGGGCTTATGATTTCTGGTTATTTGTTAGTCGTTTTGTTAGTTGTTCCAGCAAGGATTCAAGTTCATCTTTATGTTGTGATGACTCTGTGCTTTTAGCCTCCTGTATCCAGCCCTGCAACTGCATGTCATAGCCTTTGGGAAGTTGGGACTCTTCAATGGCGGGTAGAGATTTATAGTGGTCAAGAACTTCCTGGTGGGTCTCTGCAGATATTTTGCCTGTACGGTTGTAGTCATCCATCATTTTGGCAACAACCTTTACGCGCCACTGATATTCCTGATCATCCGCTTCTGATAAAGCCGCACGGCGCTCGTTGACAGTGAAGGCGCCGCTGTCGTCGTAAGCGATTAGTGCAAGTTGGTCGCGTGACATACCTTTGAATGGATTGCTGCCTTGGCCGTTGGTAAAGGCAGTTGCCTGTTTTGCTTGTGCAAGTCGTTGTGAGTCGTCGGAGTTCGGGACTTCTGCATCATGAATAGCTTTGTTGCGTGTATAGCTTTCACCATAAAGCTCATGAGCGGTCGATTGGGCAATAGCTGCAAGTCCGTCACGATTGGTGATGGCGTCTCGTGTTTCGGCTCGAACGGCGGCATCATTAAGCAGGCGTGATAGCGATGAAACCTGCATTGTTGCACTGTTGGGAGTGTTGATTATCTCAGAGGTCTGAGAGTATGTTGTTTCCCCAGTTTTATTAACAAAACTGCGTTCGCTTACTTGAGTTTGTTGAGGCGTGGTTGTGCCAAGTTGATTAATGCTATTCATATAGCGTCCCGTAGGAATTGTAATCTGCATTGCGCTTTCAGAAAGAGGGGCGACCAGTTACATATGCCGGGTCGCCCGTTGTCAGTTACTTCATCGTGAATTCAACCGTCCACGAGTAGTTTGACAAATTCTGCGATTTGATGGTGGCGGTGCAGACTGCCCCACCGCTAGCGGTTGCAGTTTTGTTCCATTTCGGAATTTTAGTTGGGCCGCCAGGTAGCAGAGCGCCGCCCGAGATTTGATTTACGAAGGTTGTACCGAAGACGCAGGTCTTACTGCCTATGGTATAGCGCACGGTTGCTGCGTTGGCATCGGGGCTGATGATATTTTGCACAACGTATGTGTCAGCACCTTGAGGCTGCACTGTCGTTTTTGGCTTAGGGCTTGCATTGGTGTTGGTACTCACCTCATTATTGGTGACGACCTTGTAGGTGGCCTCTTGAGTGCTGAGGTTTTTGAATGTTACGGTCACTGGCGGGCCAGCAAATGCAGCGCCAGCGGCACACATCGTCGCAGCGGCAAGAGCAGCCGACAGCATGGTTTGTTTGATCTTCATATACGATCTCCTTCAGTGGTATTGAACAATGTATCCGTGCAGGGTTTGTGTTCGCCCGTCCGGTATTGCAGCACTTCGTTGTGCGATTCCATGCGGCAATTCTGCTTTATCTTGCCTGCGTTGAAACGTCTTCTCGTGGATTCTTATTCAATGCAGGCTGATAAAATTTTTGTATAAGTTCCCTACGGGTTAACGGCTACAAATGAGAATTCTTTAGGGTTGGATTGCGTTATTTTTGTGCTGCTCGGGCTTCTGCTGAATTGCAGTGTCCTTGTCAGTGAAAGAACGTCCATGGCGGGACAAACCAGGCAACATTGCCACTATGAAGGTTGCTTCGCCTGGCACCATGACCTGAGGCAGCACCTACAAGCTCTTCTTGGCTGGAGCAGGGACGCGGAGTGGTAGATGCAGGCTGGGGCGGTGCTTCTTGTTCGGCATCAGTCACCGCATGGTTGCTGCTGCCCAGGGGCATGCAGGCAATGATCGGGTAAGATGAAGAGACGATATGACCAAAAAACAAGCACTTGAAGCGGTGTCGTGAGAAAGCGCTTGCCAAGACAGCAAGGGTAGTACATAATCCAGTCCGTCAAGCAGAGCGGTGTACCAAAAACCTCTGTTGAATCAATAGGATAGGGATCGACGGGGAAACCCGTTTCCCGCTCCAAATTATCAAAAAAGCCGCCTTTCAGGCGGCTTTTTTGTGTCTGTTTTTCGGCTGGGCTGCCTGGGTCATGATTGCGGTTCGTCGCTGGGGCGCTCCAGAATCCTGGGGCCGGAACCCTGCTCGGCAAGTATGTCATCAGGATTGCGTAGCGGGCAGTCTGCCAGTGACAAGCAGCCACAACCTATGCAGCTATCGAGTTCATCACGAAGACGGGTCAGTTTCTGGATTCGCTCGTTAAGGTTGGCTCTCCAGTCTGAAGAAAGTTTGCGCCATTGCTCTGCGTCCAGTTTGTTGCCTGCTGTGTAGTTGGCAAAGGCTGTTTTGATTTCTTCCAGGGAGATGCCGGTGCGTTGGGCCACCTTGATGATCGCGATATGCCGGAGTACGACGGCTTGGAACCGGCGCTGGTTACCGGCTGTGCGCAGACTTTTGATCAGCCCTTTGGATTCATAGAAGTGCAGTGTCGAAATGGCGACCCCGCTACGTTTGGCCAGTTCGCCGATGCTTAGCAGACGTGTGGAGTCGGGCGTATTTTTTCTCATTACTGGTTGTTGACCTCAAGTTTGCTTGAGGTTTTATAGTGCGTCGCGCCAGGTTTGGCAACCGTTTAAATACTCTGGCTGCTGCGGCTTTGTTGGGGCTGCAGCACGAGTGACGATCATCCAGATTGGGAGTGACAATCGATGCAGAAGTTGGGGGAAGTGCTTGAAAGTGGGTGGCTGTGGTTGGTTGCGCGGCTGTTGCTGGTAGTAGTTTTTGCTTCATCCGGACTGGTGAAGATTATCGATTTTGGTGCCGGGGTGGCTGAGATGAGTGATGCCGGTCTGGAGCCGGCCTGGTTGTTTAATGTGGTGGTCGCCTCGACGCTCCTGCTTGGTTCTCTGCTGATTCTGCTGGATCGGGTGGTTTGGTTGGCTGCTGCGGCTTTGTCAGGTTTTTTACTGCTGACGATCCTGATAGTCCACCGTTTCTGGGCTTTGCCAGCTTCTGATGCGGAGCTGGCACTGTTCTTTGCCCTTGAGCATGTGTCGGTGATGGGGGGGCTGATCGCCGTTGCAGTGGCAAGTCACGCCCGCCGTGAGCTACGCCTGATTGATGAGTGGAAACCGAGGACTTGAGAGTCGAGGGTCCCTTTCACACGTGGATTCAGCTTTGCAGCAGCTGTTTGGCCTGGGCCCAGTCGAAGGTTTCGCCGCGGGCTTCGGCCTCCGCTCGGTGCTCGTCGAGAAGCTGGTACTGGGCAATTTCCTCGTCGGGCATGAAATGCAGACAGTCGCCACCGAAGTACCACAGCAGATCGCGGGGGATCAGGTGGGCAATCTGCGGGTAGCGGCTGATAATCTGGCACAGCAGTTCCTGCCCCAGATACTGACTGTCGTGTTCCTGGCGTTCCATGACCTCTACCAGCTCAGCAAAGCGCTCGAGAAATAGCAGGTTGCTTTCCTCGGGAACCTGTTCCATCAACACCGCTTGCGCGCGCAGGGTGTCGTACAGGCTGTGCAGCAGGGCCAGATGGTAGGTGTGGTAGCTCAATGGGGTAGACATGGGGGACTCCAGACAGGCTTGAACCGCGCGAGTGTAGCAAAATACTGCACTCGGCGGTCCAGTGAGCTACCACTGAGTTACTCAGTGGTAGCTTGAGTCTTGCTCTTGCGGGGCTTGGGTTTGGCAGGGCTCATTTCTTCCTTGGCGAAGTCATCAACTTCGATCACCGCCCGCCGCGCATCGCGAGCGATGCGTATCAGGTCGGCCTCCTCGGTGCTGAGAAGACCGCTGGTGACGGCGGTATCAAGCTGAGCCTCAGTGTTACCTGCAGAAATATCGCCGTTGGCCACGGCCCGGGCCAGTTTGGTTTCCAGCGGGTCGGCCGCGATGACTTTTTCCAGGGTGTAGTTGAGCAGTCCGGTGACGTCTTCTGGATCATTGCTGCGATAACAGCCGGCTAGTAACCGGTCACGGGCGGCGCCTGGAGTCATGAGCCGGCGAGCGACTTCGGCTCCGGTCTTGTCGGTCGGTGGTTTGAGCCGGCGTCCGAGCGGGAAAATGATGGCTCGCAGGGCGATGCCCAGGCGGCGGTCGGGGAAGTTGAGCAGAATTTCATGCATGGCCTGCTCGGTCTTGGCCAGTAGGTCTTCAACACCCCACTGAACAAAGGGCAGATCTTCATCCGGCGAGCCCTGATCCTGGTAGTGCTTGAGGGTGGCGCTGGCCAGGTAGAGGTTGCTGAGTACGTCACCGAGGCGCGCGGACAGGCGTTCACGGCGTTTGAGTTCACCGCCGAGCATCAACATGCTGATGTCGGTCAGGGTTGCGAAGGCCGCCGCCAGGCGGTTGAGCTGGCGGTAGTAGGGGCGGGTTTCGGTGTTGCCGGGGGCTTTCCCGATACGTCCGCCGCTCAGGCCCAGTAGCAGGCTGCCAGCTGCATTGCCCAAGGCAAAGCCGATATGTTCGAACAGCAGGTTATCGAAGCGCTCGATGGCTTTGTGCTGGTCGCTTTCCTGAGTGGCGGCCATCTCCTTGAGCACGAAGGGGTGGCAGCGGATCGCGCCCTGACCAAAGATCATCATGTTGCGGGTCAGTATATTGGCGCCTTCGACAGTGATGGAAATCGGCACTGACTGATAGCCACGACCCAGATAGTTCTTCGGTCCCATACAGATGCCTTTGCCGCCGTGTACATCCATGGCGTCGTTGAGGCATTGGCGCATACGTTCGGTCAGGTGGTATTTGACGACCGCCGAGAGAACCGAGGGCTTCTCGCCGAGATCGACCGCGCCAACGGTCATGGTGCGGGCGGCATCCATTACATAGGTGTTGCCGCCGATCCGGGCCAGAGCTTCCTGGATGCCTTCGAATTCGCCAATCGGCAGGTTGAACTGGCGGCGGATCCGGGCGTAGGCGCCGGTGGTCATGCTGGCCATCTTGGCGGCGCCGGTACTGCCGGCCGGTAGTGAAATAGAGCGACCGACTGACAGACAGTTCATCAGCATTTTCCAGCCCTGGCCGATCATGCCCTGGCCACCGATCAGGTAGTCCATGGGAATAAATACGTCCTTGCCAGAGTTCGGGCCGTTCATGAAGGCAGCGTTGAGCGGGAAATGGCGGCGACCGATCTCGACACCGGGGGTGTCGGTCGGGATCAGGGCCAGGGTTATGCCGAGTTCTTGTTGCTCGCCAAGCAATTGATCAGGGTCGTAGACCTTGAAGGCCAGGCCAAGCAGGGTGGCGACCGGGCCCAGGGTGATGTAGCGCTTTTCCCAGGTAAGTCTGAGCCCCAGTACTTCCTGGCCTTGCCACTGGCCCTTGCAAACGATGCCCTTATCCGGCATTGATCCGGCATCTGAGCCGGCCTCGGGCGAGGTGAGGGCAAAGCAGGGAATATCTTCGCCACTGGCCAGGCGCGGCAGGTAGTGGTCCTTTTGGGCATCGGTGCCGTAGTGCATAAGCAGTTCGGCTGGCCCCAGCGAGTTTGGCACCATGACGGTGCTGCCCAGATCGCCGCTGCGGCTGGCCAGCTTCATGGCTACCTGGGAGTGGGCGTAGGCAGAAAAACCCTTGCCGCCATACTGTTTAGGAATGATCAGGGCGAAAAAACCGTTGCTTTTGATGAAGTCCCAGATTTCCGGAGGCAGATCCTGGCGATGGGTGGTGATGTCCCATTCGTCGGTCATGCGGCAAAGTTCTTCCACCGGGCCGTCAAGGAAGGCTTTTTCCTCGTCGCTCAGGGTCGGTTTGGGGAAGTTATGCAGCTTGTTCCAATCCGGCTTGCCGCTGAATAGCTCGCCGTCCCACCAGACGGTCCCTGCGTCGAGTGCTTCACGCTCGGTGTCGGATAACGGTGGGAGTACCTTGCGAAACCAGTTGAACAGTGGCGTGCTGATGCTGGTGCGGCGCCAGTCTGTCATGTTCAGAGGGATGGCGATACCCAGGAAGGCGGCCCAGAGCAGCAGGTCCAGCAGCCAGTGGACAGGTCCGAAAACGGTCATGATCAGCAGATATGCCGCGGTGGCGATGCAGCCGTTGAGCAGTCCGCTGCGCATATAAGCCAGTGCAGCGATCCAGAGTACCAGGCCGATCAGCCATAGCAGGGTCAACATTTAGCGCTCCTTTCCAGTTGCCTATGCAAGGGTCTGTCAGACCCTAGGACTCAGCATAGCCGGTTTGCCGGGTGATATCGAAAGGAAGGCTGTTGCAGAGTGTTGGCGGGCGCTGGAGCGCCCGCCAACCAGAGCTTTCAATGCTCTACGCGGCTGAGATCGGCAGGCAGGGTGCGGCCGGCCAGATAGTAGTGGAAAGATGCCCAGATATTGATGAAGGCGGCGCCGAGCAGGGCATAACGCAGACTGTCGTTTTCAAACAGGGGGCGCATCAGGTCGCTGGCGATGCCGATCAGTTGCGGACCAAAGCCGAGGCCGACCAGATTCAGGATGAACAGCATGATGGCTGAGGCCAGGGCCCGACTGCGTAGCGGGGTCAGGCTCTGAATCATGGCGAAGCTGGGGCCTAGGTAGAAGGCGCCGAGGAATGCGGCCGGCATATAGATCACTAACGCCCAGAAGGTGCTATCGACCAGGTAGAAAGCCACGATGAAGGGAATGGCCAGGATTTTGGCCAGGCCGACGATCCAGGCGTTCCAGCTCTGGTTGCGGGCCGCCAGACGGTCGGCCAGAAGGCCGCCGATGAAGGCACCCAGGCCGCCGACGATGCCCATGACCGGACCGAGAAACAGGCCTACCTGGCCGGGGGTAAGGCCGTGGCTGCGAATCAGAAAGGCCGGCCCCCAGACGATGCTGCCATAACCAACCAGTGCAGTAAGAGTCACGCCGATCACGACGTGCCGGGTAGTGCGCACCTGCCACAGTGAGGCAAATCCGGCGCGAACATTGACCTTGCCCAGAGCCGCTGGTTTGACACCGTCGGCATGGCCGCGCGGTGGTTCGATCAGGGTGTAGCGCACCAGCAGGGCAATCAGCAGGCCGGGTAGTCCGACGACGAAGAAGGCTGCTCGCCAGCCCCACCATTCAGCGACGAAGCCACCGACCATGAAGCCAATCATGATGCCGAAGTAAACACCCAGGGCGTAGATCGACATGGCGCTGGAGCGCTGTTCTTTGGGATACAGGTCGGAAATCATCGAGTGTGACGGCGGACTGGAGCCAGCCTCGCCAATCCCGACCCCAATCCGGGCTGCAGCCAGTTGCCAGAAGTTCTGGGCCAGTCCGCAGAGTGCGGTCATGGCGCTCCAGATGGCGATGGACCAGGCAATGATGTTGCGTCGGTTGGAGCGGTCGGCCCAGATGGCAATCGGAATACCGAGTGTGGCGTAGAACAAGGCAAAGGCAATGCCGGACAGGAAACCGAGCTGGGTGTCTGACAGCAGCAGGTCGGCCTTGAGTGGTTCGATTAGTATGCCGACGATATTGCGGTCGACATGGCTGGAAGTGTAGGCCAGGACCAGAATGATCAGGGCGTAGCGACGATAGGCCGGAGTAATGCGGCTGGCCGGGTCATCATTGACCGTGGCCGGGGTGTCGGGCACGAGTGCCATGGGGTGTCTCCGCTGGGGGAATTGTTGTTGTCTAGTGCATCGAGCATAAGGTGGTGCGGGGGCGCCCCACAATCGACCGGCCGGTCACATTTGTAGAACTTTTGTAATCGCCGCACGGCAGAGACCCCATGTAGGGCAGGGTTGATTTTCCTGTTCCTGCCCCCATAGTGTGCGGTTCGTCTAGACACTGGCAGGAATCAGCACATGACCGCAGCTATCAGCATTCGCGGGCTGGAGAAGACCTACGCTAATGGTCACCAGGCACTCCAGGGGATCGATCTGGAAGTGCGCGAAGGGGATTTTTTTGCGCTGCTGGGCCCAAATGGCGCCGGCAAATCAACCACCATCGGTATTCTCTCATCACTGGTGAACAAGAGCGCCGGCAAGGTCGAGATTTTCGGTCACGATATCGATACCGATCTGATGGCCGCCAAGCGCTGCATCGGCGTGGTTCCTCAGGAATTCAACTTCAGCCAGTTTGAGAAGGTCATGGATATCCTGGTCAATCAGGCCGGTTACTACGGAATCCCGCTGGGCCAGGCTCGCGAGCGCGCGGAGCACTATCTCAAACGTCTGAATCTGTGGGACAAGCGCGATGTGCCTTCGCGGATGCTGTCGGGGGGGATGAAGCGCCGGCTGATGATCGCCCGGGCTCTGATTCATGAGCCCCGACTGCTGATTCTGGATGAGCCGACCGCTGGGGTGGATATCGAGATTCGGCGGTCGATGTGGCAGTTTCTGCAGGATATCAATGCTCAGGGCGTGACCATCGTGCTGACCACCCATTACCTTGAGGAGGCCGAGCAGTTGTGTCGGCATATCGCAATCATCGACCGCGGCCGGATCATTCACAACACCAGCATGCGTCGGCTGCTCAAGGAGCTGCATGTCGAGACCTTCCTGCTTGATGTACGCGAGACGCTGAGCGCCGCCCCGGTGCTGAGTGATTATCCGTGCTTGCTGGTCGATGAGCATACGCTGGAGGTACAGGTCGACAAGTCGCAGGGCATGAATGCGCTGTTTACTGCCCTGGCCGCTGCCGGTATCGAAGTGCTGAGCCTGCGTAACAAGAGCAACCGCCTGGAGGAATTGTTCCTGACCCTGGTGGATGAAAACGCCGAGAAAGGAGCCGCCTGATGCAGCATTGGCATACTAGCTGGATTGCCTTGGGTACCATCCTGACCAAGGAAATTCGCCGTTTTACCCGCATCTGGCCCCAGACCCTGCTGCCGCCGGCTATCACCATGGCATTGTATTTCGTGATTTTCGGCAACCTGATCGGTAGTCGTATTGGTGAGATGGGTGGTTTGCGTTATATCGACTACATCGTGCCAGGGCTGATCATGATGTCAGTGATCACCAACAGCTACTCCAACGTGGTGTCGAGCTTCTTTAGTACCAAGTTTCAGCGCTCGATCGAGGAGTTGATGGTGGCGCCGGTCTCGCCGCATGTGATCCTGCTGGGTTATACCCTGGGTGGCGTGGCTCGGGGGCTGGCGGTGGGGCTGATTGTGACTCTGATGTCGCTGTTCTTCACCCGTCTGCAGGTCGAGCATGTGTGGCTGACCATCGCGGTGGTGTTTTTCACCTCGCTGGTGTTTTCTCTGGGCGGTTTCATCAATGCGGTATTTGCCCGCACCTTTGATGATATTTCGATCATCCCGACCTTCGTGCTGACACCGCTGACCTATCTGGGCGGGGTGTTCTACTCCATTCATCTGTTGCCGGAGTTCTGGCAGAAGGTCTCGCTGATCAATCCGATTTTGCATATGGTCAATGCGTTTCGCTACGGCATTTTGGGTGTTTCGGATATAGGTATTGGCACGGCCCTGGCATTGATGGCACTGTTCACCGTTATTCTGTATAGCTACAGTTACTGGTTGCTGGTGCGTGGCACCGGCCTGCGCCAGTAATCCCGTCTGATCCACGCGTCGGGCTGGCCTGTCCAGAGCTGCCCGACAATGCAACGAGAGAGTCTTCAGCATGAAGCAGCATCCGGCTGAACAGTCGCCGCTGGGCAAATCCAGCGCCTATGTCAGTGTTTATACCCCCTCGCTGTTGTTCCCCATTCCCCGGGCACCGAAATGGGAAGAGTTGGGGCTGCGCGCCGATGCCTTGCCCTTTCATGGTGCCGATGTCTGGAACTGTTACGAGCTGTCCTGGCTGAACCCGTCCGGCAAGCCCGAGGTGGCTGCCGCCGAGTTCGTGTTTCCGGTGAGGGCGGCGCGGATCGTTGAATCGAAGTCATTCAAGCTGTATCTGAACTCCTTCAATCAGACGGTGTTCAGTGATCGGGGGGAGGTGTTGCGGACCCTGGAGTCGGACCTGTCGGTGGCCGCTCAGGGGCCGGTCATGGTGCGTCTGATGGGAATGAACCAGCTTCACCAGTTCGGGCTGTTCCAGATGCCTGGCGAGTGTTTGGATGAGCTGGATGTGGCGATTGATCGTTACGACTACGACGCCGGATTGCTGGCGTTGGCCGGAACTGCGGGGGAGGTCAGCGAGACCCTGCACAGCCATCTGCTAAAGTCCAACTGCCCGGTCACCGGGCAGCCTGACTGGGGCTCGGTCCTTATCAGCTACAGCGGTCAGGCACTCGATCGCGCTGCGCTGCTGCGATACCTGGTTTCGTTCCGCCAGCACTCGGACTTCCACGAGCAGTGTGTGGAGCGGATCTTCGTCGATCTGCGTCGGCTGTTGGGGGAGCGTTCACAGCTGACAGTCTACGCACGCTATGTGCGTCGTGGCGGGCTGGATATCAACCCCTATCGCTCGACCCAGGCGGGCTTGCCTGAGAACTGGCGCCTGGCGCGCCAGTAATTTTTCAGATACCCATGTCCGACAGGCTCTGCGCTACGCTGCGCAGGGTGCCGACCAGTGTCGGATGGCGGGCTTCCAGGCGCTCGATCAGCAGATTGACGCCATCCACCAGGGTGGGGTCGGCCTCGGCCTGAGCTTCTTCGGCTTCCAGCAGGGCCAGCTTGGTTTCGATGTTGTCCGCCAGCGTCTGCAGCGCCTCGCGCTCTTCCTCGGACAGCGGTCCGTCGGCCTGGTTGAGGGTCTGCTGCAGGGATTCGAGTTGGGACTTCAGGCGCTTGGTGGGCATAGTGAAACAACTCCTTGGGCGTTTTACCTTTTCCCAACTATAACCCGCCTTGGGCGATTGCGTCAGGGGCGCTCGTTGCGTTCCAGCCTGGCCTGGATGTCGAACAGACATTCGTTCAGATCGGCAATGGTGTCTATCACATAGTGGGCACCAGCATTCATCAGTCCCAAGGTGGCCTGCATGCGGACACGGTCCTGGTCCGCCGGCTCCATGTCGCGCCACAGATTTAGCCCGACATTTGGCAGCGGACCGCTCATGGCTGTGCCGATTGTCCACCAGCCGGCATTCAGCCCGGCCTGTATACCAGCCACAGTACCGCTGACCAGAACTCCTCGACGCAATTGGTCGACTGCCAGGTGCGTGGCTGCCTTCAGCAGTGGGTCAGGCGCGGGGAAGCGCCGCTGTGGTTGTGCGGGCAGGCGCAGCCAGGTTTCCGGGAGCAGGCGTGCGGTGGCGGGGAGTTCATCGTCGAACAGGACCGCCACGGGAATGCCTCGACGGGCCAGGCAGTTTTCCAGCGTCTGGTGCCCCGGCAGCAGCTCGGGGTGCTCAGTGCAGCGGCTTTCGATCAGTGTGCCCGCATACTCGAAAACCAGGGCCTGAATTGGAGAAGCGAGCATGATGGGGATCCTGTGTCGGCTGTGGGCATCGGTCATGATCGCCTGATCCCATGACAGAGAGATGACGGACGGATGTCAGGCCTGAGACTTCAGTGCTACGGTGGGCGGGGGCTGTAGCAACATCAAGATGCGCTTTAACGATGCGGTTTAGCACGAAAAACACTGAGTTGTGTGCCGGTTTGGATTAAACTGCGCGTTTTTCGGGGCGGTGCCAAGGATTCCGCTTCGCGTGATGAGTCGAAAAGGGAGAGCAACTCCATGAACCTGAACAAGTTGTCGGTTGGCTCCGTACTGGTGGCCGCATTGAGTTGGCTGGGGCTAACTCCGGCTTGGGCCGATTATGATTACGACGATGAGGCCGAATACCGCAATCCCGACCCTTGGGAGCCGGTTAATCGGGCCGTCTTTCGTTTCAATGACACGCTGGACACCTACACCCTGCGCCCAGTAGCCCGGACCTATGACCGGCTGATGCCTAAGCCGCTGAATGACGGGGTCAGCAATGTCTTCAACAACCTGGGTGAGCCGAAGAACCTGGTCAACAACCTGCTGCAGGGCAAGTTCCATGACGCCGGGGTAGACACCGCGCGCTTTCTGCTCAATACCACCCTGGGGGTGGTCGGGGTGTTCGATGTCGCTACCCGTATGGGGTTGCAGCGCAATGACGAGGATTTCGGCCAGACGCTCGGGGTTTGGGGGGTGAACAGCGGGCCGTACGTCATGCTGCCGTTCCTGGGTCCGAGCACGCTGCGTGACGCACCTGCCCGTGGCGTGGAAGCCTACTCAGGCTACAACTATTACAACCACCTGGATCATATCCGCACGCGTAACAGTACGATGGCCACCGAAATGGTCGATACCCGCGCTGCCTTACTTGGTCAGGAGCGACTGATCCGGGGTGATCGCTATACCTTCATTCGCAATGCCTATCTGCAGAATCGCGAGTTCAAGGTGCGCGACGGAATGGTTGACGACGACTTCTGAGGTTTCCTAGGAAAGCACTGAAAAACGTAGGCGAGGCAGGCAAGACAAGGCAAAAACAGCCGAAAAAGCGGAGTTTACGTGGTGTAAATGAGCATTTTGAGGCTGTTTTTAACGCAGTATTGCCAACGCAGGTAGTTTTCAGAGGTTTCCTAGCCGACACTGTCGAACTGAATACCTACCCGAAACCCCTGGGCTTCATCGGCACTGCAGCGGACCACCCGCCCCAGAGCCTCGAGTCCGGGGAGCCCAGGGGTTGGCGAGGCCAGGCTGAAACGCACGGCAACCCCTTCGGCCACCGCTTGGGGCAAGATCACCTGGGCTCCCTGGCTGGACAGGTCCTGACAGTGAACATGAAAGCTTTCGCCACTATCGGTCAGGGTCAGTTGCCCTTCGCTTTCGATTTGCATGCGAATGAAATCACGCTTTTCACTGTAGCGTTGGTCGTGAAACGACATGGCAACTCCTTGGCCGATTGAGCGGTTTTTTCGTCATCCTAGTCGGCCCGAGGCTAGTGGACAAGGCGTTCGGTACGGCAAAGGTTGCCTGGGACGGCGGATAAGAGTAGTGTTTGCCCCTTGAAAGCGTCAGGTTACCCTGATCAGACAGATAAATACCCCTGTGGCCCCGCAACCTGACGGTTTCGGGGCATTGGCGTAGGGACTCTATGCAGCTTCCTGGCACGACATTGCTGGTAATCGATGATGACGATTCCGTGCGTCAGAACATCGGCAAACATCTGGAAACATGCGGTTTCGATGTGCTCCAGGCAGGCAACGCCCAGCAAGGGCTCGACCTGTTCACTAGCCAACGACCCGAACTGGTATTGTGCGATCTGCACATGTCCGATATCAGTGGCTTCGAGCTGGTCCGGCAGATCACTGACAGAGCACCGGAAACCCCGGTCATCGTCATCTCCGCCGACAGCGTCATGACCGATGTGGTCGAAGCGCTGCGAGTAGGCGCGAGTGATTACCTGATCAAACCCCTCAAAGATATGCGAGTGCTTGAGCATGCGGTACGCCGCTCGCTCGACCGGGCCCGTTTGCGGTTGGAGAACCAGCGCATCCGTGAGCGTCTGGAGCAGGCCAACCGTGAGCTGGAAAACCACCTGAAAGTGCTCAAGGATGATCAGGCGGCAGGCCATCAGGTGCAGCTCAACATGCTGCCACCAAGCCCCTGGCAAAGTGGCGCCTATTTGTGCGAATACCGCATTTTTCCGTCCCTGTACCTGTCTGGGGACTTTGTTGACTACTTCCGTGTGTCTGACACTCAGGTGGCGTTCTATCTGGCCGATGTGTCCGGTCATGGCTCATCCTCGGCGTTTGTGACTGTGCTGCTCAAGTTCATGAGCACGCGGCTACTTTATGAGCAGCGTCGGCAGGAAAGTGAAGGCCCTATTCACTTCAAGCCTTCGGATGTGCTGGGTCACATCAACCGTAGTCTGATCAGTTGCAAGCTGGGCAAGCATGTGACCATGCTGGGCGGTGTGATCGACGAAACCAGCGGAACATTGACTTACAGTATCGGCGGGCATTTGCCTTTGCCGGTGCTCTATAGTGAAGGAAAGGCCAGCTACCTGCCCGGCAAGGGCCGCCCGGTCGGTTTGTTCGAGGATGCTGAGTATGAGGATCATGAACTCAAGCTGCCGGAGTGTTTCACCCTGATGCTGTGCTCGGATGGGGTGCTCGACTGTATCGAGGGTACCACTCTGAGGGAGAAGGAAGCGCGGCTGCCGGAATTGATGGAGCAGGCTGACGGCGGAATGCAGAATCTGCTGAAACTGCTGGGCATGGACCGTAAAACGGCCATGCCGGACGATATATCTGTGTTGCTGTTGAGCAGGAATCCCGGATGATGACCACCGGCAAGATCCAGTTCGCCGAATGTGAGGGTGCCTTTGTCCTCAAGTTTATCGGGGATGTGCGCCTGACCCTGTGCGCGGCGCTGGATGCCTATATTGAAAAGATTTTTTGCGCTCTGAACTTTCAGTCGATCGTGATTGATCTGACTGAAACCGAGGGCATCGACAGTACCTCGCTAGGATTGCTGGCCAAGCTGTCGATTCTGTCGAAAGAGAAGGTTGGTTTCCTGCCGACGCTGGTCTCTAATCACGACGACATGAATCGCCTGTTGCAAAGCATGGGGTTTGATCAGGTGTTCAATATCGTCTCGGAAGCGACGCCGAGTGAGACCGAGCTGCAGGATCTGCCGGGGCAAACCTTGTCTGAAGAGATGGTCAAGGCCAAGGTGCTTGAGGCTCATCGGATCCTGATGAGCCTGAATGCGCATAACCGCGATGCGTTTCGTGATCTGGTTAGTGCGCTCGAGTCAGACCAGCAGCATCGCTAACTGCTAACCCCATTACGCCCTTTTTTGAATGGGCCCCGATCCGAGGCCCTTGTCTGCCGTCCCGAGTTTTGGCTCAGGCCGCTGAAGCAGCCCGGGCAGCCAGCAGGCGTTCCAGTTTGAGCTGGTCCGCTGCGAAAGCGCGGATGCCTTCGGCCAGCTTTTCGGTGGCCATGGCATCTTCGTTATGGCTCCAGCGGAATGCCCGCTCGTCCAGCACCGTTCGCGAGTCGGCCGTACCTCTTAGCGCAGGGGACAGCTCCAGTTCACCGGGTTCGCCGGCCAGTTGCTGGAGCAGGGCGGGGCTGATGGTCAGCCGGTCGCAGCCGGTCAGGGCTTCGATCTGGCCAATATTGCGGAAGCTGGCGCCCATCACCACGGTGGCGTACAGATGTTCCTTGTAGTAGCGGAAAATCCGCGCAACTGATTGCACCCCTGGGTCGTCCAGACCGCTGAAATCCCGACCTTCCTGACGCTTGTGCCAGTCGTAGATCCGCCCAACGAACGGGGAGATCAGGAAGACCCCAGCATCGGCACAGGCCTGGGCCTGGGCGAATGAGAACAGCAGAGTCAGGTTGCACTGAATGCCTTCACGCTCAAGCGCCGCGGCCGCCTGGATTCCTTCCCAGGTAGCGGCGATCTTGATCAGCACCCGGTCGCGGGTGATTCCGAGTTCTTCATAGCCTTCAATCAGCCGGCGGGCCTTGGCGATGGTGGCGTCGCGGTCAAACGACAGGCGCGCATCGACCTCGGTAGAGACGCGCCCGGGCACCAGTTTGACGATTTCACTTCCCAAGGCAATGGCAAACCGGTCACAGGCTTCGCTGATCGGGTCGAGACTGCCTGCGGTCTGGCGCAGGGCCTGGTCGAGCAGAGCGCGGTACTCCGGTTGCTCGGCGGCCTTGAGCAGCAGGGACGGGTTGGTCGTCGCATCGACCGGCTGCAGGGCACGAATGGCCTGAATGTCGCCGGTATCGGCGACGATGATGGTGTGTTGCTTGAGGCTGTCGAGTTTGCTGGTCATGGTCGGCCCTGAACGAAAACGTGAAGTCCTTGGTTGACCTTACCGCAAGCCTGTTACACCGGGCAATCCCGTGGCTGCATCCGCCGAGTCATGTCGCTCAGCAGCTCGTCATAAAGCGCCAGAGGATCTTCACAGCGGTGGATTTCACTGCTCAGTTGGCGGCGGAAGTGACGTGCGCCGGGCAGGCCCTGGAACAGCCCGAGAATGTGGCGGGTGACATGGTTCAGCAGCCCGCCCTGTTCCAGGTGGGCGACGATGTAGGGACGCAGCGCCTCCAGCACCTCAATCCGGCTCAGGACCGGTTGCTCGTCGGCATAGAAACGGCGGTCGACCTCAGCCAGCAGGTAGGGGTTGTGGTAAGCCTCACGACCCACCATGACGCCATCCAGGCAGTCCAGTTGCGCCTGCATCTGATCCAGATCGGCCAGCCCGCCATTGAGGATGATTTCCAACTGTGGGAAGTCAGCCTTCAATTGTCTGACCACTTCGTAGCGCAGTGGTGGAATCTCGCGGTTTTCCTTGGGTGACAGGCCTTCAAGAATGGCAATACGGGCATGCACGATGAAGGTGTCGCAACCGGCTTCATGCACCTGGCCGACGAAATCACATAGCTCGTCGTAGCTGTCGCGACCGTTGATGCCGATGCGATGCTTGACCGTGACCGGTATGCTGCAGGCCTCGAGCATGGCCTTGACGCAATCGGCCACCAGGGCCGGGTGGCCCATCAGGCAGGCGCCGATCATGTTGTTCTGCACCCGGTCGCTGGGACAGCCGACATTCAGGTTGACCTCGGCATACCCGGCCTGTTCGGCCAGGGCTGCACAGGTGGCCAGCTCGGCCGGATTGCTGCCGCCCAGCTGCAATGCCAGAGGCTGCTCCTGCGGGCTGTGGCCGAGAAAACGTGTGCGATCGCCATGAATAACCGCGCCAGTGGTGACCATTTCGCTGTACAGCAGCGCCTGGCGGCTGATCAGGCGCAGAAAGAAGCGGCAGTGACGATCAGTCCAGTCCATCATCGGTGCAACGCAGAAGCGTCTGGATGGGCCGGGGCGCTGTAGTGTGGGGGGCTGTAGGCTCATGGCAACTGGTCAGGTTTTGATCAGGGGCGGCATTGTAGCAGAACCCGAGCCGGAGAATACCGATAAACCCACGACCTGTGCTCAGCTTCGGCTGAGCACACGGAACAAACGGCGAAGGACAGTTGGGCGCGGGGCGCTGAAGGCTGTCAGTAGCGCCTGGCAGTCGATGCGCTGCTGTTGCTCGAAAGCCAATGCACTGCGCAGGGCGGGCCAGCAATGGCTGGGCAGGTTGGGCGGGCGTTCCAGGGTTTTGTCTTGTTCCATGGCCTTGGCCTGGCGTGCAGTCAGCCGACTGAATGGGTGGTGGCCGCTGCACAGCTCGTAAAGAATGCAGGCCACGGCATAGACATCAGCGGGGCTGCCGAGCGCTTCGCCGTTGAGCAACTCCAGCGCGGCATAACGTGGGGTCCAGGCGGCGATGCGGGCCCGGCTCAGGCGTGGCAGGCCGGGCAACAGCCCTTGACGGGCCTGGCCCAGGCCGTAATCGAACAGCCGCACGCCGTCGTCGGTGAGCATCACGTTACTGGGCTTGAGATCACCGTGCAGTACGCCGCGCTGGTGCGAGTAGCTCAGGGCCTGGAGCAACGGAATGGCGATACCGCGCAACTGCTCCCAGTCCATCCCGGCTGGGTGGGCTTCGATCAACTGGTCCAGGGTTGGTCCCTTGAGCAGCTCCATGGTAATAAACGCGCGTTGACAGTCGCTGTCGACATCAAAGCCGTAGACCTGAATGACATTGGCATGATGCAGTCGGCTGGTCAGGGCGAACTCGCTGTAGAGCAGGGCGTTGGCATCAGGATATTCGGCGAAGCTGTCGGTCAGAGTCTTGAGGGCGACGAAGGGTTCGGGATCGCCGAACTGTTCGCGCAACAGATCACGGGCACGATAGACCGCGCCCATGCCACCGACACCGAGCAGGCGCTCGATGTGATAGCGACCGTTGAGAATATCCGGTAACGGGCCGATGCTGATGGGCTCCGGTGCGGGAGCCTCTTCGCTCTGTCCGAAGGCGAAATGAGTCAGGTCGGACAGGTTGTCCTCGTCCTTGAGTGGGGCAGTCACGGGGACCTCCATCGGGTTCATCGGCGAATGACCACTGCGCTGATGTTGTCACGGGCCGGGCCGTCGAGTGCCAGTTCGAACATCCGTTCGAGAGCCAGCGAGGTCGATGGCAGGCTCAGGGCATTGCCCAGCATGGTGCTGGACATGCTTTGGTACAGCCCGTCGCTGCACAGCAGCAGAGTGTCCCCGGGGTAGACGGTGAACTCCACCAGTTCCAGGATCAGCGTTTCGCTGGCACCTACGGCCCGGGTCAGGGCGTGTGCGCCAGGTTGGCTGGCGGCCTGTTCGGCGCTCATCTGCTGCTCCTGCATCAGTTGCTGGAGCAGTGAGTGATCGCGCGACATCTGATACAGATTGCCGCTGCGCCACAGGTAGCATCGGCTGTCACCGGCCCAGACACAGACGGCGCGGTCGCCTTCGACCAGCAGGGCAACTACCGTACTGCCGATTACCGGGTCGGGTTTGTCCGCGGTCAGGGTGAGCTCCTTGCCTAGCCGACGGTTGAGGTCATGCAGGGCCTGGCGCAGCTCCTTGACCCGCCGGTCAAGGTCACTGCCGCCCGGCAGTTCGGCCAGTCGTTCGACGATCATGCGGCTGGCCAGGGCGCCGTTCTGGTGCCCACCCATACCATCGGCGACGACCCACAGGCCACGTTCTGGCAGCGCCAGGAAAGCGTCTTCATTGCGCGCCCGTACCTTGCCTGTGTCGGTACGGGCGGAACTGCGCCAGGGAGTCAACAAATCCATCAGATCCTCGCTGGCAGGTTGAATCTGCGCAGCAGACTCAGGTCGAACGGGTTCGGCGAGCGTTGGCTGTGCAGCAGGTAATTGGCCCGCATGCCACCGAGATTGGCCTTGAGGATAAGCACATCCCGATCAGTGTGATGGTCAACTTCCAATTGATCGAGCAGACGGAACAGCGACCAGGCGCCGCTGTTCTGATCCAGACTCATGCGCCGACCACCCAGATCTTCGACCGTCAGGCTGCTGCGGCTGTTGTCATCGGCGGGCCAGCGGAATGCGGTCTGGATGATCGGGCCATGGCGGTACTCCAGACTCTGGTTGCCTAGCCTGAAATTGGCCCGGCCCAGGTTGGAGTCAAGCATGATGGGCTCCAGGCGGAACTGTACCAGTGGCTCATTGGGGTTCTCGGCAAAGAAGCTGCGACGAATAGTTTCGGCGCGGCCCATCTGGGCGAGAAACTCGCGTGATACCGGCAAACCTCGACCATCGACCTGGCGCAGGCGGTACTGGCCAGCGCTGCCGGTAACAAAGGGCTTGAGGTAACGATCGAAGAAGGTGTCAACCGTACCTTGTGGTTTGAAGAACTCGCGGAAATCCGCCAGTGCCACTTCGCTCTCGGTCTCGGTGCTGAACGGGTAGCGTTGACCGACCGAGCGGCGGTAGGCAGCCAGCAGTTCGCTACGATAGCGCTGATTGATGTGTTGATAGGCATCATTCAGAACCAGCAACCAGGTATCGGCGGCCAGGGCGTTGAACCACTTGTCGACCGGTTGCGGCAGACGGGCGGCACTGGCGCGGACCTGATTGATGGCGTCCTGCTGGCCGGCGACCCGGGCGCGAGCCATGTCGAAAGCCGCCTGCTCGGGAGCGCTGGCGTGCGCCAGGCTGTTGAGCTGTCCCTGCATGGCGTCCAGCGCCTGCAAGGCGTTGACCAGCTCTGGGCCTGGGTTGCCGTCCTGATTCAACAGTTGATGCAGGGCCTCGAAGCGGCGCTCCAATGCTCGTTGAGCCGCACTCGGGCTGCGAGTACTGGTGTCGTTGCTGTCGCTCAGGCTCAATTGGGTGTTCAGACGCACCTCTTCAAGAGCCTTGATGATCGGTGAGTTGGCTGAGGTCAGGCTGCTGAGCTGCTGCGCGCCCTCGCTGACACCAGCCATGGGGTCTACCGCCAGCAGGGCCAGTGCCTCGGTCCAGTAGTTGGCGTAATCGGCAAAGTACAGCTGCTCCATTTCTGCCATCAGGCGCCGCAGGTCCTGGGCGCTGAGCGTATCGCTGTCACCCAGTACCCAGTTGTCGCGCAGCATGTTCTGCACCAGATCGCCGCCCTGGGCAATGAACATCTGCTGATAGCCGTTGCGGGTGTAGAAGCCGGGAATGATGTTCTGAGCACTGGTCAGCAGGGCACCACGTGGTCCGAGTTGATTGATCATGCGGTACTCCGGCAGCCGTGCAGCCTGCTCACGAAGCATGCGATACAACACGCTGGCCAAAGATTCGCTGCGTAAGTACTGACGGGCTTCGGCAACCAGTTCCCGGTCAGTCTGGTAGGGCAGGAACGGGCCTTCGAGCAGCCGGGCGAAATGGATGTTCAGCCCAGTCTGGACACGGGTGTTGCCGGTGTAGCGCTGAGACCAGTCGGCGGCCATCCATTCTTTCAGATACTCCGGGTCACGTCGCTCGGCATAGTACAGCATCAGATAGGCGCGCAGGCTGCCGAACAGCTTTTCGCGATCATGGAGGCTGGACAGCATTTGTGCTTCCAGGCGCTGGCCAACCCGCTGCAGCAACAGGTTTTCCAGGGCCTGACGATAATCGTCGTACAGCGCCGGGTTGACCTCGTCGCCCTGGAACAGTCCGTAACGCTCACGCCAGCGGGTATCGCTACGCGGGGCGAAGACCTGAGTAGCCTGATAGCGGGTATCAAGAGTCGCCAGTAACTGGTCGATATTGTCGCCTGCCGGTACTTGCCGTTGCTGGCGGTCCAGTTTCTGGGACAGGTCGCGCAGTTGTTCGAGTTTGCCATGGTTGTTGGAGAAGCTGCTGGCCCAACCCAGGCCAAACAGGACCAGGCAGGCGGCGGCACTGGCGTAGAGGATGCGCTGGCGCCAGTCGATACGCTTGATTTCGCGCTGATCAAGACCGGCCAGGGCTGATTCGGGAAAGATCACCCGGCTCAACAGATGCTTGATGAAGCGCGGCCGGCCGCTGCGCACGGTTGGCAGCTCGCGACCTGATGGACCGAGGTTGCGGCCAATGCTGGCGGTCATGGGATCGATGTCGCCCTGCAGTTGCGGCGCACTGGTCAGGTAGAACCCGCGCAACTGACTGGCCCGCTGGTAGCGGTTGCCGGAGAAGGCCAGTTCGATGAACAGGTTGAGTGACTCGCCAATCCGGCTGAGCTGGTGCGGAAAGTCAAGGATGCGACCGCGACGCTGGGTGTCACGCTCCTGATGCATGCGCATGATCACCTGGCTGTTGAGCCGGCGCAGCAGTTCCTCGAACTCCTGGCGTACCACCTGAATGTCGGTGCCGTTTTGCTCCTGGCGGAAGGTAGCGCCCAGTACCTGGTCGCTTTCATCGCTGGACAGTTGGTCGAAGTACTCATCAAAACCAGGCAGGCGGTCGGCCTTGCTCAGCACCAGATAGACCGGCACATCGACGCCGAGTTTCTGGTTGACATCGAGCAGCCGCTGGCGGGTCTGGCGGGCCAGATTCTCCAGCTCCAGTTCGTTGTCACTGAGCAGTTGTTCTACCGGCAGGTTCACCACTACACCATTGAGTGGGCGAGGGCGGCGATTGCGCAGCAGCCCGATCAGGGTCTGCCAGCCGATATTGTCAACCTGCGGGTCGGGCTGGTTCAGGTAACGGCCGGTGGTATCGATCAGTACCGCATGCTCGGCAAAGTACCAGTCGGCGTAGCGGGTGCCGGTGATCTCCCGGTTGGGGCGTTGCTCACCCTTGTTGAGTGGAAACTCCAGGCCGGAGAAGTCCAGCAGACTGGTCTTGCCGCTGGCCTGGGGGCCGATCAGCAGGTACCACGGCAACTCCTTGCGCCAGCGCTCGCTGCGGCCTTTGTACAGACTGGAGCGGCTGAGAGTACGCATGGCCTGCTTGAAGCGGCTGTGTAGTTCGAGCTGCTCTTCGACGATCAGGCTTTCACGGCGAATGCGCTCCTGGGCATCGGCATCATCCTCTTCGGCCTGTTTGCGCTTGTTGGCCTTCCAACTGATGAACACCAGGCTCAGGCCCCAGATCAGAAACAGCGTGCTGATGGTCAGCAGTCGACTGACCGCCGAGCCCCAGGGCTCGCGACCATTGATTGCCAGCGCCGGGCCGGCAAACCAGACCAGGCTGGCCAGGGCTAGGACCAGTACCAGGCTCCATACCCAGTCACGCCTGAACAGGCCCATGCCTTTGAGAAGAAGGGTTTTGACGTTCATTGCAAATCATCCCTGAAGGTACTGTCAGTGGGGCTGGTGTGCAGGCTCTCATAGCTCTGCATGATGCTTTGGCGCTGCTCGCTGAGCACCCAGCTGAAGCCGCCATACATGATGGCCAGACACAGCAGGGTGAACAGGGTAATGGCCCACCAGGGCACGACCCGGACAAAGTGGCCGCGGGCATCCTTGAGGCCTTGCCAGTGTGGCGAGATATCGCGGGGGATGTCGCCCCGTAACTGGCGAATCTGCCGATACAGGCTGTCGCGGATCACCTCCAGTTCCAGGGTTCCGCGTGGCATGACGCGGTACTTGCCCTCGAAACCAAGCGACAGGCACAGGTACATCAGTTCCAGTAGGTGCAGGTGCTTGACCGGGTTACGCGACAGACGCTCTAGCAGTTGGAAAAATTTCTCGCCGCCGAAGGTTTCATTGTGAAAGCTGCTGAGCAGGCTCATCTGCGACCAGGCGCTTTCGTTGCCCCAGGGAGTGGTCACCACAGCTTCGTCAATCGCAGTACAGAGCACGTAGCGGGCGGCCATGACTTCACTGCTGTCGCCGCCGTCCTGCAGGGCCCTGTGCTCGAACAGCTTGATTTCAGCGACCAGTCGGTCCTTGAGGGCGTGCAGGTCTTCGGCCTGGTAGCTGTTCTTCAGTCGTACCACTTCCGATAGCAGTGCCGCAGCGACGGCAATCAGTGGGTTGAGGCTCAGGTTGACGCCTTCACTGGCGCGCCGGCGGGTGGCGTAAATCATCCGCTGGTCGATCTTTTCCAGCTTCGGCGGTGCGGAGAAGTCGGTCAGAGGCGTCTTCGCCGGCAGGTCGCCGTTGCGGTTGAGGATGACCGTCTGGTCGTCCTGGCTGTAATCCATTTCCTTGATCATGATCTCAGTTCCTGATGGCCCAGAATTTCAGCTCCAGTTCGGGGAAGTCGCCGGAAACGTGGAAGGCGAAGCCGCCCGAGCGCTCCAGTTGCGCCAGTTCCTCGGAGTTGAGTTCCAGCGCGAAATAGGTTTTGCCCGAATGGAAAGGGATCTGCCGTGGCGCCACCGGCAGCGGTTTGACCCGGATGCCGGGCAGGTGCAGGTTGACCAGTTGGCGGATACGCTCGACCGGGCCAATCTTCAGGTGCGCCGGCAAGCGCTGGCGCAGTTCCTCTGAGTCGCACTGGGCGCTGGCGGCCAGGACGAACGAGGAGGTGCCCAGCAGCTTGTGATCCTTGAGCGGCGAGACCTGGATGCCGTACTGGCGTTGCTGCAGGTCCAGCTCCACGGCATGCTGTTCGAGCACCATCGACAGCACCTGGCGGATTGCGTCCATCAGCTTGCGGAAGCTGTTGCCCTGGTCGCTGTGCAGATAGCGGCTGTCGAGCTTGGGGCGCTTGCTCTCGCTGGAGAAGGTCGACAGTTCACCGAGCAGGCCGAGCAGCTCACGGTACAGCAGCTCCGGATGCAGTTGTTCGGCGGCCAGATGATGGCGCAGGATCGGTTCGTGGCGATTGATTAGTTGCAGCATCATGAAATCGCCAACCTCAGCTCCGCTGACCTTGCCACTGGCGCGGATACGCTCGGCGAGGATGTCGCCCCGGTGGGTGAGCATGCTGATGACTTCCTTCAAGCACGACAACAGAAAACTGTTGGCATGCAGGTGCAGGAACGTTGGCACGAAGTCGGCGTCCAGACTGACCACGCCATCGGGGGTGGTATCGAGGATGTGACACAGCTTGATCTTGACGAAAGCCGGGTCATCCACCTCGCTGCCCATCAGCAGGCGGAAGTCCTGCAGGGCGCAACTGATCTGGCTGACGGTGTTGTCACCGGCATTAGAGTCGGTGACTGACTCTTCGCTGGTCAGGTAGCGGGCCAGCACATCCTTCTGCTCCGCACGCCGGGCCTCGACATGATTGCCGGTAACCAGGGGCAAGGCCAGGTACACCGCGCTGTTGCTGGTATTCGCAGGCACATCAAGGGCCAGCGGCTCGCGCTCGGCGCCCAGTTCGAACAGGCTGCCATCAGGCAGAATGCCGCTGGCCTGGCTGACTACCAGCTTGCCCATGGCCAGGAACTGGCGATCAATCTCCAGCCCGAAAAACCCCCAGGCCGCTGTATGCAACTGCTGAGTGCGGGTCTTGAACTGGTGGTCGTAATACCGGTCGTTTTGCTGGAAATGCTGCGGGCGCAGCAGCATGCCTTCGTGCCAGACTACTTTCTGTGTTGTCATGGCTCAGTTCCCGTTACCGCGACCGCCAGCCTGGGGGCGGATGCTCAGTTCATCGAGATACAGCGTGACCTGATTGCGGTTGCCCTGGCGCAGAGGAATCACGGTGCGCCAGTCGGCTTCCGGCAGATTGCGGTAGGCTGCCAGAACGCCAATGTAGCGCCCCTGGTCCGTTGTGGTCAGCTTCAGGGTTTGCTGCTCGCCGGGACGCAGTTCCAGCTCTTCATGAGCGACCAGATCCAGCGCCATCACTTCCTGCGGCTGCTGGTAGAGGGCGAAGAACTCGGCGTGCTCGAACGCCACCGGGTTCTTCAACTCGTACAGACGGATTACGATCGGCGATGGGCGACCATGCAGATCGGGATTCAGCGTGCGGCTACCTTCCAGGGTCAGGTCGATCCGGGTGCTTGGGCCCGAGCCCAACGAAGCACAACCGGTCAGAGCGAGCAGGGGCAGCAGTAGCGAAATTACGGCAATACGCAACATGGTGATCATCCTTGGATATCGGTATTGAGGGTGGCAATTAGACGAATCTGTTCTTCGTAGGCAGTGGCAAAGTCACGAGCGAACAGACGCTTGCTCCAGTCGTCGTTGCTCTGCATCGCCAGGTACAGCTTGGTGTAGGCACGCCAGCGGCCGCCGGCGGTATTGAGCAGGGATTTGCTCTCGCGCTCAAAACGCAAGGTCAGCTGTTCGGGCGACAGGTGCTCGAACATGGCCTTGACTGCGCTGCGGCTGGCGGCGCTGAGTGCTACCTGATGGGCCTGCAGATCCCGGAAGGCGCGACTCACGGCATGGGCGGCGGGCATCTTGCCTGGCTCTTGTTGGCGCAGCAGGGCGGTCAGGGCCTCGCTGCTGTCAGCCGTGTGCTTGATCGGGTTATTGCCAGAGGTTTGCACCGTGGTTTGTGCCAGGCGCATTTCCGCCTTCAGCTCGCTGCGGGTCTTGAGCGTCTGTTGCAGGTTGCCAATGCTTTGCTTGAGCAAGCCGGCAGCGGCTACTGCCAGCGCTTCTCGCTGGTCTTCGCTTAGGCCGTCGAGGCTGACTCCCAGAGCCTGTTCATATTTGGCCCAGAAGGTCGACGGCAAGGCTTCACGCACTACTGGCGCGGGCTCTGCTGGGGGCGGGGGCGGGGGTACCAATTCTGGTACCGGCAGTGTTTCGGTATCGATCCTGGCATAGTCGTGTGGTTGCAACGGCACTGCTTCTGGCTGAGGCGCGAGCAGCGACAGTTCGTCCTCTGGCTGATAATGCCGTTGTTCCTGCTGATCCAGAGCATTGAGCGGATCCAGATCCAGAAACGCATCGTCGGGGATGATGCTGCCGGTTGGCTGGCTGTGGTGCAGGCCGGTTTCGAACTCTGCCGGATTCTGGATCAGGCGGGCGCGAATCTCGAAGTCACCCAGGCAAAAAACGTTGCCATGCTCGACCCGTACAGGCTGTCCCTTGGCCAGAGGCATGCCGCTGTCCTTGAGATGAATGCCATTGCTGCTGGTGTCGGTCAGGAAGAAGGCGCCATTGTCATAGCTGACCAGAGCATGTTTGCCGGAAATGACCCGGTTGCGGTCGGGAATAACCCAGTCACAGCCATCCGAACGGCCGATGATGCCGCCGGCATGCTTGAAGGTCTTGGTGGCGGCCATGCCCGGAATTTGCTGCGGGGCGCTGACCATATCGAAAACCAGTTCCATGGAATATTGCTCCTGTGTGAATCAGTTGCCGCGAGTGGCCTGCGGCTCGCCCAATGGGCGGTAGTCCTTGTGGTTGCCTGTACAGCCGGTCCCAGCCAGCAGGGCCAGAGACAGCAGAACGATGGACCAGATGGATTTTCTCATGAGGTGACTTCCTTATTTACGTGCTTGCTGGGTAATGGTTCACAAATTGGTGTATTGGTCCCGATCAAGGCTTAAGTGCTCTGATGGGGTGCTGCCAGGGTCATGGACGTACGCCCAACAGATGGGAGTGTTGGTCAACCACAGGAAGAGCATCGCCTTGTTCACGGCTGACCTGCGCTTTCTTTGGTCATGCCCGGCAAGGGGCGGAAACTGTCCAGAATTTGTTTGAACTCGGCCTGACCTTCATCGAAGGGAGGGAATTCGCCGTCGATGTCATGCACCTTCATCTCGAAGGACACCGCAGGCACAGCACCATGCGCGCCGGTTTCGGCGATCAGGTGATAGCTCTGCGGGGGCTGCCAGTCGGGGTTTTCCGGGTCGCGTCGTTGGAAGCGGGTACCGACCAGACTGCCGGCCTGATAGCCGAATGCGACATCCTGCGGGCCGAAGCGGTTGATCTGCAGCAGGCTGGGGTAAGCGTTTGGTATCAAACGCCGCATGGCCATGCTGAAAAGCTCACTGGACGCTGGCTGATCAATCCGATAGAGCAGTGCCGGGGTGCTGCGCGGGTGCCACCGGTACCCGAAATCGAAGGGCTCATTGCCGTTGTCGGCGATAAAGCCGAAGGGTATGCAGACGCCGGGCTCGGTAGGTATTTCATGTTCAGCGCGGGCGCGGAAACGGGCCAGGAAATCCAGTGCGGCAGGCTCCAGGCTGGCCTGTTCGCTGCGTGGCTTGTTGTGTTGCATGCCGAATTGGAAAGTGTAGATGCGCCCGTTTTCCCAGAGCTTGGCGGAAAAGTCGAAGGGACCGCTGATCGCCAGGGCGTTGGGGCGGTTGAGTTCTACAAAGTATTCCTGCTCGAACAGCTCATCGGTGGGAAACTTGGCATCTTC
>ERZ869909.123-NODE-123-length-118077-cov-31.074636_pt1 | contig 118077 bp, 93 predicted proteins | sample MGYA00520892_ERZ869909 | MGnify/ENA primary metagenome ERZ869909 (study PRJEB32215, sample SAMEA104723947) | bioreactor metagenome | biome: bioreactor; feature: anaerobic bioreactor; material: water | place: China | collected 2015-03-12 ... | reverse complement strand
GACAATTTTCAGAACCACCGCTGTTGTAGATTCCCGGAACAAGTCCAATAAATGAAGCAAATTGACCTTCTGTATTAAATCTTCGAATATCCCCACATTCGGCAATGATAACCGAAGCCAAGTATCCGCCAATACCTGGAATACTTCTGAGAAGATTATAATCTTTTTTGTGTTCTTTCCTGCAATAAGAACGCATTTGATTAGCAATTTCTAAATATTCAGCTTTTACAAATTTGTACATTCTCAGTTTTCCTTGAAGCGACAATGTTCCGCTTGTAGTAGAAAATTTAATGGAATCCAACCAGTCAAGAAACGCAATTGTCCAATTCGGTTTGTCAAGCTCCTCGGGTATTTCCACCCCGTGATACAGCAACATACTTTTGATGTGACATTTTGTTTGTCTAAGTTTCTTTGTTACTTGGCTTCGATGTCTGGCTAAGCTCAGAAACTGTTCCTGTTCCTCGGTTGGGATATATATACCTTTCAAATCACCTCGCTTAAGAAAATTAGATAGGTTTTTTGAATCAATCGCATCCGTTTTTTGATAACGTTCTTTGTCTCCTCTCTTAATATCAGCAGGGTTGACCACCAAAACGTCCCAACCCAAATTCAGAAAATAGCGCGCAGTATGAAAACCGCATCCTCCAGCCTCGTAAACCATCTGAACATCATGTCCAGGAAAAGTCTTGTCGACATACTCGAATAAATCATTTGGTTTTGCAGGCATTGAATATGTTTTGTGAAAGAACAGATCAGTTTGAATAGATACTGACCAACTTTTCTTGTGTATATCTAACCCAATGTATATCTTTGGATTATGAGTATTACCCTGTGATTGCATATGTTTAATTTTAGTCGATTCAAATTTATGCTTTTACATGGGTACTATACTATAGGTGGTATTTCTCCAGATTATGCGACATTCAATGATGCAGTTTCAGATCTTGAAAATAATGGAGTTTCTGGCCCTGTAATTTTTAATGTACGTTCTGGAAGTTACAATGAGCAAGTTAAGATTAGTACATTTTCAGGAGCAAGTTCCACTAACACAGTGATCTTTCAGTCTGAAACAGGAAATAGTGATGAAGTTATTCTCCATCATAAGCATACAGGAACTACTACAAATTTTAATTATACAATTTTTATCGAAAGTGCTAATTTTCTAATTTTCCGAAATATGACTATAAAAGCTGACCCTGAAGATAAAAACTCAACGGATAAGAATCGTGTAATTTATATTCATAATAATAGTAATAACCTTAGTTTTATTAATAACAAAATTCTGTCATGGCATACTTTAAGCAATAACTCTGGTTATAACAATTGCATTCATGTAGGAGCCGATCAAACACAAAGCAGAGATAATGACAGTATATCATTTATCAATAATATAATTGTAGGTGGATACGTTGGTTTAAATCTTTTTGGATCAAATAATTCGGGAGATTATGAAACAACTGGATGGGTGATTGAAAACAATACAATTACAGATCAGGGATTAAGAGGTATTGAAGCTAGAATTGCTAAAAATATTCGTATTTCGGGAAATGTTATTGAGAACTCCAGACTTAAATCAACTTGGTTTGGTGTTACTGTTATGCAATTTAACGATTCATTAAGAATAGAAAATAATACTATTCATACAAACGGGGCAGGGACAGGTATTTTTTTAAGTCATCTGAATCAAAGCAGCGCCGCTTTTAAACAGGTTTCAAATAATATGATAACGTTTGGTCCAGATTATGAATCTGGAACCCCTGTCGGAATATATACATCTAACATATGCCCTACAATTATCGCTCACAACTCCGTTAATATGTATAGCTCTTACCCCTCAGGTGCTTGTCTATTCAGTGCAGGTAATGATAGTCTCCTGATTTACAATAATCAGTTCGCGAATTTTGGAGACCAGCTAGTTTATTATATTCAGTCTAATTCAAGCCAAATAGTGTCAGACTACAACAACTTATATAGTACAGGAAGTGTACTAGCACGTATTCATAATAATAACTACTCTTCATTACCCTCTATGTATAGCGCTACTGGTTTGGATGAAAACTCTTTAAGTATCAATCCGAAATTCACCAGTAACAAATTACTAATATCCTATGAACCAAGTACTTTTAGTGCGGGCACACCAATACCAACTGTGCCGTTCGATTTTTTCGGAACACCGAGATCAACTATTGCTCCAAATATAGGAGTTTATGAGGGAGCATTTCCTACTACAGATGTTGCAATCATTGGATCCTCATTAGATAACTATACTCCATGTCCAAACGATATATTAGACCTTTATATATACTTTCAAAATAAGGGAACCAATATTCTAACGAGTCTAAATTTATACTACATAAATAACGATATTACATATGGACCAATTAGTTGGAGTGGATCACTTAATCAAAATAACATTGATAGTATATTAATTCCGTCGTTTACGCTTCCGCAGACGCAATATGTGACACTAACGATTTATAGTAATGAACCAAATGGAGAGATAGATCAAATTCCACAAAATGACAAATATGTTTTCGAATCAGTAACAGCGCTCAATGGTACATATACGATTGGTACTATATCAAGTGACTATGAAAGTTTTAGTGAAGCTGTTTGGGACTTAGTTGAATTCGGAGTCTGTGGACCAGTCGTCTTTGAAATAGCACCTGGTAGCTATAATGAACAGTTTATTATTCCTAAAATTAGTGGTACATCATTTACCAATACAATAACATTTCGTTCTGCTACACTTGATAGCAGTGATGTTGAAATTTGGTTTAATAATACTTCTCTAAATAATTACGTCGTTTTACTTGATGGTGCCGAATATATTCATTTTGAGTCCCTAAAAATTCGCCCTGCCAATTCTTCTCAACAAATAGGTGTTCTTTTTAAGCTAGGTGCTTCATACAACGAGTTTTCATATTGCCATATTATTGGAACTTCCGTTCAAGCTAACAATAGCCGTGCTTTAATATATTTTACTCCCTTTAGCTCTGGACAGTATATGGAGAATAAATTTCATCATAATCGATTTGAAAATGGAGGTTACCAATTAAGAGTTGCAGGAAATACGAACAAAAATGCTTTTGGAACTGAATTGTGTGATAATATTTTTACGGGAAACGCAGGGATTTCAATTGATTTGGAAAATCATATTGATGGGAAAATAGCACGGAATATCTTTGAAGGAGTGCGAGCAGGGAGTGGCTCTGGAATTCAGTTGAAAGGTTGTGAAGGCGACCTACTTATTGAAAAAAATAAGATAGGGTTGAATAGTTCAGGTGTTGTATTTAAAATTATATCCTGCACTACAAACACTTTAATTATTCGCAATAACTTTATTGCATCATCAACTTCGAATATGGAAATTTCAAATGTGTCAAATATTAAATTGGTAAACAATAGTTTTCATACTATTACGAGTACAGGCTCGAACTTAATAATGTATGGCAATAATACTAATTTTGAGCTTTATAATAATGCTATGCTAAATTCTGGAGGTAACACATGTTGTAATTTTCTTAACGTTATCAACCTAAATCAAGTTGCTATGGATTACAACTCTTTCTACACAACTGGAAAACATGTATTTAGGGAAAATAGTGTTTATTATAAAATTTCAGACTGGCAAAGCTATACAGGACTAGAAACAAATAGTTTAAATACAATTCCATTTTATACATCTGATATGGATTTGCATATAGTTAATTCCGGAGCGTTATTTAAAGCAGCTATTCCTTTATCTTTCGTTTCTGATGATATCAATGGTGTTCCCCGAGATTTAGTTTCTCCCTGTATAGGTGCTCATGAGTTCACAATCGATTCCACCAATTATTTTGACTTACAAATTTATTCAATTCTAGAACCAGATACAGCTTTGTGTTCAGCCCCTGAATCTTTGATGATTAGCATAGTGAATAAGTCCAATTTTACCATGAATAGTTTTGATATCAAATGGAGTCTTTTCGGGTTGAAACAAGACTCAATTACCTATAATTTAAATATACCACCTAGAGATACAATTAACTTGACTGTTACAGCTTTTGAGTTTGTTCCAAACACGTATTATGATTTTGATTTTGAATTACTACTTCCCAATGGTAACTCTGACAATTATCCTAACGATAATGTTAAGTCAATTCAATATCAGCATCTAAGTCATTCCATAATAAGGCAACGACCTAGACATGATTGCACATCTGATATTGAGTTATTTGTAACCAACTCTAGATACGAGAGCATACTATGGTCTACTGGAGAGACTACCAAAAGCATTGTTACAACAGGTCCTGGGATTTACACTGTTACTGTGACCGACAGATATGGTTGTACCGTAACCGATAATATTCTTGTTAATTAAGAAACATAGATTCGATGAAAAATATAATTAAGAAATATCAGTTGTTAATTTTAATTCTGCTTTTATCAGCCTCCTCGGTAGCTCAGATTTCAGGGATACATTACTTTTCAGATACTACAAACAATAGCCTTGATTTCGTTTATGATTATTTACAAGTTGAAGATGGAATAATTCTTACTGGTCAACACGACATAGAGGGTAACCAGGAACCAATTATGATTAAATTAGACTTAAATGGAGATGTAGTATGGTCAACTATTTCATCTTATCTTTTAGGAACTTCGACTAATAGTGGTTTTTATATCGAATTTTCAGATGATAACTTTGTTTTCGCAGTATCATACGAATTTTTTGGTTTTGGTAACTGGAAAAAAACTATATGGAAAATTAATTCTTTAAATGGTGAAGTAGTTTGGACTGAACAACATTCATCAAACACTTCTTTACCAATTAGAATGACTGATTACGACTCTACAACATTTCTTGTCGTGACGGATGTTGGAGGAATAAGCACATTACTTAAGATGGATAAAGCAACAGGTGATAGTATAGAAAGCATTAACTTTAATTACTTAGGGAATTCGTTAGACATAAAAGTTGATGCTAATAAAAATATTTATTATTCAGAGGATTTTACGGTTCGTAAATTCAACCTAGACGACTTTAACCAAATTATTTGGGAAAGAACTTTTGACATAAGTGGTAGTAACGATTTATTTATACAACAAATGTATATAGATTACCTTGATGATTTATATTTATTTGGGCGAAACGGTGGTGTTTCAGGACAAGGTAGAGGTATTTATATAAAAGTTGATGTAGGAACAGGTCTTGAAATTTGGAGTGCAAATGCAACATCAAATCTTAGTGTTTCGCTTGCAGACTTTAAAGACTACAATGGTAAAATATATGCCACTTTTCGCCATACTCTTGTTGGTGGAGGCAATTATTATTTTAGTAGCTCGCAAGTTGATAAAGAGTCTGGTGTTGTAGACTGGTTAAAAAATGAATCAGTTACACCACTTGGCTCACCATCAAGTCATAGCGGTAACGGTCAGGCTGCATTATCAATAGATGTAGATTGCAACGGAGATGTTTATCTAACGGGTTATTACGGTGACGCTAATTTTGGGCCTGAGCAATGGGGTATTATGAAACTTGATGGTACAACAGGTGTACCCAAATATGATCTTACTATTACAATAGACTCTCTTAATTATGACAACTTTAGTGTCGGCTTAGCAACTTGCCTTTTTGGAAATACTCCAGTTTTCATAGGGCGTGAACAAGATGTCACCGCTAGCTACAACGTGAATCCGCTTTACGTTAAGATTGACCAAGCGAATGGAGACATATTACAACGTAAGAAAATTGGTACGGGTTTCCAAATGCCTTCACAAACTCTAGATATACTTAATTATAATGACAGCATTCATGTTTTTAAGCAAAAGGGGAGGAATCTTGTGTTGGAACAATATGATGGATCTGGCAGTTTGCTTTGGAGTCGAAATTTTGGAAATACAAATTTATTAAATGGTGGCCAGATGCAAGTAAATGATGATTATATATATATTACCGCAACACATGATATTATTGACTCTTTCGTACCCTATAATGTTTTAGAAACGGAGCATATCATTTTATTAAGATTAGAGAGAAATACTGGGAATATTGTTAATTCTGACACAATAAGTGTGGGTGGAACCGTAATTAAAATGTTTGAAATTGATATAGGACTTGATACCGCTTTCTTTTTCTATGAGAACAATGGTAATGTTTACTTTAATCGGTGGATTCCAGGAACTATTTCCAGTGAACAATTCTTTCAGACAGCAAGTTCTAATATAAATTATAGTGGTAAACTTAATATTGTATCGAATTACGATAGTCAGAGATATGTTATTTTAGGTAGCGATGGAATATATAGCATTAATAAGAATTCACTAGCCATTTCGAATTTGATGACGTATTCTGGAGTCAGGAATTATCATCATATTTTGGATAAAAATGATATATTTTATCTTGCAGGTGATGATTTGGAAGGCACTCAGATTCTCACAGCTATTGATAAGTTAACAATGACCTACATCTGGGATGAAACATATTCAGAAGATGGGACGTTGTACAAAACGATTACAAATAACACAAATAAACTCTGGGTTTCTGGTTCAAATAATAACATCATTGAAATACATGAAATTGAAGAGCAGAGTGGAAAAATAAATTGGACTTATCAAACAGATCCAACGACATATGGCTCAACAATTCCTTTAGATTTTGCAATGCATCCCAACCAAAACAACCTATCTGTAGTAGGAATTCAACAAACTGGACAAAATATTGGAAATGTTATTATCGATTTCCTTGATTTCGGTGGCTCAAACCTTAACACGATAATTTCTCAAGATGAATTAGGTCTTGTAAGTCAAGCTAACACAATTTCTTATCTATCTGACAGTTCTATATGGATTGGTGGTACTCTGAACCGCTTAAACAATGGTAAAGAAGGCTTTATTTATATGTTTGATCCTGTATTTTTACAATGTGAAGTAACTGTATTAGGCGATGATTTTGCTTGGTGTAGTACTTGTGAAGGAACGGCATATGCTAATGTATCTGGTGGAGTCCCTCCATACACTTACAGTTGGTCAACTAATGATACAACCACAACAATCAGTGGACTTTGTGTGGGAAATTATGTTTTAACTGTTACTGATGATAAAGGTTGTGTTACAATAGATAGCTTAGAGATTAATCAAATTGGTACACCAATGACGGTTTCATTATCATCAACAGATGCATCAAGCCTAACAACCTGTGATGCTTGTGTTACTGTTGAAAAAACAGGAGGCTGTGCTCCTTATGACTTAACGTGGAATTCTTCAGGTGATCCAACTTTAACATATTGTTCTGCATGTCCTCTTGAAACTTATACAGTTACAATAACTGATGATTGTGGATGTGTCGTCATAGACTCTGTTCATACAGATATTTCATCAACTGCTGGAAAAGAAAAAATCTTATTACAAAATACTATTCATATTTTCCCTAATCCTTCAAGTGAATATCTTATCATTGAATTAACTAATCATTCTCCAACACTAAGAGCAATAATTACAGATATAAAAGGTACAAAAATATTAACGACTAAATTAAATAATAAAACAACAGTTGTAAAAACAGATGATTTTGCAATTGGAACTTATTTGGTTTATATTCAAGACGGTAAAACAATAATTCATACTAAAAAATGGATAAAACAATAGTACAATTAACTGGTTAGGTATATAGTTCAAACTTAGCTTCAAATTATTAATTAACTGATTGTATTTACTTTAACTGTGTGCTAAATTACTGATATTGCAGTAGCTTTTAATGGAATTCTGGTACTATATCCTACGATTTTTTAGCATAGTTAATTCAATCACTTTTCTTGATGGAATCGAGAAGTTGATACCTATTTCTAAGCATTTTCGCTTGTATTGATCAACAATATTTAGTGTTCTAAACTTCTTGCCATTAGCCAGTGAATCAGACATGAAATCCATTGCCCATTCTATGTTTGGAGACAAAGGCACTACAATGGGATTTTTACTACGCCAAAAAGATAGCTTAATAATTGAAGTCTCTTTAATAGCTAACTGTTGTCATAATTTTTTAGGAGAAGCAGAAGTTATTGATTCAGACGTATTGAGTCTTTCTTATGTCTCATACGGGAGTTTCTGTTCGTGTAGTTGCGCTTTTAAACTCAGGTTTATACTCGATACTAAAATGGAAAAACACTATCAAATACTACAACGTGTAATTATTAACGGTAGTTTAATTTTTGCAGAAATCACCAACAATTAATCAATACGCCCCAATAGACAATAGAACTAGTGTACACGCATCCTCTGTTTCAATTCCATTCTCATTTAACCTATTCGAAAATACTGGGTTTTCTGCACCGGGATTAAAAATTACGCGCTTGGGACTTAGTTGCAAAATAGAGTCGTAATACTGCTCTTGATTACGTGCAGACAAGTACATGGTCAACGTATCTATCGGTTGATCAAATGGAATTGATTTGACAATGGGAACGCCGTCTACATCCGCTTCTTTGTTTCCTACTGCAACTACAGGATGCCCATACTGACCAAGCATTTTAATCGCTTTATACGCATAGCGATCTGGTTTTGGGCTTGCTCCAAGAACTAATGTGCGTTTTGATCCCATAACTATTTTATTTTTTTACGTGTTAACAACCACTCATATATCGTAACGATGGTCAACATCATCAGTAAGCAATAAAATAAATCTTCTACCGGTATTGTCAAGATGCGCAAACCAATAATTTCATTCTCACTATACCAAACTACTTGATCCAGTATAAATGTACCCGTCAAGATGCCATTCACTACTATAAATGGGATGAGAATAAAAATAAATGACAAATAGAATCGACCTAAATACTCCTTGTTTGACTTTATAACAAACTGATGCAACAGCAATAGTGCAATAAGTAAAATAGCTGTAACTACTGAATACCATCGATCATATCCCATAACCAATAAACCAACAGACAGTAACAACCAAAATACATTGATTGCCTTACCTACGCTTTTAAACCAATTGGTTCGGTCGAAATAACGTACTACTTCATAGATAAAAATACATGCATAGGGAATACAGAAAAAGAACAGCACCTCTTCTAAAGGTAAGTTTACGATGTGAATTCCAACTAAATAATCTGAATTAAATCCCCAAAAACCACTCATAGTAAACAACACATCCCAAACGATAAAAAAGGATGCCACCATAACAGTTGAAATCCAAATTTCGCGCTGATTTTTACGCATCCACACACGTTCATCCCACGTTTTTAATAAGGGATAAGAAATTGACAATATGTTAAGGATTAAATACAAATAAGTATACATGATTACTTCCCTTTTTTACGTTTCAAATAGTTGGCAGCTTCTACAAAATACCTTCTTGGCACAATCAACATGCCGAAACACTCCCCATCTTCGGGGCCAAGATGTTTATGATGTACTTTATGCGCTTTTCTGAGCGCCATGAAATAGAGATTTTCCGTATGCTTAAAATAAGGTAATCGTTGATGAATCAATACTTCATGCACAAAGAAATAGCAAATACCATACAACGTAATTCCAATTCCAACATACAGCTTCCAATCCAATCCATCCATTACCCCAAACATAATAAACAACCAAGATGGAATACCGAAAACCGATGCAAACAAATCATTTTTCTCCAACTTCTTTTTGTGTGGCACATGATGATCCTCGTGAAGTGCCCATAGGAATCCGTGCATCACATACTTATGCAAAAACCAAGCAAACCCTTCCATAAAAAGAAAAGTTCCTAAAACGATTACGATATTGATAAAAAGCTGCACGTTACAAATTTACAATGAATTTATTAGTTGTTATACAACTGAACGAAAACTATGTTTAATTACAACCAAATCTCTTATGTTAAAAAAGAATACACAAAACATCCTAATTCGATATTTTTCAAATTAAATTGTTAAAAATTTTTAACTTTAATATGCATACATTATATTTGTATGGTATTAATCTATAAATCACTAAGTATTTATTTACAAATTCATACGTATTCAAACACTTTAATGAATTGATTAGATGGCTTATGTTTGTTTTTAGTACACAGATGTATAGACCTTGTAAGAAAAAATAAAATATTTAATATGAGTAAAATTATACTTATACTTTTAGCACTTTTAATTCAACTTGGAGTTTTTGGGCAATCCGTTACTGCAACATACACATTGGGGAATTCCAATACTGATAGTGGATTTCAATCTCTTCCAGGGGCGTCTTCCTGTCCAATACCACTCAGCGTAACAATACCAGCGGGAGCTAGAATAACTGGAGTTGATGTGGCTTATACTATGGTAACTGCTAATTCTGGATGGAGAGACGAACAACGTTCTGAATTGAGATGCGTATCCCCTGGCGGTGTTAATGAAGGTGTTCTTGCTGTAGGGTGCTGTGGGTCAGGAGGGACACAAAATTATAATAGAACGGGGTTAAATATTGCAAACGGGGTTACTGGTGGTGGAGTTATTAATTTTGAGCTACATGCGGGAAGGACATGGAGCTCTGCTGGTTATGCTGGCTGTTCGATGTATAATAATCGTGTAAACAATAATTGGACGATAACAGTACATTATGCATAGACGCTCAAGACGGCACACTTAACGCATCTAGCCCAACAACAGTATGTGTTGGGGAACCAATTACGGTTACCGCATCTGGTGGAGTTGGAAACCCAAGATATTGGGTACAAACACCTCCTGGTGCAGCAACATGGAATGTTCTTGAAAATCAAGCATCCAATTCCGCTGGAAATGGCTTTACTTACACCCCAACTACTCCTGGAACTTACCGCATTCATTCTAGATGGCAAACGGATTGTGGATTTTGCTGGGACATCCCTGGTCACGATTGGACTACTAATAATTTATGTCCAGGTAATGCGTATGTTGATTTTGTCGTTAATCCTGTAGCAAATGCGGGGTCAATTGAACATCACGGTAGTACACAGTACATATGTGAAGGCAGTACATTTACAAGTAATAATATCATCCCAACTTCAACAACTGGTGGCAACCTATCTACGGTTTGGTATTGTGGAGAAGAAATTAGTCCTGGAAATTACGGAAACTGGTTGCGTTCTACGACACCATCAAGTTTGAATACAGCAACTGGTGGCGGAAGTAGTTTATCCTTATCAAATTATAACCCGCAGAATGATTTCCCAGGGCAAACAAAATTCTTAATACTTCGTAGAGGATACACAGATTTATGTGGTGAGTGTGTTGGTGGCGTATGTCAAGATCAATTTGTGTTCGTAGAACTAATTAACGGACCAGCTGCAAGTTCTCCAGTTAACCCAGCAAATGGATCAACAAATATTTGTTTTGCAGGTTCACCAGTGCTTTCGAATCTTACATGGACAAGCTCACCTCTAGCAACTGGCTATGATGTCTATTTTGGCACTTCACCTACTCCACCATTGGTAAGCTCAAACCAAGTCGGAACAAATTATGCTTTACCTGCTTTAAGTGCAAACACTACTTATTATTGGAAAATTGAACCTCGCAATAACTGTGGTGTAACTACATCAAGTCCTGTATGGTCATTTACAACTCAAGCTGTTCCGTGTGTATGTACTCCAACTGGAAGTACTCTTACATCAACTTATATCAATAATTTCTCCACTACAAATGGCGAAACAAATATCGTTAACAACAGTTCTGGATACAGCGCTGGCGGATATGGTGATTTTACAGCTTCGCACAATGTATCACAATACAGAGGGCAAACTATTAATTTTTCAACTGGTATAGTTGGAGGAACAGTTGGTTCAGCGATATGGGTAGATTGGAATCAAAATGGGATATTTGAAGCAACTGAAAGGGTTTATAATACAACTGGATATGGCAGTGGTCCATTTACAGGAACAATAACTGTCCCTATAGGAGCATTAGGAGGTGAAACAAGAATGCGGGTAAATGTGAATTATAATTCATCAAATCCTTCAGATCCTTGTATCGCAGCAAGTACTGCACGAGGAGAAACGGAAGACTATAAATTTATAGTACTCGAACCAGACTATCAAACACAATGGCTATCCATGGACTTTGGCTCTGCAACGTGGTGTGCTGGCGAAACAAGAACTGTATCCGTAACTGTAAGAAATTTTGGCTCGTTGCCTTGGGAAGACAATACAAGTCCATGGGCTGATTTCAATGTCGGAGTAAAATGGAATGCAGATCCAGATTATCTTATTAGAGTCGATGCTCAAGATCTCGCCCCAGGTCAAACAGCTACATTCACATTTAATGTTACGGCACCATCAACCATTGGAACAGACAATTTAACATTTGACGTAGTAAAAGAAGGTTGCTTTTGGTTTGGTGGCAATGGTTTTAACTGTGGAGGTAGAGCGGGACCTGGAAATATCGCATACACCTCTCCACAACTCACTATCCAAAATCAAATTACATTGGCAGAGGATCGTATTTTTTGCGCAACAATGCCTGTAGATTTGCGTGCAGAATCATGTGGAGGAACTATTAATTGGTACGAATCTCCTACATCATGTCAACCTATTGCAAGTGGAGAGGATTACACCACTCCTCCTCTTAGCGCTACCACATCGTATTATGTAGATGTAACTAGTCCAAATATCACATCAACCGGAAGTTATGTGAGTGCATTGGCGAACAACGACTTCTTCGGAAGAGCTGGTCAAATGTTTGATGTAACTGCAGCTACTGGCAAAACAATCGAAATAACTGGCGTACAAGTTCGACCTGATGTAAGTGGAACACAAACCGTATATATTTACTATAGACCTGAATCACATCTTGGATTTCATACTGATCCATCTGGTGCAGGATGGATATTGGTCGGACAAGAATCTGTTGCTATGACAGCTAACAACTTGAGTACAACCATTAATTTAACAACACCTATTCGTATCCCATCTGGATGTACTTATGGTATCTACACACGTTTAGACACACGCTATAGAGGAGATTATACAGGATCTGTAAACAATGGAGATATAACTATTCATGCTGGATGGGGAGCTGCTTCATCTACCACACCTTTTGTGATGGCTTCTGCTTGGGCTAGAGGATTCCGAGGAAACTTGCATTATAACGTGTATACTGTTACTACTCCTCGTATCGAAATCACAGCAATAGATGACTGTCCTATTTGGCTTCCGATTGAATTGTTATCATTTGATGCACTATTAAATGGCAATAAAGTGGATTTAACTTGGTCCACTGCTACAGAAAGAGACAATGATTATTTCACTATAGAACGAAGTAAAGATGGTGTTAATTGGGAGTTTGTATGCCAACAATCAGGAGCGGGATATAGTGCTTCTGTCCTTTACTATCAAGACATAGACCCTTCTCCGCTTTATGGAACAAGTTACTACCGTCTAAAACAGACTGATTACAATGGAGAATATACCTATTCTGATTTGAGAACGGTGCACTACATACACGAAAACATTAATGTGTATCCTAACCCTACTACTGGAGAAATTACAGTAATTGGGTTAAACAAAGACGATAAACTGTCAATCTTAGATGTAAGTGGAAAAATAATTTACGACAATCAAGATGAAAAAGAAGCTTCTATGCAAATTGATTTAGCCAGATTTGCTGATGGAGTATACTTCATTAAAGTAACAAATGAGGAAGAATCGATTATCGTGAAAGTTGTCAAAACACAACAATAAAGTATAAAAACAATGAATTCGGTAAGGGTACTCGTTTGAGTGCCCTTTTTTTATAAATAAACTGTACCTTTATCACCAAACTTGTTTTCATGCCTAAGCTTGTTCTCGTACCCACACCGATTGGTAATTTGGAAGATATTACGCTTCGTTCGATACGCTATTTAAAATCCTGCGATATCATTTTTGCAGAAGACACACGCGTAACTAAAAAATTACTTCATCACTTGGAAATTGACAAGCGGGTGTTTCCATTCCATGCGCACAACGAACACAAAACACTGGATGGCGTAATCAAACAAGTGCAACAAGCGGAAATGGCGGTATTAGTATCAGATGCTGGAACTCCCGCAATATCAGACCCAGGATTTCTTCTTGTTAGAGCTTGTTTAGAACACCAAATTGAAGTCGAATGTTTGCCTGGTCCTGTTGCCTTTATTCCCGCATTAGTTGCTAGCGGATTCCCGTGTGATCGATTCTGTTTCGAAGGTTTTCTTCCACACAAAAAAGGGCGGCAAACGAAGTTACAAGAGCTCTCAATAGAAGAGCGGACAATTATTTTATATGAATCCCCACATCGATTAGTAAAATGTCTGGAACAATTAGTGGCTTTTTTTGGAGCAGAAAGAAAAGTGTGCGTAGCTCGAGAATTAACGAAAATGTTTGAAGAATACGTACGTGGCACAGCAGATGAGGTGTTATCTCATTTTCAAAAAAATGAACCACGAGGAGAAATTGTCGTTGTAATTGAAGGTGCTCCAAAACCAGAAAAAATAACTGGAAATAAATACAAACAATGAACGCATACTATCTAACAAAATATGGGAAGTCGGAAAATGCGTTCGAATTAAAACCTCATCCACTTCGCGCACTCAATCCGGGTGAAGTTAAAATAGAGGTAGAAGCATTCGGACTCAACTATGCCGATGTCATGGCACGAAATAAAATGTATCGCGAAGCTCCGCCCCTCCCATGTGTGTTGGGCTATGAAGTTGTAGGTAAAGTTACTGAAATAAAGGGCGAAGCAAACCATGAACTACTCGGTAAACGGGTAGTTGCATTTACACGATTCGGCGGATATGCACAAGAAGCTATTTCACCTTTGAATGCCGTTGTAGAAATTGGAGAAATAGACGCAGGAGAAGCATTGGCACTTGCTACGCAATACGTCACCGCTTATTACATGGTCAATGTGGTTACAAATGTACTTCCTGGAGATAAAGCGCTTGTTCATTCGGCAGCAGGAGGTGTAGGTACAGCACTCATTCAGCTTCTTAAACTAAAAGGGGCAGAAGTATTTGCTAAATCTCGTTCAGAAGTAAAAAAACAGTACGTATTGAACCAAGGAGCAGACCATTTTATCAACTACAGCAAGTCTGATTACGCTGTTCAAATTCAAGAAATCCTTGGTAACCACAAACTGGATATCTCATTTAACCCCGTTGCAGGTAGTACATATAAAAAAGATATGGCTTTACTAGGTGCGGGAAGCCGAATGATCTTGTTTGGTGGCGCTGAACTTTCTGGTACAAAATGGGGAATTTTGTCACAACTCAATTTTCTTCGTAAAATGGGAATCGTCATTCCTGTTGGCTTGATGATGAACTCTAAAAACATCCTAGGTGTCAACATGCTTAGAATTGCCGATCATAGCCCCAAAATAATGGAGCATTGCTTACACGCTGTGATTGAATTGTATCAACAAGGCAAACTAAATCCCGAAGTCGGTGCATTATTCCCACACCATGAACTAGGCAACGCACATGCTTTATTAGAATCTGGAACATCAACAGGAAAAATAGCACTAAAGTGGGATTAATTTTACTGACAGTTTATTAAATTTACGTATGAATAAAGAAATTCCTCATCTACAACAAGGCGATTTAATCCGAATCATTAGCCCAGCAAAAGCAATAGAAGTTGAATTAATTCAGTACGCAAAAAACTTGTTAGAACAACGAGGTTATCGTGTTAAAGTTGGAACCCATGCAGCAGGTCGTTGGAATTATTTTTCAGGTACTGACGAACAACGGCTTCAGGACATGCAAGAAGCATTAGATGATCCTGATTGCAAAGCAATAATATGCTCACGAGGAGGTTATGGATGTGTTCGTATTGTCGACCTTCTCAATTGGGCAGGATTTTTAAGACAACCTAAATGGATTGTAGGGTTTTCTGACGTCACCGTTTTTCACCACCACATCCAGCGTTTCGGTATTCAAAGTATTCATGCATCAATGCCACTCAATTTTCAAGACAATACTCAAGAAGCTATAGAATCACTATTTTATACATTAGAAGGAAAAGCAATTCACTATCAATTTACCCCTAGTTCTTCTGGAAATGATGGTGAAGCAGAAGGCATATTAATCGGTGGAAATTTGTCCATTATCTATAGCCTTCTTGGCACTGATGACAGGCTTAATTTTGAAAACAAAATTCTATTTATTGAAGATTTGAATGAGCAACTGTATGCGCTAGACCGTATGTGGAATAGTTTAAATAAAGCAGGGGTGTTTGATCAACTTTCTGGATTACTTGTTGGAGGAATTACCGACATGAAAGATACCGAACCTAAAAGTGGTCTAACCATAGAAAATATCATCATGGACAAATTTTCATTTAGAAACACACCCGTAGCATTCAATTTCCCAGCTGGACACATCAACGATAACCGGGCACTTATTTTTGGCAAACATGCGCAATTAACAATCAATAAAGAAATCGCTACATTGGTTCAATCATAATTATTATTGAACCACTAATTTTACAGGAGTAAACAATCTTTCTGTAGAAGACTCTATTGTAACGATATAACAACCACTTGCTAAGTTTAATTGATTAATCATAATTGAGTTTGTACCAGACAATATTTCTACGAATTCCCTATAAACTTCTTTCCCACTAAGATCATACAACAAGATATGTGTATTATCGCCACTCAAATCCTCTTTTGATTTGACCAACACCGAAAAATCATTCATCGTAGGGTTTGGATAAATAATTACTTCATTTTCTGTATTAACACAATTCACACTTATTGGACCAAAAGTTTCTTGTGCCCCATCAAAATCAAATTGATTAAGGCGATAATACCCCAAAGAATTAAATCCAATTAAATCAATTAATTCATATGATTGAGGCACAGATGTTGTACCTGCCGCTGCTATTGTTCCAACTTCATCCCAAATATAACCGTCTCTACTACGTTCTAACTTAAAATGAGACGCATTTTGCTCTGTAGCGGTTGTCCAGTTTACACGTACAGCGTCATCTTCACAATTCGCATTGAAACTGGTCATGGTTACAGGGAGAGGCCATGTGTAATCAATGTTTATACTGCCCAAAAGTCAAATATTTATTAGCGTTATGCCCCCATAGAAAAATTCTGAAAATTACCGTTTCTCCTGCGTCCAAATTAACTGGCCATTTAGTTGATCCGTTCCAAATATGCCCTCCCTGATTTTCTTTACGAAAAGTTCGAGTAGCACAACTACCAGGGCCTCCTCCCGATAAATTGTAAGTTAGCTGAGTTCCTGTAGCATTATATTGTTCTAACCACTGACCAAACCCTGACCATGTAGAAGCCTTTACCCACCGAAGCCTCATACTCAAGGGATCTGCAGCAGTACAAGTATTAAATCTCAATGAAGAAGTCAAAGAAATTTCATTAATTGTCATCTCTGCTCCAGCAGTGATAGAAAACTGAATATAATGATTTGCGTTTTCAGATGTTTGATCCCAGCCTCTTGTAATCCAACCACTACAAGCTGTATGACCACCAGTAGATCCACAATGTGTACCCCAACCTTGATGTACCCCACCAGAAATAGTCATTGCCGAAGCTGTAACTGGACCAGACGTTACAGGGAGCAGATTAGAGGTTAATGGATAAGACACAGATTGTCCAAAAAGTAAAAACTGGCAAGAGCAGAACAGAATCAATAGTATAATAAACTGCTTCATAATTTTCTAAAGTTAATTTCAGATGTAATAAATTTATACTCAATAAAAGAGTTACACCCAAATTTACAACAAATTACAAAGAGCGAACAAGAGGGCTAGCCCCTCAATTATTTAATTATCAATTACTTAACCTATTATTTACTAAATTAGTAAAAAGTAAAATTACCACTTCGGACAGGTGTTGCAGTCGTTTGTAGGTCGGATATAGAAAAGAAAGCCTACAACAGTCTCCGATGCAACATATCCAAACTTTTGCTTAGCATGGTCCATTCCATTGGGACGCGTTTTGACATTAACTTGGTGCATAAATCCACCAGCTAGATTTGTTTGAATAAACACATGTTTCCAAAACTCCAGCCTTAAACCCAAATGACCTGAAACACCGTATCCACTTGCGCTTATTGTGCGTCGTGTAAAATTGCCTCCAAAGTATAAGTCATTATAAGACAACAGCATTCCAGCCGAAATCCCAGCCACTGTACTCACCCCAAACCAACCATTTTTTTTCGTCCTGTACCATAAATCTACACGACTAAGTTGCATACGAATGTAATTTAACCCATCCGAATTTTCATAGTGAAAATGATTACTATTGATGTCAACCATTTGTCCCGAATAATTTCCTGACCATAAATCATCAACACCTGGACTTATGCTGCCATTAATTGCAACTTGTTGGTTGTCTTTTATGATGTATTTCATGTGGTCATAACCAATGGAGAGGTTATAGTTGTTCCAAAAATTATAGCCTAGTCTTATGTTGAACTGTGGAATAGTGATTTTTGTAGGGTTAAAATAGGTGGATGAAAATGGTTCTGGTCTATCTTCTGCAGCAATCTTTGCTAAGGTAAAATCATAATTATCTCCGATTAATCTTAAATCACTCTTCGTATATGCGGACAGGTTGTATCCCCAATAGAAATCAAGCGATCCTTTGGCGTGTGAGTTTTTAGGTTTCGACTTTTTTCGCTGTCCAACAACGGGAACTGCACACAACAAAATCAATATAAAAATAATTCTTTTACTCATGTTTCAGCAAAAGTAAGTTATTTTTAGTAAGTTCGTATAACTAACCTTAAATACCTGACATCAATGGCTGAACACAACGAACTAGGAGTTCTTGGTGAAGAATTGGCACTTAAAGAACTTCAACAAAAAGGATACACACTCAAAGAACGCAACTACCGTTTTAAAAAAGGAGAAATCGACTTAATTATGATTGATGGCTCAAAGCTTGTATTTGTCGAAGTAAAAACACGACAAACTGCTGAAATAGGAGAACCCTATTTATCCGTTACCAAGCGTAAGCAAAAACAAATTATCCAAACTGCCCATCAATATATCATTTCTAAAGATATCGAAATGGATGTTCGATTTGATATTGTTTCAATCGTTCACAATTCATATCGCACCAAAATTGAACACATTGAAGATGCTTTTTACGCAACAATGTAATGATTTAGAATACACTATAAATTTGTCTGAACAATCAGCAAGAATATTAAATCCAATTGAATAAGTTCACAATACTAATTCGTATATTTACATCCCTTTTGACGGGAATTCATGATCCTTATTTAAAACTGATTTAATGAATGATATTAAAACAATCAAAAAGCTTTTGCTACTACTGGTTTTACCTTTGATTTTTTACATTTTGCATTTGCTTAAATTTATTTTCATTCCGTTAATTGGAGCTATTCTTTTGGCGCTATTGTTTATGCCATTAATGCGATGGATGCAAAAACGAAGCATTCCAAAACTCATTGCTGTGATAATATCCGTTGTACTTATGATTAGTGCGCTGGGTACTGCATTCTATTTGGTCCGTCTTTCTGCGCAAGAATTGTTAAGTGCCGATTCTGGTTTTTGGGAAAAATTAAGCGTAAAACTCGACACGCTGTTTTCAATGTTCCTAAGTATTTTGGGAGCCGAATCGCTTCAAGGTATGACTACATTTTCAGATTTGATACAAAATGAAAACGTTACCAACGCAATTTTCAGTAGTTCAGGAGCTACTCTAGGTCTTGTGGGAAATACGGTTACGATGCTATTGATGACCTTATTCTTTTTAGTGCTGTTGATTTCAGAGTCAATGAATGTCCAAAAAATTGTAGGAACGACCATTTTCAAACAAACTTTATTGTCCATTCGCACGTATCGTCAAATAGAGCGAAGTATGGTCACTTTCATCAAAGTAAAATTCATCCTAAGCTTCCTTACAGGATTAGGTTTTTCGTTAGCATGTATATACTTTGATGTCAGCTTCCCTTTATTTTGGGGAGTATTTACGTTTGCCATCAATTTTGTCCAAATGATAGGTTCCATAATTTCTACAGCGCTACTGGCGCTATTTGCACTTGCAGAAATGGAACCAACAGGTACATTGCTATTGTTTGTCATCACAATAACCAGTGTACAAGTGGTTTTTGGAAGTATTTTAGAACCCATTTTTATGGGGAAAACATTTTCCATTAACACAATTACTGTGTTAGTAATGCTGATGTTTTGGGGGTTTTTATGGGGCATACCGGGAATGATTCTCTCCATTCCAATTACAGTATTAATCAAAACAATCATGGAACAATTCCCCAAGACACGGGTGATTGCAGGGATAATGAGTTAAGCTAGAAAATATATAATAGCCAATTAACTTAACAAGTATTTTCTAAAAATTATCTATAGTTAGCGTAACAAAATTAAGTGTGTTATGGAAGTAATTACACATTCTCATTGTGCAATCCATATTTCCATCGTACCTTTGCAAGAATTATAGTTTAAGATTGACATGAACGCTAAAAATAATCCGTCGAGAGGACGCAGCACAAAACCACGAAATACTTCTGATAATTCGGGTAAAAAAAACACTAAGACCATCCAAACGAAATCAACTTCTTTCAAAAAAGATGCACCAGTTTCATCAAAATGGACAAAGAAAAAAGTTGGTGACCCATTGCCAAAAATGAATGATAGCGAAATGCGTTTAAATAAATACCTTTCTAATGCGGGTATTTGTTCAAGACGTGAAGCTGATGTATTGATTCAAACAGGCGTTGTCACAGTCAATGGTAAAATCGTAACTGAAATGGGGTATAAAGTAAAGCCTACAGATCAGATTCAATATGATGGGGAAACCATTAATTCGGAGAAAAAACAATACGTTTTACTCAATAAACCTAAAGATTTTATCACGAGTTCTAATGACCCTTGGGGTAGAAAAACTGTAATGTCGTTAATCATGAAAGCGTGTAAAGAACGTGTGTACCCTGTTGGTCGTTTAGACAGAGATACTACAGGGTTAATGTTATTTACAAATGATGGAGATTTAACCAAAAAACTATTGCATCCAACACGCATCGCATCAAGCTTATATCATGTCGAAACAGACAAACCCATTCAACCCGACCACTTAGCTAAACTGTTAAAAGGTTTTGAAATTGATGAATCCTATATCAAAGTTCAAAAGGCGGAGTTAGTTGCAGGAAAAGGTAATCGTGAAGCTGGTATCGAATTAAATTCTGAAAAAAGTCATGCGCTTCGTAGAGCATTTGAACGATTAGGTTACAAAGTCACTAAACTTGACCGCGTAATGTATGCTGGACTTACTAAAAAAGATTTGCCACGTGGACATTACCGTTTGTTGACTGAAAAAGAAATTTCTTTCTTGCGAATGAGCTAGCTTCGGTACGATGCCTATCGGCATCACTCAGCTAGCTGGTTTCTAATGAATTGATGCCTGTGAGGCATCTCTCAACTAGCTTTGTTCTACTGAATCAATGCCTGTGAGGCATCTCTCAGCTACTTTGTTCATCTTAAAATGACGATGACCGAGTGATTCAGGTAGCGAACATAGGAGCGAACTGAATTGTATCGAGGGAGGAGGAGTTATTAAATCGAATACGTGAATAAATAGCATGATTGTTGCGTTATATGGAGTAAGAGTTCAACTATCTTCACGTACGATGATGCAAATAATTGGTAAAATAGCAAAATGGTTAGGTCTAGGCCTAATTTCGCTGGCTATAATCATTACGCTTTTATTGCTGATCTTTCGAAAAGATATTCAACAATATGCCATTTCTCAACTCGATCAATTTTTGGACACAAAAGTGTACGTCTACGATATGGATGTATCGTTTTGGAAAACATTTCCCAATATATCTATCCAATTTGACCGTGTCTTGATTAAGGATGAAATGATTGTGCAAGGAACAATTCCAGACACGCTTCTATACGCAGAAACCATCCAACTAAAACTCAATACAAGTGATTTTTGGAAAGGAGATTATACCGTAAAATCAATTGCTGTGAACAACGCACGAATTGGGCTTCGGGTAACTGCTGACGGGCGTGTCAATTACAACATTATTAAATCGGACACAACGTCGAACAACGAGGCATTTAAATTCGTCTTGGAACATGTTAAGTTTAACCAACTTCACTTTACCTATGATAATTACATCACGGAACAGCATTATCATACTTATGCTGAAAAATTAAACTTTTCTGGCGACTTCAGCGAATCACGATTTGACTTGAAAACAGCAGGGAATCTATTCATAAATCGTATTAGAAGTAAATCCGTATCGTTGATAACGAATAAAAAAGCGGAATTTGACGTTGTCATTGCAATTGACAAAACCAATAAAGCATTTATACTTGAAAACAGTTCAGTATCAATAGAAAATTTACCATTTGTCATTTCGGGTAGTATACTGGAAGATTCCATGTACTTTAACCTCTCTGGACAGCAAATTGCATTAACCGATTTTGCAGCTAATTTCAACCAATCTGACATTACCCAAATCAATACCTATAACGGAAATGGTAATGTGGATTTCAACTTGTCTATCAAAGGAAATACGCGTGTCGATGAACAACCACTGATTGAAGCTGCATTTGAAATTAAAAATGGAAGTTTAATCGATCCTAGTTCTAAACTAGAAATTAAAAAAATTGAACTCAAAGGGGAATTTAGTAACCATCGTGGTAAAAATGAGGTGGTCATTTTGGAAAAACTAAACTTTGTGAGTTTAAATAGTCGTTTTGAAGGAAAAGCAAAAATTAGTCATTTTGACAAGCCTGAAATCAAGTTCTCGATGAACGGGAACCTCAATTTGGCAACTGTGCACCATTTTTTCAAATTACCTGGATTACAAAAAATAAGTGGAAATATGGGCACAAATGCGTCGGCTCATTTTCAGTTTAACAACCCAAAATCTGATCCGAAAAACATTACAATTTTCAGTTCTCGAGGAGATTTTGACTTACAAAAAATTGCATTAAAATTCAGCGATGATTTACCCGAAATTTCAAATATTAGCGGTAAAATAAGTACCAACAAAGACAATGCTGTGTTCAAAAATCTGTTTATTCAAACTGGGAAATCCAACATGGAAATTTCGGGTTCAATAAAAAATATTTTAGCGTATTTCACCGACAAATCGGACCTGTTAATTGATGCAGTAGTCGAAGTTCCAAGATTGTACTCAGCCGACTTTTATTCCAACAAAGAAAGTAACCCCACCGTACAGCATTCACTTGGTAGTTATTTATTACCCAAAAACCTAACTGGTACAGTATTGTTGTCCATTCATGAATTTCACCTTGACAATCATCTTTTTGAAACAATATCCGGTCGATTTAATTTTAAGAACAGGAGTTATGCCTCACCCAATATCAAGTTTAAACATGTAGGTTCGCATACCTCAGGTTCGATTCAAATTGACGAAAATAAACCGGGTGAAATAGAAGTTGCTGGGAAGCTAAATGCTAATGAAATCAATTTCAGTAAATTATTTACCGAATGGGATAACTTCGAACAAAATATGGTTACCGCTAACCAAATTTCTGGTCATGCCACAGTCAATTTACAATTTTACCTGCCATTCAGTTTACAAAAAGGCTTACAAAAAGAAAAACTAGAGGCAAAAGCATATTTTATCATTCAAAATGGGGCACTCAAAAATGTCGAAACGTTTAGGGCGATTACAACGAGTATGCGCGATAATAAAATGGTAAAAGCAACACTGGGAGCTAATATTGACGCATTGGAAAAAAAATTGCTCAACCTTAGTTTTCAAACGATGGAAAACAATCTTATTATCAGCAAAGGAAAAATTACAATACCAAAAATGCAGCTAAAATCAAATGCCTTAGACATTGACATTTCAGGTTGGCACGCATTCAACAATGACTTGGATTATCATTTCGATTTCAGGCTTCGCGATTTAAAATTCAACCAAAAGAACAGTGAGTTTGGAGAGATTCAAGATGACGGAACAGGACAACGTATATTCTTACATTTACACGGCAATATAGACGCCTTAAACTTCAACTGGGACGCTGACGCTAACAAAGCATATCGCCAACAACAACGTGCGGATGAGAAAGAAAATGTGAAAAGCATACTCAAAACTGAACTTGGTCTCTTTAAAAAAGATACGACTGTTTCTGTTCTTGAAGCGAAAGAAAAACCAAAAGAAAAGGTTGAAATCATTTTTGACACACCCTCTCAACACGAGGAAGATCTGCCAAAAGAAAAAAAGAAATTGAAAAAACTGTTTGGTATGGATCTCGAAAAAATGCGCGAAGAAAACAACAAAGAAAAAGAGATGGAGTTTTCTATTGATTAGGAATATCGCTTTCATTTTATTGAATCCAATTTATAGCGCCAATTCGATTTTCAATTTAATGCCAACAGAATTACCAAAACAAATTTGTAGATTTGGATAATACATGAAAATAGAAATGAATTCAGATAAACTAGCAAAACCATTTTTAAAATGGGCAGGGGGAAAGACACAACTAATTACTGAGATTGAGAGGTCATTGCCTTACGAAATCACAAACGAAAAGTTTACATACATAGAACCATTTGTTGGAAGTGGAGCCGTTTTGTTTTGGATGCTGAACAACTTTCCTAATATGGAGAAAGCAGTAATTAATGACATTAACGAAGACTTAATTAATACATACAGGATAATCGCTTCAAATCCCAACGAACTAATTTCAATTCTTAAAGATTTTCAAAATGAATTTCATTCTTTAGAAGATAGTCCCGAAAAGAAGAAAGAATATTATTATCAAAAAAGAGAATTGTATAATACAAGAAATGAGGAAAAAAGCATACAAGCAGCGTTGTTTATTTTCCTTAATCGTACTTGTTTTAACGGTTTGTATCGAGTAAATAAAAGTAACGGTTATAACGTGCCAATGGGCAGTTATAAGAAACCAACCATCTGTGATGATCAAAATATATTAGCTGTCAGTAATGCTTTACAGAAAGTGGAAATTCTTTGTGGAGATTATGAAGATACGCTAAATGAAGCAACATCAAATTCTTTCTTCTATTTTGATCCGCCATACAAACCGTTAAGTAATACGTCAAGTTTTAACTCGTATGCAAAAGATGATTTTAACGATGAAGAACAAATCAGATTGAGAAATTTTTGTTCGAAATTAGAAAGTCTTGGTCACAAATGGATGCTTAGCAACTCAGATGTTAAAGGCAAAGATACGAACGACAATTTCTTTGACGATATTTATGCTGATTTCGCTATTGCAAGAGTTAAAGCGAGGAGAAGTATAAATGCAAATGCTGAGAAAAGAGGGGAGTTAAACGAACTATTAATTACAAATTATAGCCATGAACAAGCTTTGCAGCCTACTTGAAATTGAAAATGAAGACTTGCTATTTGATAAAATAACGCAAAGCTTCAAAGAAAAAATAACCAAGTGGGACTACTTCGTTAATTGGGCTAAAGTATTCGGAAATATTGAGCCAATTGAAAAAGAGCTGAATCTTTTAAACTTCTTGATTGGTAAAGAAGACATCGAAACAGAAGCATACGAACTAATCCAACAATACCCTCAAGTTATTAAAGCTTTTCCAACTCTAATTGCAGTACGAGAAAATTCTATTGATATTTTGATTGACACTAAAAACTTTATTTATAAGAACTATTCTTTTAGAAAAGGAGAGTTGACCGATCAAGAGTGTAAAGATCTTGCTCATTTCATTGTGAATTCTGGAATAGGTGACATTTTGAAAGACAAGAAAGTAAAAAACTTGGTTGATTATGCCACTGGAGTTGAAGTTGGTCTAGACAGTAATGGAAGAAAGAATAGAGGTGGAACATTAATGGAAAATCTTGTTGAAGAATTTGTTGCTGATACCTGTCAAAATTTGAATATTGAATACATGCCACAAGCCACCTCCAAAAGAATTAAAGCTGAGTGGGATTTAGATGTAATAGTTGACAAATCTTCGCGCCAAATTGATTTTGCCATTAACAATAATGGAAAATTGTTTTTCATTGAATGTAATTTTTACGGAGGAGGTGGTTCAAAATTGAAATCTACTGCTACAGAATACATTGAAATGAACCGTTACTGGAACAAACAAGGCATTGAATTTATCTGGATTACTGATGGTGCTGGCTGGAAATCAACGTTAAAACCTTTGAGAGAGTATTTTGATAAGGCTGATTATTTGTTGAATTTAGAGATGTTGAAGAACGACTATCTATATCAAATACTTAAATAATGGATGTACGAGCGGAAAATATAACCATGGAAAATGTTCTAAATAAAGGACAATTTTTTATCCCTGATTATCAACGGGAATTTGATTGGGCGGAAGAAGAGCTAAATGAATTTATTGATGATATATTAGAGTTGAAACCAGAGGAAAGGTACTTTATAGGTCATATGGTTTTTGAGGGTGATTTTAATGGTGCGAAATTCAATGTTATAGATGGCCAACAAAGAATTACAACAATCACAATCCTTTTATGCGTAATTAGGGATTTGTTTTACGAAAAAGGATCTAATACCTTAGGGGATGCAACTCATGATAAATTTATTTTCAATAAAGATAAAAAAGGAAAATCTTTTGGAATTCTAATAAACTTAATGCCTTATCCTATTCTTCAGGCACAAGTTCAAGAAAAGGAAAAAGATTATACTAAAAAACCTGAAAAAAGTGGTGAATTTAGAATACTTGAAGCATATTCTAAATTTAAAAAAATGTTTCAAGACTATACTGTAGAGGAATTAGATATATTAAGGGATAAGATATTTAATTTGGAGATTATTTTTGTAGCCGTAAAAGAGTCTGATGATGAGAATAAAGTCGACGCACATGAAATATTCATGACTCTTAATGCTACTGGAAAAGATCTAACACCAATAGATTTAATTAAGGGTCGTGTTTTTAAGTTATATCCTCCAAGCCCAATTTTGAATGAACCTCGTGATAAGTGGGATGAAATAATTGAGAATACAAAAGGCAGAAAAGCTGATGGAAAGAGTCAGTCTAAAAGAAGTTTGAAATTTTTAAACAACTTCTTTTCTTATAGATATGGTAAGGTGTCTGACAAAAAAATATATAAAAAGTTTGTTAAGGAAGTTGTCAAAACAAATTTAGATATTAAACTCTTCTTGAATTACCTACATAATGATTCAATAATATTTAGAAAGATCACAAATCCGAATATTAATGATTGGGAAAAAGATGAGTATGCAATATATATGTCATTAGAAGCAATAGCTCAGGTGTTTAGTATTGAAGTTGCAAATCCTATGCTTATTTCACTTATTAATGAATATCAAGAAAGGAATATATCTAAAGTTTATTTGTTAAAAGCACTTCACACAATTGAAAGATATCACTTTATAAATAATGCAATTGTTTCAGGTAGATCTTCTGGTTTGGATCACAAATATTCAAAATATGCAAAGGATTTGATAAATCAATCAGGAAAATTGAATAAGCATCTAGTAATAGACCAATTTATAATTTCATTATTGAAGAATCTTCCAGACAAAAAATTATTTGAAGCTAATTTTGATAATAAATTATATTATTTAAGTTCAAAAACTTCACAAAAAAGACTTGTGCAATATGTGTTACAAAAAATTGAATTGAAATCAAATCCAAATGCAATATTAATAGGTGTAAGTCTTGAACATATCTCACCTGAAAGACCTAAGAATGGGGCGATTAAATTATCACCAGAATTAATCGGAAATATTGGTAATTTAGTATTATTAGATCAAAGCATAAATTCAGATGAAAGAGTTGGTAATAACAGTTTTGATGTGAAAAAATCTACAATTTCAAAGAAAACAAACATTATTACAACAAAAGAATTGTTCGTTTCTAATTTGACTTGGGGTTCAAAAGAAATTGAAGAAAGGAGAACAAAGTTAATAGATGAATTATATGAAAGTATTTGGAAATAATAAAAAAACCTTTATTCAAATTACAAGACAAAAACTTCTATCTTTTTAAAGGATTTCTCTGGAACTGTTACATTAATGTAAGCTAATTTAAAATGAATTTAAGCTGTTGAGAAATTTCGAATAACTAGTTTATCCCAGCCCAATTCTATTTAATGGAATTCCCTCAAAAAAATAATCACACCCAACACTTCTAATGTATTCGAAAACATCTCTGTTGCTTGGCTGATCGAACCAATCATTTAAAACATAATAAAATTGGACATTAAGATTTAATGACGAAAATAGTTTTATATACTGTTTTTTCTTGAAATCGCAAGTTTGTAACTTTTCATCTACTGAGCCTGCTCCATTTTGAAATTTTTTTTCAATAATATAAATAGTGTCATTAACTAATAATGCTCCATCAGGTAATAATTTTTTGGAAATCAAATCAGAGTAATTCACATTATTAGGTACTAATAAATATTTGTAAATACCGTACTTTTCAAAATACTGAGCAACTTCTCTCCCATTTTTAATAACCTTGTTACCGTCAATTGTAAATTCCACATGATTATTAAGAGCCTCCAATAAATTTGTACGTGCTTCAAATTCTAAGCCATTTAAATTGGTTTGAGCACCTCCTCCAACAGTATTAACTCTTCTCATAATTAAACTTCTTGAATTCCATTATAAAACATTGCTCTACCAGAATAATTCCAATAGGTAACATCTTGTTCAACAAAAAGCCATTTGATGCATTCAAGAAGTATTTCCGTGTCTAACCCAACTCCAAAATTGAATTCAACTTTGTCAGGATCTTGGCAATTATAGATTTTGTCAATTTGTAGTTTAAGTTCTTTAAAAAGAATATTACTATTTTTCTTTTTAAGGATCAAGTCATCTATAATATTCCCATGCGTTGGTCTTGTAGTTTTTCTTCCGTAAGGATTAAAATTTATATTAGAAACATTCAGCGTAAAGTCAAAACCATTATTGAATTGAGCAGGTCTTTTCAGATACACTTCTTGATCACCTTTTCTTTTTACTATGTAATGGTATTTCGATGTCAGTTCACCTTTACCAGTACCTGGAATCTCATCCAAAAAAATATTGATAATAATTTTTCTGATTTCAGTTCTGTCATTCGAAAACTGATGATTGGTTAAGTCTATTATATTCATAATTCTAGCTTCAACAATTCACTTAAACTCAACCCAAATGCATCTGCAAATACATGGATATTAATTAAAGAAGGATTTCGTTCTCCTCTTTCAACCATTCCTATGTAATTGGGATGTAAACCTGAAATTTCAGCTAGTTTTTCTTGTGTCCAATTATTTGCCTTTCGCAATTCACGAACTCGCTTACCAAATGATAAAAGAATCTCATTTTTCATTATGTACAAAATTCCATATATTTTTTATACGAATCCACACACAATAAGTGTGATTTATTTATATATTTACGAAAAACAATTATATATGAGTGAATTAATAAAATTATCAAACAGTATCGAGCAATTGAAAACAAAAAACATTTTCAATGATGAAAAAAGTGAAAAAATTAGTATTCTTGTAAAAGCACTAAGAATTGTTGCAAATGATGAAGACATAGCATCAAGAACGCTATTCATTCCCGACAATTGCGAAAAATATGGTTTCGCAGAGGGATACCACGAGCTCGGAACAATGTTTTACTTTTTAGCTGATATGTTAGAAGAATAATGATTAAACCTTATTTCAAATCCAAAGACAAAAATTTCTATCTCTTAAAAGGAGATACAATGAAGCTATTGCCTCAATTTGAGCATAAGTTTGATATGATTTTTGCCGACCCACCATATTTCCTTTCTAATGGCGGAATCTCTGTTCAAAGTGGTCAAGTTGTTAGTGTAAACAAAGGTAAATGGGATAAATCTGGTGGTTTTGACTACGTAAATGATTTTAATCGTAATTGGCTTCGCTTAGCGCGGGAAAAATTAAAAGATAACGGTACTATTTGGATAAGTGGCACTTATCACAACATATTTAGCATTGGTCAACTTTTACAAGAACTTGATTTCAAGATTTTAAATGTGATAACTTGGGAGAAGACAAATCCTCCACCAAACTTGTCTTGTCGTTACTTTACACATTCAGCTGAGATCATTATTTGGGCAAGAAAAAAAGCTAAAGTTCCTCATTATTATAATTATGAGTTGATGAAGCAATTGAATGGTGATAAACAAATGAAAGATGTTTGGAAATTGCCAGCTATTGCACCATGGGAAAAATCATGTGGAAAACATCCAACTCAAAAGCCGCTTTCAGTCTTAACACGACTTATTTTAGCATCGACAAAACCAGGCGCATGGATTTTAGATCCTTTTGCAGGAAGTTCCACAACTGGTATTGCTGCAAATTTGGCAAACCGACGTTATTTAGGTATTGATCAAGAAGATGAGTTTTTGACTATAAGTAAAAAACGAAAACTTGAAATAGAAAATCCAACTGTATTTTCAAATTACAGACAAAAGATAAGCGGGTTTAACAATAAAAATGAACTAGAATTGTTTTTAGTACAAGAACCAATGGGAGAATATATGATAGATTTAAACTTGTAAAACAATACTTTAAGCCCCCCATGAAAATGAACCTCTATTCCAACAAGCAAAAATGGAAAATTGCACTCTTAATAGTAGCGATTTTGATGGTGGCGGCTTCGTTATTTATTTCGAATGAGATTGTAGCAAAAGTTAGTGAGCGCGAAAAAGAACGCATTACACATTGGGCAGATGCCATTCGTAAAAAGGCAGATTTGGTTAACCTTACCAATCGTACATTTGATGAATTACGGGAGAAAGAACGTCAAAAAGTAGAGTTGTGGGCAAAAGCTACACGGGAGTTGGCAAAACCTTCTCCAAACTTTGACATGAACATGGATTACACTTTTTTGCTCGAAATAATACAAGCAAATGACGACATTCCTGTAATTTTAATGGACCGGAAAGATAAAATCCTTAGTCACATCAATTTACCCTTCACAAAAGATTCCTTACTGCAAAAAAATCCATCCTTATCAACGAATGAGGTAAGTAAATTGTTTACCGACTCGCTGATTCAATTGAGCAAATACTGGTCAATCACACACGAACCGATTCAAGTTGAAGTCTATAAGGGAATTAATCAACGATTCTACTATTTTGACTCTAAAAAACTAGGTACCTTAGAATTGCAACGAGATTCGTTAATTCATGCATTCAATAGGGAGTTGATTGACAATCGCTCCTTAGTCCCGGTCGTATTCATTAATAAAAATACGCGCCACATCATCGAAACAAATATAGATTCCCTGCAACAATTTATTGGTCATCCATATCCCTACGAAGTAGCCTTGCTCAAACAAACAGCAGATTCGCTTGAGATTACGTTTCAAGAATACCAAAAAGGGGTAGTTTATTTTGATGAAAGTCAGGAACTAAAGCAATTAAAATATTACCCCTATTTACAATTCAGTATGATAGGATTGTTTATCCTGATTGGCTACTTGGTATTTAGCACCTTCCGAAAAGCGGAACAAAATCAGGTATGGGCAGGAATGGCGAAAGAAACCGCTCATCAATTGGGGACGCCACTTTCATCATTAATGGCATGGATTCAACTTTTGGAGGGAAAAGGTGTGCCGAGAGAAGATTTGGAGGAAATGAATAAAGACATCGAGCGCTTGACCATAATCGCTGATCGTTTTCAAAAAATTGGTTCTGGCGCCATGCTCAAAGAAGCGGATTTGATTCAAACAACAAAACACGTAACCGACTATTTGCGTTCACGCATTTCGAAAAAAGTCGAATTTCATTTTGAACATTCTGAATCGCAACTGTTCGTGGCGCACAATCCACCATTACTCGAATGGGTAATCGAAAACATTTGTAAAAATGCCGTAGATGCTATGGGAGGCGAAGGTGTGTTAACTGTCGTGGTTGAACAAGGTCCAAAGCGCGTACACATCGATATTTCAGATACTGGAAAAGGAATACCCGCCAACATGCATAAAACAATTTTTCAACCCGGATTCACCACCAAATCCAGAGGATGGGGATTGGGACTCTCACTCGTAAAACGCATCGTACAAACTTATCATAAAGGAAGTGTGTTTGTGCTTCGTTCAGAACCTGGAAACGGCACAACCTTTCGTATCAGTTTACCCAAAAAATCATAATCAATACACATGAAGAAAACACTATTAATCGGATTAATTGCATTTTTACTAATAAACGCTGCGACACTATTGTTGCCTATCGAGCTCTACGACGGAAAAGCCGTTTTTGAATCAGGCGAAACAGTAGATGAAAAACTTAGTTTGTCCTACTTAATTCGAAAAGAACAAGTTATTGCCGAAGCAGACATACCTCATCTAGTTGACTTGCGGTTATCCGCTATTGGGTGGATTATGGTTCTAATTGTCAATCTTGGATTACCTTTACTAATTGCTTACCGTGTTGCATTGTATCAAAAACTAAAAACCAACTCATGAATACACATTCAAAATGGGCAAATTACAGTATCGTAATCATTGCATTATGCTTGTTACTCTATTATGGAGGTAATGTGGTATTGCCTTTTATCTTTTCAATATTCATAACCATTTTACTACTCCCCTTGGTGAATTTTTTAGAACGCATCTATTTTCCAAAATGGTTAGCTGCCATAATTGCCGTAACCTTGATTACAGGTCTTTTGGGGGGAATTGGCTTCTTTGTATACACCGAAATAGATGTTATGGCACGTGGATTACCCGAAATAATTAAGCAGAATAAAGGTGTATTTCAACAAACTGGCGATTGGTTTGCCTCATTTGAAATTGCAGACCAACTGGAACAATTCTCCAAAGAAATTGTGAGCAATTCTGCTGGATACCTTCAGTACATATTGAGCTATATTTCTTCGACATTGTTTATGATTGTAACCATTCCTGTTTATGTATTATTTATGCTGATATACCGTTCACGTGTGGAGGCATTTATAAACTTAAAATACCAATCCAATCTGGCGCATGCACAGCTTGTTGGCAAAAAAATAAACAAATCCGTTCAAAACTATATCATTGGACTCTTTTTTGTTGTCCTCTCCGTGTCTGTTTTATTGAGTACAGGATTATACTTTCTGGACATTCCCTATTGGTTGTTACTAGGGATTTTGTGTGGTTTACTAACACTTTTACCCTACATTGGAGTAGTTATTGGTGCGCTATTACCCTTAACAATCGCCTTTTTAACCAAAGATTCCCTATTTTATCCTATTAGCGTTATGGCACTCTTTATCATTGTGCAATTTTTAGAAGGCAATGTAATCACACCCAACATTATCGGCAATGCAGTAAATGTAAATCCAGTGGCATTGATGTTGGGACTTTTGTTAATGGGAGCACTATCTGGTATTTTAGGGTTAATTCTTACCATACCCATTTTAGCTGTAGTTCGTATTTTGTTTGATTCAAGTGAAGAATTTAAACCCTTCGCAAAGCTTCTTGCTAATAGTGATGAGTAATTTGATTATGCTATTTTAATGGACTAGAATACAGTACTACAAACCGACAAAGAATGGACTAATTCACAACCTATACTCCCCATCTTCTTACCTACTCAATATAGTGGTGGTGAGTATTTGAACGTGCACGCACATTTTTTGAAACGCATGATTTATCTCAGTTTTTAATTTTATGAGAAAAAAATGCTTATCTTGTAGAAACAAAATAATACACGTTAATCAAAAATAAAATCCCGATATTATGAAAGCAAATATTCAATTCGTAAACTCAGATCGCAACGGCACAGCGGAAGGAATTATTAACAAGAAATTGGATTCACTAAAGCGAAAATTCGATTGGTTAATTAGCGCTGAAGTTTTTTTTAAATCTGAAAAAGAATCAAATGGGAAAGGCTTTATTTGCGAGGTTAGACTAAGCTTACCTGGTCCTCAAATTCACGCAAATTGCAATGAAGCTAGTTTTGAAGCAGCAGCAGCAGGAGTTGCTGATGACTTAGAAGTGCAATTGAAAAAACGAAAAAGCGAAATGTTAACGCATTAGATTAGTGTGCAAATGCGCACTTTACAGTCACTAGAAAATCCAAGGAAAAATCGTTTTCCTTGGATTTCGTATTTGTATTTAATACCTAAAATCTAAATGTAATACCCCCTAATACTTGGAATTGCTGTACAGGATAACGTTGCCATCTTTGATACTGTTGTGCGGCAAAGTTGTTGAATTGCAAAAAGGCTGAGATACGTTTATTGTAGCGGTATTCTATTCCAAGATTTGCATCTGCTAACACGCCAAGCTTACTGTAATGATAAACCTCCTCCGTTAATATTCCTTCTCCAGGACCATACTCCAATCCTTTTCTCCCACCCAATAGAATAAAATCGAGGTTCACATAGAATTTTTCAAACAAATTATAATGTCCTCTAAGTTGAATGACGTAATCGGGTAAATTCCATGCATAAGGATAGAACTTTGTCATATAGCTAAAGTACTGACCCGACAAATCAACCTTAATTTTTTCGTTCAATTGATACGATATACTTGCTTCAATGCGGGTAATATTCATCGTGTCATATACTGCTGTAAATCGATTTCCACCAGAATAAGTCGTGTCAATCACATATAACAACCTATTTGTAAATTTCCCAAATGAAATATTCGCGTCAAATGATATACGTTTAGATAGCACACCTTTGATACCCCCATGTAAATTGAGCGCATTATATTCATTCCTCATTTCTAAGTTAGAAGACACAAATGGATTCTCTTGACTAACAAGCTTAAACGTATTCTGCCTAACTCCTCCATTTAACCCCACATAAGGGATGAAAATATCATTGAAGAACGAATACTGGAATTTTGCTAGCGGAACGGGAATAAGTTTAGTTTTTTCACGGGCGTCCAGCACTAAATCTATACCCACATTAACCGACCATTTCCCGTTCTTACCATAGGTCGTGATATTAGGTTTAAAATTAACCAATACGTTGTTATTTACAAACCCAGAATCCAATCCTATTAGAGTAGAATCTTCAATTCCGTACTTGTAATTATTGTAGCGTATATTAAAATCAGCCGCATATACTTCACGCTTAAGTTTATAATCGAAGTTTGAGTAAACACCTATGTAATTTTCACGGGCATTCCATTTATCCAATGAATCGGCTCGTTGTCTGTCAAAATAATTGTTGTACTCCAACCCTATTTTATAATTGAGGTTTGCACTATCTTTTTTATGCGATTGATATTGTGCAAAAACCCCTGTATTATTAAATCGTTGGCGAATACTATCCCCCGGCACATTTTCATTGGGAATACCATAAAAGTGATGTCCTTGGTTAAAGTAATTTACTTTGGCTGTTAACGTATAGTTATCTTCAATCATTTTACCATACGCATCTAATCGAGTGCGGTCAAATTGAGACGGAGCATAACCTTTTATTTTTCCCCATGAGCTCAAGTGTTTTGCGCTGATTCCCCAATGATACTTACGTGAACGTGTGGAGTTTACATAAACCTCTCCTAATGGAGTAGTATAATTTCCAAAACCAAGCTTGACGTAACTGTGGTAAAGCTGGGGTAACTTATCAACCAACTTTACTTTTGCGGGTTCAATAAGCTCCAAGTCAAAACTATGCTGTTTATGCAATGAAAGCAATGGATAACTCACTTGAGGAATAGGAATCACAGTATCTAACATCTGTGGTTTTTCACCTATGCGAAAAACAGGCTCTATCTCGCGTTCGGCTTGATAAACAAACGTATATCCAGATTCATTTTGAGCGAATAACCATCCTCCCAAATACAGCGTTATCATTACTGTGATTAGCTTAGTCATTTGAACCTCCTTCCTGCAATTCTTCATTCATGTCAATAATGTAATCACCTCTTTCTTCAATGGATTTGGGCTTATCTTTTAGCTGCATCAACTCTTGCATCAATTCATTGGCTTCATCAAGAATGCCATCCGTTTGGTCGGCATAATTTCGAATCACCGAGTTTAGCGTATGTTCAGCTTGAAATAGATCTTCGAGTTGAATCAAATTGCGCGTTTGTAAAATCAATGCTTTCGCAACCCAATAACCGTAAGATGGTTTCATTTTGAGTAACTCGCGTACATGAATTTCAGATTGTTTGTATTCTCGTTTTTTATAAGCTATCTCTGCAAGTGTATACTTAGATTGTGCGCTAATTACCGTAGAAGTCTTTGCAATCACATAATTCAGTGGTTCGATGGCACTGTCATAGTTTTCCATGCGTGCATTCGAAATTCCGATACAGAATTGAGCCTCTAACTTTTCTGATTGCTCTGCCAATCCGTTCGCATAGACAACTTTTGCTGATTCAAGCGAATTAGCCCAATTCTCCAAGAAGAAATGACAACGCATCAAACCAAGGTGTGCCGCATAAATACGGTGAGGAGTTGAAGCCTCTTCTTTAAGCATACCATAATGACGGACTGCTTGATCGTATTTACCTGTGTTGTATTCGTATACCGCTACGCGCGCCAAAGCAGTCTCATGATAAGCACGTTGATTACCCTCTAACACTTTTAAATAATACGTATATGCCTCATCCAATTGTTTTAATTCGAAGTAAGATTGTGCGATAAAATAGATCGCACGATATTTTTGAAGACCATTGGGGTAAGCGTCTAAATATTCTTTAAACTTCGGAATTGCACTGATGTAATTACTATCTAAAAACAAATCATACGCCGTATTGAAATACACTGAATCTTGTAAATCACCAGTAATTCCTGCACATGGGTACTTGTGTGCAAGTTGAGTAATTTTAAATGGTTCTCCAGATTTTTGGTACACTTCAATCATTTTTTGAGATGCATACTTACACATTTTATCATCTCCACCATATTCAAGTAATACTCTATTCAAAAAGCTCTCTGCTTTTACAAAATCGGATTTGCGTAAATACGTAACTGCTAATTCGTACAATGCATCTTTCGCTAAATTGTTATTGGGATGATCGCGCAAAATTTGTTCAAAATAACGAATTGATTCATCCACTTTATTTTGGTTACGTGTTACAATACCCGCTTCAAAAATTGATTTTACTAAAAATGATGAACGCGGATAATTGTTAATGATGTCCAACAATGCCACTAACTGTTTATCTCGCTGGTCTTTAAATCCATAACATTTTGCTTGATAAAAGCGAGCTCTATCTTCAAAACCTTGTTGAGCCTGAACCACCTTTTCATAAAACTCAATAGCCGCATCATTTTTTATTGGCTCGGTATGTGAGCTTAAATAAAAGGCATCCGCAATCCGCATATTCGCATCAGCTAACTTGCGTTTATCCAACACAACAGCTTGTTGCGTATATGTTCTAAACGCCTCTGTTGATTGAACTTTATCATTCAAATTAAAATAGGCATAACCAATATTATAGTATGCTTCAGCTCTTAGCGCACCTAACATACTCCCTCCGTTTGCCAAAAAGAAACGGTATGCAGCTATCGCTTCTTCATAATTCTTAAGTTGATAATGTGCATCCGCAATCCAATAATTAGCGCGCGCTATCAATTCTGTCTCAATCGGATATTTCGATACGAGTTTAAATGTTTGAATCGCTTGTGCATAAGATGACTTCGTAAATTCATCTACCCCTTTATTAAACGCAACCATCTGATAGGCACTTTTCATGCGTATGTTTGGCGAGGTGAGTGCATCAATTGACTGAAGCGCTTTATCATAATGTTTAGTTGTCATGTATACATTTACCAAATATTGGTATACATCGTCCTTTCGTTTGGAATTTGGATAACGCGCTAAATACAACTCAAACGCCTCAATAGCTTCGTCATAAGGATTAATGTCCAGTTTGTAAGAGAGAATTGCTGTGTTATACAACGCATCCTCTTGAATTTTTTCATCAAATTCCAAAAACGAAGCAGCTTCAAAAGCAGTGCGTGCGTACACATAATTTTCAAGCTTTAAATAACATTCTCCCGCATGATAAAATGCAACTTGTCCCAATTCATCTTTTTTACGCGAAACTTTATCAAAATACTTAATTGCTTCCTCGTACATAGCTGACTTATACAAGGCATAAGCCAATTGATAATCATCTTCTCGAGTTGTTTTTGCTTGTTTATTGTAATCAATTAAAAAGGGAACTGCCTCGTCATACTTTCCGATTTTGTAATACGCATCCCCAATTAGGTGATTAATCTCTATCGAATTAGCTGCAGCCATAGAATCTAAAATGGAAGGGGCAAATTCAACTACGCCTTCATAGTTACCTTGTAGGTAATAAATTTGCGTAATGTAATAAGGAACAACTTCTTTAAATCGATCATCGGTTAACAAGCGTAAAAAATGTTCTAGTGCTGTTTGATAAGATTTATCTTGATAATGAATGTGTGCATAATAGTAAGTAGCTGGAGAAGCGTATTGCGTTTCGGTGTCTTTCACTTCAAAAAAAGCATCGCGTGCATCTTTAAATTGTGCCAATTGAAAATGGGCATAGCCTAACTTAAAAAAGTATTCCGCTTGTGTATCCGCGGGAACATCTTGTTTGGAAAGTTTTGAAAACCATACAACCGCATTTTTAAATGACTTCTTTTGGTAATAGTATCTCCCCAGTCGCAGGTAAATATCATTGCGGTAAATTGATTCGGGGTAATCCGTCAAAAATTGAATCAATAAGTTGACACCATCTTCATTGTATAATTCGAGCGCCGAAATGCCTTCGTAATAACGTGCTTTAATGTAAAGTGGTGTATTCGAGGGTTGTTTCAACGCGATATATCTTCCAAATTCTTCACGCGCAGCACTGTATTGCTCCTTCTGAAACAATTCTTCTGCACGATAATAGACTGCGTCATCAGAATGGTATTTTTCTGAGTCTTGGGCAATCATATACCCCGAAGCTAGTAAACAAACTATAAGAAGATAACGTACCATGTGCCAATAACTTTTCTAATGGATAAAGTTACATGGAGTTTATGGGAGTTTCCGAATAGATTTTAAAAGTTTTGCACCTAATCTTGTTAAGATTATTTTTACTGAATAATTATTATATCATCGGATAGTTTTATCTTCGTTGAAGTGGAAAATGTAATTGAAATACATAAAGGCAAAATCTATCAACAAGATCATTTGGTATTGTTTGATGTAGATTTTGAATTAAAAAAAGGCGAATTCGTTTTTTTGATTGGAAAAACGGGTAGTGGAAAAAGTAGCCTACTTAAAGCATTGTACGGCGAAGCAAATCTTGCAGATGGTACAGGTCGTGTCGCTGATTTCGATTTACGTAAACTGAAACGCAAACAAGTTCCATTCCTTCGCCGAAAAATCGGTATTGTGTTTCAAGACTTTCAGCTACTCATGGACAGAACGGTCATGGAAAACCTCGTTTTTGTGATGAAAGCAACAGGCTGGAAGGGTAAAAAAGCCATGGAAAAAAGAGGAATGGAAGTATTAAACCTCATCGGATTAGGAGATAAAGCCTATCGAATGCCTCACGAACTATCTGGTGGTGAACAACAACGTATTTCAATTGCACGCGCGTTGATAAACAAACCTGAATTGATATTGGCGGATGAACCTACTGGAAATTTAGATCCCGAAACATCTAAAGAAATTATGCACCTACTCATTGCAATAGCTGGTGAAGGGACATCTGTACTTATGGCCACGCACGATTTATCTTTAATGGAAAAATTTGGTGGTCGTGTAATTCGTGTGGAAGATGGAAAAATTCACTCCCTCAGTACAATGAAGGATTTTGATCCGTTTTCGGCTGATTAGATGAGCATGGATACAGGTGAAAAGTAATCAACTAACCCTAGGAGAAATACAATAACTTTACCCTAACAACATCTTAATTCCAAAGAAAAAAGCTTGTTCTTCTGTGCGATAGGTATCATCAGCATAAAGCAATTCTTGCAACTGATCCAAGATTGCTTCTTTTTTTTCAGGAGATTGACAATGCATACTTCCTAAAATTGAAATTGCCTCCGCACGTTCTGCATCGCTTTGTTTATCGAACACCTCACTAATTCGCGTGTACTCAGCTCTTCCGATTTCCTCTATAATCTGTTTTACCTCATCTCGGTTGACTATAAAATCGGCATGAGAAGCATAAATCATCAGGTAACCAATAAATTCATCGTATGTCCAGTTGCTGTAATCCATAATGAAATTCTTTGCTACTAATTTAACGAAAATTTGGGATAAACAACTATTTTAAATTGGTTAGTAGTATTATTCTAAACGCATTTAACTAACTCTCAATTAACATATATCTACACATCATGAAAATCGACCATTCTAATCACATTGTTCTTTTTGGCAATGAAAAAAGAACAAGCTAAAGCTTGTGAAGACCAAAGACAAGTAACGTTAGTGCCGCTGAATTGAGGTAGAACCAAAAAAACGCTAGGTCTGTTTAAAATAGCTTTACCTTAAAAGTTAGCGCTGTAAAATATAGGTTTCAATAAAGGACTGTTCAGTATGTGACACCAGGACACCGAGTTGAGGGTTGTCAACCAGGTGCTTATGAAGGTATAACTGCTCAAATTGACCTGGTGTTGGAATTAAATATGCTTTTGCATTCAGTTTTTTTAAATCCATCAGGGTACTGTAACCTGATCGAGATACAACTGTCTTTGTTTGTTGAATGATTTTTCCCATTTGATACGCATCAAGGGACGAAAAAATTTCCAAATTACCAATCTTTTCAGGAGTTGCTTCATTGAACACGATATAACACTTGATAGGAAACGAACTAAACTCTTTTTTTAAATACTCAAAAAATTGTTGATTGTAAGGAGGTGGGCCTGAAATTATTGCCCCAAAATCATATAATTTCTCCACATTTTCAATGGGCTCAAAGCGCGATAATATTCCAATGTAGCGAGTCGGCATTCGGGTTGAATGACTCAACCTTCCAGATAATGAATCTGGTGAAGGATTATCTGGAATCCATATTAGGGTAAATTTTTTGAGTAAACTTTGGTAAAATGGCAAAACTGATTTGGCTAATCCTTTTACCGGTAATTGAACCTGATGCGTCACTAAAATTGAAGGTATATGTTCTGAATAAAACCCCAGTCGTTGGTCAGAAATGACTAAGTCGATTGCGTACATGGCAATCATTTTCTCAACTTGTTCTTTTTCTTTTCTAAGACGCGTAAGTAAGGAAGGGAATTGCCTAAGTATATCCCACGTGAATCGCCCTTTTCCATTAAACACAAAAGGATAATCGGCATGTTCCACATAATCTACACCTTCCAATTCTTGTTCAAATAGTTTTTGTTGTCCCTCACTACACGCAATGACAATAGTATTTTGAGATTGTTGTAACATTTTAATCAAAGGTATAGCGCGCATAACGTGCCCTAGCCCCCAATTTAGTGCAGCAAACAGAATACGTTTTTGATAAATGTCTTGAGGCGTCATTGGAGTTAATTTACAACAAATAAATTAATTAGCTGATAACTTGCTGTACTTTTAATCATTACGCATAATTCTGAACTCCACCCTCCTATTTTGTTGTCTTCCGTCAACAGTATCGTTGGTTGCAACTGGATTATCTTTTCCAAATCCTTTTGAAGTCAATCTAGAAACGTCAATTCCATATTGAACAAGGTAATTCAACACTGCTTTAGCTCTATCCTCAGATAATCGTTTGTTATAGTCCTCATTACCTTGTGAGTCAGTATGTCCTTCGAGCTGAATAAATATAGTTGGATTGGCATGTAAAAAACGTATTAAACGTTGTAATTCAGCTGTTGATTCTTTTCGTAACGCACTTTTGTCTGTATCAAAGAAGATATTATTTAACCGTATTGACTCGCCTTGTTCAATCGGGTAAAGTAGTAAGTCACGAGATACTTCATCATAAATTTTCGTAGTAGTTAAATCGAGGAAATCACTCACTGCATAAAATGCTTTTTTTTCTGCTAAAAACCCATACACTGATCCACCTGGTAACACAATCATATATTCACCCGTTTGTGGGTCTGATAATGCAGAACCAACCAATGTTCCAGTTTGAGGGTCTTCATAAATAATCTCTGCACTCAAAGGTTCACGTGTCTTCGCATTTAGTACACGTCCTCGTACCAGAATTACGGGAGAAGGTTTAGCCGATTCGGGCAATAAAATACGGAAAATGTCACTTTTACCAATTGCGTTTTCGTAAGAAACTAGGTACGCATAGTCCCCTTTTGCAGGAATGGTAAAATACGCATCCCAACTAGACGAGTTAATTTCAGAACCTAAGTTTTGAGGAATACTCCAATTCAACCATGTATCATCCAATCGTCGTGACATGAAAATATCACTTGATCCATACCCTGGATGTCCACTTGAGGCAAAATACAATGTACGGTCGTCGGGAGCTAAAAACGGGGTTACTTCGGCATCACTCGTATTGAGTATATTTCCCATATTAACCGGCTTCGAAAATTTTCCATTTTCTTCAAAACTTACATAAAGATCTTGATCCCCGTAACCATCTTTTCGAGTAACCGCCATTAAAAGCACCTTTTTATTCGAAGACAGGCAATACGAAGCATATTTACTATCATTGTAGTAGTCATCTATTTCAATTTTTTTGGGGATTTCCCAACCCGATTCAGTTCGATTCGTCATCGAAATACCCGCTCCTAAAAACGTTCCATCAGGTTTGTACGTATTCATTAACAACAGGGTGTTTTCGTCTGGAGAAACAGAAATTACAGAATTATTATTTGGGTTATTAATAGGTTCTTCAAACCGAATGATCTTACCCCATGTCCCATCTGGCTGGCGTTTTGAGTAATAGATATCATCATTTTTCCCACCAACATTATCAGGCGAATCTTTTTTATTAATGAATAAGGTATTGCCACTTGCAGTAATAATTGGATTAACTTCTGCGTATATGGTATTGACATTTGGACCTAGATTTTCTTTCACAAAACCATTGATAGGGTTTGCTATAAGATTAATGTCATTGACGTGATAAATATGCAAGTAATCAATTTCAATTTTCATAGGTTTCGTTACGTAAAACCCAAGTTTTGTTCCCTCAAATTTTCGATGTGGTAATTTGGTAACAAATGTAGCATTGATATAAAGCGAAACACTGTCTTCAACTTTATGTAGCTTTATAGTATTATAAGACTGAGTAGGTTTGATAAAGTCTTCATGTTTGGTCCATTTTAAATCATCCGTTCGTTCATTTTCTTTGACATAAGAAGCTTTTACAAACTGATTGCCCGATAACAATACGTACTGTGTCGTTTTAACAGATTCTGCGCCCCATACGATTCCATACCCCGCATTTTCAGCCCCTGAAACTAGACGCATTTTAGTCTCAATAATAAAGTCATCCTTTTCATTGAACCGAATTGATTTCCAAAAATATTGTCCAATTTCTGTATCAGGATGAAAATCTATGGTGTAGATACCGTTGGAGATGTTGTAGGTTATATTTTCAGTATTAGTGATATTCCAATTACGAAAATTTGAATCAAAATTTTCATCGACAAAGAGTTCTTGAGTGTAGGACATGGAGAACCTCATCAACATGATAAAAACGAGTAAGCAGCGCATAACAAATGATTTAGCCACAAATATCAGTAAATTATTCGGTTGACAGCATACGTCAAATGACCCATTTTGAAATGAATGATTTATAAAATCACATTTCCATTCACAATAATCGTTTCAAGGTGATTAGCACCAAATGAGTAGGGTAAAAATTCGATTGACGGAATAGCTTTTGTAATCAACACATTAGCTTTCTTACCTACAGAAATGGTTCCATGTGAATCTGAAAGACCCATTGCGTAAGCGGTATTAATGGTCATTGCATTTAATGCTTCGAGTGGCGTCATACGAAGTTTAATACATGCCAAAGACCATAAAAACAACATATTTCCACTAGGTGTTGTTCCTGGGTTATAATCTGTTGCCAATGCGATTGGTAAATTTTGCTCCATCATCAATCGTGCTTTACCAAACGGAATATTTAGAAAAAAAGAACAACTCGGCAATAAGGTTGGCATACATGAACTATCTTTTAGCGTAGCAATATCCGCATCATTTATTTCTTCTAGATGATCTACAGAAAGTGCACCATGACTTACCGCTGCTTGAACACCACCTAAAATTGAAAATTGATTCACATGAATTTTTGGAACAAGCCCTACCTTTTTACCCGCTTCCATAACTTGAATAAGCTCATCGACTGAAAAGTAGCCTCGCTCACAAAATGCATCAATAAAATCAGCTAAGTTTTCAGTTTGAATTACGGGAAGCATTTCATCAATGATTTGGCGTAAATACCCTTGGTGATTTTCTTTGTATTCTACTGGATAAGCATGAGCCCCTAAAAAAGTAGACTTAATGGTTAAAGGATGTGTTTCTTTGAGCCGCTTAATTACCCGCAACATTTTCAATTCAGCCTCTACAGTTAGTCCGTAACCTGATTTAATTTCTACCGCACCAGTTCCCGATTGCATGATTTCATCCAATCGAGCGTATGCTGATTTGTACAATTCGTCTTCGCTAGCTTGCTGTAATGCACGAGCAGAGTTTAGAATACCACCTCCTTTAGCAGCGATTTCTTCATAGGACAACCCCCTGATTTTATCCACAAATTCGCCCTCACGACTTTTAGCAAAAACAATGTGTGTATGACTATCACAAAAAGCTGGGAAAACGTATTTTCCAGTAGCATCAATAATTTCAAGATTTCGCCAATCGTCAATTCCCATCATATCATCCATCGCTCCGTAAGCAATAATCTCATCGTCCTCAATCGCTAGAAAAGCATTTTCAATAATGGGAACACGACTCATTGCTTTCCCTTTTACAAAAGGAGGAAAATTTTCACCTGCTTGAACTAAACCTTTGATATTCTTGATGAGTATTTTAGACATGTGTTTGCTTTTTGTTTCAAAAGTACAAAGAAAATAATAGTAAAGAACCATCTGGGAGCGGTCAGACCAGTAGGAAAAGAAGTTGACCGCTTTTAATCTCTGTAAGCTGACAGAGTGTTGCAATAATTCAGTATTTTTGTGCAAATTGCATTTGAAGGATGATTACACTAAAAAATTACATCAACGGACAGTTCACAAATCCAGTAAATGGAGCCTATATCGATAATTACGAACCAGCAACTGGACAGATATATTCCAAAATTCCACGTTCAGGAGAAGCTGAAATAGAGTTAGCTGTTGCTGCCTCAAAACAAGCTTACCCAATATGGTCCAATATGCCCAAAGAAGATCGTTCTGCTATCATGATGAAAGTAGCACGTGGTATTGAAGCGCGTATGGATGAATTTGTTCAAGCAGAATCTAGAGATAATGGAAAACCGGTAAAACTAGCTGCCCATGTAGACATTCCTCGTGCAATATCTAATTTTGAATTTTTCGCAACAGGTATTTTACACTTCGCTTCCGAATCGCATTATATGGAAGGTGTTGGTGTGAATTACACATTACGCAAGCCTATTGGCATAGTAGGATGTATTTCTCCATGGAATTTACCATTATACCTGTTTACATGGAAAATTGCTCCAGCACTTGCAGCGGGTAATTGTGTGATTGCTAAACCATCAGAAGTAACTCCAATGACAGCCTATTTATTAGCACAAGTATGTAAAGATGCTGGTATGCCAGATGGTGTGCTAAATATTGTACACGGTTTTGGTCACGAAGTTGGTGATGCCATGGTGCGACATGTTGATATCAAAGCAATTTCATTTACAGGGGGAACTCAAACAGGAAAAACAATTGCGACTATAGCTGCACCGATGTTTAAAAAACTTTCACTCGAATTGGGCGGAAAAAATCCGAATATCATTTTTGCAGATTGTGATTTTGACGATATGCTCGCAACTACAATGCGCTCATCTTTTGCGAATCAAGGACAAATATGTTTATGTGGTTCCCGAATTTTTGTGGAACGTCCAATTTACGAAAAGTTCAAAACTGCGTTTGTTGCTAAAGTTCAAAAAGCTAAAGTTTCTAACCCAACTGATCCTGATGCACATCTTGGTGCTGTTGTATCAAAGCCACACATGGAAAAAGTATTGTCTTATGTGGACTTAGCTAAGGAAGAAGGCGGTACAATCTTAGCAGGTGGTGAACGTGTTATACTAGAAGCACCTTATCACGAAGGCTATTACATCGCCCCAACTGTTATCGAAGGATTGCCTTATAATTGCCGCACCAACCAAGAAGAAATTTTTGGCCCAGTAGTAACCATTATGCCTTTTGATACAGAAGAAGAAGTGTTAATGATGGCAAATTCAACAGAATTTGGTTTAAGTGCCACATTGTGGACATCCGATTTAAAACGCGCTCATCGAATGGCAGACAACTTACAAAGTGGTATAGTTTGGCTAAACTCATGGTTAGTACGTGATCTAAGAACACCTTTTGGTGGTATGAAAGCTTCGGGTGTAGGACGTGAGGGTGGCTGGGAAGCTCTACGATTTTTTACAGAAGCGAAAAACGTATTTGTGAAACATTAATTTTCGTTCGAGTTTTTAAAATAACGCTGACGAAATTATTAACCTGAGTCGATTGTTATTACATCGAACTCACCTTAAAATACTATTCCAAAAGTTCCTCCAAGAATAAACGCTTGTTTTTTCGAGAATTCATTAATTACGTTGTACCCGTAATGGAATCCGACAACAAAGTCGTTTACTTGAAAACGAATGCCTGGTTGCAACTGTAATCGGTAGATTCCATCCATCGCTAAATCTGGATAAACCACTCGTTTTTGAAACGAAATTCCCTGTAATACCGAAGTGTAAAAAGACCACTTAAAATGATCCTTATTGATGATATAGACTCCCCCACCTATACCAATTCGCAAACGATTGACATTTCCATAAAACCGTGCATCGCCGTGAGTTTCATTGTAGCGATAATAGCTGTTTTGAGGACCTAGGGTCAGCTCACCATAAAATACCTTATGCGAAATTTGTGCGGAAATATTGAACCCAATCAACCCCAATGCTTGGTGTTGAGTATATGCTTCATGCTCCACCTGACAGCTTATTCCAAGGCGTATGTCTTGTGCACAAATTTCGACTGAGAAAAACGTACTTAACAACAAAATGTAAATAATATAGCTGACTCTCATAATTGTGTCTATATAATGATGACATGCACAGGAACAAAGCTACACATTCTTTTCCTCTGAAAAAACTACAATTCTCCCCAAACAACTACTTAAACCAATTCTAAATTAATCAAAAAACAACTCATGCATCAACGAGTATGCTTTCTATAATAGTCCGCATTACAATTTATATCCTGTTTTACAATGTGTTAATTATGTCAAATTGGTGTCATGACAAAATTATGACAAAAGTCATTTTCAGACCTGACAGTTATCAATTTGTTTCATTCGCTTATGTAATTACTTTGTCGGTGATATGGGAATAATATACTTGATGATAGCAGTAAGTTTAGGGTTGGCAATTGTCTTTTTGGTGTCATTTATTTGGGCCACAAAGAACGGGCAATTTGAAGACGATAAAACACCTGCTTATCGCATTCTTTTTGAAGAAGAACTCCGAACAGATAAAGACAAAACAAAGAAAGATGGAAATCCAGAAGTTTAGTTACGACAACACGATCGTAAAAAAGTTCGCTTACGCGACAATTGTATTTGGAATTGTGGGGATGCTTGTAGGACTCATTGCAGCTCTTCAACTCGCTTTTCCTCAGTTTTTTAATGACTATTTAGGATTCAAGTACATATCCTTTGGTCGTATTCGACCGTTACATACGAATGCCGTAATTTTTGCATTTGTGGGGAATGCACTTTTCATGGGCGTATACTACTCACTGCAACGCTTATTGAAAGCACGCATGTGGAGTGATAAGTTATCTAATATTAACTTCTGGGGATGGCAATTTATTATTGTGTGTGCTGCTGTAACGCTTCCATTAGGTTTTACCACATCGAAAGAATATGCGGAGTTAGAATGGTGGATTGATATCCTCATTGCATTGATTTGGGTTGTTTTTGGATTGAACATGTTCATGACGATACTAAATCGCCGTGTGAAGCACTTGTATGTGGCTATTTGGTTTTACATAGCTACATTTGTTACAGTTGCCATTCTGCACATTTTTAACTCGTTTGAAATTCCTGTTTCGTTTATGAAGAGTTATTCATGGTACGCAGGAGTTCAGGATGCATTAGTACAATGGTGGTATGGACACAATGCTGTAGCATTCTTCTTAACCACTCCTTTCCTTGGATTAATGTACTATTTTGTTCCAAAAGCAGCGAATCGACCTGTCTATTCGTATCGATTGTCAATCATTCACTTCTGGGCATTAATATTCATTTACATCTGGGCTGGTCCTCACCATTTATTGTACACCGCTTTACCAGATTGGGCTCAATCACTTGGGGTGGTTTTCTCCATTATGCTTATCGCTCCATCTTGGGGTGGTATGTTAAATGGACTTTTGACACTTCGTGGCGCATGGGATAGAGTACGTGACGATGTAACCTTAAAGTTCATGGTGGTTGCATTAACGGCATACGGTATGGCAACGTTCGAGGGACCTCTTCTTTCGTTGAAAAATGTCAACATGATTGCCCACTACACCGATTGGATCGTAGCACACGTTCACGTTGGTGGTTTAGGATGGAATGGAATGTTGATTTTTGGTATGCTATATTGGTTATTCCCTAAAATGTGGCAAACTAAATTATACTCTAAATCACTTGCAAATACACATTTCTGGATTGCAACTTTAGGTATAATTGTTTACGCTGTACCGATGTATGTGGCTGGTTTTATGCAAGGATTAATGTGGCGACAATTCTCTGCAGACGGTACGTTGATGTACAAAGATTTCTTAGAAACTGTAACAGAACTAGCACCATATTACTTGCTTCGTTCTCTTGGTGGACTACTCTATCTTACTGGTGTGATATTAATGGCGTACAATTTAATTAAAACAGCAAAGGCAGGTGTTTTCTTGAAAAATGAAGAAGCAGAAGCTCCAGCATTAGTTTTAGGAAATACAAACTTGAAAAAAGGCGAATACTGGCATAAATCTATCGAACGCAAACCAATTCGTATGTTGGTAATAAGTTTAGTAGTTGTTGCTATTGGTGGTATTATCGAAATTATACCAACTATTATTGTAAAATCAAATATTCCAACCATTTCCTCTGTGAAGCCTTACACACCGCTAGAATTAGAAGGACGTGACATCTATATACGAGAAGGATGTAACAACTGTCACTCGCAAATGATTCGTCCTTTACGATTTGAAACTGACCGTTATGGAGAATACTCGAAAGCGGGTGAATTTGTATACGACCACCCATTCCTTTGGGGATCGAAACGAACTGGTCCTGACTTGGCTCGCGAAGGTGGACTTCGATCAAATCAATGGCACTACAGTCACATGATTATGCCTAAAGAGGTTTCAGCAAATTCGATTATGCCTGCCTACCCATGGATGGCAGAAGATGATATGGATTTAGCACACCTAGAACGCAAAATTACTGTGATGCGACAATTGGGAGTTCCGTATCCAGAAGGGTATGAGAAACAAGCAATGGCTGATTTAGAAGCACAAGCACTGGAAATAGCAGAAGATATTGTAAAAAATATGTCTAAAAATCCAACTACTGAAAAAATTCAAGAGTTGGCTAAAAAAGACATCGTGGCAATGATTGCCTATTTACAGCGATTAGGTGTAGATATCAAAGCAGTGGAGAATGTTGAACCAGCAGCAGTTGTTGCAGAATAATTAAACGTCATGTTAAAGTTTATCAAACACCACATGACCACGATAGAGAATATTGAGATCTTTCCCATTATTTCACTATCCATATTTGTAGGATTCTTTGCCATCTTAATTATTCGAGTGGCGAGAATGAAAAAAAATGAAATTTCGGAAATAGAAAATATTCCTTTAGAAGATTAAAACTGAGAGACGATGAAAAAGCAAATGAATAAATATCTCTTCGCAATACTTGCAGCAGTTGGCTTTAGCCTTTATAGTAATGCCCAAGATGGAAAGGAGTTGTTCGAAAACTTTTGTAGCACATGCCATAAAATCAACGACAACTCAACGGGGCCAAAACTAAAAGGTGTACGTCAACTTTGGACAGACGCAGAGGAACTCGATTTAATGTATGAGTGGGTGCGCAATCCACTTCAATTAAAAGAAAGTGGTAAAAGTAAGCGTGCATTAGTAGCTTGGGACTATTCTACCACTAACATGTCCGCACAAAATGTGACAAATGATCAGATTGATGCCATTTTTGATTACGTGGACAATTGGCAACCGGAGCCAAAAATTGAGACTGAAACTGTGGATGGGGAAATTCCAGTCACATTGGTTCAAAACTATAAAGAAAACCAACGTATGTTTTATTGGTTAATTGGCACGATGGTAGCGCTGTTGATTGCAATTATCGTCATGGCATCGTCCATTCAATCGTTCTTAAAAACAGATTACTTTAAAAAGCGAATGAAAGAATCGTATGAACGTGATCACGCTGGAGGTGGAATAGGGAAAATGACCATTGTTGCCTTAATTTTAGGATCGCTTTCTGTTCCTGCGACATCATTAGCAAATACCCTAGACACAGGAGCGGACGAAGTGCTTTTCAAAATCACATCCAGTGACTTGTACTTAATCGGAGTCATTAATATTCTTCTCCTTTTAGTACTGCTGTACCAAGTAAGACTGTTCAAGTCATTCTACAAAATGACCTTGTCTCCCGAACAATTGGTTGAAAAAGAAGAAGAAGGTATTACTGCCAAGAAAATCAATAAGATTCTTACCGATATTGTGGATATCGAAGATGAACAATCGATTTTATTGGATCATGAATACGATGGTATTCAAGAATTAGACAATAACCTTCCGCCATGGTGGGTATGGGGATTCTACGCAACGATTGTATTTGCTGTTATCTACTTATTTAACTACCACGTTTTTGGCACAGCCGACTTGCAAGTGGCCGAATACGAAAAAGAAGTAGCCGAAGCAGAAATTGCAATAACGGAATACCGAACTAAAATGGCAATGAATGTGGATGAATTTAATGTCACATTGATGACAGAGTCAACTGATCTGAATACAGGTAAGGCATTGTATGCTAAAAACTGTCAAAGCTGTCACATGGAAGATGGGCGTGGTGATATCGGACCAAACTTAACTGATGATTACTGGATTTATGGCAATGACATTGCTTCCGTTTTCAAAACAATTAAATATGGTGCGCCAAACGGTATGCCCGATCATGAGAAAAAACTGAATCCAATTGAATTACAACAGGTTTCATCTTACATTCTTTTTCTTGAGTATGCGAAAGGAAAAGATCCTGAAGGTGAATTAATAAAGAAAGTTGTTGCAGAGGAAGAAGACTACCATGAAAATCCTGATTCTGCTAACGAGTAATTCATGGTTTTTTTGAGTAAATTACTCGCTAGGATTAATTAAAAATTGTTGGGCTTGATATACGCCCAACATTTTTTTTCACCCAACGGATTTCAAGATACAAATCGATTTTTAACGGGAATTTTAGATATAATGAATTAATCAATTAAAATCATTCTTTTAGTATCCACTTCATGTTCGTCCACAATTAATGTATATAAATACATCCCTGCTTTAAGGTCAAATCCATTGATTTGTAATAGGCCTCTCCCTTTTTCATTAATTTGAAATTTTTTGATGAGTAAGCCTTGCATATCAAAAATTACTATCGAAGCAGTATTTGATATTTCAGTTATTTCATATTCGATTACAGTATTTTCCGAAAATGGATTAGGTCTATTTTGGTATAGAGTAGAAGAATTAGGGTTGGAAGAAGATGGAGCTATATGTGATTTGTTACAGCAATAACTTAATTGTTCTTTCAATTCGTTAATTTCACTAATTAAGCTATCCAATAAATTATCATATTTTTCTGAAAGCATGTCGTTTAATGCCATTTTTGTGGGGTTAACTTTTAAACTATCAATAATCAATTGTTGTTCTTTCATACTTTCAACAATTAATGGTATGAATTGTTGGTAGTCTACTAACAAAGTACCTTTTGCAGTATCGGTCATATTTGGAAACAATTTTTCAACTTCTTGAGCTGAAAATCCAAAAGTTAATTTACTATTTTCCTTTTCTGTAATATATCTAAATGAGTATGAGTTTATTTGTAAAAGTTTTTCCAATGTATTTGATATTGGTTTTAAGTCTCTTTTATGAGTTGTATCGGACATAGTATATAGTGCTTTTGCATATAAATTATTGTATCCAACACCCGAATACCAAACTGCAATATTCCCAACATTTGAACCAAACTCAGCACCAGGAGAGCCATTCCCAACTAAAAATCTAAATTCAATAGGCACATTATTAGGTGGTGGTGCATCGGGATATGTTGTTAAAAGTAAATTACCTTTAATATGACATCTATAATAAGGGTTTGGGTAATTTGTTCCCATACCAATTCTTCCAAATTGATCTACTTTTAATTGTGTAAAAACAGGTGTTGAATAGAATGTTATAAAAATAACAGATAGTAAAATTAGTTTTGTTTTCATAGTTTATTATTTTTGTTTAATTTCAAAAGTGCCAGTTACGGTATTCCATTGTGGATTAGGATTACCTTGTCCACCGTTGTATGTTCCATATGAGAAAATCCCCTCTATAGAATACCTTTTCTTATTTCGTTTAATTACTCCAGTAAGATTAGTAATTCCGTTGTATCCTATGCCAATTTTTATCCCCCCAGAAATTTCACAACCATTTCGAATTAAAACGGTATTAGTATCTTGCCATCCAATCCAAGGTGGATTACCGATTATATAGGATTGATTATTTAATACAGTAGTGTAAACATCTTTGAAAGTAACATCGTTTGAACTTTTAAGACTTATATCATACCATCCTTCTGGTAAATCAGCACATATTTCTTCCTCTTTTTTACAGGCTATAAAGAAGAAGAATATAAAGCCGAGATAAATTAATTTATTTTTCATAGCTCTAATTTTTTATTCGTAACAAGCGTTAACATCGATGTATAATTGTGACCCTGAAACTACTGTAAAGTCACCGTTTATTACAACCCCCTCTGATGCTCTAAGATACACATTTTGACCAGAATGAATGGTATTTGTACATGTGTTATTTCCAATGGTTATATTTTTCTTAATCTTATTATCATGAATTGAGAAATTATAATTACAAACATTCATATTGGTATTGCAATCATTATTGAGTTTATAAACACGTATATAGTCAACTAACATTTCTGAAGGAAAAGGTGTTGTGTGATTAGGAGGAGTCCATGGTTCCACAGCTAAATTAAGTATGATTTTTATAGGGTCAACAACACCTGGGTTTGGAAAAGAACGAACAATAGTGTTATCTATATACCAAATTATTTTGCTAGGATTCCATTCAATAGCATAAGTGTGCCAATCCGAATAATTAAAGTTTGCAAGTAGTAAATCTAATCCATAACATAATATGTTCGGATTTTCTAACGGACATTTTTGTTGATATAACTGATTATTACATCCAAAAGGATCTGGATTTTGACAATAATCCAAATGAATATTTGTACCAACATTATAAGTTTGACCATTACTCCCTAACATTTCAAAAATATCAATTTCAGCCATATTACTTGAAGTGGGTAGTCCATCCGCAATAAAAGTCCAAAATGCTGGCCAAAATCCTCGCCCAAATGGAACTTTAATTCTAGATTCTATATAACCATATTGTAAATTATATGCTTGTTTTGTTTCAACTAAGCCAGAAGTATAGTTATATGGGAGACCAGTTTGATATTGCCTAGCACAATGCCAATCTGCTAAAGCCCAAGGAGGACATGAATAAGTTTCATTTTTCACCCTTAGAATTAAATTCCCATTCTGTACTTCTACGTTATCTGTTCGATTAGTATAGACTTGTAATTCTCCACCATAATGATCAAAATTGTTTGCAACATGCCAAATTGAAGTGTTTAATGAATTAAACTCATCTTGCCAAATTAATTGCCAGTGCGGGTCGTTTAAAGGTGTTTGACTCTTTGAATGATGTGCTAAAATTACTAAAATTGACAACAATATTAAATACCTCATCTTTTAAAAAAATTATTTTTCAAAAACAAATATATAAAAAAACAAACAATTAAGGTCTTATTTGACATGACTTATTTTTATTACTGATAGATATTTATTTTCGTGAAAAAGCAAGTAAAGCACGAAGAACTACAAATTATTGGACTAAATGTTCGAAAAATAAGAGAGTCACAAGGAATTTCTCGTTTACAGCTTGCATTTGAAATAGGAACAACCGAAAGGCATTTAGCTAGAATTGAATCTGGTGAAGTTAATAGTGGAATAATAAATTTTATAAAACTATCTAAATCTCTAAATGTACCTATTTACATCCTATTTGACAAACTTGATTAGGATAAACTCTTTCTTTTTAGCATCTAATCAAAGTTGACATAAATAAACTATTTCCTGCTAAAAATCTTATCCAAAAGTGACAAAACTCACTTTTATACCTATTCAATGTGTGTAGCTTTGAACAATAATAGAAAGCATGGACGAACAAGGCACATACAGAGATACAATTGCAACAGTAGATGAATCTGGAAAACGTATTTGGGTTTATCCAAAAAAACCGTTTGGCAAATTCTTTAATTACCGCAAATGGGTAAGTTATGCCTTACTTATTTTACTCTTTGCTGGGCCGCATATAAAAATAGCGGGCGAACCCATGTTGCTTTTCAATGTGTTAGAGCGTAAATTCGTCATTTTTGGGCAAGTATTTTGGCCGCAAGATTTCTATATTTTTGCCATTGCATTGGTGCTCGGTCTTGTCTTTATCATTTTATTCACCGTTATTTTTGGGAGACTTTTTTGTGGGTGGGTATGTCCGCAAACAATATTTATGGAAATGGTATTTCGCCGTATCGAATATTGGATTGAAGGCGATTGGACACATCAAAAAAAGTTAAATCAAATGCCGTGGAATGCGGAAAAAATTAAAAAACGTATTCTAAAACACAGCATCTTTTGGGGAATTTCATTTCTTATAGCCAACACATTTCTAGCCTATATTATTGGCGCCGAAGAATTATGGGCTATCCAAACCAATCATCCTAAAGAACATGTCGGTGGATTAATCGCTTTAATCTTATTTACAACTGTATTTTACGCTGTGTTCGCTCGACTACGCGAACAGGTCTGTACCACCATTTGCCCTTACGGAAGACTTCAAGGAGTGCTATTAGACCGAAACTCTATCGTCATCACGTATGACCATGTTCGAGGTGAAAACAGAGCAAAATTTAATAAAAACGAAGACCGAACAACCCAAGGAAAAGGCGATTGTATCGACTGTAATCAATGTGTGAATGTGTGTCCTACTGGAATTGATATTCGAAATGGAACACAATTAGAATGTATCAATTGTACAGCGTGTATCGATGCGTGCGATCACATGATGAAAGCTGTTGGAATGGACAAAGGACTCATTCGCTACGACAGTGAAAATAGTATCGCTACAGGTAAAAAATTCACTTGGACACGCAGAATGATTGCCTACACTGTTGTGTTGTTTATTTTGTTAGGTGTATTGGTGGCATTGATTGCCACTCGAACAGATTTTGATGCCACAATTTTGAGACAACGCGGTGCAACCTTTCAAGAACTGCAAGATGGACGCATTAGCAATATTTACGAAATCGATTTATCCAACAAAACCAAACATGAATATCAAATCGAATTGCGTATTCTGGAAGGTAAAGGAGAAATTGAAGCGGTAGTAAAAGATATGACATTGCTTCCAGAAAAACACATGCGCGAAAGATTCCTCATCAAAATGGATCCTGACGACATTAAAAAAGGAAAAAATGAACTTTATATTGGCGTGTACGGAAATGGTGAATTGATTACTACAGTCCGTACGACATTTGTTGGACCTTTATTATAAACACTATGAACTGGGGAAAAGGAATAACTATTGCGATTATCACATTTATGACATTCATCGTTGTATTGGTAGTCGGTTTAATGACTAAAAATGTGGATTTGGAATACGAGGATTACTACGTTCGCGAAGTATCGTACCAAGATCGAATTGAAGCAGAATCCAATGCGAAACAATTTGAAAAAACAATCCGAACTTCGATTTTAGATGAGTCTGTAGTCATCATCTTACCTGAAAATTTCCCAACTGTTCAATCAGGGGAAGTGCATTTTTACCGTCCCGACAACGCTAAGGCAGACATTCGAATGAATTTTTCAAACCATAACGAACAACATTTCCCATTGAATTTATTTCAATCTGGTCGATATGAAGTGCGTATTGAGTGGAAAAGTGAGGAAAAACCTTATTATATCAGTAAATCTATCTTTATTCCTTGATTATGGGTGCATTATTCGGCATAGCAATTGCACTTGGTCTTGGCTCCAGTTTACATTGCCTTGGTATGTGTGGACCCATAGCATTTGTCTTGCCGCTCAATCGTACCAGTTCTGTAACAAAATTAGTCGGAACAATCGCTTATAGCATTGGCAGAGTTAGCACCTATGCGTTACTTGGAGCCCTTTTTGGGTTAATCGGAAAAAGTTTTGAACTAATTGGTTTATTACAGTTAATGTCTATAGTATTTGGCGTTGCCATAATACTTACCGTTGTTTTCCCTAGAATGATAACCAAATTTGCTCCTATTAACACAAGTTACTTAAAGTTCAATAACTACATTCAACAAAAATTGGGTTATTTCCTGAAAAACAAATCTACCTCTGCACTATTCACAATAGGACTATTCAATGGTTTACTCCCTTGTGGCATGGTCTATATGGCACTCACAGGGTCATTAGTTTACGGAACTGTTGTCAACGGCATGCTGTTTATGATTTTCTTTGGATTAGGTACCATTCCAGCGATGGGCATAGCAGCGTATTTTTCAAACGCAATATCCGTTACCTTACGCCAAAAATTTCAAAAAGCCGTTCCGTATGTGATGGTAATCTTTGGCGCATTGATTATCATACGTGGGCTCAATTTGAATATTCCTTACCTTTCTCCTGAAGTGAAGGTAAATGCACAAAAAGAAGTGACTATGAGTTGTTGTTCAGCGAAAGAAAAAACGTGTGAAATGGTTGAGTAAATTTGGTGTTTCCAACATGATTTTTCAACGCAAAAAAAGCTATCAACCAATGTGATAGCTATTCATTCAACACCTCTTTCTTCCGTTAAACCAAAAGGCAAACCATTCTTTACCGAAAATAAATGAACGTTTCTTTTTTCGAAAATGAAAGTTATCTGAAATAAAACAATTAATTTCATCCAACATTATTAGAGAAACACGAATGGACATTGAAAAATATATAGTTGTTGGAAGTGAAGAATGGTGCGCTCTGCCCGAATTAGGAATTCCTGCAATTAAAGCACGTATTGACTCAGGAGCAAAAACATCTGCTATTCATGCTTCGAACATCACCAAATTCTTAAAAGATGGCGAATCGTGGGTATCGTACGAAATACACCCTATTCAAAAGAATAGAAAAGTAATCATCCATTGTAGTTCAAAAGTACACGATACACGCCTGATTAAAAACACAAGTGGTGTGGCAGAAAAACGTTTTGTCATTAAAACACCTCTTTTAATTGGCGATCAAACGTGGGATATTGAAATTACGCTTGCCAATCGGGATTCAATGGGATTCAAGATGCTCCTTGGACGAGAAGCAATGAATGGCCGTATTTTGGTTAATCCTGGCGATGGAATGCGTCTAAAACAATATTCGCGTGAAGAAATCACTTCATTTTACGGTGATTTAAAAGAAACAAAACGAGGACTCAAAATAGGTGTTTTAGCTAGTAATCCAGAATTATATAGCAATAAGCGTATCATGGAAGCTGGAGAAGAAAGAGGTCATGAAATGATTTTCTTAAATGCTGAACATTGTTATATGAAATTGGACTCGGTAAATCCTGAAGTTCGATACAGAGGTGGAACAATCTTAAATGATTTAGATGCGGTAATTCCCCGAATCAAACCGAGCATGACATTTTATGGTTGCGCCTTATTAAGACAATTTGAATCAAAAGGTATTTTTTGCATGAACGATGCTGCATCTATTGCGCAATCAAGAGACAAACTTTTTGCGTCCCAATTGTTAGCTAAAAATGGGGTTTCTATTCCCATTACTGGATTTGCAAAATCTCCTTCTGACACAAAGGACTTGATCCACATGGTCAATGATGCACCATTAATTATCAAGTTATTGGAAAGCACGCAAGGAAAAGGTGTTGTATTAGCCGAAACGAAGAAAGCTGCTGAATCAGTAATCAACGCGTTCAAAAGTTTGCAAACAAACATCTTAGTTCAAGAATTTATCAAAGAGTCAGACGGAAAAGATATACGTTGTTTTGTGGTAGATGGAAAAGTTGTAGCTTCGATGATGCGTCAAGCTCAAAAAGGTGAATTTAGAGCAAATATTCACCAAGGAGGAACTGCATCTACGGTACGAATCACTGCGGAAGAAAAGAAAATGGCATTGAAAGCATCAAAAGTATTAAACCTTCAATGTGCTGGAGTAGACATCATTCGCTCTCACAGAGGTCCGCTATTGCTCGAAGTAAACTCATCACCAGGATTAGAGGGAATTGAAGGAGCAACTGGTAAAGATATTGCAGATAGCATGATTGCCGCTGTTGAAAAACGATTGGGATTTGTAAGGGACTAAAGAGTCGAACTCGCGTTAGTTACCACATAAACAATTCCTTCACGGCAAACTTTGCCCATGGGCTTCCAGCAAACCGTGCTGTTAAGTCCTCTATCATTTCGGCTTCCGTTTTGGATTTACCCGCTTTAAACTTGGGCATTACCGCTGTCAAGTTGGGTTCGATTGCTTCTACTTTTGTAGCAAAATAAACAACTCCACCGTCCTCTGTCGCTAAACCAAGAATTGCACCGGGTAATCCCAAATAAGATTCAGGTCCCACAGAAGGCACGATAGCATCCGTATACCACAAATAGACACGCGTCGAATCATCTTTATCCCAGCGTACCATTTGACAGTTGTATCCTGCTATTTCACGCTTTTTTGCCAACATTTTGTAAGTCCTAACTTTAAGCGTATCCTCCACTACAACCTCTTCTCCCCATACATTCAACAAACTGAAACGCTTGTTCTGATTTAAGTTAGAAATAACCTTATTACGAACTGTAGCCCAATTGCTTCGGTCATTCATATTTTGTTCTTCAGGTAAAAACACACTCATCGAATCGTTGAAATACAGAAAGAAATTGTCAAACTTATATTTATCATTCCCTATCCATCGACGCATTTGTTCATCTGGGAATTTTTTATGCAAATTCGTTTTGCGTTCATACGTTATTTTTCCCGCATAAATCTGTCCATATCCCGAATTAACAGCAAACAGAATCGTGATTACTAAAAGAAATCGGCTAAAAATCGTCATCATCTTTTTGTAATTTAAGTTTGTTTTTAAAATTATAAGTCAACTTCACCATAAAATAGCGACTAATAATTTGTGTACGGTTATCCACTATCACGTTAGTCTGTATACTTCTGGAAGCAGTAATATTCTGATTCAATAAGTCGTTAGCCGATAAGCGCAACACCAAATTTTCGTCTTTTAAGAAGTTCTTCGATATGGAAACGTCCCATAAAAAATAATTTAGGTTAAATCCTTCTGCACGCTGACTTTGGATTACGTAGCGACCATCTGTACCTATGGTCATATTCCAAAATATATCCCATTTGAAAGATGCCGTATACACTTGATTAAAATAAGGCTGATTAGCGCCCATGCTCAATGTGCTTTGTGGTGAATTATAATCTATTTTTCCGCCAATACTAAAGAATAATGAATCCCTGTCTAATTCTAAATCTCCACCAACCCCAACTGAATTATTGATTGTACGGTTTTCCATTCCGTTGATTAGGTTTTTAAAGGAGAATGTCCCTGCATTTGCGTTTAATTTCAACTTGAGCATTTGCTTGTACAACGGAATCCCTGCACCCATAAACAAATTCCCATTATAGTTCCCATCCACATTAATGGTTTGGTTGATTGTACGACCAAATTGATCAAAATCGACCGCATTTGAAAATGCATTATTGATGTACGAGAAGAAAGCGCCCGACCATACATAAAAGCCCGTTAATGGTTTAAACAAGTGGTAATTTAAACGAAACGTATTGCTATATGTCGGTTTTAAATCTGGATTTCCCACCACTATTCGGTTTGGATTTGAGTTGTCTTGCAACGGTTGAAGTTGCGAAATAGATGGCATATCAGCCTCCGTAAAATAATTGAAACTCAAACGACTATTTTGCTTCATCTTAAAGTTATAGGTCAAACGAGGTAAAATATTATTCACGTTCTGATTGAACACTTGATTAGTAAACAGGTTCATGTTGTTCAATTGAGTATTGCGGACACGTGTTCCAAAACGAACCATGTGTTTCACATTTTCAAATCGCGCAAAAACTCCCCCATAATTCACAAATTGAACGTTTTCAAAATCATTGGAGAACAAAGAATCTAATTCGCTGTACTCACCTCCTACTTGGTTAAATGAAGAACGAGTTTGACGCGTTTTGTATTGATTAAATTGGTATTCTGCTTCGACACGCCACATCTTTGACAAAGGTTCTGTATACGAAACACGTGCTAAATGTCCTGTACCGTTCAAGAACCCCTCTTTACGTTGGTTGGTACTGTCTATAGTTAGGTTAATGCCTGACAATACACTTTCAGATTCTAAGGTTCCTTCTAGTTCATTTTTTTTGAAGTCAAATTGATAGGTAAAATCAAACTTTCGATGCTTCTTTTTAAACAAACGTGTCAATTTAGCTACATTCGAAAATGAAAGCTCTTGCGAATTATTCGTGTTGACAATATCTGTTTGCATAAATTGTTGACGATTAGCATCAAAAAACTCGGTAGTGGATTCACTACTTTGCGTATTAGTACTCATTTGAAAACGCGGTTTAATTTCCAACGTAGTTAATGAATCGAATTGTTGTGTATACGAAATATTGGCAATGTGTTGTTGAACACGATTGAGCGAAGAAGCCACATCATCTGTCGAATACGAGGTATCTGTAAGGAAGAATTGAGAAGTGCGATTTGTATTGGCAATAATTTGATTATCGTTAAATGTATAGTTTACGCCAATTTTAGCCTTCTCCCCAATTTTATTCGTGAAATAAAATCCACCTTTAAACGCTTGTGGGAGTCCTTCTCGCGGAGCAGAACCGATAAAGGTCCAGTTTCCATCTTCATCAATAATATTTTGGCGTTCATTGTCTAATCCATATTGATTGATATCATTCCAGTTGAAACCAGAATTTGGCGTGTTTGTAGCTTGACCAAACACCGATAATTTAAAATCCTTCTTAAAAATACTTCCCAATGCTTCACCTTCATAAAAGCGTTGAAAATCAGACCCCGCAGCTACACGTCCAAAATAACCTTGTTTTGCCTCGTCCTTCAATTTCAAATTCATCACCTGTATCGTTTCGGTACTTCCATCCGATGTATTCTCGTTTTCCTTCTCGTACACTTCAACTGTTTCCACAGCACGCGCACCTAAATTTCGAGTTGCAATTAATGGGTCTGAGCCAAAAAATTCATCGCCATCAACGAGGACTTTCTCGACATTTTTTCCCTGAGATTTAATTTTTCCGTCCTTATCAACTTCTATTCCGGGCAGTTTTTTCAATAAATCTTCGACTACCGCATTTGGTTTTACAGCAAATGAATCTGCCACATAAACAAGCGTATCCCCTCTGTAATAAATGGGTTCTTTACTGGCAAAAATTACGACTTCCCTAATCTCTTTTGTTTTTTCAAGGGGAATAATATTAGGGACATGGAATTCAAAATTTTCTTCGCTACCAAACATATAAAATGATTGGTCTAAAAAATTATAATGCGTAACCAAAAGTTCTACCGTGTCAATCTCCAAATTAGTAAACTCAAAGCGACCTTGTAAATCCGTCCGTTGATAATCGATAATTACAGAATCTTTTATTCGAATAATAACAGCAGAAGCATTATAGAGTGGTTTGTTATTCAGTGTATCGTTAATCACACCCGATATCTTCATTTTTTGACCTAACAAACTGGAAGAAGCTAAGACAATTATTGACAAAATGAAAAATCGCAAAAAGATCATACACTATCTATTTTATTTACCACGAAAGTAGTTTAAAGCAACAAGCCTTTTTTAAAAAATGTATGAACGGTAATTTTCTATTTTGAAGCCTGAAATTTTACTTGTAATATCCCAGCAAATTCAAAAAATCGGATGCATTTTGCTCCTCAGAAAATATTTCTGTCTCTAATTGACCTTGTTCATTTCGCGAAATAAGGATATGTCTTGGTTCTGGAATTAAACAGTGCTTCAAGCCTCCAAACCCTCCGATTGTTTCTTGATATGCTCCTGTATTAAAGAAGCCTAAATACAATGGTGAGTTAGGATCAAACTGCGGGAGGTAAATTGCGTTCGAATGTTGTTCAGAATTGTAATAATCATCACTGTCGCAAGTAAGTCCTCCCAACAAGACACGCTCGTATTTCTCATCCCATTTATTAACAGGAAGCATAATAAATCGTTGGTTTATTGCCCACGTATCGGGTAGGTTCGTCATAAATGAACTGTCAATCAAGTTCCATTTTTCACGATCATTTTGGTGTTTTTGATACAGTACTTTAAATAAAGCTCCAGCACTTTCTCCTACTGTAAACGACCCAAATTCTGTAAAGATATGAGGTTCTGGAATATTCTCTTCTTCACACACATGTTTAATCTGTTGCAAAATTTCCTGAACCATGTAAAAATAATCGTAATCAAAAGCAAGTGACTTCTTAATGGGGAAACCTCCTCCAATATTCAAGGAATCCAACGTAGGGCAAACCTTTTTAAGTTCACAATACACGCGAAGACACTTGGTTAATTCATTCCAATAATAAGCTGTATCTGTAATTCCAGTATTAATAAAGAAATGAAGCATTTTGACATCCACACGAGGATTGTCTTTGATTAATGTGTTATAAAACGGTAAAATATCACGGTAACGAATACCCAAACGTGAGGTATAAAACTCAAACTTAGGTTCTTCTTCAGATGCTATACGAATTCCGATTGAGATGTTTTTATCAGTAGCCTCTAACAATTCGCTTACCTCTCTAAAATTATCCACTATTGGAATAACTTTTAAGTCTTCCTGATCAATCAATCGGGCAATGTTTTCAATGTACTTGGGTAATTTAAAACCGTTACACAAGACATAATCTGTAGGCTTTAACTTCCCTTTGTTTTTCAAATTCTGAACTACATCTATATCAAAAGCAGATGAAGTCTCAATATGAATGTCATTTTTCAATGCTTCGTCCAATACAAATGAAAAGTGAGACGACTTGGTACAATAAGAATAATAGTAATTTGCTGAATAACCTAAGTTACTCATTGCTTCTCTAAACCATCCCTTGGCTCGTTGAATGTTATTACTAATTTGGGGTAGATAATGAAATTTGAGTGGCGTACCATATTCTTTAATAAGGTTCATCAAATCGATGCCGTGAAAGGTAAGGTTGCCTTCCTTCAATTTAAACTCATTTTGAGGAAAATCAAAGGTTTGTTCAATTAAATCTCTGTACTTTGTCTTCATTTATGTTGTCCCATTCAGCGCTAGATTTTGTTTTTGCGCCTACAAATTTCGTTAAAAAATTTTAGTTTCGGGTCTGTTTACGTAAATTGGTGCTCGTGCGTTTCAAGAATAGTCATTTATTTATGCTTTTTATAATGGGTTGTTGTGTGCTTAACTCCAATTACGCCCAATTACTTCATCATGCACATGCACACAATGATTATTTAAAAAAACAACCCCTCTTCGACGCTCTAAATTGTGGTATTCCAAGTATAGAGATTGATGTGTTTTTATACCGCAATGAAGTACTCATTTCGCACACAGGTATAGGGCTAAAATATCAACCCTCTTTTGAAGTACGTTATTTAATTCCGCTACAATCTATCATTCTACAGCATGGAAAAGTATTTGAGGATGGGACACCACTTACGCTTATGATAGACTTAAAAAATGAAAAAGCAGCGTTAATAAAGCAGTTGTATGAACTACTTTTGCCCTATCAAGCGTTAATCAGAACACAAAATAATCAAGAAGCGCCACTTATCATAATGCTGTCAGGAAATCCACCACTTCAAATTATTGACAGTCTTGAAATTCCGATTTTCTCAGTTGATGGCAATACACATCATTTATGGGATGAGTCAACACATGACTTCATAACGCGTGTCAGTATGAATTATCGTAAAACGTTCTCATGGCGTGGGGTTGGAAAGATGACTAAACGAGACCAAGCAAAACTTCAAGAATTAGTTACACAGGCAAACCAAAACAATCAACAATTGAGATTTTGGGCCATGCCTAATCGAAAAAAAATATGGCGAAAATTTATGGATTATAACGAAGTCATAATCAATGTAGACAAGTACGAAAAATTCAAAAAATTCAGTCAATCACTAAGCTCTTCTCAATCTGAAAACGGACATTAATAGAATTCCAAACAACACACTCGCAAAGAGTAAATGTGCAGTTTGAACCAATCCTGGCATATTAAAATGTGCCAATAAAATTCCAGAAAGTAACTCCACAACAAGTATAAAAAATGCCCAATGTAAAATACGTAGTTTACGATTTTTTCGCTGGAACCAATACATAGCTGTAATGAACACTAATACTAACCAAGAAAAACTCCTGTGAATGAAGAACGAAAAAGAAAAATGCGCACTCCATGCATCGCGTTCAATACCAGACTTGCGCAACAAATCTATCTCTTCACGTACCTGAGTACCTAAAAACATTTGTCCAAAAGTAACAATGAAAATACCTAGCATTAGCCAAAATATCGTACTTGAAACTGTAATGTCTTTTTGTTGGCTAGGAGAAATAAGTCGAATAATATACAGCTGTAAACCAATAATAACCAAAGCTAATAACATGTGAACTGTAATTGTCCATGGAACAAGGTTAGTAGCCACCACGATTGAGCCAAACCAAGCCTGAAAAACAAGAATCACTAAATTCACTCCTGAAACAATAACAAGTCGGCGTTTTCGATACTTGAATAGAATCCACAAGAAAGTTAACAATATTAAATTTCCTGCTACAAAACCAAAAAGTCGGTTAATATATTCCGTCCAGGTTTTCCGTGCATTAAAAGCTTCTTCAATCAAGATTTGATCCATGTTGTTCTCCAACTTGTTCGCTTCACTTTTCAAACCAACTGCAGAAAGTAGACTCATGAATTTAACCACTTTTTTCTGTCTTTTTTCAGCATAAATTGATTGATAATCTTTCGGTAATGTTTCACCATCTGTCGGTGGAACCCACTGCCCAAAACATTTAGGCCAATCTGGACATCCCATTCCACTGCCCGTTATACGCACAAAACTTCCAGCAATCACAACTAAATAGATGAAGATTAACGTAATCCAACTTAACCGAACAAAGGATGTAGAAGCTTTAATTGACATGATCTGATTTTTATGTGACCAAAAAATTGAATTCTTCACAAAAGTATCGAAGAATTAAGTTCCCCTGACGTGAATAACCAACTTTTTCTAAATTCAATCGTTAAGTAAGCAGCAATTTTTGAAATACGCAGATTAAGAAATTACTATGTTTGATGAACGGTCAATATTAATTCATTCAATTGCATTAACTTAGCATCATGTTAATACGGCTATTATTGATTTTAATGACTTTTGCTATTGTGCAAACAGCGCAATCATCCCACATTGTGGGAGGTGAAATTTATTATGATTGCCTTGGCAACAATCAATATCGCATTACAATTAAAGTTTACCGCGATTGTTTTTCGACTGGAGCAGACTTTGACAAGCCCCTTTCGCTATCCATTTTTACTGGGAATAATCAATTTGTTCGAACGGAAGACGTTAATTTCCCAGGGTCTTTTCACATTCCAGTCACCTTTAATAATCCATGTGTTAATCCTCCCAACAACATTTGCGTGCAAGAGGCTATTTACCAAAAAGTAATTACACTAGCTCCTTCTGTTTCTGGGTATACGATTGCTTATCAACGTTGTTGCAGAGGACCAAATATTCAAAATTTATTTAACCCTGATGAAACTGGCTTGACATTGGTCGCCAAAATCCCTCCCGCTGGCACAGCCGACTGTAACAGTAGCCCTAGATTCTCAAACTATCCTCCGATGATGCTATGCAACAATGATCCATTAATTTTCAATCATGCTGCAGTAGATCCTGATGGTGATGAGTTAGTGTATGAATTATGTGCCCCTTTTAGTGGTGGAACATCATTTGCCCCAATGCCTATTCCTACTTCAACTCCTCCATTTAATTTAGTGCAGTGGGATGCTGGTTTTAGTGCAAATGCGCCCTTAGGTCCTGGTGCATCAATTACAATCGATCCGAGTACGGGATTATTAACCGCTTCTCCCAATTTAGCAGGTCTATATGCGGTGGGAATTTGCGTGAAAGAATATCGCAATGGTGTTCACATCGGGACTACGGTTCGTGACTTTCTATTTCGGGTAATTAATTGTCATATTCAACTGACAGCAAAAATTACACCCCAAGAAGAATTACCTTCTTTCACCTCCTATTGTGAAGGACTAACGATAAATTTTCAAAACAACTCATTCAATGGAAATTCATTTTTTTGGGATTTTGGTGTCCCTGGAATTGATTCCGACACCAGTAATTTGTTCGCGCCAACCTACACGTTTCCTGAAGAGGGTGTGTACAACGTGATGTTAGTTGTAAATCCAGGATGGCCATGTACCGATACAACGTACCAAACGTTCTTAGTTTATGAAGCATTTGATGTCTCATTCATGTCACCTGATCCGCAATGCATAGTCAATAACAGTTTCGATTTTGAAGCCACGGGACAATACGACCCCGCTAACATTACATTAACATGGGATTTTGGTGCAAATTCAACACCAATTTCAGCTACGGGTGAAATCGTTCAAGGGGTTGTTTTTGGAGATAATGGTTATTTACCTGTCGAATTGACTGGAACAAATGGTGTTTGTCAACGAAGTTACCGAGATTCGGTGTTGGTATACGGTGTTCCCGAAATTGACTTTTATATCGATACACACTTGATGTGTGCCCCATATTTAGCGCATTTTTATAACAATTCATCAGCGGATGCCCCGATTAATTATTATTGGGAGTTTGGGGATGGCGATACTTCTAATAATGCAAATCCTGTTCATCTCTACGAACAACCTGGTCTATACGATGTAACATTATCCATTACGGTGGATGAGGGGTGTGAGGCATCACTGACATTAACACTGGAAGGAGCTGTAGATGTCAAACCTTCTCCAATAGCTGCATTTTCAGTTGACCCTCCCATAGCTGACGCATTTACACCATGGATTACCTTTACGGATGAATCACAAGGGGCTGTTGAACATTGGTACTATTTTTCTGAATCCGACTCCATGATGGCGCAAGATACTGTTTGGGCATACACTGATGGAGGAAATCACTACCCTGTTCAAGTGGTGTATAATGAATGGGGATGTAGCGACACCGCTAAACGTGTAGTATACATCATACCCTTCACATCCATTTACGTCCCAAATTCATTCACGCCAAATGGCGATGGATTAAATGATGTATTTTTACCCATTGTGAGAGATGTGTTATACTATCGTCTCGATATTTTTACACGATCAGGGAATGTAATTTTTTCAACGGAAAGCCCGAACGAAGGATGGGATGGAACACACAATGGCAAAGTTGTAGGTGACGGTGTTTTTGTATATCAAATTTTTTACCAAAAACAACACGATGAATTAAACGATATCATTAGAGGTCATGTGACGCTAATTAAATAGCATCTCTGCTAATAACCTGATTTCGATTATTCTATTGCGATCCTAAAAATTACAAAAACTTAATTTTGAAATAAGACTGTCTTTTAGCATTTACCAAAAGACAGTCTTCGAAAATTAATTAAAGTCCACATTTCAATTTATCAGCTTCTTTCAATAAATCATCATTTGAATAAATTCCACCATCTATCGCTTTGTCTATTTCTGCATTAAATGCATCAATGTTGTTCAATAAAGCGTCATAGTCTTCATCAGACAACTCAGCAGAATTATTATCCAATTGAGAATATAAGTCACAAATACATACTGTTGCGCTCATTAAATCTTGTGCATTACACTTTGCATCTTCAGTAGCAGTTTCATTTCCGCCACAAGAAACGAACAAAAAGGCACACGAAATAGTGCCAAAAATTAATTTTTTCATTGTTATTATTTTGATCTTTTCAAAGATACTATTTTTTGAGCAACTCATTTTAGATTAGTTTGGAACCAAGCTAATCTACTCCAAAAACATCAAGTGAAATTCGGTCTTCATTACCAAATTGATCAATAACGTGAATGATGTAATTACCAGATTTCGGCGATATGGTCATTTCATGAAAATCCTTGGTGGATCCTAGGTAAACATTATTCATATACCAAAACACCTCATTACGTGTCTGACTGTTTGCGACCTTCATTACTAATGGTTGAGTAGTACCATTAAAATCTTTTGTTAAATACACAATAGCATTGTTTTTGGGATAGATAAACTCTAGTTGTTTACGATCTATATCACTTTCACAGTCAACTCTAAATGCAGGTAGAGGCTGGTAATCAATGTTTTTTCGTTTATAATAGTACTCCATTACAGGTGGTAATGCAAACCAGGATTGTTGAATTCTATTTTCGGTAGATTCACAATTTGCATGAACTCGGTATGTCAAAGTTTGATCAAGTTGAATAGACAAATGATAAGGACAAACATCATTTTCTTCCCCTCGTTTGTTAATCCATGAAGGACTTTTATCACAATATGGTCCAGCCAAGTATCCACTTTTTGAGCAGACATCAGTGTATGTCATCCCTTGTTCAGGACGCTTAAACCAACTTCCTTTAGGTAATGTGTTAAATATGTCAAACATTATTGGTGACGCATAACTTACACCTGTCATTTCGGGTCTTCCCTCTCCACTTGCATTTCCAACCCAGACACCCACAACATAATCAGAATTAATTCCAATTGCCCATGCATCTCTATTCCCAAAACTCGTACCCGTTTTCCATGCTACACGATTTGCAGAGCTGTAATACCTCCATGCTTCATCTTCAGTAACTCGATTTACTTCTTGCATAGCTTGAAAAGTCAAAAATATTGATGACGCATCTATTTTGGTGGGACTTAGTGAAACTGTTCCAAAATTATGCACATAGTTGGCCTCTAAATTCAAGTCTTTAAACTCATCTCTTCTATATCTTAACTGATTATCGTTATAATGATTTAGTGTTGAAGCATACGAAGCATAAATCTTACATAAATCCCACAACGAGCTCTCTGCACCACCTAAAATTAATGACAGTCCATAATGATTAGGGTGTTTATTAATATAATTCTGTCTGTAAAACTTAAGATCTTCATAAAAATTAGCTACTCCATAACGTTGTAAAAGTAAAACTGCTGGTATGTTCAATGAACGAGCTAATGCTTTCCATGCAGGAACTGCACCATCATACGTTGAATTATAGTTTTGGGGAGTGTAGCCCGAAATTTGTGTAGGAATATCTGGAACAAGCATCGAAGGTAATAACATCCCACTATTTAACATTTCCGCATACAAAATCGGTTTCAGTATGCTTCCTGTGCTACGGGGGGCTAAAATGATATCTACATCCTTCCCGTGGTTAAGATCAGTTGGTGAGTTTGCAACATACACCAATACATTTCGTGTGCGAACATCCACCACAATTACCGCCATATTGTGCACTTCATTTTGCGCATAATTATGATGATAATTTTGAACAAGTTGATTAGCCCGTTCTTGTAGTGCAAAATTGATAGTAGAACGATAACGATGTGTTACGTGTTCTTTTGCAATTCGTTCGACCAAGTGCGGTGCAGTTTGAGGTAGCGGAAACGGTTTCATCGGTAGCGGTTCACTAATCGCCAATTGATAAGTCAATTCATCAATTTCACCTGATTTAAATAAATAGTGTAATAATTTGTTACGTTTTTGTAAAAGCCTTAATTGGTTTTTCCCAGGATAAATAAGAGACGGGGCGTTGGGCAAAACTGCTAAAGTTGCCGCCTCTGCCCATGATAATTTGTGTGGTTGTATGCCAAAATATCGCCAAGAAGCCATTTCCAAACCCACTACATTTCCACCAAAAGGAGCGTGAGAGGCATAAAGACGAAGAATTTCTTCTTTCGAATTTCTCAGCTCCAATCTAGTAGCCCAAATAATTTCGATTATCTTTTCAAAATAAGTTCGTTTCTGACCTTTTCTGGCTAATCGAATAACTTGCTGTGTAAGCGTACTCCCCCCTCTTACAACACGTCTTTCGGATATATTTACCCAGATTGCGTTCCAAATTGAAACAGGATTTATTCCTGGATGATGATAAAAATATCGATCTTCAAACGCAATTAAACATGTCGAAATTTTATGAGGAACAGAGTCCGTTTGTGGAAAACGCCATTGTCCATCAGCAGCTATTTTGGCTCCAAGCAAATACCCTTCTTTACTTTCCAATACAACCGAATATGGATCAGAAAACAAGTGTTTGGGTAACGCAAAATAATACCACATAGCCAATGCAAACACCACAAATGATTTTACTTTATTTCGCTTCAGAAAATCGAAAACACCCTGTATAAAAAGGGTTACTAATTCGCTGATACGATTAATCATTTATCTCGCTCTAAAATTATTTTACAATTTCAATCCACCTACCTGCTGAACGCGCACTATATGCATTGTCATACATTGCTTCAACCTGAGTACCTGGTAAATAATATCGACCCAAATAAGATGCATTCAATTGAATATAAAATGATTTTCGTTCTCCTGCTTTTAAAGCAAAATAGAAATTTGAACGATCATCTCGTATATCAACGTGGTCGGCTTTACTTCCTGAGGAATTCCCAAAATCAGTATAACGTAAATTCACAATTTCAAATCCAGAAGGAATTATATGTGTGAGTGCTACATTTTCGATTAGTTCTGTAGACGTGTTCACCACTTCAACTTCAGCATAAAGAGCTGTCCCTTGTACGATAGAACTAATATCGGCTGGAGCATTATTTTGGAGGCGATACGTAACTCCTAATCTCAGATTATTACTATATGTTTTTTCTTCTCCAATTGGTAAACGACCACTCGTAACAATTCGGACAAATAATGTATTGCTTCCTGAATTTTTAAGTTGAACCGTATTTTGACCCATAACGATATTCAACTTTTCGCGTGCTAACGATTTTAAAGTTTGTAGCGGATTTAATTTCCCAGCTAATGAGTAATTCATTTGTACTCCTTTTCCACCGTTTTGTTTTGCAAACAAACTCATCGCATAAAGGGAATAAGCTGTTGTCTGCGTACTCATCCATTTTTCGGAAGAAAGTGATTTAGCTACTTTTTCTGCTGTTCTTAACGCATTTTGTTTATCGTCAACTAGAATAAGGGTTTCTAACACCATCGCTCTATTTCGCTCGATCGATCCATAGTAACCATAACCTTTTGTGTTTAGCTCTTCTAGATGACTTGAATTAAGCAAGCTTAATGCGGCGCTTTTTTGACCAGAAAGTGCATAAGCAGCCGCTAATCTTAATTTAGCATTTGAAGATAACCCCATCGTAGACTTGAGACGATTCATTGATGACAAGTCTGGATTTCCTGAAAGGGCTAAGGTATACAGACGATATGCTTGCGCAAAATCATTTCCGTACATTGCATTATAACGCCATTCTTTGGCTGTCTTTTGCTGGTAGCTGACCCATTTTGATTTAAATTGAATAGGGAGTACATAGCCTTTTTTCTCAGCTTCTAGCAAGAAATGACCAACATAAGAAGTTGACCAGTCATCAGGTGTATGATGCCCTGCCCAGTAAGAAAATCCTCCATTAGACAATTGAAATTGACTCAGCTTAGTGATTGCTGCTTTGATATTGCCTTCCGTTCTAACTTGTTCATGTGAAGACAAATCCAACAAATCGTTCAAAAACAACTGAGGGAACGCTGCTGATGTCGTTTGCTCAACACAACCATGCGGATAACGAATTAAATATTCCAAACGTCTACTTAGATCAATGGAGGGAATTGATGATACTTCCAGCCAAGCCTCATTACTACCACGAACTCCAAATGTTTCAAAAGAAATCGAATTGTTCCCATTCCCTTCTAATAACTCATGGTGTACTTCATATGATATGGGGTTTGGATTAACAATATCTAACTCGACCTCATAAGATGCTTTTTCATTTCCTGATGAAGCTAATACTTGCACTTTTCCGATTCCTTCAAGTACGCCAACTTCCAATTCAAAATAAAGCATTTTTTCATCAGGTGAATTGAACTTTAACGATTGACTGTTGCTTCCTAACACTTTAATTCCATTATTTGTTTTCACTTGAATAGACACGTCTTTCACATGCTTCTCCATTGCGAAAACAGTTATTGGCAATGTTATTTTTTCCGAAGGAGAAAGTTGACGAGGCATAGATGCTAATACCATCAATGGTTTACGGACAGGTGTGGTTTTGTCAGCAGAGCCATACGCTTGTTTTGTCAAGTCTCCTGCTACAACCATTGTTCTTACAGACCCAACATAATATGGCATTTTTAATTTATGAGTTTTGGATTGTCCTTTTTCCAAAGTAAATGGCCCTAAGTACATCACCACGGGTTTAAAACGATTTGCTTTTTTGGCTTTTGCTCCACTCAGGTCTTCATCTCCTCCAACACTAAAAATTTGCTCTATTTTTCCTCCAAAAGCACCAATGACATCGTTATATATATCCCAAGTACGAACACCTAAAGCTTCTCGCGCATAAAATTCATTCCAGGCATTAGGCGTTTTAAATCGCGTTAAGTCCAATAATCCTTCATCAACTATTGCCAAGGTATATGTCATCGGTTTCCCAGATTTTTCTTTCACTTCAACAGTAAAATTTTCTTCTGGTCTAAGTACAGCTGGCATTTGTATTTGTGGCTCTAATATGGTTTCTTTATCTACCACTTCAATAGGCACAATTCCATACATCCGAATTGGTGAATCATTAATACTTGATTTATGAGGTTGCAGCAATGTAATATGAACAAACACATTTGGCGCCATACCTGTTGTTAGTGGAATTTCAAATTTCGTTTCGCCTTTTTGTGTATTAACCCACATTGTTTGTACGACACGGGAACCATTTTCGAGCGACACTAAAGCACGACCCCCTTCACTCGATGGAAAAGAAACTTGAGCACGTTCGCCCACATTATATTTTTCCTTATCTGTTGTAAATAAAAGCATCGTTGCGTTATCTGAACCAGTATTCTTCGTTTTTCCTGACCAATAAGGCCAATCAATTAACACTGTAGAACCCGTCGCATGTCCACTGCTGGGATCATAAACACGAACAAGGTATCTACCCCATTCATTATCAGAAGCCTTAAATTCAAAACTAGCTTTTCCAACATTGTTTGTTTGTAATTGATAGGATTGAACAGGTGTCTTACTGTATGAAGATGTATAATGTGATAGGTTCTCATAACTTGCATCCCACCACCAACGCCAATCAATTTTATATATTTTAACTTGTAAATTATGAACCGTTTTCGGCTGGCCTTTTTCATCCACTGTTACAATTTCAAATCGATTGTTTTTACCTGTTTCCAATAAACCATATTTATTCGGTTCAGGTAATTTTAATCCAACATAAGTATTGAATGGAGAATAATTAACCGTCATCACGTCCGTACTAAAATCACCACCCGTTTCGAAAGCTTTCGTCATTACGACCGCTTTAAGCATTCCTGGAGCTTCGTTTTCAATCTTCGGACGAATGGAATACGATGCGATTCCTTGGTCATTTACTTTTCCAGAATAAATAGTAATTTCTTCAGTGTCAAAATTACGAACAGGATCATCGAAAATGTAGTTCTCGTAATTTTTGAAATTTGTTTTACCATGAACGAATTTAGCAGACATTTCAACTCGCAAATTTTTCGCTACCGCACCATGTAGCCAATTGACTTGAAGAGTCCCTGCATTTGGTCGAAATGCAGACATAGGTTCCACTTGCAGTTTATTAATTATTTTAAGTCGATTAGGCTTTATTGTTTCAATTTTGATAGTCTTATAAAAATGTGCTCCACCTACACTCACCAATGCTTCCCAATTTCCAGTTGTATATTCGGCTGAAGTGGGTACTACAAACTTGTAGTGATTAGCTTTGTTGTAGCGTTGCATCGTTTGAAAAACTTCTTTTCCATTTGGGTCTTTCAACTTAAACTTAATCGGGTGATTTGTTCCAATTGGATTTTCACTGTCATTGAGCATAAAGCCAATAAAAAGTGTATCTCCTGGACGCCAAACCCCTCGCTCTCCGTATACATACCCTTTTAATCCTTCTTGCAATCTTTTGCCCGATACATTGAAATTACTTACCGAGTTTGATTGACCTTCATCTAATTTGATATATGTTGTGTGGTTATCTTTTGTCACCAATGCAAAATAAGCGTACTTATCAGATTTTAAAGATGCCATTCCTTCTCCATCGGTAGATGTTCCACTGATTAACTGTTGTTGATAGGTGTACAATTCTATTTTAGCTCCTGAAACAGGAGCAGTAGTTAGTAAATTGTTTACAGCAAACAAGTAGCTTCCGTTTTCACCTCGTTTGGTGATGACTCCCAAATCCGAGGCTAGTACATTTACTCCAATTGGACCACGGTTATAAAATGAAGCCTGACAAGGATCTTTAGAATCGTAATAATCATAGTTATCATACCAATAGTAATCATAATAGTCGTATTCATCTGCGGAACGAACATCAAAATTATCGCGTTGTTGTGCATATTCATCTCCTACCTCAAAAGGCGTATCACATTTATAGAGTGAATAGCTCTGTTTAAAACTTAATTCAACACGGTAAATCGCTCCTTGATCTTGTTTGATAATATCAGATAAATTAATTGCATAATTGCTCCATTTTTTACTGTAATTCTTACTTGAACCAGTAAGCGGAATCTTTTTTTGTGCAATTGGCGAAGCCACTCTACGTAAGTTTCGTTTACCCCCCAACTCATTATCTTGAAGAAATTGAAAAATATTATTCGTGAAAATTTTATACACCTTTACATCGACATGACTTAAATTGACTGCCTCAAAATTGATTTTAAAATCTGCTGAACTTGGTAAAATAGTTCCATTTCGGACAAAGCGTATTCCAGGTTTTAACTGACTAAACGAAATACGTTCTGAAAAATTCTTTTTCAACTTATAACCATCCTCACTTTGTATTCCTTGAAAAACTTCCACCAATAACTCCCCATCCAACGGCTCTGTGAAAAATACCTTGAGAATATTTCCCTGAATTTTAAATCGCAAATTTGTAGCTGTCTCAACTTGTACTAATCCCTTAAGGTTTTGACCTGTTTTTAATGGATCTGTAAAATTGATTAATAGCGTTTGTTCCTCACCGTCTTCCACCTCCATTTGGAGAATTTTAAAATTATTTTTTCCTGGTATTTCAAATTTGGAACTTCCTTTTTGATCAATTTTATATGGCGTCCCATCCCACTCTATAAGTATATGACTATCATCTGCTTTTCGTTGTATGCTATCTATGATAAAGTGAAACTCTTTGGATGAACTCATGTGCTTGTCAAATTTCACATTCAATTTTTTATTTCCCTGAGTTACATGTAACAACTTTACAGCTGTTTCAAAATTCATCTCATCACTGGTAGTAAGTATTCCGTTTAGGTATTGCCAATCTTTACTATATGACTGAATATCTCGTGTATTTACTATAAAATCTTGTTTGATTGTTTTAACTGAAAAATTAAATTCCCTCAACTCTTTAGGTGTATCTGTTATTTTCCCTAACTGTAATGTAATCCTGTATTCTGTATCTGGAAGTAACTCACCATCTGGAATAAAACCTATGGTATTAAGTGAAAGTGCCACAAGTTTCCCATCAACTGATGGAGTGATTTTCATAATACTTTTGTCCAAATTTTGATTTGGCAACCAATCTGTGTTGTCAAAAGCAAATACAACACGAATATCCGATTTTGTAGAAATAATTCCTGATGTGTATCCTGAGATATACTCCCCATAAAGATTAGGATCAGAATTGAAATCTTCTAACGAAATCTCACTTCCACAAGAAAAAAGGAAGGCCGATAAACAAAATATGGAAAATAATTTTTGCATAATTACGACTGTTAGTATAAAAAATTAACTAAATGTAATCCATCTTAAATGGCGAAGTAACCCCCAATAAATTACATCTCATAAACTTATAATAAATTTATGTAAATGACTATAAATTAGATTGAAAATAATGTTTCAGTTAAAACACCAACATCCTAGGCTCTAAGAAGTCTAACATCGCATAACGTACTCCTTCTCTACCGAAACCCGAATCCTTAATTCCTCCATATGGCATATGATCAACCCGAAAGGTTGTCGCATCATTGAGTATAAGTCCAGCTACTTCAATTCGCTCAGCACATGTTTCTATGACTGAATGCATATTTGTAAATAGCGAAGCCTGTAAGCCGAAACGCGAATCATTAACCAATTCAATCGCTTCTTCAATGGAACTATATGGTTGAATGCAAACTACTGGTCCAAACACCTCTTCGTCATATATTTTCATTCCGCGCTTAGCCAGTTTGACTATCGTCGGTTCAACAAGTAAGCCTTTTCGATTTCCGCCACATAACAGTTGAGCTCCCGCAATTTGTGCTTCATTCAACCATTCTTCTATTCGAAGTGCATTTTTTTCATCAATCATCACACTAAAGTTCGTGGTATCAAGTGAAGGATCTCCTACTTTGAGTGAATTTGCACTATTTATCAATGCTGTGGTCACTTGATCCACTATCTTTTCATGGACGTAAATGCGTTGCGTATGTATGCAAACCTGACCACTATATGCAAAAGCACCTATGCTTAATTTTTGAACCGTAGATGAGATATCTGCATCTTCATGAACTATAGCAGCAGCATTACCCCCTAACTCTAACACGACTTTCTTTTTCCCTGATTGCGTTTTCATTTTCCAACCTACATCAGGTGAACCTGTAAATGAAAGTACCGAGATTCGATTATCTTCAACCAATAGCTGACCTACCTCTCTACTACAGGGCAGTATAGATAAAGCTCCTTTTGGGAGACTCGTTTCTGAAATCACATGTGCTAGTAATAAAGATGTTAATGGTGTAGCAGAAGATGGTTTTAAAATAATGGGACAACGCGTAGCAATTGCTGGTGCAATTTTATGTGCCACTAAATTGAGGGGAAAGTTGAAGGGACTAATTCCGGCTACTACACCCGAACTTTTGTATGTTACCCTTCCCTTTTTACGATTGGGTGTAGTTGTCCAATCTAAATCAATTAATTCAGAAGGTAAACGCTTACATTCTTCCGCAGCAATTTTGAACGTTTCGATAGCTCGCAAGACTTCGCCTTCTGCATACACATACGGTTTTGCCGATTCCATTACAATCAATTGCGTAAATTCTGCTTTACGATTATGGATTTTAACCGCAATCTGCTGCAAAATTTCACTTAACTGACCAGCGGATACTAATTCAAAATGCGGTCGACATGCTAACGCTTCATCTATTGCTTTATGTAAATGATTTTTATCGGCAAGACTGACTGATGCGCATTCTTGCTGAGTGTATGGATTAACCACACGTAATTTATGTTTTGCATCAACCCATTCTCCCGCTAAAAATAAATCCGTTTTCAATGGTTGAAGTTACATTACAAGTGACGTCAATAAATCTAATAAGTTTGGAAACTCCCAAGTAGTGTTGAACATGGAAACATTTGACTTTTCATTCGCATCTGATTTGGGTTCGTTTGCGTTCTCATTTTCAAACGGTAACAATTCAATTTTACGCACTTCAAATTGACCGTCATTAAGTCCTTCAATAATTTTTTTTAGTTGCGACTCAGTAATATCTTGCTCATCAAACGTAACTTTAGCTAGATTAAATTCATTATCCTTATCAAAGTCAACGAACTGAGTTGAAGCAACTGCCCCTGAGTGTTTAAGTCCTTTTCGAATTTCACTCCCACAACCCATTTCGCAAGTCATCCCTTTGATTTCAATTAGGGCGATTCTAGTAGGTTCAACAGCATTGTTTTCAACAACCTCCGTGTCATGAATCACTTCACTTTGATTACATCCTACTAAAACAATTACAATAATAAATAGCGAAAATAGTTTTTTCATGAGATTCATTACTTGAGTAGCAAATATATAAAAAAGATACGGATTAACATAATGAATGATCAATAAAACATCCATATCAATAAGGAACATTCCACAAGATTCAACCACTTACACATGCTTTAAACAGTAAATCGGCAGAATAAATTTGCTTTTACTTTGCTAAAACGAATAGAATTACTGATTTTCAAACTACATTTGAAACGTGGTTTTAACGATTAAAGATTGGATACTATTTTTTGCCTTGGCATGTATCTGGGGAAGTTCATTTTTTCTCATGAAACACAGCATGTTTGCATTTGATAATTCAAGCATTTTCACCAATACACAAGTCGCTTCTATTCGAATGTTGATTGCTAGTTCAGTCCTCTTGCCAATCGGGTTTTCAAAAATCCGGGTCATTCAATCTAAGAAAATCCTTTTAAGCTTACTTGTTGTTGGTTTTTGCGGGAATTTTCTCCCCGCATTTTTATTTACCTACGCACAACAAAATTTAGTTGCGGGATATGTCGGCATGCTAAATTCAGCCACACCAATCTTTACTGTTCTAATTAGTTTTTTTGTGTTCGGTCAACGTCTAACAGCTAGGCAAATAATTGGTTTGATTATTGGAAATATTGGCGTAGTTTTATTGGTCTATGCCAGTGGTGAAATTTCATTTGAAGGAGGTTTATGGCACGTTTTAGCTGTTGTGTTAGCTACACTGTGCTACGCCACGAGTTTAAATACAATCAAATATTATTTAGCAGGAATTCCAGCTATACAAATTACTGCGTTAGCATTTTCCATGACGTTTATTCCAGCATTGCTCTTGTTTTTTCATTTCGAAACACCTGCTGTTTTTTCATCCAATCCAAATGCATATACTGGATTTACATTTGCGGTAATACTAGCATTAGTTGGAACCGTTTTTGGAGTATATCTATACAATATACTAATCGCCCGCACTTCTACACTTTTTGCCTCTAGTGTGACTTACGCCATACCAGGAGTGGCTATGTTAATTGGTTTTATTGACAACGAGCGCTTTACATTATTTCAAATAACAGCACTTTGTGTGATTTTAACAGGTATTTTTGTAGCAAACTGGAGAAAAAATAAACAATCACTTGTTAACTAATAATTTTTCCATATCTTTGCCGTCCTGAAAATGGGAAATAATTAATTTTAAAAACAAGCTATATGTACGCAATTGTAGAGATAGCAGGGCAACAATTCAAAGTTCAAAAAGATCAACGTGTATTCGTTCATCGTTTGGATGCTACTGAAGGTGACAAACTTACGTTTGATCGCGTTCTATTAGTAGACAATGATGGAAAAGTTAACGTTGGCGCCCCAGCTATAGAAGGTGCAGCAGTGACTGCCTCAGTAAATCGCCACGTAAAAGGTGATAAAGTTATTGTATTTAAGAAGAAAAGACGTAAAGGTTACCGCATTAAAAACGGACACCGTCAATCTTTTACTGAAATTACAATTAACAGTATTAAAGCGTAACTAATAATCAGGTTCGCCTGAGTAAAATTATAAAGAAATGGCACACAAAAAAGGAGTCGGTAGTTCGAAAAACGGACGTGAGTCAGAAAGTAAGCGTCTTGGTGTAAAAATCTTTGGTGGACAGCCAGCAATTGCAGGTAACATCATCGTTCGCCAGCGTGGAACTCAACACCACCCAGGAGCTAATGTAGGTATCGGAAAAGATCACACATTGTTCGCTCTAACTGATGGTATGGTTGAGTTTAGAAAAAAAGCAAACAATCGTTCGTTCGTTTCAGTTGTTCCTTTTACGGAAACAGCAGAAGCTTAATACACCGACGTTAAACGGTATTGAAGGTGATTAGCTGTGCTAGTCACCTTTTTTGTATTTAACACATAATAAAACGGATAAAATTTCCCATTAAAACAACAATTTATTCTATTCATAAACCGTATTTTTACATCATTGTAAATAAAAAATCATCATGCTTGAAATACAACGTATACGAAACGAAAAAGACGCTATTGTAGCAGGATTAAAGAAGCGTAACATTGATGCACTCCCTACATTGGATGCCATTCTTTCTACTGATACACAGTGGAGAAGTCTGAAAGGAGAATTGGATCAACTGGGTGCCGAAGCCAATAAATTAGCTAAAGAAATTGGCGGTTTATTCAAGGATGGCAAAGTAGATGAAGCAAACGCTGCTAAGACTAAAACAGCTGACATCAAAGTGCGCGAACAGGAAGTAAAGCAATTGGTCAACGAATTGGAAGAGCAAATTACTCAATTGTTGTATACATTACCAAACGTGCCAAAAGATATCGTTCCAGCAGGTTCTTCTGAAAATGACAACATCGTAGTAGAAGAAGTTGGTTCACGCGCAGAAATAGCAGAAAATGCGCTTCCTCATTGGGAGCTGACCGAAAAATATGGTCTTATTGACTTTGAACTTGGTGTAAAAGTAACTGGCTCTGGATTCCCAATATACAAAGGAAAAGGAGCTAAACTGCAACGCGCCATGATCAACTGGTTCTTAGAAGAAGCTGAAAAAGCGGGGTATCAAGAATTTATTCCCCCTCTTGTAGTGAACGAAGCTAGCGGTTACGGAACTGGACAATTACCAGATAAAGAAGGACAAATGTATCATGTTGGGGTAGATGATCTATACTTAATCCCAACTGCCGAAGTTCCTTTGACAAATATGTACCGTGATGTGATTTTACCTTCTGAAGATTTTTCTATAAAAATTACGGGATATACTCCTTGTTTTAGAAGAGAAGCAGGATCTTACGGAAAAGATGTGCGCGGATTAAACCGATTGCACCAATTTGACAAAGTAGAAATCGTTCGTGTTGAACATCCAGAAAATTCAGATAAAGCATTAGAGGAAATGGTGAATCACGTAAAAGGATTGTTGGAAAAACTAGGACTCCATTATCGTATTCTTCGTTTGTGTGGTGGAGATTTAGGATTCACCTCTGCTATTACCTATGACTTCGAAGTTTACTCGGCAGCTCAAGGTCGTTGGTTGGAAGTTTCATCAGTATCAAATTTTGAGACTTTTCAAGCAAATCGATTAAAGCTCCGATTCAAAACTGCTGACAAAAAGACGCAACTTTGCCATACGTTAAACGGAAGTGCATTGGCATTACCAAGAATCATGGCGGCATTGTTGGAGAACAATCAAACTGAAAAAGGGATACGAATTCCAGAAGTATTACATACTTACACTGGATTCAGCTTGATTGATTAATCACAGTGAAGCGTTTTTGTAAATGAAATTTTTTACGGGAAATACCGTTTTATCACTATGAGGAATATTATTTTAGGTCTAATCGTTATTTTTCTAGCAACTTCCTGTTTGGATTCGGAAAAGAAAATTCATATACAACGAATTGATGAATTAACTTCTCAGCTAGATAGCTTGGAACAAAGCTACAAGGCAATGCCTTTGGATAGTTTTAGCTATATCCGTGAAACGGCTTTGAATAATGAAAATAAAATAAAACTATACTTTTCGGAGGATACAATCGATGTGGAGTTTGCCCGCGCTATGAATCGATACAAGGCTATTCGAAAAGGGTCAAAATTCATTATGCAAAAAAGAAATTTTTTGGATACCGTATTTACATTCCAACACTCACAGCTTGAAAAACTTAAAACGGATATTCAAAATGGTGTAGGAAAACGGGATAAATACGCGACATACGTAGACGCTGAACTTGATAATCAATCTATGATTATTCAATCGTTCAACGACTTTGAAAAAAGGTATGCATTTATGCGAAATGAGTTTTATGAAATCAACCCGCTAGTTGAAGATAAACTTAAAATATACATGGAGAGGGATTAAATTATGCTAAAATACATGTTGGTTCTTGTTGGCTTAATCAGTTTTCTTTCGTTCAGTCAAAATGATCACGAACTAGCTAATGTGTATTTTAATAATGGTGAATATGATAAAGCATTAAACTATTACGAACAGCTTTATAAAAAATCAGCTAACACCTATTACCTTGATCGATACGTTACCTGTTTAACCCGAACTGATAATTTAAAAGAAGCCGAAAAAGTTTTAAAAAAATTCCTGAAAAAGGAACCTGCAAACTATGCATTTGCCGTTCAACTTGGTAGCGTACTGGAAGCTGACAACAGACAGGGGGAGGCAGAGAAATTGTATAACCAACTGATTAATGAACTCCCTGCTAGCAGTTCTCCCATTCTAGATTTAAGCAACACATTTAAAAGTTATAATAAATTAGAGTTCGCGCTGCAAACGCTTTTAAAAGGCCGTAAGCTTCTCAAAGACCGCTATCCACTTAATTTTCAACTTGCCGATATATACGGTACGATGGGGAAAACGGAAGAAATGATTGATGAATATATTGGCTTAGTTGATTTCAGTGTGGCATACAAATCATCCGTTCAAAATGTCATGAGTCGTTACTTAAGCTTTGATGAAGGTGAAAGTAAGGAATATAATATAATGCGTGAAAAACTGCTAGAGCGCACTCAAAAAAATCCAAATGAAAAAGTGTATGCCGAGTTGTTAATTTGGTTGTATATGCATCGTGGTAACTTTTCTGGAGCATTTATTCAGGCCAAAGCACTTGACAAACGATTTGATGAAGGAGGTAAAAATGTCCTGGAACTTGGAATGATTAGTAAAAATGCTGGAGACTATAAAACAGCACGCAATGCCTTTCAATATGTAAAAGACCTTGGAAACGATAAACGGTATTATGTACAAGCTGAAGCAGAATTATTGAATACCATGTTTGTTCAGGTAACCAAAAATCGTGTCTTTAACCAAGATGAAATTTTGACCACTGAATTAGCCTATAACGAAGCCATAAAACGATTAGGGAAAAACGCCAATTCTTTTCCCTTGATACTTGAATTAGCTGAAATTCTAGCCTTTTACGCTAACAAACCAGAAGAAGCCAAACAACTTGTACAAGAAGCACTTCAAATAGCAGGAGTAGCCAAAATACCGATGGCTAAAGCCAAAATATTGCTTGGAGACATTGAAGTGCTGTTGAATAACATTTGGGATGCATCATTACTCTACATGCAGGTGGATAAAGATTTTAAATACGATGCAATTGGTGCTGAAGCAAAATTTAAAAATGCGCGGATATATTATTTTGATGGGGAATTTGTGTTTGCACAATCTCAACTGGATGTATTAAAATCTTCTACGAGTAAACTCATCGCAAATGATGCCATGAAACTATCTCTTTTAATCACGGATAATTTAGGTTTGGATAGCAACTATACCGCAATGCGCCAATTCGCTAATGCAGATTTATTACTCGAACAACATCAATACAAGCGGGCTTTTGAATTATATGATTCGATTTTGACTTATTTTCCATTTCACGGGCTAGCAGACGAAGTGTTAATGAGAAAGGCAACGGCAATGAAAATGCAAGGAAAATGGAATGATGCGATTGCTTATTTAGAAAAAATATATACCCTACACGGTCAAGACATTTTAGCAGACGACGCTGTTATGCAAATTGCCACAATTTATGATGAACAGCTAAAAAATAAAGAGAAAGCACAGGAATGGTACCGTAAAATCTTATTTGAATACAAAGGTAGTCTTCATGTTGTTGAAGCGCGAAAACGATTTAGAGAATTGAGTGGTCAACCTGATAACAACACTATAAATCCATAAAAAAATCCACTTAGATGATTTTATATAATGTAACTGTAAATATTGACGAATCTGTCCATGAAGAATGGTTAAACTGGATGAAAGAAGTCCATATTCCAGATGTGATGGAAACGGGGTTGTTTTTAGAAAGTAGAATAGCTCGCGTTCATGCGGAAGAAGAAGGAGGTTTAACCTATGCTATCGGATACTTATGTGAAAACATGAATGTGTATGAGCAATATCAAACCCTTTTCGCACCAAAACTACAACGAGAGCATGCCACTAAATTTCAAGGTAAATTTGCCGCATTCAGAACGATATTAGAAGTAGTAGGAGAGTTTAAGCGGTGAGTGGTTAGACTGTTAGATTCAAGACTGCAAGACTCAAGACAAAAGACCATAAGACTCAAAGCCTGTCCCGCCTGAGCGGGGTCTGTTGGGCAACAGACTGAAGTGTAAACTAAGCTATTTTAGTTTTAAACTCAACTAAAATATTTTTGAAGGCAACAAACGAAAGCGTACAAATAAAAAATGAGCTCCCTTTTCAGGAAACTCATTTACAAAGTTCGCTTATCTTGATTTTACAATCCGAGTAACACCTCGTAAGGATCTTTAGATCCAAACAACATTCTCTCTGGATTTTCTAGCATTTCTTTCACTTTCACAAGGAAACTAACAGACTCTTTTCCATCAATGATACGGTGGTCATAAGAAAGTGCCAAATACATAATTGGTCTGATTTCCACTTTACCATTTATAGCAACAGGGCGCTCTACAATGTTGTGCATACCCAAAATTGCTGATTGTGGTGGATTAATAATCGGTGTGGATAACATTGAACCAAACACACCTCCATTTGTAATCGTAAATGTACCACCTGTCATTTCATCTGGGGTAATTTTTCCATCACGTGCCTTTATTGCTAAGCGTTTGATTTCGCTTTCAATTTCAGCCAATGACATTTGTTCCGCATTGCGAACTACAGGTACCATTAGCCCTTTTGGAGAGCTAACTGCAATCCCAATATCTGCATAATCATGGAAAATAACCTCTTTACCGTCAATTTGTGCATTCACTGCAGGAAATAAATTAAGTGCTTCCGTAACAGCTTTTGTAAAAAATGACATAAAACCTAAATTCACATCGTGTGTCTCAGCAAATTTCTTTTTATACTTTTCTCGCAAGTCCATAATTGGCTTCATGTCAACTTCGTTGAACGTCGTTAACATAGCCGTATCATTTTTCACAGAAACTAAGCGCTCTGCAATTTTACGACGTAACATCGACATTTTTTCAACAGATGTATTGCGCGTTCCTCCCCAACCAGCTGTATCTGCTGTCGAAAAGCCGCCAGACATTGCTGCTATCACATCTTGCTTGGTGATACGACCATCTTTACCTGTGCCATTTATTTGACTGGCTTTGACATTATTTTCAGCCATTATCTTAGAAGCAGCTGGAGATGCTGTACCCTCCGCATAACTTTTATCTTTCTTCTCATCAGCTACTGGCATTGGATTCGGTGTTGTAGCCTTCTCAGCCACAGAAGTAGGCGTTTCAGTGGCAACAACTTCCTTCTTTTCAGCTGGTTTTGCAGTACCTGCTGGTCGAGCAGCAGCAGTATCAATTAAACAAACAACTTGTCCTACTGCAACAGTATCTCCTTCTTCTGCTTTTAAGGTAATTATTCCAGCTTCTTCTGCTGGTAATTCGAGCGTAGCTTTGTCCGAATCAACTTCTGCAATTGCTTGATCTTTTTCCACATAATCGCCATCTGCAACAAGCCATGCAGCGATTTCAACTTCCGAGATTGATTCCCCCGGACTTGGAACTTTCATTTCTAAAACAGACATTTTATCTTGTTTTCGTTTTTATTTCTAATTATTTCACTTTAACCTTAGCGTATTGAAATACATCTTCAAACAATTTATTCAATCGTTTTGTATGTAAATCTTTCGAGCCTTCAGCAGTTGCTGCAGAAGATTTTCGAGAAACACCCTGTAAATTCACCGATCGCAAATTCATCGCCATATACTGCCAAGCTCCCATATTTGCAGGTTCTTCTTGCGCCCAGACATAATCTTTTACGTGGTTATATTTTTCAAATATCGCCTTTAGCTGACTCTCAGGTAATGGATACAATTGCTCCACACGAACAAACGCCATGTTCTCCACTCCCATTTCTTGCGCTTTTTCAGTCATTTCATAATAGAACTTCCCTGAACAAAGTACAAGTGTATCCACCTTTCTCGGATTAGCGATTGGGTCGTCCAACACTTCTTTAAACGATCCACTTGCCATTTCTTCAAGCGTTGATACCGCAGACGGGTATCTCAATAACATTTTAGGAGAGAATACAACCAACGGTTTTCTAAATTCTCTTTTCAACTGTCTACGCAAAAGGTGGAAATGGTTTGCTGGAGTAGAAGTATTCACTACCTGCATGTTCAAATCCGCACACGATTGAAGAAAACGCTCCATACGCCCACTTGAGTGCTCTGCTCCTTGGCCTTCATATCCATGAGGAAGTAGCATCACCAAACCACTTTGAACAGACCATTTATCTTCACCTGAAGCAATAAATTGATCAATCATAATTTGAGCACCGTTAAAGAAATCTCCAAACTGTGCTTCCCAAATTGGAAGGGAATTAGGTGCCGCTAAAGAGTAACCATATTCAAATCCAAGCACAGCATATTCAGAAAGAAGTGAGTTATAAGCATCAAATTTAGCCTGCGTATCAGTAAGTTGATTCAATGTCACAATTTCTTCTTCCGTGTCTTCTGTTTTTACTACAGCGTGTCGATGTGAAAACGTTCCGCGCTCCACATCTTGACCAGACAAACGAACACTATGACCTTCTGCTAGTAACGAAGCATAAGCTAACATCTCTGCAGAACCCCAATCCAATTTATTCGATTGAATAGCTTGAAGACGGTCATCTAAAATTTTAGAAATTTTTCTAAAGTATTTTTTTCCTTCAGGAAGTGTCGCTAACTTTTCACCCAATTGCTTAAGCATATTTATAGCCACACCTGTTTCAGGTGAAAACAAAAAATCTTCACTTCGTCCATGGCGGTATCCCTTCCATGTTTGAGCAAGAAAATTCCACGTTATTGCACGTTCGTTTTTACGAGCAAATTCAAATTCATCTTCCAAAAATTGATTATACGCATCTTCCAGTTGCTTGGCTTCATCTTCTGTGACATTGCCTTCAGCTACTAGTTGCTTCAAATAAATATCTTTAGGATTTGGATGTTTTGCAATCGCTTTGTATAGATTTGGTTGCGTAAACTTTGGTTCATCACCTTCATTGTGTCCATATTTTCTATAGCACAATAAATCTACAAAGACATCTCGATTAAATGCTTGACGGTATGCCATTGCTATTTCCATTGTTTGCACAACAGCTTCTACATCATCGCCATTTACGTGAAAAACAGGGCAAAGTGTAGTTTTTGCAACATCCGTACAATAAGTTGATGAGCGTCCATCCAAATAGTTTGTAGTAAACCCTACTTGATTGTTCACCACAATGTGAATTGTACCACCCGTTTTATATCCATCCAATTGTGCCATTTGAATAACTTCATAAACAATCCCTTGACCAGCGATCGCGGCATCTCCATGAATTAAAACAGGACATATTTTATTGTAATCATTCAAATACAAATCAACTTTGGCACGAGAGATTCCTTCAACCACTGGATCTACAGCTTCAAGGTGAGAAGGGTTTGGAGCCAACGTAAGATGAAGGTTGTTACCTCCCTCTTCGATAACTGGGGATGAATAACCTTGGTGGTACTTCACGTCACCGTCAAAATCATCGTCCATATCAAACTGCTTACCATCAAACTCTGAAAAGATGTCACGTGGTCGTTTGTCAAAAATATTTGCCAATGTATTCAAACGCCCTCTATGCGCCATCCCCATTACAAATTCTTTCACACCCAATTCTGCACCTTTAGAAATCAATGTATCAAGAGCAGGAATTAACGATTCACCGCCTTCAATTGAAAAACGCTTTTGACCTACGTACTTCTTTTGTAAGAAATTTTCAAAACCTGCTGCTTGAGTTAACTTTTTAAGGATACGTTGCTTTCGCGTCTTATCCATTACAGGGCGATTTTTCACCTCAATGTGGTGCTTCATCCAATCAAGACGCTCAGGTTCACGAATATACCAATATTCAATTCCAATGGATTGACAATACGTTTCTTCCAAATGCTTGATGATATCCGATAAGGTAGCAGGGCCAATTCCAACCTCATTACCAGCCTGAAAAACCGTTGCTAAATCAGCTTCGGTCAAGCCAAAGTTTTCAATTGCCAACGTTGGCTCATACTTTCTTCGATCGCGAACAGGATTCGTTTTCGTAAACAAATGTCCACGTGAACGGTAACCGTGAATTAAGTTAATGACCTTAAATTCTTTCTGATAATTTTCCGGAATTTCGCCGTCTTCAAAATTTGTTCGAGCAAAATCAAATCCTTCGAAAAATTTTTTCCAACCCAAATCGACATTATCAGGGTTCTTCTGGTATTCTTTATAAAGATGTTCAATAGCTGTAACATCTCCATTTCCAACGTATGTGAATTTATCCATGTTTTTTTGCGCAATAATGGAAACACAAAACTAAGGATTTTAAACAGTTTAGGTGTAGAAAATCGTAAAATATTCGACCAGTTTTTTCTTTTGTTCTAATTTTAAGACCATTTCATTTTTGACTGATTGATTAAACACACTACCTATTCTCAAAAAAAGCGCATTAATTTAATATAGAACATTGATTTTCAGTATATTTATTTTGACTGATACCTGTTTCTAAAATAGACTTTTTGCGCCTCACGAAAAAGTATCGCATCGATTAAATTTAATTCTGAACGAGTTAACTCACTCTCAGGCAAATCAACTTGATATAAAAATTGCAAAACTGAATTCCCAGCACGTTCAATTTCATTCAAAATTTTAGCTATCCAAATTCGAAACTGGGGAATTAAGTCTTCTTGAAAATCAATATTTACCTCGACTGGATCACACAAACCTGTACTGTCTTTCTTAATTTGAGCTATCGTTTGTTCAACAAATTGAACATTATCAGTTTTTTCGTGAAATAAATCAACTATCCGCTGAATACTTGTGTGCTTCATAGTTCGTAAATCTACAAAAAGTTTAATTTTACACAAATTTTATAACACATGAAGGTTTTTAAATTTGGTGGAGCATCCGTTAAAGATGCTCAAGCTGTTCAGAATGTTGCACATGTATTAAGTCTTTATGAAAAAGACAAATTGATTATTGTAGTTTCTGCAATGGGTAAAACCACCAATGCGTTAGAAAAAATTGTCGATGCACGATGGGAAAATGATGCGCAAAACTTTCATCAGCTAATCAATGAACTCGAACAGTTTCACTTCGCTATTATGAATGACCTGTTTGAGGATAAAAACAACGTGATCTATTCGCAAATAAAAAGTGAATTTAAATTACTTGCATTAAAAATTGACCAACCAAAATCTGATAATTATGATTTTGAATATGACCAGATTGTGTCATTAGGTGAAATCATTTCCACTCGAATCATTGCAGCATATTTGAATCAACTAGGGCAAAAGACTGTATGGGAAGATGCGCGTAGATTAATTCGAACTGACAACACTTACCGCGAAGGGGAAGTTGATTGGACAAAGACAGAATCCCTTGTAAATGATCGTATGTTAACGCATTTCAATACCGAAACAAAAGTAATTACACAGGGGTTTATCGGTCATACGGCGGAAGGTTTTACAACTACACTTGGAAGAGAAGGATCTGATTACACAGCTGGAATACTTGCATTTATTGCAAACGCGGCGAATGTTACCATTTGGAAAGATGTACCCGGGATGCTCAATGCTGACCCAAAGTGGTTTGATGACACCATTAAACTCGATAAAATCTCATTCAAAGAAGCTATTGAACTTTCGTATTATGGCGCAACAGTAATACATCCTAAAACGGTAAAACCTTTACAAAATAAAGGAATCCCACTAATGGTAAAGTCGTTTATAGACCCTCTAGCATCTGGAACTATCATACAATCTTCTGATGAATTTGATCATGTTGTGCCTTCGTTTATTTTTAAAATGGATCAAGTGCTGATTTCAATTATGCCAAAAGATTTTTCATTTATCGTAGAAAAAAATCTAAGTGCTATTTTTAATACGCTGGACCAATTGGGAATTAAGATGAATCTTATGCAAAATTCGGCTTTGAGCTTTTCTTTATTGGTGGACCGAAAGAAAATTGATCTTAATTACGTCATTCAAGTATTATCCGAAAATTTTATTGTGAAATACAATGAAGGATTGGAATTAGTTACAATCAGGCATTATGACCAAGTTACACTTGATCGAGTTACATTGAATAAAGATATTTTGTTGGAACAAAAAACAAGAGAAACAGCAAGACTCGTAATGAAAGATAGGGGTTAACTCCAAGGTTGTAAATCATTACCGTACAAACGAGCTGGAAATATTTTCTTTTCTTCAAAGCTAATTCCATAACTTTCTAACTCTTTTAAAACCGGTTCATAAATTTCTTGGTGAATTGGAATTTGTACGCCTTTCATCGAAATTGTTCCATTCAAAATCATTTTTGCACATATTGCAGCTGGCAATCCCACTGTGTTACTCATGGCAGTATATGTTCGATCTTCTCCGATATTTGCCATATACGAAATGATTTCATGATGTTGACCATCTAAAATATAGACAAACTTATGGTACATCACTATCATGTCTTTGTCATCATCTTTTAATGTCCATTTATCTTCCAATATTTTTTGTAAGGCTTGAGCCGGAGTAGCATTTTTTATTCCAATTACCTTATCACGTGAAAAAATATCAAGCCACACTAATTTATCCCACAGTAAATCATCTAAATCAATTTTGAGATAATGACGCAATTTCAATTCTATCGAATCATGCTCGTTGTAGGGTAAAAAGGAATTAAAAAACTCACGATAAGTCATTGTTTCACTGTCATCTAGGATATAAGAATCATCCGTTGCACCCAGTTGAACAAAGACATCCCACGCACGACAAAAACCCTTTCGTCTAAGTGTTCCTCTGTATATTGTAGGGATGTCGTCTAAATTATATATTGACCGATAACGAAGCGAATCTCGATTGGCGTAGCCTTCAAACCTTCCTAAATCGTCCAATTCAATGATTTCAGTTCTTCTGAACAATTTATTATACGGAATGTATTTGTATTTTCCTTCTTGAATGAATTTTGCCGCACCTCCTTGACCTGCAAGAATGACATTTCTAGGATTCCACGTAAATTTATAGTTCCATGGATTATCATCTGACTCAGGAGCGATTAACCCTCCTGTAAATGATTCAAAAATAGTTAGTTTACCATTATTTCGTTCGATTTCATCAATGATTTTCTTCGCACTCATGTGATCAATCCCTGGGTCTACTCCAATTTCATTCAGGATTAAAATTCCCGCACGTGTTGCTAAATCATTTAATTCATTCATTTCAGGAGAAACGTAAGAAGGCGTTATCAAGTTGGTTTGAAAATCAATGCAATCTTTTGCCACTTCAACGTGAAACTGAGCTGGCAACATACTGATAACTAAATCAGCGCGCTGTATCTCAGGTCTTCTTTCGTCAGAATTAAGTGCATTGAATGATAATGCTACTCCACGAGAATGATTATTCAATTTTCGCTTTACCAATTCTAAATTTTGGTCCACTACACGGATTTGCCAATTTTCTTGCTCCGCATTTTGTAATAAATAGCGAATTAGTGATGAGGAAGATAATCCAGCGCCAATAACCAAAATTGTTTTCATCTCAAATTGATTTAATTAGGGATCTTAACGTAAATTTAAAATTACGCCACAATCCTAAAGCTAAATTAGTAAGTTAATTCTAATCTATTAGATTGAAAAACTATTTTATTCAACTATCCAGTAACAATAAGCACTAAAAACTATAAAAAATTAAAGCTTAACTACTTTTTTTGTCGATTCTGTCTTATTCGTTTGAACAAGTTTCAATATGTAAGCCCCAGCATCAAAGTTTTGCGTATCAATTTCGATCACGCTTTGATTAAGAGTGGTGTTATATACTACTTTACCATCTAATGTAAATAGTATTATTTCAGCGATTTCACCTTGTTCCGCTTGTATGGTGAGTAGTTCATTAAAAGGGTTTGGATAAACTACTGTATTCGATTCTTTATCACTGATTGAAAGCGGATTACCATCTCCCAAATTAGGTCTATAATTGTCCAACACACCCGTCATAATACCAATTTGGCCAAGCGTAAAGGCATTCTGACAAGACTCTGAAGAGTAATCCATAAAGTTTTCAATCATATCGGGTGCATCTCCTCCTAACTCAGGTATATTGTCCACACATGTGTTTTTGGTGTCATCACAATCGAAATTAGACTGCCCAGATGCATTTGGGGTATCATCCACACCATCTTCCGCAGTACAACCACCGTCTCCCCAGATATGACGAAGCCCTAGATAATGACCTACTTCATGCGTTACAGTTCGCCCTAACACTTCTAAGAAAGTCCCGCTTCCATCTGGGTTTGGTAAAGGATTAGGATTATTGCTTCCAAAACATTGATACTGAATGACCACTCCGTCACTTAAACCTGCAACAGCTCCAGCAGGCCAGTTAGGTAGTCCATCAGGAGGAGTAGCGTAACCTAACAAAGCAGTTGTTTCATTTCCCAACAAATTAATCGACATATTACACACCCAAATATTCAAGTATTCATCTTGATTCCATGGACTTACCCCCCCATTTGCAGTAGATTTTACACGCTCAATGTCATCTAGGTTACCTAATAAAGCTCCGAAAGAACCAAATGTAGTTAAATTAGTTTGTGTACGTGTTATTCCGTTAGTAGGGCTGCCATTTTCATCAACCCAAGCTAATGCAAAAGTAATATTTGATGGCCCCACTACAGGATTAAACAGAGGGCGTAAATTACCTGCATCATCACTTAATCGGTTAAAATCTTTATTCAGGTTTTCTATTTGATTCAAAATAATTGAATCATGAAGATTTTGCTCTGGAGTATTATACACCACATGCACTACAACAGGTATTACGTAATCCGTTTTTAGCCTTCCATTATTTTTGGACCATTGCTTCGACTTGTCAAACACCAAGTCAATTTGTTCTTTGTATCCGGGTGTGATTTTTTCTTGATAATCAATAGCTTGAGGTGTCGCACATCTGATAAATTCAACTTCTTGAGCATGTATCATATATACCAAACACATGCCACACAGCAATAGTGTATTTTTTAACATCATAATTGGGGTTTATAAAATTAACGCACAATTTACGTTTTTTTTTAAAATCTTCCCTATTTCCGACTAATTCCGATTAGATTTTTGTATCGATGGTAAATAAAAAAGATGAACGGCAAACTAAAATTAGGTTTTAAGTAATGAGTTAAGAGCTGGATTGAGTTCAAAAAAATGATACCTAAAACCTGTTTGAATAAACGCCGTGTTATCAATACGAACTCCAGTAGTTAATATTTCGGACATTTGTCCTAGCACAATTCTTAATAGGAACGAAGGAACACCAATAGGAATTAATGGTTTGTTTAATGTTTTAGCTAATGATTTCGAAAATTCAAAATTGGAAACTTGAGTGGCAGTTAAATTATAAGTTCCTTCGACTTCATGCTGAATTGTATGCACAAATGCGTTAATTAAATCCGTTTCATGAATCCATGATACAATCTGCTTGCCATTGCCGAAAGGAGAACCAAGGTAGAACTTAAAAGGTGTAACCATTTTCTCCAACGCACCCCCTTCTTTAGACAGGACTGTACTAATGCGAAGTTTAGTTACTTTACAGAAAGGAATAAAACAATTCGCTGCCATTTCCCATTGCTGTACAATTTCGGACAAAAAATCAGTTCCAAACTCATCGTGTTCACCGTAAATTTTATCTGCACTAATTGGATAACAATTTATCCCCGAAGCACTGATATAATGAGATAAATCAGGTAGCTTTTCAATCAACTCAGACAAAAAAATGGCTGGATATACACGTGAATCAATAAGCTCTTTTTTGCGGTTTTTGGTCCAGCGTTTATCGGCTATCCCAGCTCCACTTAAATTAACTATTACAGACACATTATGAAGTGCCTCCAAGTCAATTTCTTTACGCATTGGATTCCAGTAAAAATAAGTTGCTTTATCACTTTTTTCTCGATTACGTGTTAGAATACGCACCTCGTAGTTTTCCAGTAATAACTTACTTTTAAGTCGTTCTCCAATTAAACCAGTTCCGCCTGCAATAAGTATGACTTGATTCATAATCTTTTTAACTTGTCTAATTTAATATAGAGAACAACACCCAACTTGATATTGTTCATTAATTAAAAAAATAAACGTCCATTAATCCACCCTGGGTCCAATAATGCGTTTTTCTTTTTATAGAAATTAATTGCGGGTTCATTCCATGCTAATACTTGCCAATCCATTCGCTTAACACCACTTTCTTTGCCTATTCGACATACTTCCTCAAACAACATATCGCCTACTCCATGTTGACGAAAAGCAGGCTTTACATATAAATCTTCAAGATAAATTGTTTGACCTTTCCAGGTGGAATAACCGAAATAATATAATGCAAAGCCTATCACTTCTCCTGCTTCATTTTCAGCCACTAAAGCTGCGCAAATCTTGCGTTCGAATAAATCTTTTTCAAGTTGAACTACCGTATTTACGACTGCATCAGGTTCTTTTTCGTACACCGCTAATTCAACAATTAATGCATGAATAGCATGTACATCTTCGTTTATAGCAGAGCGAATTTTCATCTTATAATCCTCCTAAGTTAATTCGTAAACGAATACCACAATTCATATTACCAGTTGGGTACGATGTGGCAATTTTAGGATTCGTTATCATTTGATCATAATACAACTGTGCAGTTAAGTTTCGACCAATATTGTAATCCAATGACGAACGTATTGAAAGCACATTTTGACCAGCAGTAGCTTGATTGGTATTTTCGATAATCTTACGGATTACGGTTACGTTATCACGGATTGTTAAATCAAATCTGAAATTAGCGTCTGAGACAATCGGTTTATTGTTTAATTTGAACCAAGGCAATTTTACATTACCAAATTTATATCCAGTACCTATAACCCACTCTGTACCTAAAATTTCAGTCACCTGATTGTTCGCCAATGACAAACCAACAGAGCGATCTCGTTTGTATTCAAATTTTGTGATTAACCCATTTTTATTAATCAACCAAGTGGCGTCAAAACCTATAAGTGGTGAGAATCGTTCAGAAATACTGACGTTTTGCACTTGCAATTCGGAAATAAAATTATCATTCAAATCTCGCGCCATCGGGCTTCCTGTGCCATTGTCATTGAAGTTTAAGTTTGTTTGCATACCTCCAACAGTTACATTCGAACTGTAGCTGTGTTTAATGACAAAGTTTCGCACCAACTTCTTCATGAATTTGAATTTAGACACCCCATCATACGTAATCGTCCAGTTAGGAAGCGGCATATTTTTCAACGGATTTTTAGACTGTTCACCTACGCCAGTTCCCGTGTATGCAGCCAAAAATGCACCAATGATTACATCTTGCTGATTACCTCCATATCCATCATAAAATCCATTTGGCCCTAGTGCTGAATTTGGGTTGTCTGTACCGAGCAATTCTGATACATCTTGTCTGTAATCTCTAAGTAAGTCGAACGTTTGTGACTGGTATCGACCTGACATAGCTGTAAATGCAGAGCCAATTGATATGGTCGAATAGGTCAAATTAGATGTGGTAAACTGACTCTGATTCTGATAATCTTGAATGGAGTCATTCCAGCGATAGAATGAAGATTGATTTTCAGAAAAAGTACGATTTATGGTCAAATCTATTCGTAGATCACGAATTGGTTCCAATGTAGCGCGAGCAGTAATTGTCTGATTGTGTGATAAAGTATATTGCGTGTTCAATCGACTATTTTGAACTAACCAGTCGTTATCCGATGCATTTTCTGCAAAATTAACTCCTGTTTCACGTCCCCAAATATCACGTTGTTGTTGACCAAAAACAAATCCTGATGTTGGTGCGCTAAACGAATTATTAAACCCTAAGAATCGAGTCCCTTGATTGTATCCAGGGAGTAATGTTCCGTCATTTATAGCATACGTACCCGAAACATTTCGTACAGTCATCAACATTCTCCCCGCAAACCCTGCAACAGGGTGTACAGGTTTCGCCCTGTTCTTTGCCCGTTCGGCAGCTAGTTCTTCTTTCTTTTTTAACTTTTCTTCGAGCGATTTGACTTTATCTTCTTTGTTTTCCAAATCAGCTTGATTGTTGTCTATATTTTTTTGACCCAATGAATCAATTAAGTCTTGTGAAGGAGTACGAAAAGGTTCTAATTCCTTCACTTTTCCTTCTTGTTTTTTCACCTTAGATTTTAATCGTTTAATACGCCAACCTAGAAAACCACTTTCGTCATTACTGCTTGGAGCTCTTCCTTGCGGGCCACCTGCTTGGTTAACAGCTGCAGATCTACGTTGTAAATTAGGTCCCCCTTTACCGCCCGTATTTATGCGTTTAAAAAAGTCAACTTTATTGTATAGGTTAACGAAATTCATCTGCGCCGTAACATTTACATTTCGATTGTTCTGAATAATGTTTCCAAACTCAGCCTGACCTAATGGAGCGCGCTGCCAATCATATCCTGCAGAATATCGTACGTTTGATGTAACCCAATCCAAAGCAGGTATTTTGTTGAACGGAATGTTATAGGTAAAATTATAATTATGGTTATACCCCATTGTAGTACCTCCTGTTCCTAACTGTCGTGTAATAGAGTCTTTAAAAAATTGATAGTTGTCAGGATCTTGTTTTCGATCAATTTGACCATCAGGTTCAGTGAAAATTGAGTTATTGTTAGCCGCAAAATCAAACTTTAAGTTTTTAGTTACGTCGTATTTTATCATGTACGTTCTAGACCATGTGAAATTTTTGATATAAACAGGATCAAATTCAAAAGACGATAAGTTGTTTCGCATTTTTCGTTCGTTATATGAACGCAACAATGTGTTGTTTATAGTCACACTTTTTGGACCAAGGTATATCCCCGCTTCTTTAATTAGTGTAAACCATTTTGATTTTTGGAATGCTTTCACATTTTTAAATGGTTCCCAAAGCAGTGGATTAGCGTTAAAATTATAGTTTACTCCACCGCGCCAAATTTTCGTTCGGTCAAACTCGAGGTTAAAATCACGGTGTAAATTTTCATTATACCCATATGATAACGACACATTCTCCACATCCCAAAACCTAGCTTTCTTTCCTGGTGCCCTTTCTTTTCGAACGTTGGTGAAGTTATATGCTTTACGCTCTGTATAATCTTGACCTAATTTCGCGCGCTCTCTACGTTCATTCAATTCATATTCAGCTAACTTGATATCGGGATTGAAAGGATCAAATTCTGGATTAATTACACCTACCGAATAAGAGAAGAAAAACGGCATTGAAATGCGTGCTTTTTTACCAAAAAACTGCCCCAATTGCACGTTCGTATTCATATCAAACCCCATACGTGTATCTCGCTGTCTATCTTGCACACGGCTATCGATACTTCCCCAGTTTAAGCCCGAATAATTTCCAGACAATGATACGTTTGCAAAATCGGCAAGTTGAACTTGTAAGCTAGCAAGAGCAGCGCCTCCTCCTTCGCTAATAAAATCTGTTAAGCGCAACTCGTTCACCCACACCTCTACACACTTAGCTAGACCGTCATCTGGTTTCCATGGGTGGTCGCCATTGCTTCGTGGGTTACGCACACCTATCATGATGGTTCGAAGATCTTGTAAGTTCGGACTACCTTTAACTGTAATACGTTTTGTAGGGTCTTTAGGGTCAGCTTCAGAATACGGCACATTCATTGTCACAGTAGGGTTCTCCGCATTCATCAAATCATTTCGTTTCTTCTTCACATTGGTCAAATCTTCAAATACAATCTCCATATTGTTCTCTTCAGGCCAAATTGCTTCTGCACTTGTCGCTCCCCATGGCGTTAATTTTAACGGAATTTCGTATTCGTAATAGTTATCAACTAAATCTGTCCCCAATCGAATAAACACGGTAAGGTCATCATCTTTTAATGGAATTGAGGGATCAACCTCTTCCCCGTGCACAAACATTTTTAATTTTCTGTAGTTGTTCAAATTGAAAGTAACATTTCTAAAACCAGCACGTGCATCACCATCTTTCAAATTACAAACTTGCAAGGTCATTGCTTGTTCGTTTAACTGACGAAGCTGTACTTGTCCTGGGTCAATTTCACGTTGAATACCTGGAGGAATTTCATACTTAATAGGTTCACGTTGGTCGTGTTCTTCGACATTTACCACGTTGATATTAAATATTGTCGAGTTTGGGTCGTCTTGAATACCATCACCTGGTTCATTCAAGTCTTGTACAAAGCGTCTCCACTCCCCTCTCACTAGTTCCAATTTAGCAAAACGCAATACAACTTCTTCTTCCCATTCTTTCAAAAACATACGCATAAATCGAATTGAACGAAAATCTGTAATACCATTCACTGCTTTTTGTGGCTGAGTAACTGGGACTCTAAACTGATACCATTTTTCAAGCTTACCTGATGGTGTTGTTACTTCAGTTACACTTGTGATAAAGTTTTTTCCTACAACCATTTCAGATGGTCTTAAGCTTACTTTATATTGAAAGTAACTTTCTGATTCGGACAAATTATTGTCTTGATTAATATCTTCAATATCTGGTGCGTTTGTTGCTTGAGTAGGATAACCGTCCGCATTTTGCACAACCGACATCTCTGAAGTTGGAGAGTTGCCTTCATGACCATTAAAGCGCTTATAACGCTCTAGAATATTGAGTTCTGCTTGGTCATAGCGATCATCTCGATAGTAATTAAAATCATCCGAAGAGGGGTCATCCAACATTTTTTGTTTGGCTTCAGCACTAAGTACACCATTGTTTTGTACCCAATTTACATAACCAGTATAAAATGTACGTTCATCCGCATTACTCCAACCATCCAAACCTACATCCTGAGCTGCTCGTGCGGTTATATCATTATCAAACGCATTCACTACTGTCTGATCTGTAGATACACGTCCCCAGACAGTTACATCCACATTCGCATCATCTCCTGGTCCTGCAGGTAATCCGTTTTCAAAACTTTTTCGGGAGTCAGGTAGAATGTCTTCAGAGATATTACCAAGGTTAAAATATAAATCTCCACCACCATGCGAACCTGGATTTACAGCTTCTTGGTCAGGATTAAATGGATCTAGCATCCAGAACTGAATGAATTCGATGTTTGCTTGTTCAAAGTTTGTAGTGGACAACGAGCGCATGATACCACCCCATCTATTGATAGGGTCATTGAATAACCCATCAGGTGTAATATTGGTCGTGGTATCGTAGTTATACATCCCACGTTCTTGAGGATAATACGCTAAATCAAGTACAGGTAAATTGTTAAATGTAAACTGTTGAAGCTGAAGGTTAGGGAAGATTTCAGTTTGCATCACAATTCGCATTCTCGAATCATCTAACATCTCAGGATTTTGTTGGATATGTGCAGGAGTAAGGGCGTTATTTTGGTAGAAAAGTGGGTCAATTGTATACCACGCTAGAAGGGATCGTTTATAACCTGCGGACAAATCATTTTTTAAATCACCTTCTGGAAATAAGTCTGGTTGACCTTGAGGTACCGAAGCTAATTTCCACATACTCTGTGTTCGAATATCTATGGTACTCTGACTCCCTTCAAAATCGTCAATATATGACACCCCACCTTTACCTATACCTCTTGGAGTTCCTGGAATTAAATATGCACCTTCTCCTCGAAATGTAATTGATGAAGGAGCGGTAGTGGAGATTATTGGAAGCATGTCCACCAAGCGAGTTAAAAATGGTGCATTAGTTCGATAATCAATATTAACGCCTAACATGTGATTGCTATAAGGTTCATCCCCAATGTTTACTTTTTGCGTAAGTGGTTTTTCTTTGGAATGCATCCATGTTGCCCCAATATTAAAATCCTTGTTGACTCGATAGTTAAAATGTGAGCCCATGAGGTTTTTCTGCTGAAATCCAAATATGGAATTACTCTCTATCGAGATATTAATCGGTGTATTGGATTCCAATATCGAACTGTTCAAAATCTTTACACGTCCCAAATTATAATCTACCGTAAAATCGACTCCTTCTTGTAAACGCATCCCTCCCGCAGTTACAGTCACAGCGCCTTCAGGTACATTTAATGCATTCAGTGGAATGTCAGAGCTCACAGATGAGGAATATTCACCTTTAAAACTAAACCTGTTTTTAGACGGAAGCATCTGCGCTTGAATCAACGTAGAATCATATAATTCAGTAAACGCTATACGTTGCGCTTGATTGGGAGCCATACCTGTTTCAACTAATTTCCCGTACAACGTTCGTCCAAAGGGTTCAACGGTGGAGAAATAAATTCGACCATTTTTCGGATTAATGGTACCTCCATTCGTAAATTTATTTCCGCTTTGAATCAATGCTGCAAAATCGAATACCCCATCTGGAAAAGGTTGATTATTTTGATTCAGTTTATCCATTTCTAATAACTGAACCAAAAGCGTTTCATCTACCCCTGGATAAGGCATAAAATTGACTGGTAGTGATGTTTCGGGATTGTTATACCACAAATCCAATCTAAAATCAGCCTGACTAAGTTGATAACCACCTATCGAGTAAACGTTTTTCATCATCAAGTCCCAAATTTTCATCTGCGGACTTAAGATAGTCGACTTTAACATTTTAAGGTACAACGCATTTTGACCTTCCACACCATCTGTTGAAAATTCACCTACCTGATACGTTCTCCCTTGAATAGTATATTCGTAGGCTACTGCCAACACCTCATCAGTGTTAAGTGGCATGTTTAAGGAGATATAACCCAATAGCGAGTTATACGTAAATTCTTGCTCGGATAATCTACGTGCATTTTCTACTTTTTCATAATCAAAAGCTTGTTGAAATGGACCTGGTGAAGCTGCTTGGCTAGATAGTGCCGTAATTGCATTTGAAAAACCTCTGACAACTTGATTGTTTACTGCCCAATCGTATATATTATTCGCTCCGTTATCAGGAAACTCAACTGTTGTATTTGAAGTGGGATTACCCTGAAAATTTTCGGGTTTTGCCTCACCTAAATCGGCAAATGCAATAATATTTCGTGTATTTTCAGTAATATTTTGGCGGTTAGTTATCCAAACCTCCATACGTGTAATGTTTACTGGCGTATTTACAATTGGCAACTCCGCCATTGCTTCGTCATAATGATCAAAAAAGTAATGGTTGATAAAAAAGTGGCGGTTGGCTTCGTAATTATCCGCATGAATATCAAATCGTTGAACTTGGGCTCCACCGGAAACAGTTATTTCCTGTTTTTGACCACGTGACTGGGAAACAATGGCATCTACCGTTAATTTTCCAAATCGCAATTGCGTTTTCACTCCAAACAATGCTTGAGCACCCTGAATTAGCGAAGTATTTAAAGGCATACTTACGTTACCCGCTTCAATTTTTTGAATGATTTGATCCTCATCACCTGTATACTCCAACTTTGTGACATTTTCAAAATCAAAAGCTGCTTCGGTATTGTAACTGGTTGTGAGCTTAAGCTTGGTACCAATCTGCCCTACTAAATTTAACTGAATGCGTTGATTAAAGTCAAATCGCGTTATTTTTCGTTGATTTTCAGGTAATATTGGATTATCATAGCGTGACGAATTGACACCAAACGAAAGCTCTACCGAACCTTGAGGGCGAATATTGATTTCATCACTTCCAAAAATATTACGAAACGCATCACCTTTGATTTTTAAAGGAGGTAACACAAATTGCTCTTCTTCATTATCTTGCGCAATACGGTCTTTCCAATAATCTTCTAACTCCTTTTGTTGTTGATACTGAAGATACTCTTCAAGTGTCATCATAGACGGATTGCGAAGGTTGGTATTTTCTCCTACTTTTTCTTTAAAAATATACCTTCCCGTAACTGGGTCATACTCAATCGTACTTTCTACATTTTTTGGATTACCTAAATCAAAACTTTGTGGATTGTTGTTAGTAGGATCCGTATGTTCTTCAATGGGAAAAGGTAAAATAACTTCAGGTGAATCGATGTAAATTCTAGGTATATAATCTTTTGCATTGGAAGTAGAGAGTATAAACAAAAACACAATCACTAGAAGGCGATTGAGTTTAAAAATGTGTTTAGTATGTCCTAAATAATAGTACAATGTTTGTTCTCTATAATATTTTTAATGCTTCACGAATAAGTATCTCCACAGACTCTTCGCCTGAAGCAACTTTATCCAATGCTTTTTCAGCTGCTTTTTTATCAAAACCTAAAGCAATCAATGCAGTTAACGCTTCAAAACGCTTCGTATTGTTCTGTGTAAAAATATTATTAGAAGAAAATTCCATTTTGGTGACTTTATCACGCAAATCGATAATAACTCGTTCTGCCGTTTTAGCCCCTATTCCCTTGATACTTTTAATGGTAACGACATCTTCACTTTGAATTGCATGTGCAATTTCTTCGGGAGATAACGCAGATAACATCAAAATGGCTGTGTTGGGGCCAATACCTGAAACACTTATCAAATGATTGAACATTTGTCGTTCTTCTTTGGAATGAAAGCCAAATAACAATTGTGCATCTTCACGAAAAATTTGTTGCGTAAACAACATACAGTTTTCATCCGAAGACATCGAAGCAAAGGTATTCAATGAAACCTTAACTTCGTATCCAACCCCATTGCATTCAATGACCAAATAGGTTGGGTTTTTCTCGATTAATCTTCCTCTAAGATGTGTTATCATGTTATTTACTTTGGGCGTCTACTACCGCAATTTTGACCATGTTTACAATTTCCCTTACAGATGAACCTAATTGCAATACATGTATAGATTTGCGTAAACCTAAGAGTACTGGACCAATAGCTTCAGATTCTGTCATTTCCTGCATCATTTTATACGCGATGTTACCCGCTGATAAGTTTGGGAAAATCAATGTATTAACTGATTTATTAGCCAACGTAGAAAAACTAAATTTCTCCAACATCAACTCATTATTGAGTGCAAAATTGGCTTGTAATTCTCCATCCACAATCAACGTAGGATTAGTTTCGTGAAGTATTTTGACTGCATCACGCATTTTATTTGGGTCTTTGCCTGGTGCTGATCCAAAGTTAGAATACCCCAATAAAGCAACACGTGGATTTACCTTGAATCTTCGAACCGTTTTTGCCACTAACTCAGTAATGGAAGCTATTTCTTCAGCTGTCGGATCCACATTGACGGTCGTGTCAGCTAAGAACATAGGTCCTTTTTTAGTCATCAAAATATACATTCCTGCCACTCTACCAGCATCCTTTTCCACTCCTACAATTTGTAGCGCAGGTCGAATAACATCTTTGTAATTTCGCGTGAGTCCAGAAATCATAGCATCTGCTTCCCCTTTTTCAACCATCATCGCACCAAAGTGGTTACGGTCACGCATTAATTGAATCGCCTCATATTCGGTAACCCCTTTACGCTTTCTTTTCTCAAAGAAACAACGTCCATATTCCAAGCGTTTCGCTTCTTGTTCTTCCGATTTCGGATCTACAATAAGCACATCTGGCATTTCGATATTATTCTCTTCCATTGTAGCGAGAATGCGCTCTCGCTTACCAAGTAGGATTGGGGTTGCTATACCTTCTTCAAAAGAAGTTAAAGCCGCTTTTAAAATTTTATAGTTATCCGCCTCAGCAAATACGACACGCTTTGGATTTCGGATTGCTTTATCAGTAAGATTACGAACAAACTTATTGTCCAATCCAAGTCTATTCTTTAATTCTGCTTCATACGCCTCCCAATCTTTTATAGGAAAACGAGCAACTCCAGATTCCATAGCCGCTTTCGCTACAGCTGGCGCTACATGATAAATCAATCGAGGATCTAAAGGCTTGGGAATAATTTGCTCCCTTCCGAAATAAATATTTTTATCCCCATACGCCTCATTTACCTCTTCTGGAACAGTTTCTTTAGCTAAGCCAGCAATAGCATGAACTGCTGCTAACTTCATTGCTTCATTAATACATGTTGCACGCACATCTAGCGCACCTCTAAAAATGAATGGAAAACCTAAAACATTATTGACTTGGTTAGGATGGTCTGATCGACCAGTAGCCATAATCACATCTTTTCGAGTGGACATGGCATCTTTGTAAGGTATTTCAGGGTCAGGATTAGCTAAGGCAAATACGATTGGGTCTTTAGCCATCGACTTTATCATTTCTTTCGAAATGATGTTTCCTTTGGATAAACCTAAAAATACATCCGCCCCTTTCATCGCTTGGACCAATGTCATGTCTTTTGAATGAGACGCAAAGAGCGTTTTATGCTCATCTAAATCTTCACGAAATTTATGAATTAACCCTTTGCTATCAAACATAAAAATGTGTTCGGGTTTAGCCCCTAAGGCAATATATAGTTTGGCACAAGATATTGCAGAAGCTCCTGCACCACTTACCACAATTTTAACACGACCAATTTTCTTTTTTGCCAATTCCAACGCATTTAACAACGCCGCAGAAGAAATGATTGCAGTTCCGTGTTGGTCATCATGCATTAATGGAATATCTAATTCCTCCTTAAGTCTTCGTTCAATTTCGAACGCTTCTGGAGCCTTAATATCTTCTAAATTAATTCCCCCAAAAGTCGGTGCAATAGCTTTTACAGTCTGAATAAACAATTCAGGATCAGAAGCATCAACCTCAATATCAAATACATCAATATCAGCAAAAATCTTAAACAGTAAGCCTTTACCTTCCATAACTGGTTTTGAGGCTTCAGGGCCGATATCTCCTAGACCTAGAACAGCAGTTCCGTTTGATATAACAGCGACCAAATTTCCTTTAGCAGTATACTTGTAGACATCGTCTTTATTCTCCGCAATTTTCAAACATGGTTCAGCTACACCTGGTGAATATGCTAATGATAAATCTCGTTGAGAAGAATACGGTTTAGATGGTATTACTTCAATTTTGCCCGGTCTGCCTGATGAATGATAATCTAACGCCTCTTGCTTTCTAACTTTTGCCATAATAAACCCCTTTTCTGGATAATTTAAGAGGGTAAAAATATAAAAATTGCCTGACAATAAACGGTAAAGCGTCATTTTAGTAAAAACTGTATACTACATCACTAACTTACAATGATATATCATCAAGAAATTCACACACTTAACTCATAAAATTATTATTTTTAAGACATGAAAAAGAAATTAAAATTAGTTGTGCTATCAGGTGCAGGAATAAGTGCCGAGAGTGGTCTTGGGACATTCCGAGACTCGGGAGGCTTATGGGATAATTACAAAATAGAAGATGTAGCTACACCTGAAGCTTGGAAAAAAGATACAAGGCGCGTACTTGATTTTTATAATATAAGACGGAAAATAAATAACGAAGCTTCCTGTAATCTTGCTCATCACATAATCGCTAACCTTGAAGAAATTTTAGATGTAACCATTGTTACACAAAACATCGACAACCTTCATGAACGAGCTGGCAGTTCAACTGTCATTCATTTACATGGTGAAATAACCAAATCCAAGAGTTCAGGACCAAAACAAGAATCTGTTTATTACGACATTAAGGGTGACGAGCTCAATATTGGCGACCTATGTCCAGATGGTTACCAACTCCGACCTCATGTAGTCTGGTTTGGTGAAGAAGTTCCGCTATTAGACAAGGCTGCGTCAATTATCGCTGAAGCGGACCTATTCTTGGTAATCGGAACGTCACTTCTTGTATACCCCGCTGCAGGACTTATACACGTCGTCTCATTATCATGTAAGTGCTTTGCCATTGACCCAAATAAAATTCCTATTCCTTCTAACTTCACACACATTACATCCAATGCAACTGATGGGATTCTTGAATTTGAAAGCTATGTTCGTAACTTTAACAGAGAGGCCTAACCATAATTCATATTAAAATCTTATATTGGTAATTAAATATGTTGACTACATAAGAAGATAAACTATGAAAAATCTATTCGTATTCATTTTCGTATTCATAGGTAATTTAATTACTCATGCGCAAGAGCTAGATAAAATTCCTGCTGTGCAAATCAATGATGTGAATGGCAATGTCATCAACACAGCCGAATATTCAAACGGCGGAAGTCCTATGATTATCAATTTTTGGGCAACATGGTGCTCTCCTTGCAAAAGGGAACTAAATGCTATTCACCGTATTTACCCTACTTGGAAAGAAGAAACAGGTGTGAAATTAATTGCTGTATCGGTAGATGATGAACGTACTTCTAATCGTGTTAAACAATATGTAGAAGCTTCTCAATGGGAATTTGAAGTTTGGTTAGATCCTACAGGCATTTTTAAAAATGCAATGAATGTAAACAATGTACCACACACAGTTCTAATTGACGGAAATGGGAAAATTGTATATGTACACTCGAATTATGTGGCTGGTGATGAAGACAAACTTTATGAAGAAATATTAAAGCTTGTTCGAAAGTAAAAATTTATTTTCACTGAGTATAAACGTCATGTCCGTTTCTGAAATTCAAATCATTAAAGTTGAAATATGTGATGTAATCCAATTACAGCAAATAGCAAAAACTACGTTTTTCGAAACATTTTCTGAAATGAACAGCGAAGATGATATGAAAACCTATTTGGAAAAAAATTTTTCGATAGAAAACTTAGAAAATCAACTCAACGATAACAATACTGAATATTATTTCGCTTCATTTAATAATGAAATTGTAGGTTATTTAAAGCTCAACACGAGCTCATCACAAACCGAATATCAAAACGACAAGACATTAGAAATTGAACGAATATATAGTTTAAAAACTTTTCATGGAAAAAACATTGGGCAAATGCTCTTCAATAAAGCATTTGAAATTGCAAAATCAAAAAGAGTTGATGCTATATGGCTGGGAGTTTGGGAAAAAAATCAGAGAGCTATTGCCTTTTATAAGAAGAATAATTTTGTTGAATTTGACACACACATTTTCAAATTAGGAAGCGATAATCAAGTGGATATCATTATGAGGAGAGAAATCTAGCTATCCTAAAAAAACGAACAGAGCTCAACTCACATTTCTTGTCATTGATAAAATCAATAGAATTATATATAAAATTGATAACATCAATAACCAAACTGTCTCTATCTTTGAAGTGTTAAGGAAATCTAAACTAGATTGTTGATTGAATAGTTATAGTTACCTTAGCAAGTATTAAGAATGTTTAATTTAAAAAAAGTAAAATTATGGGTTTAGTAGGAAAAAAATTTCCTTCAATTGCAGTAAATGCAATAGATGAAATGGGTGATACATTTAAAATTGACGTGGTTAAACACGCTATTGATAACAAGAAAAAAGTATTGTTATTTTGGTATCCGAAAGACTTCACATTTGTTTGCCCAACAGAAATTCATGCTTTTCAAGCTGCAACGGCAGAATTTGAAAAAAGGAATACAGTTGTAATCGGTGCGTCATGTGACTCGGCAGAAGTTCACTTTGCATGGTTAAATACATCAAAAGACAATGGTGGTATCGAAGGAGTTAAGTTTCCACTTATAGCAGACACGACAAGACAATTAGCAATGGAATTAGATATCCTAGATTTCGATTTATTTGATGAAAATGGAAGTGGAGGAGACAATGTAACATACCGTGCTACTTATTTAATTGACGAAAACGGTTTGGTATTTCACGAATCCATTAACCACATGCCTGTTGGACGTAATGTAAATGAATACATTCGTTTGGTTGATGCCTATACGCACGTTCAAACACACGGAGAAGTTTGTCCTGCAAACTGGGAAGAAGGAAAAACAGCTATGAGTGCTACACGCGATGGAGTAGCTGAATATTTAAGTAACCATTAATTATGTTTACCGAATTAACTGAAGACACACTTGATCAATTGCTTTCTGAAAACAAGAAGGTTATGGTTCAATATGGTGCCGGTTGGTGTGGAAATTGTAAAATTACCAAACCAAAGTTTAAGCGAATGGCAGAAGAATTTACGGATATCGAATTTGTATATGTCGATGCTGAAAAACTTCCAAATTCTAGAAAATTTGCCGAAGTGACAAATTTACCTACTTTCGCTGGTTTCGTCAACGGAAATTTGGTAAAACAATCACAAGGAAATAAAATAGAAATTATTCAAGAAGTAGTCAATGAGGTTGCCAATAATTAAACACATGGTCGAATTCATCGAAAAAAATGATGAAGATTATGTCAACGAAACAATGGATACATTGGAGTTTTTAATTGAATCTCCGGGAATAAAAGATGAAGAATTGGATGTAATTGGTGAATTGTTATCCAATTTTTCAGGAGCAATAGAGGTTCATCGTGAAATTGTTGCTGGAAAATCAAAAAAAGAAGCTTTAAATGAATTCATGAAACGCGTGGTCGGTTCAATTGATTCTTGAAAAAATGCTACATTTATTAAAGAGGTTTGTCAAAAAGTCACTGTATGAGGCTATTGGCAAGCCTCTTTTTTTTTGAATTGAGTTTGCGCATATTCCTAAAGTCTAAATCAAACTAGTTTGTACCTTTGTATTTTAATCCAACATTGAGCATAAATATAATACGCCATGAAATTTAGCTTGTTTACACTTAGTTTGTTTGCCTTATTTGCCTGTACCTCAAACACCAATCAAGTAGCTGATGATCACGAAAATCTTGCGTATTTTTACCCATTTCACACCTCACCTGTCGTTTATGTCTATCAAGATAGTTTGAGTCCAATGTTTGAGATTTTTGAACGCATTTTTGTAACCGAAGACGAACTAATGGGTAAGCATTTATGGATTGAACGCTACAACTCAAATTTCATATTAACTGAAACAATCGAAATGGTTCAACTTCATAATTACAATGTATATAACCATTTAGTCGGCATAAGAGGTGATTTGTACAATGCAGAAATTCGAGATTCTTCTTTTTTTCCCCTTACAAAAGCAACTCATTTTTCGTCCACATTCCCTTCAAATGTCGATTCAATTGCATTCCACTATGAGATTAAACGAAGTGTCTTAAACCAGAATGGAACTGTAAATTGGAATGATACTGAATTAAATTCGTTAACCACCATTGATTCGATTACTACCTTTGCTATCGATGTAAAAAATAGAAAAGAAAAGAAAAACACTTCTGTTTCAAATACGATATACGCAAAAGGAATTGGTAAAATCCAGGTAAAAAGCCAAAATGGTAATGTTAACCTTAAACTTACCAAAATCCTTACTGATGAAGAATGGAAATATGTGATTACAAAATAAGAAGAAGGGAAATCACCCTATTTCGTTTTATCAGCAAGCTCCAACATAGCTTTAACCACTATTAAATCTCTCGCTATACAATCTGCAATATGAAGGTGTGGATGTGGCTCATTGGATTGATCTGGCACAACTATCGTATGCATAGAAGCTGCTTTTGCAGCAAGTAGACCATTGAACGAGTCTTCAATCACAAGACATTTAGTCGGATCAACTTTAAGTTGATTAGCACATGACAAAAAAACAGCTGGATGTGGCTTACCATACTGTTCGTCTTCAGCCGAACAAGTAACATCAAAATAGTTTTGAAGTTCAAGTTTTTTCAACACAGCGTTTACAATCTTGTGATAAGATGATGTGGCTAAACCAATTTTATATCCGTTCACTTTAAGCCAGTTCAATAACTCATGAACACCAATTAGGGGCTTACCTCTTTCTTCCACCAACGAAACAACTCCATCAACTATTTTATTCACCACATCACTATCAGAAATTTGCGTTGACCATGGTATTTTATTTCGCCAATATGCAACAACTTGATCAATTCTCAAACCTACCGTTTCTTGTAAATCTGTTTCAGTTATTTGAACTCCAATACTTGAAAACGCACTAATTTCAGCAATCTTCCAGAGAGGTTCTGAATCAATTACCACACCATCCATATCGAAGATAATGGCTTCTATTTTATTTCCTTTCCAATCCATTTATACAAATTTCCTCCTCCCAATATCACATGTCTTTCGTCGGTGATATAAATTAACTCATCAAAACCTTGTGTGATGGCTTCGCGTTGTTTAAAAAAGGGAAGCTTATGCTTAATAACATTAGATGGTGTCCAAAATTTATTGTAAGGGTCAAATTGGGGTAGCTCGTACCAATCCGAATAAGTCAGAATAGCAATTCCTTGTTTGTAACGCGTAATCCCTGTTACAGCATGATTCAACCAAGAACGTGTGCCCATTACTACCGAATTAATCCAAATTGCTTCATGTCTACCAGGGATATTTGGTATTTTATACAACCGTGTTTGTCCATAAAAAGGTTTTGTCCTACATTTTGTAAACACGATAATCTCATCATTCCATATCAGAAATGCTTCTGCATCATAGACCATCTCTGTATCATCAGGGGGGAAACTATATTGTTCAGGATAATAAAAATCAATCGTTTCAACCTGAACATCTTTTTGACCGATGAACTGCTTATGAAACTTATATATTGTCAAGTTGTTTCGTACATTAAGATTGTTGCCAATATCACCGATATAGACAAAACCTAGGCTATCCATTGTGATTTCCTCCCAATCGTAATTTGAAATCGCTAAAAAGGTTGTTTCGGAAATTAGTCTACCAGTCATCGAAAACTCATAAACAACTGGCTCTCCACCACTGTCATTAAGCGTCAAAAATGTGGAATCTGTATAGGCGATTAGCCCTGAAGACTCTGAAATAATTTTGGGTAATCTAGTTACTTTCTTAAGTGATTGTGAGAAAGCATTAAAGAAAAATAAAATGAAGACAATAAGCAGATTAATTTTCATGCTAGATATAAATATGAAATTGTAAATTTACCAAAAAAAAGATGTTAAATCCTAGCAGTAAAGGGTGGATAGATAAATACCTTAATCTTGTTCATAAAGGCGAGATTAAACTTCGGTGTGATTCTACTTGCGGTGCAGCTGGAGATCATTATTTGCATTTAATTTTTGGGTCCTCTGGAATAATATTTGGTGTACATTCTCATTTTATTTTTCTCAACAATATTGGAGAGGACAAATGGACAAAACATGAAAAGCTAAAAGTATTATACTTTGAAGCAATGTTACTGATATACGTCGAAAAAAAATACTGTTGCGGCGAAGTACTATCATTAGATGATTTTTTACTCAAACTAGATGATTTCTTTAAAATCAGTGGAAGTGTAGAGATACAGAGCAATTGGTTAAGTTTTCTGCGTTTAAATACGCCCAATAAACTAGAGGCCTTGATAGACAAGCGTACACAAATACCGCTTTCAATTGATCATAAAATCTGGATTAATTATTTACAGAATAGTCTTTGTTTTTTAGATGTATTACTCTTTAGAACATATCTTGAAAAAGTTACTGAACACGAATTAACTCAGGATCGTTCGACACTTGCAGAAGGCGTTATTAATACGATAATATTAGCTGCTCACGCTGATGGACTAATTGAGCGAAAAGAACGTACTATGTTCGACTTATTTCTAGCATCAGCTGATTTTTCAGAAGAAGATCGATTCAAATTTCGTCAACTTTTTGAGAGTGGTATTCAACTCGATTCCCTCGATTTAATTTGTCAATCTTCGTTAATTTATAGAAAATATTTGTTGGATGTTGCCATTTTCACCGTTTGGTCTGATACAGATTTTAGTGAAAATGAATACGGTTTTATACAAGAAATTGGATATAAACTAGGTTTTAATGAAGATGACTTAAACGAGGCCTTTTCGATTGTAGAAAGTTTTGTATTGGAAAATCGAGATATTATTCCATACCTCAAAGCAGGGAATTCGTATGATAAAGTTTTCAGTCGACTCTCCAATCGGTGGTCAAAAATCATATTACGAAACAAAGACAAACTGTATCAAGAGTTGGTAGAGAGTAAAGAATTGGTAGAATTGGTAAGGAAATCGGCTGTCGTTGAGCTAAGTCCAGAAGAAAAAGACAAAGTAAAAACGCAGTTTATGGACATCATCAAAAGTGTGCCAGCGTTAGCTATTTTTATGCTTCCAGGAGGAGTTATCTTACTTCCTTTGATCTTAAAAATTATACCTTCTTTAATCCCAAGTGCATTTCGAGACAATGAAATTGATGCACCAAAAGATCTTGAAGAAGATTGATAACGGTGTTTACTTTACTCTCCCCGTTTTCATTCTTCCGCCACCAAGTTGAGCCATTCTTAATTGATTTTTAGAAGCTACTTGAGCGGCTTGTTTCTTTAACATCTTCAATTGATCTGACAACATACCGTCCTTATCTAAGCGCTTTGCTTCATCAAACATGTTGACAGCTTCTCTTTTTCGACCTGTTTGAAGGCAAATGCCTCCGATATGCATATGAGCTACAGCTTTATCCTGATTTGTTTTCAGTCCAATAGAAAGTGCTTTTCGAAGTAACTGTTCACTTTTAGCTAGTCCCATTTCTTTAGTGCCTAGCATCCCAATGAGGTAGTAATAATATGCTTGTTGACGTTTAATCAAAAGTTGAGGATAAGTAATACGTTGGAGGATAGCATAAGCTTTTTCGTGATTCCCTACTCTCATTTGATTCAGCGCAAGGATGATGTTCTCATTTCTAAAAAACGTTAGTATGACTAATGCACTAAGGAAAATAAATGAAATTCCCCAACCCCAATAACCAGTTGCAAAAAAATACACTGTGAAAAACACAGATAAAACAGCTAAAATACTTTTAATGATAAATGATAACATAACGATTAATCAATTGTGGCAATACATTTTAATTCAATAGCGATAGGTGTAGGTAACGAATTTATTTCAACCGTTGTTCTACAGGGTTGGTTGTCCTTAAAATACTCAGCATAGATTCGGTTATAAGTATGAAAGTCACGTTTCATGTTTACTAAAAAGACTGTTACATCAACCAACTTATCCCATGAAGAACCTGATTCTTCAAGAATAATTTTGACATTATCAAACACTGAGCGACACTGAGCTTCAAAATCAAATTCTAAAAAATTGCCATTTTTATCTAAGCTTAAACCTGGTACTTGTGAATCAGTTGAATCAGAACCTGCAACACGTGGTCCAACACCAGATAGAAAAAGAAGATTTCCGACTTTACGAGCGTGTGGGTAGAGACCAACTGGTTTAGGTGCTTTTTGCGTACTTATTTTTGACATATCAAAATTATTTCGGTACAAATATAACGAGAATTTGCCATGTTAGCGAATGAAATATGAGAAACAAAAAAAGAGCTCTTTCGAGCTCTTTTTAATAAAATCAATCAATTATTATCTTACAAGATGTAAAAACCCGTGTCCTTCAGCTATTTCTCCATCTAGTGCTACTATTCTATAGCGATGGAAATAAACACCTTCACTAGCATCTCCACCAGTAGACATTCTACCATCCCATCCAGGATGATTCACATCGCGTATCTCTGCCATCAAATTACCCCATCTGTTAAATATTAACAATTCAACTTCAGCAACATTAACTAAACTTAAATGGAAATAATCATTATCTCCATCATTGTTAGGTGTAAATACGTTTGGAATATTGTAACTCATTGGTGTGTATTTAATATCCAAGATTACTATAGCAGTATCATTACATCCTTGATTAGAGGCTATTAAAATAATGGCAGGATTCCCAGCCTCAGGATAATATTGCGTGTTTACGTCAAAATTATCTGTTGATGTATTCCCATTGCCAAAATTCCAAAAATAATCTGTAGCACCAGTAGTTTGATTTACAATATCAACTTCCGTCCCTGGTATACCAGTTTCAGGAGATGCCGTGAAACTTGCATTTGGATATGCAATAACTGTCACAGTAACCACCGCAGAATTTTGACAACCATTTGCATCAGTTCCAGTTACGGTATAAGATGTTGTCCCTGGCAATGGTGGTGTAAACGGTAACCCATTCACTATACCATCAGACCAAGTATAGGATGTTCCACCAGATCCGAGTAACGTAACAGATTGACCCACACAAACTACAGGGCTATTTGCTGTGATGTTTGGCAAAGGGTTTACAACAACAGTCACTGAATCTATACCTGTACAACCTAATGGGGATGTATAAGTAACAGTATATGTTGTTGTTTGTGTTGGTGTAAACGTAACACCATCTACAACACCATCTGACCATACGTAATCGGACGCTCCAGAAGCAGATAGGGTTACTCCATCACCAAGACATATCGCTTGATCAGGGCCTGCATCAATTTGAGGTGCTGCATCAATATTTAACGTTACATTAGCTGTACTTTCACAACCATTTGCATCAACTCCTGTTACAGTATAAACTGTAGTTCCAACGGGTGGAAAAAACTCTTCTCCGTCTACCACATTATTATCCCATATATAAGACACTCCACCAGAACCTTCTAATATAATTGGAACATTTTGACACTCATCAATATTTGGTCCTCCATCAATAATTGGCAATGGGTTTGTAAGAATGTCAATTTGTGTAGTGCTTTGACAACCCACCGAGTTCGTAACAGTTAATGATACGGTATGGGTGCCATCTGATTGGAAATTATGTGTAGGATTATTATAAGACCCCGAGGTGAAATTTTCACTAGTTATAGGTCCAGATCCAGGAGCTGTACCTTGACCATATCCAAAATCCCATTCCCATGTAGAAATTGTCTCACCAGGTCCTGGGTCTGAATTATCTGTAAACTCAATTGCATCAAATTGACACACTTCCATTGGAGCTGCTGTAAAATCAGCTGTTGGACCAGGTCCTGCATCAACAGTAATAGGAACTGTTACAGCACAAGTTGGGTCACCAGAAACAGGGACTATAGTTACTTCGTACGTTCCAGGATCCGAAATCACGATACTACTTGTAGTTTGCCCCCCAGGTGACCAAGAATAAGAACTTCCTCCAGTTGGTGCATCTAAGGTCACAGATTGTCCATCACAAATAGCTATTTGTGATGCTGCGATACCCAACGAAGTACAGCTTGCATCAAAATAAGCATAGGCTTTATGGTTACCACCAGATACAGTACAGTCACCAGTTGCTATTTCGACTGTTACATCACCAACATAGTTATTTAATGGAATAAATACAGTCACCCAGTTCAAATAGATGTGACTACCTTGTGTTTGCCAACCTGATTGACCATCATTTGCATATGCTTCGTATCGCCCACAACTTAAGTCATTTCCTTGATCATCGTATACACGAACTCGGAAAAAAGGTTGATCGTTAGCACTGTGGTTTATATTGTCCATTACAGCAGCATAACTATAAGTAAACAACTCACTGTTTTGATCCACTTCAAAAGTTTGACGAATTACAGATGCCATAAAGGCTCCAGCGGGAGCGCCATAATCACCAATTAACACAGAATAATTTCCTCCTCCGTTAGGGTTTACCATTTGAATCGGCACATTAGGATCCGTACCAGGACCAACTACCAAAGCAGGTTCAGTTGCAGTACCTCCACATCCACCGCTTCCAGGTGTATAAGGAGTCATATTAATTACCCCAAAAGGTTGATTGTTTCCATTAGCACAGAATACTTCCCAACCTGTAAAATCTCCTGTTTCAAAATCCACATTGTTACATGGTTCTCCTGGACCTCTATTGTTTGTATTAGTTGGTTCTCCAGTTCTTGGAGTAAGGTAATTTTTACCATAAGAAACTTGACCTGGTAATAAATCCATTGGACGGGCAAATAACAAATCACCCATTCTATTGTCTATATAATCAAAAACAAATGGTAACACATCTTGTTTCTTCAAAGATTCATCACAAAGTGCTTTCAATACTCGTCGCTGAATAGCTGCAGTGTGGACTACATTTAACTCTGCAAACTCCACTTGAGAAATTGAATATTTGGAATAAAATTGATTTTCCCAATTTTGCTCCTCCGCATATGCTTTTAACTCAACCTTCTTTGACTCAATACATTCATTTAATTGTGTGTCATCATGACTATGATTATGACCATCATGGTCATGATTGTGCCCTTGTGAAAAGAGCATTGTTACACAAGTTGTTAAGTAAAGAATAGAAAATAACTTTTTCATTTAACTATATTTTATACAAATTTATTTTTTTAGTATCATTCTGCATGAGTAACCCAAAGACTCCAAATTTAAGGAATTGGTTGCACGCATAATTAAGTTGTTAAAATAACAACATGTTGAGTCGCTTTTGTTAATTACCTTACTAAGTGTAAAAACCCATGTCCTTCAACTATTTCTCCATCTAGTGCTACTATTCTATAGCGATGGAAGTAAACACCTTCGCTAGCATCTCCACCAGTAGACATTTTACCATCCCATCCAGGATGATTCACATCGCGTATCTCTGCCATCAAATTTCCCCATCTGTTAAAAATTAACAATTCAACTTCCGCAACATTGACTAAACTTAAATGGAAGTAATCATTATCTCCATCATTGTTAGGTGTAAATACGTTTGGAATATTGTAACCCATTGGTGAATATTTCACATCCAAGATTACAATTGCTGTATCATTACAGCCTTCATTAGATGCAACTAATATGATTACAGGATTCCCAATTTCAGGATAATATTGTGTGTTTATATCAAAATTATCAGTAGACGTATTTCCATTTCCAAAACTCCAGAAGTAATCTGTTGCGCCAGTAGTTTGATTTGTAATTACAACATCTAATGGTGGAAATCCAGAAGTTGGTGTAACATCAAACGCAGCATTTGGGTAGGGCACAGAAGTAACTGTAACTACTGCAGTCCCTTGACAACCATTTGCGTCAGTTCCAGTTACTGTATAACTCGTTACACCTGAAGTTGGAGTAAAAGGCAACCCATTCACTACCCCATTATTCCATGAATAAGATACGCCTCCAGAACCTAACAACGTAACAGATTGACCATCACACACTACAGGACTGTTAGCTGAAATGTTTGGCAAGGGATTTACTACTACTGTAACAGAATCAATACCTTCACAACCATTAGGACTTGTATAAGTCACGTAATAGGTTGTTGTTTGGGTTGGAGTAAATTCAACCCCATTTATTACTCCATCCGACCACGTATAAGAAGTAGCTCCTGTTGCTTCTAGTACAACTTCTTCTCCAAAACATATCGACTGATCTAATCCTGCGTCTAATAATGGTAACGCATCAATGTTTAGAGTCACAGTCGCTGTGTTTTCACAACCATTCGCGTCAACTCCTGTTACAGTATAAACTGTAGTTCCAACAGATGGAAAAAACTCTTCACCATCTACAACATTATTATCCCATGTGTATGACACTCCTCCAGAACCTTGAAGTATAATAGGCACATTCTCACACTCATCGATGTCTAAACCTCCTGAAATATTGGGTAAAGGATTAATAGTTATTGAAATTATTGAGGGAGAAACACAGTTTCCTGATATTTCACTAAATTCATAATCAAAAGTACCAGCTACACTTGTATCAATATTTGATGGAGTCCAAAAACCTTCTACCCCCTCTATTGAAGTAGTTGGTAATTGTGGTGCTACTTGATCTTGGCAAATAGGCGCAATTGGACTGAATGTTACAGTTTGAGGAGTTTGGACAGTTATAGTTACTTCTTGTGAATCCTGACAACCAGAATTAGTATTTGTAACTGTAACCGTGTAGATTGTGGTTACCGTAGGGGAAGCATTTGGGGTAGATGAAGTTGAGCTAGAAAGTCCTGTTGTTGGAGACCATGAATAACTGTTACTTCCATCTTGACAAGCAACAACTACATTCCCTGGTAAATTCCCAGCTGTAGGATTGGAATGTGTATACACATTTGTACCCGCATTGTTATTCAGGTTAATGGTGTTTTGGTTATCATTAGTCCCTGAAGTGTAAGTAAATGTGATGACATCATTGTTGTTTACTGGTATGGTAAAGGAAGTAGTACTAGCAGACCCTGTGATAGAATACGTTCCTTGCGAATTACCATTCACCAAAACCGTCACACTAGACCCTCCCGTCCATCCATCTCCACCTGAATCATTAAGTACGAGCGTATAATTACAACTTGAAATGCCTCCACTGGCAGTTGCATT
>ERZ869909.122-NODE-122-length-118123-cov-8.839884_pt1 | contig 118123 bp, 95 predicted proteins | sample MGYA00520892_ERZ869909 | MGnify/ENA primary metagenome ERZ869909 (study PRJEB32215, sample SAMEA104723947) | bioreactor metagenome | biome: bioreactor; feature: anaerobic bioreactor; material: water | place: China | collected 2015-03-12 ... | reverse complement strand
ATTAAGATCATCCACTGTGGCCACTACTTCGTAGGTGCCGGCATTGACGGGCAGGTTTGAGCCTCCGTTGTAGGTAACTATCAACGTTAAACCTTCGGGAACGGTTGCAAACTCCGGCTGCTGCTGTGATCCGTTGTACGTGGTTTCCAGTTCAGTAATCTGCACCGTAGCCGGGGCTTTAGCCGTAGTGACCTCTACCAATGTAGACTGTACCCAGAAGCTTTCCTCTTCAACGGGTGTAAAAGTCAGGTTAAACTCCTGCTGTCCTGCTTCGGGAACCCAATCAGGATCCTCAAAATCAAACTGACCAGGAACATCAAGGCTTCCAAAAGCCGCTGAGCCTCCTGCAAATTGCACTTCGGCGAGGGATTGTCCGTAAACAATTGAAGACACACCGGGCCAGGCTACAACAGGATGGGCTTTCACAAATTCAACCTCAAAAGCCTGGTCTGAATTCAACCAGTTATCTCCGGTTACAACATTGGGGAAATCATCCGGAGTAAGCACCTGGAAAATTTCCGAAACCATATCTCTTACCCTCACAGCATACAAGGTCTTTCCTCCGGGGAAATCAAGGTTGCTGAAAATACCGAAGTACTTCAGATCATTGCCCGATTTCAGGTCAAAAGTGGCTGGAAACCAATTGTATTGACCCTCAGAAGGCCTTTTGTATCCAAATTCCAGAATGGTATTGTCCTCATGTGCATCAGGCCCCCAAACTACTGCCGTGAGGGTAAAATCAGTCTCTTTGCGTGCTGTTTTATCACCCACATTGAAAATATTGAACCGTTGATCGCCTCCCACCGGAGTTGTACTTAAGAAATAGAACCTTCGAAAAACAACTTCCACATTTTTATCCTCATCCACAAGAAGCTGAACTGGATTTACATTCCCCTGCAAATCACCTTCCCACCGGTCGAATACGAAATTACTTCCGGATATTGCTTCAATCAGAACCAGCTCGCTTTCCACAAAAACCACGGGTTCAGTATAAAGCACCCCATTCACCAGTACACTTCCATTACCCTGAATGTTGATTTGTAAGGTACCTTGTGAGAAGGTAAGATTTGTCCATGTAAAAAAACAAAAAAATAATAAAGCCAGATGTTTGGTAATACTGCTCATGATAGTTTGATTTTGTGCTACAGAAGGTAATCAAAAGTTATTGTGGGCATTCCTTAAAGGCATGAGGGATTTCCACAATATGAACCCACAATATTAATAATAAATTTCGATTCTCTTGTCGGACCAAACATGAATTTTAGCGACACAATCTCTGCAACACCTCTCCATTCAGCAAATACACAAATTCATTCCTCCTCCATCATGCCATCAAACGATACAAATGAATATCCATACCATGAGAATTGATTACTCCCCAATGTATACGATCCTGGATATACAAACAAAGGGTTGCCGGAATTCCGGCAACCCTTTTAATACTTTACAAGATATAATGGAAATCTATTTCAGCCCACTTCTGCGCAGAAACGGATCAATATCAGGTTCATGGCCCCTGAATCTTACATATGCATCCATTCCTTCATAAAGGGCATTGTTGGCAAGGATATACTCCCTGAAAGCCTGTGCCAGTTCCTGGTTAAACAGATCGCCCGATTCTTTAAAGGCCTGGAAAGCATCGGCATCAAGCACACCTGCCCACCGGTATACATAATAACCTGCGGCGTATCCTCCACCAAAGATATGTCCGAAATTGGTAGTACGATACCTTGGAATAATTTCATCAATAAGTCCAATGCGCTGCATAGAAGCTCTTTCGAAGGCATTTACATCGGTATCCTGGGTGATATGGGAAGTATGCCAGTCCATATCAAGAATAGCTGCCGCGAGGTATTCTGTATTAATAAAACCTTGATTGAAGTGTTCACTTCTTTGCAAACGTTCAATGAGTTCATCGGGGATAGGTTGACCAGTTTGATAATGAATTGCATAAGTTTTTAGCAATTCAGGTTCGCCGGCCCAGTTTTCAAGGATTTGTGAGGGTAACTCAACAAAATCACGAGGTACGCTTCTGCTTGTTCTTCTGTATCTTCCCTGTGCGAAGAAATTGTGAACAGCATGACCGAACTCATGGAAGTAAGTGGTGGTTTCATCCCAGCTGAGCATGGCAGGTTTGTCGCCAGAAGGACGAGTGAAGTTCATTACAATGGTTACGATGGGCGAAACCCACTCCCCATTTTCATATCCCCCGCTGCGGTAGGTTCCGCACCATGCTCCGCTCCTTTTTCCAGGTCTGGGGTGAGCATCAATAAACAATACCGCAAGGTGGCTGCCATCATGGTCGAATACTTCATAGGCTTCTACTTCCTCATGGTAAACGGGTACATCAGGACGTGCTTTAAAGGTAAGTCCCCAGAGCTTGTTGGCAAGCATAAAGTTCCCCTTTTTTACATTCTCCAGAGTAAAATAGGGTTTTACTTCTTCATCATCCAGATCATATTTTTCCTTACGTACCTTCTCGGCATAGTACCACCAATCCCAGGCTTCCAATTGAAAACCCGCTCCTTCCCTGTTTATAATAGCCTGCATGTCTGCTCTTTCTCTTTTAGCGCGTGCCAGTGCAGGCTCCCATACCCTGTAAAGGAAATCATAAACATTCTGAGGATTTTCGGCCATCTGCACAGCGGTAAAAAACTCAGCATAGTTGTTAAAGCCAAGCAATTCTGACATTTGTTGACGCAGCATCATCAATTCAAAGAACAACTCTTTGTTGTCATTATCGTTGTCATTGTCGCCTCGGTTTACATATCCCATGAGCATTTCCTTTCGAAGGTCACGGTTTTCAGCAAACTGAAGGAAAGGTACCCGACTGGGGAAAGCGGTAGTAAACACCCATTTGCCTTCCATACCTCTTCTGCGGGCCTCCTCGGAGGCTGCATCAATTACATTGGCGGGCAGTCCAGCCAGATCTGCCTCATCTTCAATAACAATAGCAAAGGCATTATTTTCAGCCAAAAGATTTTCATTGAGTTGCAGCGAGACCATAGACATACGCTCACTGATCCTCTTAAACTCCTCTCTTTTGTCGGCAGGCAAGGCTGCTCCACCTCTTTCAAAATCTTCATAGGTCTTTTCCAGCAGGATCATTTGTTCCCTATCCAGCCCGAGCTCCGCTCTTTGGTTGTATACAGTCTGAATACGCTCAAACAATCTCTCGTTAAGACGGATGGCATTGTAATGCTGGGTAAGCATGGGTGTGGTTTCCCTTGCAATTTCCTGCAGCCTGGCATTGGTCTCGGCACCTCTTAATCCACCAAAAACAGGACTGATGCGGCGCAACAGAGCCCCTGACTGATCAAAGGCAACGATAGTATTCTCAAAGGTAGGCTCCTCAGAGTTGTTAACAATGGCATCAATCTCGGCGGCGTGCTGACGGATGCCCTCCTGGTAGGCAGGCAGATAATGATCTTCATGGATCTTGTCGAAAGGCGGTGAGCCAAAAGGAGTATTCCATTCCACAAAGAACGGATTTTCCTGCGTAGTTGTGCATGCACTCATAAGCATGATAGCAGATGAAACAATTAGTAAGAATCTTTTCATTTTTTAGTTTTTTGATGATGTTTTTGGGATAGATTGGAAAACCCAAACCGGTCCCCACCTGTTCCCTTTTGTTTTACCCCCCAAAAATAAAGGATTTTGAACGATTTGGTCCATTAAAAAGCCTTAAATTCAACCTTTGACCAAACAGATCACTTCATTGCAACTAACCTCCCTGGAGAGATATTGAAAAAACCGTATTTTTCCCGGATATTTGCTTTGTCATTCAAAAACATTATCGTATCTTTGCAAGCCTGAAAACAGACAGAATTACACTAAAGTTGTTGAAAATCAAACTTATTCAATATCATGTACATTAGCCAGGAGATAAAAAAAGACATTTTTAAAACCTACGGGAAATCAGAATCAGATACCGGCTCAGCAGAAAGCCAGGTCGCTCTTTTTACCCATCGCATCAAGCATTTGACCGAACATCTGAAAGGAAACAAAAAAGATAAAGGCACCCAAAGAGCACTTATTAACCTGGTAGGTAAAAGAAGAAGATTGCTCGATTACCTTAAGAAAAACGAAATCGAAAGGTATCGTGAGATCATTAAGAAATTGAACTTGAGGAAGTAATAATCCTTCAAAAACAGAAAAGGGCAATTATACAACTAATTGCCTTTTTTTTTAAGGTTTAATTTACATCCTTTGCACCTCAAAATGCTGCATTAAGCTTATCTTTACCGCTTGTTAACCCTCCTTTTGCAGCAAAACCAAAAGGCTATATAAACCATTATTGGGGTTAATGTGTTTAAAACCAGGGATTCGCTTTCCCCGAAACATTTAAATCAAAGTCCGGTTTTCCTGCTGAAGGTCAGCTTGAAAAAACCGGCAGAAGTAAAGAAGAAAGAAACATAAAAAGAAGAATGTATGTCTAGTACACAATTAGGAGTTCAGAAGACCATTGATATGGGTAATGGTCAAACAATTACCATCGAAACCGGCAAACTTGCCAAGCAGGCCGATGGATCAGTGATAGTTCGCATGGGCAACACCATGCTGCTGGCAACTGTGGTAGCCAAAAAAGATGTTGTAGAAGGTCAGGATTTTTTCCCCTTGTCTGTAGATTACCAGGAAAAATATGCCTCCACTGGGCGTTTCCCCGGTGGTTTCTTTAAAAGAGAGGCTCGTCCTTCTGAATACGAAATATTAATCTCCCGTTTGGTTGACAGAGCCTTGCGCCCCATGTTTCCAGACGATTTCAAATGTGAAACCCAGGTATTAATCTACCTGATCTCTGCCGATAAAAATACCATGCCCGATGCATTGGCCGGATTGGCTGCCTCTGCAGCCATTATGGTTTCCGATATTCCTTTCAATGGGCCTATTTCTGAGGTGCGTGTTGCACGTATCAATGGCGAATTCCAGATCAATCCCTCCATTTCTGCACTTGCCGAAGCTGATATTGAAATGATCGTAGCCGGTACACTCGACAATATTGTAATGGTGGAAGGTGAGATGAAAGAAGTGAGCGAAAAGGAGATGCTCGAAGCCATTAAGATCGCCCACCAGGCCATTAAGGTTCAGTGCCAGGCACAGATTGAGCTGGCCGCTATGGTAGAAAAAGCAGCCGTTAAACGTGAAATTATCCCCGCTCCTTCTGATGAAGAATTGCTGGAGCGTATGCGCAACGAACTGTATCAGAAAATTTACGATACTGCACGTGCTATCATCATCAACAAACATCAGAGACATGAGGCATTTCAACTCATTCGCGATGAGTTTATGGCAACCTTCACTGAAGAGGAACTTGCAGAAAAGGGTAAACTCATTAAAGAGTACTACCACGATCTGGAAAAAGAAGCCGTACGCGAAATGGTTGTAAATGAGCAGATCCGTCTGGATGGTCGTAAACCTGATGAAATCAGACCGATCTGGTCGGAGGTAAACTACCTGCCCATGGCCCACGGTTCAGCGGTCTTTACACGTGGCGAAACCCAATCGCTTACCACTGCCACCCTGGGAACCAAACTCGATGAGCAGATCCTCGATGGTGCCGTTTTTGAAGGCAAGAGCAAATTCCTGCTGCACTACAACTTCCCTCCTTTCTCCACCGGAGAAGCCAAATTTCTGCGCGGAACCAGCCGTCGCGAGATAGGTCATGGAAACCTGGCACTGAGAGCACTCAAACCTGTATTGCCCAATGGTAACGATAACCCTTACACCATCCGTATTGTATCAGACATCCTTGAATCAAATGGTTCTTCCTCTATGGCAACCGTTTGTGCAGGAACTTTGGCCCTGATGGATGCCGGTGTGAAGATTTCAAAACCCGTATCTGGTATTGCAATGGGATTGATTGCCAACCCTGTAACCGGAAAGTATGCCGTTTTGTCTGATATTCTGGGTGATGAAGATCACCTGGGTGATATGGACTTCAAGGTCACCGGTACTTCCGATGGTATTACTGCTTGCCAGATGGATATCAAAATTGACGGTCTGAGTTATGAATTGCTCGAAAAAGCACTGGAACAGGCTCGTGTAGGACGTTTGCACATCCTTGGCGAAATGAACAAAACACTTTCTGAACCCCGTGAGGATTATAAACCTCATGTTCCACGTATTGTGAAGATGAGTGTACCGAAAGAATTTATCGGTGCCATTATTGGGCCCGGAGGAAAAGTGATCCAGGAGATGCAGCGTGAAAGCGGATCTACCATCGTGATCGAAGAAGTAGGCGAATATGGTATTATCGATATCGTATCAGAAAACAAAGAGGCCATCGATTTTGTGATCAACAAGATCAAAGGTATCACTGCCATTCCTGAAATCGGCGAGGTATATACCGGAACCGTTAAGAGTGTTGTGCCTTTTGGTGTTTTTGTAGAGATATTGCCCGGAAAAGAAGGCTTGCTTCATATTTCGGAAATCGAGTGGAAACGACTGGAAACCATCGAAGAAAGCAATATTAAAGTGGGCGATGTAATGGAAGTTAAGCTTCTTGATGTAGATAAGAAAACCGGAAAGCTGAAGCTCTCAAGAAAAGTATTGCTGCCCCGCGACAAGCCTGTTCAACACGACAAAAAACGTGACTAAGGATACCACATGTAGTCCTTTGATGACGTAACACTCAAAACCCGCATTCTGCTTAAGGCTTATGCGGGTTTTATATTTTTATACAGGCAGCCTAACGGAAATCTTGTTAATTTTGATCATTCTTTAATCCTTAACCTTTCCCTCATATGCCACATCTGGTAGCCCCCTCCCTGCTTTCAGCCGATTTTCTTAATTTACGTAAGGATGTCGAAATGGTAAACAACAGCCTGGCAGACTGGTTTCATGTAGATGTAATGGATGGACATTTCGTACCTAATATCTCTTTTGGGTTTTCCATCATATCGCAGATCAAAAGTGTAGCCACCAAGCCTCTTGATGTTCACCTGATGATCGATCAACCCGATCGCTACATTGCTGATTTTGCCAAAAGTGGTGCCGATCATCTTACAGTGCATTACGAAACCTGTACCCACCTGCATCGTACACTCGCTGTAATACGCCAGCATGGAATGAAAGCCGGAGTTGTGATCAATCCGCACAACCCCGTATCGCTTCTGCGCGATATCGTAGCCGATGCCGATATAGTGCTGATCATGTCGGTTAACCCAGGCTTTGGTGGACAGAAATTCATCACGGGAGCACTACGCAGAATTACCGAATTGAAAGAGCTTCTTATACAACAAAACAGCAAGGCTCTCATTGAGGTGGATGGTGGGGTTGGACTTGAAAATGCCCCCTTGCTGCTCGAAGCAGGAGCAGATGTACTGGTGGCCGGAAGTACTGTATTTCAATCTGCCGATCCCACACAAACCATTATGCAGCTAAAAAACATCAAAGTATGAGCAATAAATCCCTCAGGTCAAAAAAAGTACTTTTTCTGCCTGCTTTTGTTTTTCTGAACCTGCTGTTGTTTGCTGGCTGTAGCTGGTTCACCTCATCAGCCCCTTGCAGCAAACAACTGAGCAAGGAGGAGATGGTAGAAATGATGACAGATATTTTTTTACTGGAGGCTCACCTCGGCTTGCTCCCTTCGCAAAGCTCCGGCAGAGACTCCATTCATGAGTTTTATGCAGGCTTATTCCAGAAATACAACATCACTCCCGAAGAATTTGAGAAGACACTGGAATGTTATCTGCTTGATCGTGCACTGATGAATCAACTTCTTGATGAATCTATCAACCAACTTAGCATTGCACGCAGCAGGGCCGATGAAAAGAAAGAGGAAGAAGAGAAACCCCGGGAAATACAAGAACAACTTCCGATGAGTCCTGAATAGGAAACGAAGGAAGTTGTTCAATAAAATTTCCGGAAAGGAACAGCCCCTTTTTTCAGGGTTTATAATACCGGGCTGTAAAGTTCTCGAGGGTTGCCGAATCGTTTGTACTGTAGGTAAGATTGATCTGGTTATTGGAGAAACTCCCACTTCCGCTTATTTCAAGGGTATTATCGCATATACGCTGACTGGGGATGGTAAAGGAATTACCCGTAACGAGTGCAGTGGCCCTTTCATTGAACCCCTGCAAATTGAAGTTTTCAATCTGTATCTCCGAAGAATTGGAGGGGTTTCGCCTGATGCGTACTTCGTAATTCCATCCTCCACCTGAAATACTTCCCTGCTCCTCACAACGCCAGGTTCCCAGGAACTTCTCAACAGGATCACCGAACAGATCATCAATATCCTCATCGGTACAGGCAGCAAAGCTCAAAACAAAGAGCAGAAGAAGGAAAAACAGATTACGTGGGGTTGGCTTTTTCATGGCTAGGGTACTTTACATAAATAAACTCAGGTGACAAATAACAGGTTTCTTTTAGCAAATATCCGGCCAGATCAAACCAAACCATCAATCAAATCGTCACTGGCAATATTGGGAACGGTAACCTTTAACAGAGGCTCTGCCTGCATGGCACGTTTGATGGCGAAGATGGCTTCCGGATTGCGCGCCCAGCTGCGTCGGGCAATACCATTGTTTACATCCCAGTGCAGCATGCTGCGCAGACGACGCTCTGAGTCATCGCTCCCATCGAGCATCATACCAAATCCTCCATTGATCACTTCTCCCCATCCAACGCCACCTCCATTATGAATGGATACCCAGGTAGCTCCTCTGAAGCTGTCGCCAATCACATTATGGATGGCCATATCTGCTGTAAACTGTGAGCCGTCGTAGATGTTCGAAGTTTCTCTCCATGGAGAGTCAGTACCAGACACATCATGATGGTCGCGGCCCAGAATAATCGGAGCAGAGATTTTGCCCTCCCTGATTGCTTTGTTAAAGGCCGAAGCGATCCGGATACGTCCTTCGGCATCGGCATATAGGATACGGGCCTGGGAGCCCACCACCAGCTTATTTTCTTCTGCCTGCCTTATCCAAAGGAGGTTATCGGCCAGTTGCTGCTGAATCTCTTCCGGTGCCTCCTGCATCATTTGTTCCAGTACCTCAGCAGCAATCTGGTCTGTAATACGCAGATCTTCAGCATTGGAAGAAGCGCATACCCACCTGAAGGGCCCAAAGCCATAGTCGAAACACATGGGGCCCATAATGTCCTGTACATAAGAGGGATAGCGGAACTTGCCCTCTCCGGCAAATACATCCGCTCCTGCACGGCCTGCTTCCAGCAAAAAGGCATTGCCATAATCCCAGAAATACATGCCGCGCGCAGCAAGTGCATTTACAGCGTTGACGTGCCGAACCAGAGATTGCTGAACCTTCTGGCGAAACAGTTCTGGCTGCGCGGCCATCATGGCATTGGCTTCTTCAAAGGTGAGTCCGGCCGGGTAATACCCTCCAGCCCAGGGATTGTGCAGGGAGGTTTGATCAGATCCAAGCTCCACATCCAGGCCATGCTCCACAAAAGCTTCCCAGAGGTCTACCACATTGCCCTGGTAAGCAATGGATACAGCCTCTTTATTGGCTTTTGCCTGGCGAGTGCGCGCCATAACCTTCTCCAGATCATCATACACCTCGTCTACCCATCCCTGCGAATGCCGCACCTGGGTAGCCTTAGGATTTACTTCCGCTACCACACACACGGCACCTGCAATTACAGCTGCCTTGGGCTGGGCACCAGACATACCCCCCAGACCACTGGTAACAAAGATTTTGCCTGCCAATCCTCCTGGGGAAGCGCTGAACTTACGGCCTGCATTAAGCACGGTAATAGTTGTGCCATGCACAATACCCTGAGGCCCAATATACATAAAAGAACCTGCCGTCATTTGCCCGTACTGGGTTACTCCAAGAGCATTGAACCGCTCCCAGTCGTCGGGTTTGGAATAGTTGGGTATCATCATACCGTTGGTTACAACTACCCTGGGTGCATCTTTATGAGAAGGGAAAAGACCCATGGGGTGCCCGGAATAAAGCACAAGGGTTTGCTCATCGGTCATCTCTGCCAGGTATTTCATGCACAGCAGGTATTGCGCCCAGTTTTGAAATACAGCACCATTGCCACCATAGGTTATCAGTTCGTGCGGATGCTGCGCTACAGCATAGTCCAGGTTGTTGCTCAGCATAAGCATGATGGCAGCTGCCTGTTTGGATCGATGAGGAAACTCATCAAAGGCTCTGGCAAAGATGGAGTAATCGGGGCGGAACCGATACATGTAAATACGCCCGTAATCTTGCAGCTCCTTGAGGAACTCAGGCGCCAGAACAGCATGATGATGCTGCGGGAAATAGCGAAGAGCATTTTTCAATGCCAGCTTTTTTTCTTCCCTGCTCAAAATATCCTTTCTGCGGGGAGCATGATTCAGGCTGGGGTCATGGGGTTTGGGATCAGGCAACTGTTCTGGAATTCCTTGCAGAACAAGCCTGTGAAACTCTTCAATACTGATTTGTTTTTCCATTATGATAGTAAGATGTTTTGATTAAGGGTGTAAGGCTGCAAAAATACTCAATCTGGAGTAAAATAGCCAAACGAAGTGATCATTTGCAACTTTCCACCTCATCCACATCAAAAACACCAAAATCCCAGGAAAAACTCTCTTTCTGCGTATCGGCAAGGGTCAGCCCTTCCACAGAAAACCGCAATCCGGCCAGCGAGCCTCTTCGGCTCTGTCCGGGGTTGAGACACAATTCAAAGGTTTCGCTTTGGTACACCAATACTCCACCGTCATAAAAACCCACGCTATAGCTCCATTTTACAGGAACTGTATGTGTATTGGTAACACGAAGGCCCAGCACGGCATCGCTATCGGCTTGCACGGCAGATGCCCTTTGCCATCTGTACATCACCTTTATGTGATCTTCTGTAACAAACTCTGTAAATCCTCTTTGTGCAAAGCTTATGGTGGGTAATACCCCCAGAACCAACAATAAACCCGCAAATACAACCAGTTTTTTTTGCATACGTTCTCTTTTTTAATTGTTAGTGGACAAATTTTTCTGAAACAACTACCTGTATAAGCGTTACGCTTACCAACTACTTAAACAAGAGAAAGCCGGTTGAAGTTTTAAACATGCTTGAGCACATGACGAAAATAATGTTCATGGGCTTGTGCACCGGCAAAATCCTGCTCCAGTAGTCGCTCTGCCGCTCTGTAATAATCGGCTGATGACTGACAAACTTTGATCTCAGAGAAATATTGTGCTCCATCTGCAAATAATCCAGACATGTAATACCATAAAGATTTCAGGAAACCCAGTCTTGCTTTTCCCTCAAAAGCACCGGCAGCAATTTCATCGTGAAAAGCCTTCAGACGAACCCTTTTTTCCCCATCACTCAAAACAAGTCCTTTTATTTCAGCCGCAAGAAATGGATTGATTAAGGCAGCTCTGCCAATCATCCAGGTATGGATATCCGGAAACTGTTTCTTTAACTCTTCAAACCTTTGGGCATGGTAAATATCACCATTGTAGGCCAGTGGCAGCCGGGTCGTCTGCCTGGCCATTTCAAACCCCTCCAGGTTTACCTCTCCTTTGTAAAGCTGACTCCCGATGCGTGGGTGCAGGATCAGAAGATGCAGCGGATAATCATTCAACACGGGCATTACATGCTCCAGCTCCTGGGGGCTTTTATAACCCAAACGCATCTTTATGGAGAGTTTAATACCGATGCGTGGCATAATGGAATCGAGTAAAGAACGGATCTTATCAGGGTAAGGTAGTAGTCCGCATCCCCTCATTTTATTTGCCAGACGCGAGAAAGGGCATCCCATATTCCAGTTGATGTGATCATAGCCCTGTTGCTCCAGGTAGTTGGCCATGGCCACTATTTCATCGCTGTTGATGCTTACAAACTGCGGAACGGTTGAAACAGGATTCTCGTGCAAGGGAACCACATCTGCAAATTTGGAAGGATTAAGCTTTTCGGGATTTACTCCCGAAATGAATGGAGCATACACCTGATCCAAACCAGGGAAATGCCTTGCATAAGCATTGCGGTAATTTTTTTGGGTTATACCATGGAATGGAGCCAGTACAATCTGAGGTTGCATGCGGGTTAAGAAGTTTTGATATTTCCGGCAAAGATACAATTATAGCAGCATTGGGGCAGGTTACAACGAAAAATGCTAATTTTACAAGACCATTAATTTTCCGCGATGCGAACAGAAAATGACAGTTTAGGCACCAGGGAACTGCCCGAAGGGGTGCTTTATGGCATACATGCGCTCAGGGCCATGGAGAATTTCAACAACTCCTCTGCTTTCAATCTGGAGTGGTATAAAGCCATAGGAACCGTTAAACAGGCCTGTTTCCAGACTGTAACAGCATTTATTGAGGCAGCACTTAAGAAGTATCCCGGCAGGTCTTTGCCTGTGGGTTGCGATGACCCTGCAAAGTTCACATTGCTTGAGCAAACGGCAGAGGAAATAGGTCGGGGAATGTATTTCGACCAATTCATCGTGCCTGCCATACAGGGCGGGGCAGGTACTGCCATCAACATGAATATAAACGAGATTTTGTGCAATGCCTCCCTTGTAAAACAAGGATCAGAACCGGGAAGGTATGACTTACTGGACCCCTTTCTTCATGCCAATATATTCCAGTCGACCAACGATGTGGTGCCCAGTGCTCTGAAACTTGCCCTGATGCGGCAGTTCAATCTTCTGGAGCAACAGATCAATGCATTGCGCAACAAAATGGAACAGATGGAAGGACAGCATCGCAACAACCTTCGTTTGTCGTATACTCAAATGCAGCGGGCTGTTCCGTCCTCTTTTGGCATGTTATTCAGTACCTGGAGCGATGCCTTGTCGCGCGACTGGTGGCGGGTATCCAAATGTTTTGAGCGGATAAAGGTTATCAACCTGGGAGGAGGCGCTACCGGCACTGCACTGGGTATTCCCCGCTATTTTGTTATGGAAGTGACCAACCGGTTGCGTCAGATCAGCGGTTTACCCGTTACTCGCAGCGAAAACCACAGCGATACCACACAAAATCTTGACAGCCTGGTAGAGGTACACGCCATCCTAAAGGCTCATGCGGTGAACCTTGAGAAAATTGCTGCTGACCTCAGATTGCTCGCCTCTGATATTTCCGGAAATCCTCAGATGATTTTGCCTGGCAAACAAACCGGTAGCAGCATAATGCCCGGAAAGATCAACCCGGTAATCAGCGAATTTGCCATAAGTGCAGCTCACAAAGTGTACAGCAACGATATGCTTGTAAGCAACCTCTGCGGGCAAGGCACCCTGGATCTTAATGCATACCTGCCAACCATTGGCCATGCTATGCTCGAAAGTATTCATCTGCTTATCAAAGTCAATGAGAGCATGTTGCACCACCTGCTCAATGGACTGGAAGTGCAACAGCAAACTGCAAAGGAACTGGTGCTGAAGAGCCCCACCCTTACCACTGCTCTTTTACCCGCTATCGGATACCAGAAAGCGACCCAGATGGCCCATTTAATGCAATCGGAAAACCTTGATATTTTCCAGGCCAATCAGAAACTCAGGCTCCTTGATGATGATCTGCTGCTACAACTACTCCAGCCTGAAAGATTATTGCAGCTGGGCTACTCCCTTGGCGATCTGCCAGATTAAACTAAAGTAATACCCATTGGGCTTAAACAATATTCATGTCAAAAGGAAGAGAAAATAAACCGCACATTGGCATATTTGGCCGGCGCAACAACGGAAAAAGTTCACTCATCAATGCTTTGGCCGGTCAGGATATTGCCATTGTTTCTGATGTGGCCGGCACCACCACCGACCCCGTTAAGAAGTCAATGGAGATCTCCGGCATTGGCCCGGTAATTCTGGTTGACACTGCTGGTATTGATGATGTGGGCGAACTGGGCTCCAAGCGTATTGCCCGAAGTATGGCCATGCTCAAAACCGTTGACCTTGCTGTGCTGGTTATCACCTCCAACACACTGGACTCCTTCGAAGAGCAACTCATCGCTGAGTTTAAGCGACAGGATATTCCCTTTCTTATCGTGCACAACAAATCGGACCAGGAAGCCATTTCGCATACTACACGACAAAAGATCATTAAACAATGGAATGTACCTTTGATAGAGTTTTCGTGTGTGGAGCCCCTGCAGAAGGAGTCTCTGGTGCAGGCACTCAGAGATACCATTCCGCCATCGGCCTACCGCAGCAGCACTTTGCTGGGAGATCTGTTGAGCTACGGAGACCTGGTGCTGCTCATCACGCCTATTGATATTGAAGCGCCGGAAGGCAGGCTCATATTGCCCCAGGTGCAGGCAATACGCGATATATTAGACAACGACTGTGTATGTGTAGTGGCCAAAGAACGGGAAATTGATAATCTTATCAAAGTGCTCAACCCCAGGCCCAGCCTTGTGATCACCGACAGCCAGGTGTTTCTGAAAGCAGATGCCGCCATTCCGGCAGATATCCCTCTGACCAGTTTCAGCATTATGCTGGCCCGGCACAAAGGAGATTTTGAAAACTACGTAAAAGGAACCCCCAGGATATCGCAGCTCCTGGATGGAGACCGGATTCTTTTGCTTGAAAGCTGCACACATCATGTTGCCTGCGATGATATAGGCAGAGTAAAGATACCCCGCTGGATGAACAATTATACCGGTAAAAAGCTGGAGTATGACGTAGTGGCGGGTTTCAACGAACTTCCACACCCCATTGAGTCGTATGCATTGGTGGTACAGTGCGGTGGATGTGTAATTACACGCAAACAACTGGTTTCGCGCCTGAAGCCAGCATTGGATGCCAACATTGCGGTTACCAATTACGGAATGGCCATTGCCTGGATGCATGGAATTTTTCACCGTGCAGTAGCTCCCTTTGTAAAAATCGATGCCAGTGCCGAAGATTATTTGTAATTTTGCACTGAAATGCCTTTTACAACAACCCGCTGAACAGCAAAACCTTATCAGTAAATCGCCAATCTATTCATTGCACAGAAATGATAAAAACGATCCCCGAAATACTATTGCAGGACCATTTTGAAAAACAAGATCTCATTCAGCTTCTCCAAGCAGGTGAAGAAGAGAGGAAACTTATTTTTGCCAGGGCGGCAGAAATCAAAGAGCAGTATGTGGGCAATAAGGTGTTTTACAGAGGGTTGATTGAGTTTTCCAATTTATGCGGAAAAAACTGCTACTACTGTGGCATTCGGGCGGGCAATACCCAGACACATCGTTATGAAGTTACTTCCGAAGAGGTATTGGAAGCAGCCCGCTACGCCTACGACAACCGCTTTGGAAGTATCGTGATACAAGCGGGAGAGCGCAGCGATAAGAGCTTTGTTAAGCGCATATCTGAAATTCTCCGGAAAATAAGAGAATTTTCCAACGGGGAGTTGGGTATTACCCTATCCCTTGGAGAGCAATCGGAGGAGACCTATCGTGAGTGGTTCGACAATGGTGCACATCGTTATCTTTTGCGGATTGAAGTATCAAACCCGGAGCTCTATGGCAAGTATCATCCCGAAGATAAGAAACATGACTACCAGGAACGAATACAATGCTTGCATCTGCTTCGAAAAATCGGATACCAGGTAGGCACCGGAGTAATGATTGGTCTGCCCTTTCAGAGCGTTTCAGATCTGGCCGATGACCTGATCTTTTTCCGGGATTTCGATATCGATATGGTGGGAATGGGCCCTTACATTGAGCACGAAAACACCCCTATGTATCAATACAAGGATCAGCTCATGCCCCGCATCGACAGGTTTTATCTGGGCCTTAAGATGGTTGCCATCCTGCGTATTATGATGAAAGATATCAACATTGCCGCCACCACGGCCATGCAAGCCATAGACCCCATGGGGCGGGAGAAAGCCATCAAGGTGGGTGCTAATATTATCATGCCCAATCTTACCCCGACCCATTACCGCGAAGATTACCTTCTTTATGAAGATAAGCCCTGTACCGACGAAGATGCTGACGAATGCAAGCGTTGCCTGGAAGCACGTATCCACATAGCCGGCGGTCAGATTGGATATGGCGAATGGGGAGATTCCGAGCATTTTAGAAAAAGGAAGAATGATTGATTGATTGATAACAATTCTGCTATCACCCTCCGGCTTTTTTGGCTTTGTATCCTTCCCTGGTCAGGAATTCCAGAATTTTATCGCGGTGATCGCCTTGCAAAAGAATTTCCCCCTCTTTGGCAGCCCCCCCCACTCCACATTTGTTTTTGAGTAGCCTGGCTAGCTCATCCAGATCCTTTTCTGCTCCCACAAAACCGGCAACTACCGTTACTGTTTTGCCACCTCTGCCCTTTTTGCTTAGCATGATCTTCAGATTTTGCTGCTGCGGTGCCAGGGTTTGGGTTTCTTCTTCTTGTATGTTGAAATCAAAATCCTTGTTGGTTGAATATACAATATTGCCCAAGGTTCTTTTATCTGTTTTTTTTGCCATCAGTCACTGTTTTAGGTAAGATCAGGGCTGCAGGATGCCCATTCAAGGTACAATAACGTTCAAAGATAGTGGATTTACTTTTACATGAAGTTCCCGGGAAAAACCGGCTGGGTCGCCGTCTATATGATAAGGAAGACTCGCGGGCTGTTCCAGAATAATCTCGCTGGTTTTGATATACTCCACATAATGCGTACGGTTGATCAGCCTGAGCATCATTACCTGCCCGAGCACAGGGGCTTCTACCAAGGGTACTTTCGACAGGATGCAAACATGCAGCAAGCCATCGTCGATTTTGGCTTCGGGTGCTATAGCAACGCCATTGCCAAACTGATCGGAATTGGCAAAGCTTACAAGCAAGGCTTTCCTTGTAAAGGTATTTCCCTGCAGCGTAAACTGGTATTGAATGGGTTTATAAACAGGGTATTCCCGTACAACGATTTTAAAGTAGGACCAGAAACCTCTGCGTTTTACTTTTGCAAATTTTTCAGCCACATGTGCATCAAAACCCACTCCTGCAAGGTTGCATCCAAATTTTCCGTTAACCATGTAAGTATCGATGCTGCGGGTTTGGAGCCGGGAAATGGATTGCAATGCCCTGTTGAGGTTAAAGGGGAGTTTCAGATGATGTGCCAGCCCGTTGCCTGACCCTAAGGGTATTATACCTAAAGGCAGTGAGGTGTTTGCCAGTGCAGAAGCCACTTCATTTACTGTTCCATCGCCCCCTGCCACCACTACAGCATCATAGTCCTGAGCCACAGCGTGGGCTGCAAGCTCCCTGGCATGTCCGCCATACTCAGTAGAAACGATCTCTGTGTCAAACTTTGCCTTATCAATTCTCTGGTCGATGATCTCCTGCAACCGTGCCTTGTTGCTGATCCCTGATACCGGATTGATGATAAAGCGAATTCTTTTCTTCATCAAAACAATTGTTTTTTAAGCCATTAGCTTAGCTGAGCTCTGTTGCTATTACTACTTCCCAGACCTAACACAAAAAAACCGGGAAATACTTTTAATGTTTTCCCGGTCATGGTATATAATTTCAAAATGTTATTCTTCAACTTCACCTTCGGCGCGCATGCCCATGATGTCGCGGTCAAACATATAGAGATTTCCGTCTCCAATGAGAGCCAGCTTATCCAGGATGCCTTGTACCGAAGATTCCTCTTCCAACTGCTCGGTAACAAACCACTGGATCCAGTTGTGGGTTGTAAAGTCTTTCTCCTCCAAAGAGATGCCAACAATATTATTAATGGCAGCTGTAACATGCTGTTCATGCTCCAGTGAGGCCTCAAAAAGGTGCTTTACATTGTCGAACTTACGAGGAGGTTCTTTTACCTGAGGTATTTGGGCATGCCCCCCTCTTTCGTTGATATACTTTACAAACTTGAGCATATGCTCAATCTCCTCCATGTGCTGTGCATAGAACCAACCTGAAATACCTGCCATTCCTTTGCTTTCGGCCCAGGAAGCCATAGATAAATAGAGCTGCGCTGCATAAGCTTCTTTCTCAACTTGTTCGTTGAGCACTTTGTCGAGTTTCTTTGGTAACATATTTTCTGAGTTTTACGGTTTATAATGCATTGTTTATGAAACAAAGTTAGCAATTATTATCCCTAAACGCCAAAAGCCCCGATACTTTTTTAAATACCGGGGCTCCTGGCGGAAAAAACCAAAATATTCCGAAACTATTACTGATTAAGAGCCTCAGCTCCTCCTACGATCTCTACAATCTCGTTGGTAATGGAAGCCTGGCGAACTTTGTTGTAGGTAATAGTCAGATTTTTCAACAACTCAGTGGCATTGTCGGTGGCCTTATGCATCGCCGTCATCCGGGCTCCCTGCTCACTGGCAAAGGAGTCAAGTAATATACGATACATGTAGGTTTGAATTACCTTAGGTATCAACTCTTCGAGCAACTCCTTTCGCGTAGGCTCCATGATATATTCTGCTTCTTCATGATCAGATTTTTCTGAACTTTCGGGCATATACATGGGAAGGAACTGCTCTGTGGTGAGATTGTAAATTGCCGCATTGCGAAAGCTATTGTATACCACATCTATTTTCTGGAAGCTTCCGTTTTCGATCAGATCCATGGCTTTGCGAGCCAGGGCAAAGGCACTTTCGAAAGTTACATTGTCAATAAGCTCATGATGGGTTTCCAGGATGTGGTAATTACTTTTCTTGAAAAAGTCTTCCGCTTTTTTACCTATAAGCCAAAGCTTAATGTTAAAACCCTGCTCTTTGAGTTCCCTAAGATAATTTACGGTAGCTTTAAGCAAGTGAGAGTTAAAGGTACCGCAAAGCCCTTTATTGGCTGCAACTACAATTACCAGCACATCCTTCACCGGACGAGTTGTGCAGAGCACATTCTTGTCTTCGGGCTTGAGCACTTTGTTGATATTGTTGAGCATAAGCCGCAATTGCTCTTCATAGGGTTTGAGGCTGAGAATGGCATTCTGGCCTTTGCGCAATTTGGAGGCCGATACCATTTTCATGGCACTGGTGATCTGCCTTGTAGACTTGATCGACGCAATCCTTACCCTTACCTCTTTTAAGTTGGCCATATGCGATACAAATTATTCTCGGGGATTAAACAGCATTCATATTCGTCACCAGATCGGCGGCAGTTTTTTCAAGTATTCCGGAGATTTCGTCGTTGAACTCTCCCGCGCGCAATTTATCAAGGATTGGGCGATGCTGGGTATCGAGCTCGTGAAGGAACTTTTCCTCAAACTCGGCAACTCTGGCAATCTCCAGGTTTCTGAGCAAGCCTCGTGTACCTACAAAAACCATGGCAATCTGCTTTTCAACGGGTACAGGTCTGAATTGTCCTTGTTTGAGAATTTCCACGTTTCTGGCACCTTTCTCCAGTACAGCCTTGGTGGTGGCATCCAGATCTGAACCAAACTTGGAGAAAGCTTCCAGTTCGCGGTACTGAGCCTGATCAAGCTTAAGTGTACCCGCAATCTTTTTCATGGCTTTGATCTGAGCATTCCCTCCTACCCTTGATACAGAGATACCTACGTTGATGGCTGGCCTTATACCCGAGTTAAACAAACTGGACTCGAGGAAGATCTGACCATCGGTAATGGAGATTACGTTGGTTGGGATATATGCCGAAACGTCTCCTGCCTGGGTTTCGATGATGGGCAGAGCGGTCAGCGACCCTCCTCCTTTTACTCTTCCGTGCAAGGATTCAGGAATATCGTTCATTTTGGCTGCAATTTCATCGGAGTCGATAATTTTGGCAGCTCTCTCCAACAATCGGCTGTGCAGATAGAAAACGTCGCCAGGGTAGGCTTCCCTGCCGGGGGGCCTGCGCAACAACAGCGATACTTCACGGTAAGAAACGGCTTGTTTGGAAAGGTCGTCGAAGATCACCAGGGCATGGCGTCCGGTATCGCGAAAGAACTCTCCCAAAGCGGCACCCGCAAAGGGTGCGTAGAACTGCATGGCGGCAGGTTCACTGGCATTGGCAGAAACGATGGTGGTGTAATCCATTGCCCCGTGCTTTTCGAGAATGGCCATAATATTGGCCACTGTTGAGCCTTTTTGCCCTACTGCAACATAGATACAATAAACGGGTTCACCTTTTTCGAAAAACTCTTTCTGGTTGATAATGGTGTCCAATGCTATGGCACTTTTTCCGGTTTGACGGTCGCCAATGATCAGCTCACGCTGTCCACGTCCGATGGGGATCATGGAGTCGATGGCTTTGATACCGGTTTGCAATGGTTGCCTTACGGGTTGCCTGAAGATAACACCGGGAGCTTTGCGTTCCAGGGGCATTTCGAGCAGTTCTCCTTTTACCGGACCTTTCCCGTCGATTGGGTGCCCCAATGTATTGATTACCCTTCCCAGCAGCCCTTCACCCACTTCAATGGAAGCAATTTTGCGGGTACGCTTCACCAGGTGCCCTTCCTTCACGTTTCTGGCTTCTCCCAGCAAAACCACACCCACATTATCTTCTTCAAGGTTCAGAACAACTCCTTGCAAGTCGGTATCTTCAAAATCAACCAGCTCGCCACTTTTGGCATGCGAAAGCCCATAGATACGGGCTATACCATCGCCGATCTGAAGAACTGTACCGGTTTCTTCCAATTGGGTTTCGCCATGAAACCCCGACATCTCCTTACGTAAAATTGCAGATATCTCTGCAGGTTTTATTTCTGCCATAATTGCATTTTTAACAACATTTCCAATTCAACGGTGATTACCGGTTGTTATGATTCCATGAGGTGTTTTTTGATTTTAGCCAGTTTTGTTTTTATGCTGGCATCGTATTGCAGATCACCTACCCTCAGCACAAATCCACCAATGATCCGGGGATCTTCTATTACATGAAACTCTATGTTTTTCTTGGGAGTAAGTTTTAAAGCAATCGCATGAGCTTGTTGATAAATGGCCTCCTCAACAGGGCCAGCGGCAACAAGGGTAACCTTTTCAATATCGAGGCTTTCGCGATGAATTTTCAGGTATTCGTAAGCAATCCCCTCTATCAGGGCTGCTCTCTTCTTGCGGGTAATAATAGTAAGATAATGCATGCTGACCGGATGTAGCTTCTGCTCAAATATGGCAGTGATAATATTTAGCTTTCGGCTGATCCTGACAATGGGACTTTTGAGAACAGTTTTCAGATCTTTACTCTGCATAAATGCCTCATATACCAGTTTCATGTCCTGGAAAGCGCGCTCCGAAAAGTCATTTTCGGCTGCTAACCCCAGAAAAGCCTTGGCATACCGGTTTGCTACACGCAAATTCTTCATACAACTACTCTTTCTTTTTGCACAGCAGATCAGTTGAGCTGAATTTCTTCCAGCAATTTCTGAACATACTGATTTTTCCTGTTTTCATCTTCAAACTCTTCCTTAAGAAGCTTTTGGGCCATCTCCACAGTGAGGGCAACAATCTGCTCCCTGATCTCACGTTCAACGGCTCTTCGCTCTGCCTGGATATTATTGCGGGCAGCTTCCACAATACGTGAAGCGTCTTCCCGAGCTTGCTGCTGGGCTTTGCGGATAAGCTGCTCACCATCTTGTTTGGCCTGCAGGATTACCTCATCGGCTTTTTCTTTGGCCTGTGCCAGCAATTTGGCCTTGGTGGTATCCAGTTCTGCCAGCTCACGTTGTATACGCTTGCTCTCCCGCAGTGAAGATGCGATATAATTTTCGCGCTCCTTGATGGTTTGCAGAATGGGTTTCCAGGCAAATTTCCGTAAAATCAGCAGCACCAATCCGAAGGACAAGGTCATCCAGAATATGAGACCAATTCCGGGGGTTACCAGTTCCATAGTAATAGGTTTGGATAAATAAATCAAAAAACCACATGGGCAGAGCAGTTTTCAATGAAGCCGATCTAACCCTTTACCCCTTCAGAGGTAATACAATAGCGCCGTTTACTTAAACAAAAAGTACCAGCAGACAAACTACGATTGCAAAGAAGGTAGCACCTTCAATAAGAGCTGAAGCAACAATCATTGAAGACCTCAGGTCGTTGGCAGCTTCGGGTTGCCTTGCGATAGCCTCCAGGGCGGCACGTCCGATTTTTCCAATTCCCCAGGCGGCTCCAAAAACTGCAGCTGCGGCTGCAAATGCAGCACCCATTTTGATCCATTGCATTGCAACTTCTACATTCGCTTCCAATAATAATGATAACAACATACTTCTTCGTTTTAAGTTAAACCTGAATTGATTTCCTGTTAGTAAAAATAATTGTATCAGTGATGCTCTTCGGGCACAGCCATGCCAAAGAATATTGCACTAAAGAAGGTAAATACATATGCCTGAATAAACGCCACCAGCAGCTCAAGAAAATTCATAAAGATCACAAATATCACTGATAGCGGAGATATGGCTAAACCCATGGCGGTTCCCGCAGAGCCCAGTACGAATATCAAACTCACGAAACCCAGAATGATCATGTGGCCTGCTGTAATGTTGGCAAAAAGCCTCAGGGTAAGTACAATGGGCTTAACAAACACCCCAACCAGCTCGATTATGGGCATCAATGGGATGGGTAGTTTAAGCCAGAAGGGTACTCCTGGGGTATTGAAAATATGCTTCCAGTATTCACGGTTTGCAAACAAATGCAACGTCATGAAGGTAAACAGCGATAAGGTAAGCGTCACGCTGATACTTCCGGTTACATTGGCTCCTCCCGGAAAGAAAGGAACCAAACCCAAAAGATTATTGAAAAAGATAAACGAGAATAAAGTGAGCAGGTAAGGCAAAAAGCGATCTACCTGGTCTTTGGGAATAGCCGATCCGGCAATATCATCACGCACAAACAGAATAAGGGGTTCCAGAAAAGCTCCCAACCCTCTGGGTGCACGCCTTGGGCCACAATGCTGATATCCTCTGGCTACAGAGATCAGCAGAATGCACAATAATACAGAACTGATGAAAATGGAGAAAACATTTTTGGTAATGGACAAATCAAGGATAAACGAGGCTTCGGGGTCGGGTGTTTTCCCATCTTCCAGAACCCTGATGATCTTCCCTTTCTTCGGACCCTCACTGGCTATTCTAAAGCCTTTGTAGCTATCCTTACCATGATGAAATTTGCTGGAGAGAAAAAAGTGCCATTGACCCTCATAAACCAGTATTACCGGCAATGGTATACTGATGTGCAAATCGCCATAATCGGCAATATGCCAATCATAAGCATCCTGGATGTGATCAATGATTACCTTTCCGGCATCAAATCCCTTTTTGTCTTCGTCGGATGCTGCACTTACCTGCACTGTACTAATCATGCACAGCGCAAACAACAACATCTTAAAAAAACGCCCCAAGTATCCCGGTTTATCTTTTGGCATTTGGCCTGTCCCTTTGTCTCCCATGCGATGAAAAAATTTTCTGCTTTAAATGGCAGTGCAATTTATAAATTATTTCATTTGCAAAAGTCCGCGAAATAATGCAATGTGCAATTTTTGGATAAAATCAGGGTTTCTTTGAGTTGAGTTGTTTTCAAACCATTGATTAACATGCCCTTGGAGCAGCATTGGGAATTACCCCATCAAAAAATTACGTGTTTTACTTAGATGCTTCCCATAGTGCCAGCCTCACTTCTGCAAAAGTAAACACCAGGTATACAATTAAAAAGCTTATGAAAAACGCCGGTGCATCATGTTTATTGAGGATTCCGTAGAGGATCAGAACAATAAGATAGACCCCCAGCTTAAGTCCTGAAGCTGCCAGGGAAACAGCTACAGATTTGCGTGGGTCCTGCTTTATTCTGCCTGCATTCATATACCGGCTCACAAGGGCCATGATGAAGAAAAAAGGGACAATCCATAAAAGAAAATCGCTCACCAGGGCTTGGGGCAATAGTAAATAGGCCAGTACAGACAAAGTAAACAAGGTAAGTGCAACCAATGTAACGGTTACATAGTGTACGCGGTTTGTATTCATTGTTGAAAGAAGTAAAATTCTTAAACCATCCAATCTGGATTAAAACAACTGGTAAACAATCAAACTATGATAGTTCTCACGGAAAAAAGCCAGTACAGATCCCAGGGATGCCTATCAGGCAGGTACAATTAAAAAACCGGAATAGAAGCCTGGCCCATATTCCGGTCATTTGATTGCAGGAGCTGGTTTACTTGGCTCCGGGAATATCTTTTCCTACCGATTTGATCTCATTCTCAGAACCTTTATCCATGGTACAGGTTCCTGTAAATCTTGCACCGGGTTCAATGGCAAGTTTGTTGGTTACAATCTCTCCACGCAGACGCGAGGAAGCCTTCAGGCTGAGAAGTTCTGCCACTTCTACCTTGGCTTTGATATTTCCGGAAAAATCTGCATTCTGACAGTAAATCTCCCCTTCTATAACGCCGGAGTTGCCCACAATAATCTTTCCTTTGGAGTGCACCTGCCCTATAAGGGTTCCGTCAATACGAATATCTCCATTACTTTTTACTTCTCCTTTAATTGTTGTGCCTGATCCAATCAGGTTAATGGAGGTGTGTTCGGGTTCGTTTGCTTTTGCCATCGTTTTATCAGTCTTATTTTTATTACCAAACATTTTAATTGATTTTTCTTGAATGATTTACATGCGAAAGATTATCTGGGTGTATTGCTCATTAAGGCATAGATTTAGTTCTTTATTCCGGCCATTAACGCTACCCATCCAACTTTTTCAAACTGTACTTATTGGTTTGATCAGCCTGAAACTGCATTTCGTATTTTAACAAAAGTAAAATAAAAATGCTGAAAGGGGAAATTATTTAGTTGCCAAAATTGTAAACGGCTTCAAAAAACTCCTCATACTCTTTCAGCTTTCTCTCCTGGTAAAACACAGGATAATTGTCGACCGAAATGATTAAACCATTGTAATGATCCGTGTTGTGTCCTTTTTGTATCATTGCAGCCTTCAGAGCCTGGCTGTAGTCATAAGCCTTTTGCGCATCTGCAAAATTGGTAATGGTAATCAACTGCCTGCCTTCATCAAAAAACAGGGTGCTGATATTCAGATTGTTTTCAGCAAAGTTTTCGCGATTGAAGGCATTGATATCGCTTCTTAGCTGGCGTATCTGCAAACGGCGTGTGTTAACTACCAGCACATGAAAATGCACTGCCTCGGGCTTGTAGGTAAAGATGGAAGACTCCACAGCGGTTGCCTGTCCATCACCCCGCTGCCTTCGTCCATCACGACTTTCAGTTTCAGCCTGAGCCGTTTCGGGCAAAGAGGTTCCCAGGAATGCCAGAAGGTTTTGTGCGGGTTCATGCACCCTGGTGCCCTGAAAGTTTTCAGTAACATAAGTCAGTTCGTGGATGAACTTCCCGGTATCGGAAGTTTTACCTACCACCAATGCCTTGAGAAAGAAGAACTGGGCCTGCTGTTCAAGGTTCTTTTCCATTGTTTCGGATTGACTTACCAGGTCAAGGGCATAAGAATAGTTTCCAGCCAGGAACGCATCGTAGGCTTGTGCATAAAGTTCTTTTACACGGTTCTGGCGTTGCCTTACATTTTCGGCATAATTGGGGTCTGAGAGTATCCTGGCAAAATCAGTATCAGGAAACTCTCTGATGATCATGTCTTTATATGCTTGTGCCCGATTTGTATTGCCCTGGTTTTCGTAAAGATTGTAAAGAAAATACAAGCTGAAAAGTCTGTTGTCGCTTTGCGGAAAACGATTGATTACAGTCTCAAAGCTACTGATTGCATTGGGGATATCTCTGAAACGGTCCTTAAAGATCATACCTTTAGTATAGTAGGCCTGCGACATCCTGCTGTTGGAAAGTTGCATTTTTTCCGGGGTAGTGGGGATGTTCTCCAATAAGGCAGCCCTGTTTACTCGTCCTCCCTGCAATTGATCCGGATCATCCTCACCCATACCGGGTGTTTCGCCGAAAGCTAAAATTTGTTTGTTGCTGATGCGCCATAGATCTGCCAGTTCCCGCTCACCCCATTTGGCAAAAAACTCATTCCTGCCAAAACTCATGGCCGAAGGGTTATAAAAATACCAGCCACCATCGCCCATACCCTGTGCCATACCCCTTTGTCCATGTCGAGCCATTTCCTGCCGCATTCGGGCTCTTTCCTGTTCCAATTCGCGCTCCTGTCGCTCCTTTTCCTGCAAATCGGCAATGATCTGGTCCAGGATGGCATTACGCTCATTTACACTTAATGCTGCCAGACGCTGCAGAGAGTCCTCTCTTTGAGTAATCCTCATCTGTGCTGCCAGCTCCCTGAGCAATACATTCTTTTTACCTGCCGCTTCGTATTCAGGGTATTCGCGCGATAAATAGACCATGGTACTGTCGTAGAGCCTCGCAGAGGTTCTATAGTCCTTTCTGTCGAGGTGTATCTCACCCATCCGCAAAAAGGTTATACCTTTCTGAGAGCGGTTTCCCCTGAAGTGATCAAGCGATAGTTGATAATACTCCAGAGCCTGGTCAACCTTGTTTTGTCGCATGGAGAACTGGCCAAGGGCAAAATAAATCTGATCGCGGAATTCGCGGTTTTTATTATCGCGCAACATTCCTTCCAACTCCGATTGGATAAAACGTGCATCCCCACTTCGGGTATCAAATGCCATGGCCATATTGATACGGGCCTGAAAAGCCATCTGAAAATCGGGATTGAGCTTCAAAACGCGTGCATAGGCTTGCTGGGCCTGCGCAAAATTTTCGGCCTTATGGTAGGCCTGTGCCTGAATAAAAGCCATACGGGTGCGCATGCGTCTGTTGGGAGCCAGCTGTGAGGCTCTCTCCAGGTAGGGAGCAGCCTGGGCATACTGGTTTTGCTTCAGATGAAAATCAGCATACACCATATTATAAAGCATTAGGGCCTCCCGGTCCAGCAATCCCTGCTCTTTATCGGCTGTGGCCCGAAGCAGTGCCTGTTGAGCATTGTCGAATTGCCCGGCCTGGATGTAAGATTTGGCAACCCAGATTTTGGATTTGTACTGCAAAGGGGAGTCAAATTGCCTGATGATGTATTCAAAGGTGAGAATAGCCAGGTTGACATCTCTCTTGAAGTAGTGGCTGCGGGCAATAAGGTAGTAACTGTCATCGATCCAGCGGTTATATTCAACCCCTCGTATATTCATGGAATGCCTTCGGATGGCTGTACTGGCTTTTTGATAGGCTATCTCCATATTGCCACTGATGGTGCGCATTTGCTGTTCACTGCCATATTTAAACACGCTCAGCACATCCTCATAATTATCTTCGTGCAGTTGGGCAAGTCGCCGAAGACCCTCCCGGTAGCTTTCCCGTGCATTGAAATAGCCATTGTACTTAGTGGTAATGCTATGATAATTGCGGTTGACAAAGGTGTTTTTCTGGGTAGAACACCCCAATACAAAAAACAGCATTAAAACTCCACAAATGACAAGGATGGGATGAAAGTAGGCCCGGATGTTTGACTTTTTCAAGGGAACAGATTTTTACTATAACTGCAACAATAACTATTATTTTGCAAATTTATTTTAATTTGCCCTGCGATTCAACAATTTTTTGAAATCACCCGCTCCGTGAGCCTTTTAGACTGTTTTGACAAAAAAAATTAAATCCTGCTCCCCCTGTTGTGTTCTGCTTCATATAATACCTGAAAAAACCATTAATTTTCCGATATTTGCATTTCTTTTGGCGCAATGCCAACATTGAACCGCAAAACAAAACCTGCAGAATCTGTAAATGATGCCCGACAATCCCAGAAAAGAAAAGAACTTTTTCAACAAACTCCACGACAAGTACAGATTGGTTCTGATGAATGATGATACTTTTGAAGAAAAGCTATCATTCAGGCTGACCCGATTCAATGTTTTTATATTTTTCGGCACCCTGGTAATTTTTTTGGTGGTGGCTACCAGCTACATTATTGCTTTTACCCCTCTGCGCGAATACATCCCGGGTTATGCTGATTTCAACACCCGTAAAATTTTGAGAGAGCTGAATCTGAAAGCCGACTCACTGCAGGCCGAACTGCGCAGCAAGGATCTTTACCTGCTCAACATACGCAACATTGTTGAGGGTCGTGATATTGTGGAACAAATGCCCGACTCCCTGCTCAATCAGAGTTTTAGCGAAATAGCTGAGCTAAGTCGATCGCGCGAAGACTCTATCTTAAGGGCTCAATTTGAAAATGAAGAACGCTTTGTTGCATTTATGCCTGACGGGGGCGACTTTTCTTTCCCGGTATCTATGACACAGTTTTTCTTCTTCCCCCCTCTACAAGGCCTTATAACCAATCACTTTAACCCGGCACAGCGACATTTTGGCATTGATATCGTAGCCGATCAGGGTGCTCCCATCAAAGCCACCCTCGACGGAACGGTTATCTTCTCTACATGGACCCTGGCAACCGGATATACCATGGGAATACAACATGCCAACAATCTTGTATCAGTTTATAAACACAACAGCAACCTCCTTAAAGAGGAAGGGAGCCTTGTGAGGGCGGGTGAAGTAATTGCCATTATCGGAGAGACAGGCACCCTTTCTACCGGAACCCATCTCCATTTTGAACTATGGTACAACGGCAACCCCGTGAACCCCATTGATTACATTGTGTTCTGATATTTTTTGAACCTCCTTCCCTACTGAAAAAAAAGATACCGCTCCTGCTGTGAAAAAAAACATTGCAATTTTAGGCTCCACCGGCTCTATTGGTACGCAAGCACTTGATGTGATCAGATCTCACCCTGATACTTTCAGGGCCGAAATCCTTACAGCCCAAAACAATGCTGGTCTACTCATCAGGCAGGCACTCGAATTTAAACCCAATGCGGTAGTTATTGGCAACGAAAGCCTTTATGAGAAGGTAAAAGAAGCCCTGGAGCCACAAATGATAAAGGTCTTTTGTGGCGAAAACGCATTGGAAGAAATTACCGAGTTCGATACCATTGACATGGTGCTTACTGCCATGGTGGGGTTTGCAGGTTTAAAACCCACCCTCAGAGCCATTCGCTCGGGCAAACCAATTGCCCTGGCAAACAAGGAAACCCTTGTGGTAGCAGGCAATATCATTACGCGCGAGGCCATGAAAACGGGGGTAAATATCTACCCTGTAGATTCGGAGCATTCTGCTATCTTTCAGTGCATGGCAGGTGAATTTCACAACCCCATAGAAAAGATCTACCTTACGGCAAGCGGAGGCCCTTTCAGAGGCAAAAAAGCCCATGAGCTGCATGAGGTGCGTAAAGATGATGCTCTCAAACATCCTAACTGGGATATGGGTTGCAAGATTACCATAGACTCAGCATCGCTGATGAACAAAGGCCTTGAAGTAATTGAAGCCCGTTGGTTGTTTGCGCTGGAACCCCGGCAGATTGAAGTAATTGTACACCCACAATCGATCATCCACTCCATTGTGCAGTTTCAGGATGGTTCGATGAAAGCACAAATGGGGCTGCCCGACATGAAACTGCCCATTCAATATGCACTGGCCTATCCGCAAAGGGTACGATCAGACTTTCCACGCTTCAATTTTATGGATTATCCGCAACTTACTTTCGAACAACCCGATACCAAAACCTTCCGCAACCTGGCGTTGGCCTACCAAGCCATGGAAAAAGATGGTAATATGCCATGTATACTCAACGCAGCCAACGAGGTAGCTGTAGCGGCTTTTTTAAAAGATCAGGCCGGATTTCTGCAAATGCCCGATGTAATTGAACAATGCATGCAAAAAATACCTTTTATAGCCGATCCTTCTTTGGAAGAGCTTTTTGAAACCGACAAAGAGACCCGTCGCCTTGCCCGTGAGATCATTTACGACCCCAGGCGATTTGCTCATTTGCCTTGCGATCACTAGTATTATTATAACCTCTCAAATTCAATGGAAGTAGCAATTAAAATTATCCAGTTTCTTCTCAGCTTGTCTATACTCATCGTTATCCATGAGTTGGGGCATTTTCTGGCAGCACGGTATTTCAATACCCGTGTGGAGAAGTTCTATCTTTTTTTCAATCCGTGGTTTTCGATCTTTAAGAAAAAGATCGGAGATACCGAATACGGCCTTGGATGGCTTCCTCTGGGGGGCTATGTTAAGATCTCGGGAATGATCGATGAATCCATGGACAAGGAGCAAATGAAACAGCCACCCCAACCCTGGGAGTTTCGCACCAAACCGGCATGGCAACGACTGATTGTAATGCTGGGCGGGGTAACCTTTAATGTAATCCTGGCCATTGTCATTTATATAATGATGCTCTTTTTTGTTGGCGAGAAATACTTACCTGCTCAAAATGCACGCTACGGAATTGTAGCAGATTCTCTTGCCCTGGAGATAGGCCTGCAAACGGGCGACAAAATCCTCTTCATCAACCAGGAGCCCATTGATGACTTCATGGAAATACCCCGTCACTTTATTCTGGGCAACGCCCGCACAGTAGGAGTGGAAAGAAATGGTGAATTACTTACCCTTGAAGTACCCGAAGGATTTTTCGCCAGGATCATTTCAGCACGGGGTGCCAATTTTATGAGTTTAAGATTCCCCTTTATTGCGCATGGCTTTACAAAAGAATCAGTCGCTGAGCAGGCTGGCGTGCTTGTGGGAGATCACATTATGGGTATCAACGAAATTGAAACCTGGTCGTTTGATGAATTCAGAGCCATCATTGGCAATTATGCAGGGCAAGACATAGAATTGTTAGTGTTGCGTAATGGAGAAAAACTGCATTTGCCTATGAGCGTGCCAGAAGAAGGCCTTATTGGCGTTTATCTTGAGCCCCTCGACAACCTCTTTGATTTTCAGCAAAAAGAGTATTCATTCCTGGCTGCAATCCCTGCAGGTGCGGTAAAAGCCTGGAGAACCACCGTAAACTACATCAGTGAACTGCGTTTGCTCTTCCGACCCGAAGTAAAAGCCAGCGAAAGCCTCGGTGGTTTTATCACCATCGGAAGCATCTTCGCTCCCACCTGGGACTGGTTGCATTTCTGGTCCATTACAGCCTTTCTATCCATTATTCTTGCCATCATGAACATTCTCCCCATCCCCGCATTAGACGGTGGCCATGTTATGTTTTTGATGTACGAGATCATTGTAGGGCGCAAACCCTCCGAGAAATTCATGGAATATGCCCAGACCGTGGGCATGATCCTTTTGCTTGGGTTGATCATATTTGCTCAGTACAACGATATCATGCGGTTGTTCCGCTGATAGCAAACAACCAGATACAGCAAAGGGAGGGTCCGCAAGGAAACCTCCCTTTGTTTATAGCGTGCATTTGAACTTATAAGCTGGCCAAAGCTTCCTTTACCCTGACTTTTTTGGCATCCTTAAATGCAACAATGTAAGTTTCATAGTTCAGGCTGCGGAGCATCCAGAGTTTCTCCATGGCCTGATCCATACTGGCAAAAATCCCAACGGCATATTTGTCAAGGTTATCCTCATCCTTAAAATAGAGGATTTCGACACCGGGAAATTGGTTTTCCAAACGATGGAAATAATTTTTGCTGATAGGGCGTGCTGTAGCAAGTACCTGCACCGAGAAAAAAACTTTTTCCTGTGTTGCATACCGGATATCTGCAAAAGCAGACTCCGCTGCTGCCATTGAAGTATTTCTTCTTATGGGCTCCTCCTCTTGATCTTGTTTCGTTTCTGTGGAAGCTACAGTAGCGGTTGGGGTATTGAAAACAGGTGTCATTGCCTGTTGTGGCAACAAAGGAAATTCTACCTGATCCAACGCTGCTGCTGTAAAAGTACCTTGAGCCGGTTGCTCCGGCTGCTCCCCGGTAAATCTTCTTACATCAGACACCACACTGTTCAGGGAAGCCATGTAGCTTGCTGCAGGAATAACAACTCCTGGGTTCTTCATTTCCTCAAATCGGGCCTGAAAGAATGCAAAATACTGCCTGTCATAGCCAAACAAATGCTCGTAGGAATCATAAAAGACTATAGCTACCGGATCTTCAAAGAAATCCTTGCGGATCCAGGGAGCCTCTTCAAGCATTTCCACTTCAAACTCGAAAAATAAATATTCGCCGGTTTTGTAAGCAGAGGAGGTTCGTGTATCTACCGAAATCCTTTTGGTAACATGTCCTTCGGCCGAGAAGGTAAGTGTAAAGTTTTCTTCCAGGGGCATATCCATGGAGAAATGACCCCACCGATTGGTATGCGTTTCATGGATCAGCTCATTGTTATGCCAGACACCTACAGAGGCTCTTCGCATGGGCTTTTCATCCTTGATAACCCAACCCAGAAGATGCAGGGTTTCTTCATTTTGATGAACGGAAAACGAATTGAAAGCAACCCAAAGAATGATAAACAAGAAAAATAAACCTTTCTTCATCGAAAAACATTTTGGTTAATCTTGTCATTGTAACCTGCATGAAATTGAATAATCTGCATTATCGTTCACGCCTGCAATTTTGTAATGGTGAATATTGTAAAAAGGCCTGCCTGCATAGCAGCATATTTACCCGATAACTCACCCTGCAAAATTACGCACTCTCATTTCGGCATTAGCAGGTATAAATACCTGTTTTTATACGGGTGTTTCACTTATTAGCAGAAATTGTTTTGTACGAGAACCGGGGAATCAACTTATCTAAAACAATCTGGCTTATCTCCAGGGAAAGGGTTTGTGCGATCTGTAATGGTATTTTCCTGTATTTAGTGTATTTTTGCCCGCAAAAGCAAATAACTCAGACCCTGAATGTATGACAAGCAATAAGAGAGTAGCATTGGATGCCCGAAAAGGAAACCTTGTGCTCATAGGAGGTGCAGAGGATCGACGTGATGCCAAATGGGTACTCCGATCTCTTGTGGAGGAACACAAGGTCTCCCGCATTGCCATAATACCTACAGCTACTCTTTATCCTGGCGAATGCTCTGATGATTACTATTATGCCTTTCGGGATCTGGGAGTAAGTGATATAGAAATTTTCGATATCAGGGAGAGCCGCGATGCCCGCAAAAGTGAGTACCTAGGTAAGCTGGAAAGGGTTCAGATGGTTTTCTTTACAGGAGGTGATCAGGTAAGACTTACCCGTATTTTGTTGCGCAGCCCACTTATTGAACGCATTAAGGAGCGTTTTCACTACGATGGCCTTCACATTGCCGGCACCTCTGCGGGTGCCGCAGCAGCTGCCAACCCCATGACATTTGATGGCGATGAACACGGACTGATCAAGGGTACGGTGAAGTTTACCGAAGGGTTTGGTTTCCTCGAAAACATAACCATTGACACCCATTTTGTGGCTCGTGGCCGCCTGGCACGTCTCACACAGTTTCTTTGTCATGGATACACCCACAGAGGCATTGGCATTGGCGAGGATACTTCCATAACCATTACACCCGACCAGCTCATGAGGGTTACGGGAAATGGCATTACTACACTGGTTTCGACAGAACAGGTGCAGTATTCCAATTTCAATCAAATTACCAATGGAGAGAAGATTTCTATCGAAGGTGTTAAGCTTGCCTTCCTGCAACATGGTTCTGTATTCGATCTTAAAACCTGGACAGTGGTTGAATAGCCAGACATTTTCTGAAAAGCAATACCTCTGATACCTTCTGCCTTATTACCTCAAATCCCCAAAGCCAGCAAGCGATCACGCCTTTGCAGGGCCCCCGGAGTTACTTGCAATATCCCACTAATTTCCAAGGATATTTCATGAATTTTGTGTAGGTTTACATATCCCACCCAAAATCCTAAGCGTATGAAGACTCCGGAGATTGATTTTGATGTAAGGAAATTTTATTTCTACTACGGGCCGAGCCATTATCTCAACAAGAGAGCCCTGGTGTTTAATCTGCACATTGCCCCCGAAGGCCCCGAGGCCAGCTATTATCTGCCCTATGTTCTGGATGTTTTCCCAAGGCTGAAGTCTTTCAACCTGCAAACGGTTGCCGATCTTTTTGCCCACACTCTGCTCGAAGTACTTCGCATGGATATTGATCTTTACATCAATGACTTCTCCATATCCGAAGATGCCGATGATTATGTGATTGCCATCGAATTTCTGGATGATTATACGGCCGAGGATGCCGTAATCCTTGTAAGCGACTGGTTTAAAGCCATGAATGCCGGAACCGCTGACAGCTTTCAGTTCTCCAGGAAATTCGAATTGCTTCAGCAGCAATTCGATAGGTCTCTGCTGGGTGGCCCTACTCTCTATTCCCTGGTGGAAGCAGGCCTTAAAAACGACATTCCGGTTTTTTACCTTACCGAAGAAAACCAATACCAGTGGGGGTATGGAATAAAACAACTCCGGGGCCGTTCTACCACTTTTCACACCGATGGTATCAAAGACACTGAATTTACGGTCTACAAGGATATGGCAACGGAGTTTTTACAAATGTGCGGGTTTCCCACCCCACAAGGCCGCAACTGCCTCAATGAATATGAAGCCCTTGCAGAGGCACGCAAGCTGGGTTTTCCTGTGGTGGTTAAACCCGTTGCAGGACACAAAGGGCAAGGGGTTGTTACGGGTATCAACAGCGAGGCCGAGCTAAAGGTTGCTTTTCAGCAGGTAGTAGATCTTGCCCGACTTGAAGACAACTATTTCGATGGAGCTATTGTGCAACAGCAAATTGCCGGAAACGATCACCGGCTGCTTACCATCGATGGAAAGTTTGCCGCTGCTCTGAAAAGGATCCCTGCCTATGTAGACGGAACGGGTCATCATACCATAGAACAGCTTATGGCAATGGAAAATCAAAAAGAGATCCGTCGCGACAATGCCCGTTCGCCTCTCACCCGCATTGAAATAGACAACGACCTGTTGCAGTATCTTCAATTGCAAAATCTTAATCTGCAAAGCATACCCGCTCCTGCTGAGCGGATCTTCCTGCGAAGGGTGGCCAACATATCTGCAGGTGGCGTTTCGGTCAATGTTACTCCAGAGGTACACCCCCGCAACAAACAGATGGTAGAAAACATTGCTTCTTTTTTCAACATCAAATGCCTGGGAGTAGATGTACTCACTGAAGATATTTCGAAACCCTGGAATGAGGGCCACTTTGGCATCATTGAGATCAATGCGGGTCCTGGGGTTTTCATGCACCTTTCTCCTGCCTATGGAGGGAGCCTGAACATTCCCGAACAAATCATCCTGTCGCACTTCAGGCAACCTGAGCTTTCGCGAATTCCCATCATTGCAACCAACCACATCAGCCATGCCCTTGCTGCGGCACTACCTGCTGATATACAGAGAGTAAAACCCGGGTTGATGGTAGGTGTGCTTACAGATGAAGGAATTTTCTTCAATGGCCAATACTTTTTCAAAAATGAAAGCCATGAACAAAATGTAAAGATCATACTCAGGCATCCGCAAACCGGTTTTGCGGTATTTACCCATCAGCGAGAAAACGTATATGACTATGGTTTTTTTCATGAAGGCGCCGATATTGTAATCCTCGACCATGCCAACTGGGCTGAAGAAACACTGAAAGATCAACTATTGCCCGGAGGCATTCTCATGGAAATATCTGATCAGGAAATTAAAATCAGCATGAACAGTCAGACACTCGATAATGTTACCTATACCGAAGAGAATAAAGATAAAAGGATACTCGAACAGCTCAACCGGTACCTGCCTGAGATCATTTCGCGGTATTATCCCTGAGAAATTGAGCCTGTTTGACCACATCCTGAACCTATTTTCTTATTTTTACCGGTCTGTAACAAATAAAACTCATTGGATTTTTTATGATACTCATTAAAAACTGCGAACTGTACACCCCCGAAAATGTCGGAACCAGGGATGTGTTGATTGCCGGGCAAAGAATTGTTGCCATCGGAGAACATCTCGAATTACCCCATGGAGTTGAAGGAAAGGTAATTGATGGAAAAGGATTAAGAATGATCCCCGGTCTTATTGATGCCCATGTGCATATTGCGGGTGCTGGTGGCGAAGGAGGCCCTGCCAGTCGCACACCCGAAATGCAACTCAGCCATATGCTTGAAGCCGGTGTTACTACCGTGGTGGGCTGTTTGGGTACCGATGGAATGACACGCAACCTGGAGTCTGTTTTGATGAAAACCAAAGCATTGCGCCATGAGGGAGTAAGTGCATGGATGTATACAGGCTCCTACCAGGTTCCCACCCCCACCATTCTGGGCGATGTTGGAAAAGACATTGCCATGATAGATGAGGTAATTGGTGCCGGAGAAATAGCCATTTCAGATCATCGCAGCTCTTTCCCCTCTCCTCAGGAGTTGATCCGTATTGCCCGCCATGCCCGTGTAGGTGGTATGCTGGGAGGTAAAGCCGGCATCGTAAACATCCATATGGGAGATGCCCGAAACCCCTTTCAGCCGCTTTACGAAGCCGTTGCATTGAGCGATATGAAATTTACCCAGTTTTTGCCTACCCATTGCAACCGCAATGATTACATCTTTGAAGACGCCAAAACCTGGGGAAAAAAAGGTTATGTAGACATTACCGCCAGCTCATATCCCTATTTTCCTGAATATGAAATAAAACCCTCAAAGGCCATTGCCGAACTGGTAAAAGCAGGTGTGCCCATTGAGCACATTACCATGACCAGTGATGCCTGTGGCTCACTACCCGATTTTGATGAAAAGGGCAACCTTCGCCGCCTTGAAATGGGATACCCTAAATCGATCTTCGATGAGATGAGAGATCTTACAGTACAGGAAAACATGCCCCTGCAAGATGCACTGAAACCTGTAACCAGCAATGTAGCCAACATATTATGGCTCAAACAAAAAGGCACCCTGGCCCCGGGCAAGGATGCCGATGCAGTGTTGATCAACGATCAGTTTGAAATAGTGCACCTGGTAGCCATGGGAACCCTGATGGTAGAAAACGGAAAGATGCTCCGAAAAGGCAGTTATGAAAAGTGAGGGTTTTGGGGATGCCGGAAACAAGCGGTAATATGATCATTGACCATTCCTACTGCCTGCATATGAGCATATACCGTTGTTGAGCCCAGGAATTTAAAACCCCTTTTTTTAAGATCGAGGCTTACCTTGTCTGACAATGGTGTTTTGGCAGGTACCTGGTCCAGGTTTTCCCATTTGTTTACAACAGGTTTTTGATCTGTAAACGACCAGATGTATTTGCTGAATGTTCCGAATTCCTTTTGAACTTCAAGAAAACGGTTGGCATTGTTTACAGCAGCCCTGATCTTTTGCTCATTCCTGATAATGCCCGGATCCTGCATTAAAGTCATGATCTTTGCTTCATCAAACAACGCCACTTTTTCCGGGGAGAAATTTTCAAAAGCTAACCTGAAGTTTTCTCGTTTACGAAGGATTGTGATCCAACTGAGGCCTGCCTGCATGCTCTCCAGAACCAGAAATTCGAATTGAAGCAAATCGTCATAAACTGGCACTCCCCACTCTGTGTCATGATACTTTACATATAACGGATCATTGCCGCACCAGGGGCATCGCATGAGTTCTTTCATGTGTTGGTTTTCTTTGTTGAATGCAATTATTGTTTACAGAATTTTTGCTCAAAAGCAGAACAGGTGTCTTATCATTTGGGCAACATTCCAAAAACACCAGCCAGCCAGCGGTGAAATTTATGGATACCCGAGGGGGAAGTGTGCATCAGAATACATTGCCGCATTATTACATTGGGCTCATGCGCCAGCATCTTTTTTACCTCTTCATTATCCGACATTTGCTGTACCCAGAAATGGGTAAAGCCTTGTTTCAATCCTTCTGCTACAACAGCCGGGCTGGCGGTGGGAGGCGTAACTACATAAAGCGCCCTTACTTCATGGGGCAACACAGAAAGATTCTCATAGATCTTTTCTCCTTCAGGAGTTGTGCCCCCTGCCGGGTTTACAGGGTAAAGGTTGTAGCCTTTTTCCTTTAAAGATTTATAAACCTGGTGCCCAAAACCGGAAGTTTTCCGGGAGTACCCTGCAAGAGCAATGTGGGGTTGAGTTAAAAACTCGTCAATCTGTACTTTGGTGGCTTTCATATTGTGTGCTTTTTACTTCACAAATATAGACAACAACCTGATCCATTACAACCCTGGTATTCAATTTTTTCGAATTCTGCCCGATCGGTATATTGTCTTTTGAGAGCCGAAGTGCTCATGCAAGTTTCATCCGCTATACAACAATCCATCCCCGCTAAATTGCTATATTTGCGGGCAAAGAAACCTTTTTAAGAACAAAAAATCTCTTTCGGAGCAAGGGTCTCCAGGTATTCAATTCCTTTTACATGAACAGGATATTCCAGGTATATATATTGGGCTGCTCTGCAGCCACACCCACCTCGCTAAGGCACACCACTGCGCAGTTGCTGCATTACCACAATAAATTCTTTTTACTGGATTGTGCAGAAGGAACACAGATGCAACTGCGTAGAATGCGCCTCCCCATGATGCGCATCGATCATATTTTTATTTCTCATTTGCATGGAGATCATTACCTGGGCCTTCCCGGCTTGTTGTTTTCATACCATTTGCTGGGCAGAACCAGAAAGCTTACCATTTATTCTCCTCCGGGTCTTCAGGAGATCATTGAAGTTCAGTTTGCCATTTCGGGTCTGGTGCCATCTTTCCCCATCGAGTACCATGTAATTGAGCAAGGCGAAAGCCTGGTGTTTGAAGACCGCAACCTTGAAGTTGAGAGCATTGCTATGATGCACCGTTTGCCTGCCTATGGTTTTCTTTTCAGGGAAAAAGAATCATTGCGCAACATGCGTAAAGAAGCCATAAAACGGTATCAGATCCCGGTAGAACAGATTGCCAACCTCAAAGCAGGAAAAGATTTCATAACACCCGATGGGCAAAGGATCAGCAACCAGGAATTAACCCTGGCCCCACCCCCGCCCCGGTCCTATGCATTTTGCTCCGATACAGGTTATACTGAACAATACATCCACCAGATCAGTGGCGCAGACCTGCTCTATCATGAAGCTACTTTTTTACAGGACAAAGCAGATATAGCCCGGGAAAAAACGCATTGCACCACATTAGATGCCGCCCAGATTGCCCGCAAGGCAGGAGTAAAAAGGCTTATGCTTGGCCATTACTCAGCCCGGTACGACGACATGCAATTATTTCTTCTTGAAGCCTCATCGGTATTTCCCGATACCATGCTGGCAGAAGAAGGACTCAGGGTAGAAATAGGCTGGAAATAGCATCAGAAGAAAAGAGCCAGCAAATCCCAGTCATAGCCCGATGCGGGTGCATAACCCATCTGATGGGTGTAAAGCAATTCAGCTATGCGGTCTGGTGTATGCTCCGCGCCAGTAATTGAGCAGATCAAAGGATGCTGATCAGAAAGTCTTTTATGCTCCACTACAATCTGTGCACTTTCTACAATCCCTTTTGCCACCTTTAGTTCAACGATCCATTCCACCCCATGGTAATTGCCTGCATTGCGAAAGGTATAAACCGGCGACCAGGCGTAATTCCATTCCCATTTCAAATACTTGCTGGCTTTTAACTCTTCTGTATGTCGCCAGTCTTCCGGCCCGGGTATATAATCCTGTTCAATGGCAAAGTGCTTTTTCAGATGGGTTTTCAGTTGCAGCATAAACTCCTGCCTTGATATTTTCTGTGGGAGGAACTCCGAAATATTTGCCACAATGCTGCGGGCTGATCTAATGGCCTTGCTGTCGAACAATTCTTCCCTGGCCCTAATGGCTTCGTTAAGGTGGCCAAGGTCTGCATCAAACAACAAAGTGCCGTGATGCAAAACTTTATCCCTGAAAACGTGCTCCGCATTGCCTGATATCTTAAGTCCATTCACTCTGATATCGTTTTTGCCCTCAAACCGGGCATCCACTCCCAGGGTTTGTAAAAAATCTATCACGGGCTGGGTATGGCTTTTAAAATCCACAAGACGTTCTTTGGGAGCCCTGCGGATAAAGGTAAAATTGATATTGCCCGGATCGTGAAAAACCGTGCCTCCCCCTGACAATCGTCTTACCACCGGAATACTATTTTTTATCACAAAAGGGAGGTTGATCTCGGCCAGGGTATTCTGATGTTTTCCTACAATCACAGAAGGCTTACTGCGCCAAAGCATTACAATTTCCTGGTCATAATTTTTAAGAAGGTATTCCTCCAGAGCGATATTGAGCCATGGATCCAGAGAGGTGTTCTCGACAAAAAGCATATCAGTGGAAAAGTTTTAAGAAGGGGGCAATGGATTTTTCAAAGCCCCATCAGTCGGCTGTTGATTTTGCGCTGGATGTAATGGTCATCAATCTCTGTAAGCAACTGCTGCAGAATGTCGCGATCCTGCAAACGTGAGATTGCTTTCTTGCGCACTTCAAAGTCAACATCCTTACGTACGATTTCTGCCAGTATCTGGGCATTTTCAAGACGCCCTACGGCTTTATTGCGGACGTAATAGTCTTCGTCGTTAATGGCAATACCGGCAACAACATCGAGGTTTTTAACTCTTTCTACAGCCAGCGCCCTTACGTAGTAATCCTCATCGTTTCGGGCAATATCTTCCAGAACGGGCTGGTCGTGTATCTTTTTGAGCGCATCAGAACGCACATAAAAATCGTCGTGAGTACGGGCAATATGGGTAAGAATTTCCTGGTTGGAGATGGCCTCCACAGCAGATTTCATGATATCGCGATCGGTGATTTCCTTGATCAGTTTAAACAACACCTGATCATCGCTGATCTTTGCAATGGCGTCTTTACAGATATAGTAATCTTCCTGGCTGCGCAGCACAATATGAGCCAGGGTTGCAGAATCGGATATTTTCCGCACAGCAGCCACCCTTACGTAATAGTCGCTGTCGTTGAGGGCAATCTGCATAAGCACATTCTCGTCAATGATTTTCTCTGTGGCGGTTTGCCTCACATAATAATCAGGATCATTGGCAGCAACCTTACGCAGTACCTCCTGATCATCAATTTCCTTAAGGGCGTCTACCCTGTCATAATAATCTGCGGCATTAAATACCTGGTGTATAAGTTCCTGTTGCCTGCTGGCTGCCGGATCGCCGGAATTGTTTCCTGTGGTTTCCATGCTGCTTTGTTTATTGCATAGTAGTTTGAGCGAAGAACCCCAAAACTATGCAGGATTTGGGAATTTAAAAATACATAAAATTATTTCATCTGTGCGAAGGCAGCAAAAAAAAACGGGTTTTACATCCTTTGGTAAAACCCGTTTTATGATTATTTCCCAGATTTTACTTACTGGAGCATCCGGGCAATCCTTTCCAGGGGCAATGTATTTGCCATTTCCACTACGGTTCGCTCTTCGGTAATACCATTAAAATTCATACTTAGCAGCGAGGAACCGATGGGCACCTGAAGGTCCCAGCGCACATTGCCGTCAGAGCCTTGTTCGCGCTGCAACAAACCCCTGTAGCCTGATATTCTTACTCTTTTCTGATTTGGATCGCTGCCAATCATGGGCAAAGCCAAAATGGCATTGATACCTGTAAGCAAAGGAGAATCGGCAATGAGTTGCAAATCAATTTGCTGGTTATCATTACCGCCCCAGCTCCGGCTCACATGCAACCCTACCATCAAAATGGCAGCAGAACCTATTACTTCATCCTGCTCAAGCACGCTGAGTGTGCCCATACGCTGTGGAAGCATGGCCAGTATCTCTTGTCCAATGGCCTGATCCAGCTCATTCATGGCTTGCTGAAGGGCAAAACGCGCCTCCTCCAGGTTGCCCCTTTGATAATGTCCGCGCGCCTCATTGAGCGCCTGATCTACTTGCTGAGCCTGCACTCCCAGACTGCATAAAGCGGTGATAACGAAAAGTAAAGCTATTTTATATGTCTTCATTTCTCTCCAAGTTTTTGTTTGATGGTTTGCAAACTGAATTGGTTGGCTGCTTGCATAAATTCGCTTTCAGAGCTGAAATTTACTCCTTTGAGCACAAATATAGATGACTGACCAAAGGGTGCAGTCAACGAATAACCTGTGTGGTCATCGTATTGAATGTAAGCCGTATGGTCCTGGAAACGGATCTGTTTTTGCTGAGTCTGATCCGTAGATTGCATGTACATACCACTGGCAGCAAAGGCCCCAGCGAGCCCCAGAAGCCCGGCATCGTTGCCCACTGCAGCCGACAGCTCCTTGTCGTTATTGTCGGAGTAGACCCTTTCTATTACCAGACCTACAAATCCTATTCCTGTGCTGGTTACCCTATCGCTGCTTTCGATATAAGTAAGACCACTTACCCGGGTAGGCATGGAGGCAAGCACATTTTGCCCCATTTCCAGTTCAACACCCCACAGTGCCTGGCGTAAGGCCTGCTTGGCTGCCCTGTAATCTTTCGAGGAAAAAGAAGCAGATGCATCAGAAATGGCCTTGTTAACATCAGGTACTTCCTGGGTGAGTCCTCCCCCACGTTGATTGCTTGCCGGTCGGCGGGCATCAGGATCTTCGCTCCTTTCAGGAGATGTTTCCGGCTGATTGCCCCTGTTGAAGATCTCTTCAACTGCCTTCTTCTCGGCTTCTTCCTGCAGACGCCGGATAAACCGCCCCTGGGCCTGCAATCCTCCTATGTCTGCCAGTAGCATCACAACAAAAAAGAGGATCAGATACTTAATGGTTTGCATGTTTTTCGTTTTTTGGGATTAAAATAAAAAACAAAATTAATTGAAATATTCGGTAACTTCAAAGATATTTACTGCCTTTACAAAGATGTTTTTAAAATATCTACACATCAAAAGAATAAACATTCCTCTTGCTTACTCCGTCTGCAAAAAATATCTGCAACAAAAAAATTATCTCCTTATCTTTGCCAGTCGTTTTGGAAGGGAGAAACAGCAGTAAAAACAGTACAATCCCCTGGTAATTTGCTCCTTTTCCACTCCATGTTGTACAAAAAACAATTGCCATCACCATAATTAAAACAGAAAAATCTGATGCAAGAACTTCCCAAGCAGTATTCACCCATCACTACCGAGCATAAATGGTACCAGCACTGGATGGAAAAAGGCTATTTCCGTTCAGTACCTGATCAACGCAAGCCCTACACCATTACCATTCCGCCACCCAACGTTACAGGAGTACTGCACATGGGGCACATGCTCAACAACACCATCCAGGATGTTTTGGTGCGTCGTGCCCGTATGCAGGGAAAGAATGCATGCTGGGTACCTGGCACCGACCACGCTTCTATTGCTACCGAAGCCAAGGTTGTTGCCAAACTCAGGGAAGAAGGCATCGATAAAAACACCCTCTCCAGAGATCAGTTCCTGGAGCATGCATGGGAATGGAAAGAAAAACATGGTGGCATCATCCTGGAGCAGCTCAAAAAGCTTGGAGCCTCCTGCGACTGGAGCCGCACTGCTTTTACCATGGACGAATCATTATCGGAGTCTGTAATACAGGTTTTTGTTGATCTATACAACAAAGGGCTTATTTACAGGGGAGTAAGAATGGTAAACTGGGACCCCAGGGCACTGACAGCCCTCAGCGACGAAGAAGTGATCTACAAGGAGGTAAACTCAAAGTTTTATTACCTGCGCTACCAGATTGAAGGCACTGCCGATGAGTATATTACCATTGCTACCACCCGTCCTGAAACCATCCTGGGTGATACGGCCATTTGTGTTCACCCTGAAGATGAGCGCTACCAGCACCTGCGTGGCAAAAAGGCTCTGGTACCTCTTATCAACCGACCCATCCCCTTCATTTTTGATGAATATGTTGAACGTGAGTTCGGTACCGGTGCGCTTAAAGTTACCCCGGCCCATGATATCAACGACTACAACCTGGGAATAAAACATCAGTTGCCCAGCATCGATATATTCAATGACAATGGAACCCTGAATGAAAAGGCCGAGATTTATATCGGCGAAGATCGTTTTGTGGTGCGCAAAAAGATTGCCTCAGAACTGGAAGCCAGGGGGCACCTGGTTAAGGTAGAGGAAATGGTAAACAAAGTGGGTTTCTCCGAAAGAACCGACGAGGTGATTGAACCCAAGCTGTCTATGCAATGGTTTCTGAAAATGGAAGATATGGCCAAACCCGCTCTTGATGTGGTAATGGACGATACTATCCGTTTTTATCCTCCCCGCATGAAGAACATTTACCGCCACTGGATGGAAAATGTTCGCGACTGGTGCATCAGCCGCCAGTTGTGGTGGGGACACCGCATACCTGCGTGGTATCTTCCCGGTGGCAAAATCGTGGTAGCCCTCAATGCTGAAGAGGCTCTGCAGAAAGCCCGGAAGGAGTTTGACCCCGCCCTTACAATGGCAGATTTGCAGCAGGATGAAGATGTACTGGATACATGGTTCAGCTCATGGTTGTGGCCCGTTTCGGTTTTCGATGGTATCAGGCACCCCGAAAACGAGGATATAAAATACTACTACCCAACCGACGACATGGTTACGGCACCGGAGATCCTTTTCTTCTGGGTTGCCCGTATGATTATGGCAGGTCTTGAATATCGCAGGGAAATCCCCTTCAAAAATGTATACCTGCATGGCATCGTACGCGACAAGCAAGGGCGTAAAATGTCGAAATCGCTGGGGAATTCGCCAGATCCTCTCAACCTGATCGATCAGTATGGTGCCGATGGAGTAAGGGTGGGAATGCTTTTCGCAGCTCCGGCAGGAAACGATTTGCTCTTCGATGAGTCTTTGTGCGAGCAGGGAAGAAATTTCTGCAACAAAATCTGGAATGCTTTTCGTCTTACACAGGGCTGGCAGGTAGATGAAAACCTTCCACAACCCCAATCCAGCAAAGTTGCCGTAGAATGGTTTACAGCCAACTTTAATAAATCACTGGCCCTTATCGAGGATCATTTCATCAAATACCGTATCACCGATGCCCTGATGAGCGTTTACAAACTTATCTGGGATGACTTCTGCTCATGGTACCTTGAGATGGTAAAACCCGCCTACCAGCAACCCATTGATCGTGCAAGTTACGATGCTACCATAGGGTTGCTTGAGAAACTTTTGAAAGTGCTCCATCCCTTTATGCCATTTATTTCTGAGGAGATTTACCAGCACATAAAAGGCGAAGATGCCCCCGAAAGCATCATGATTGCCCCCATGCCTGTGCCGGAAGCTTTTGAAGAAACCTTACTGAACCGTTTCGATTTTGCAACCCAGGTTATCATGGCCATTCGCAACCTGCGACAGGAAAAAAACCTGGCTCCAAAGGAAGCCATTGAACTGCTCATAAGGAAAAACAACAGCGATACCCCCGATACTACATTCGATAGTCTTGTGGCCAAACTCTGCAACCTCAGCAGCCTGCAATACATTGATCAAAAGCCAGAGGGTGCTTTTAATTTCATTGTTCAAACCACAGAGTTTTACGTACCTGTGTCGGAAAACATTGATGTAGAAAGCGAAATACAAAAGCTGCAAGAGGAGCTCACATACCAGCAGGGCTTTCTCATGTCGGTTGAAAAGAAACTCAGCAATGAGAAGTTCGTAAACGGTGCCCCTGCGCAAGTGGTGGAAATGGAGAAGAAAAAGCAGGCCGATGCCAGTGCCCGCATCAAAGTGATAGAAGAACAACTGGCAGCATTGCGAAGCAAGTAAGCGTTTTTATTAAAATAAAACGGCTGTATCCCGGAGAAATCTCTGCATACAGCCGTTCTTCTTTGTACTATGCCCAGCTAAGTCTGGAAGAAAACAGATACACCCCCAGGCTTGCTCCGTATATATGCTGAAGATTAAGAAAACCAGGTATAATCCAACTTGGTTTCCGGTTTTAGGGATTAGGGTCAGACAAGTATACTTTACGACAATACACATTTCACTCCTAACGGAGTTAAAAAATGATGTTGGCAAGAGAACTAATCCCGTAGGGATGAAATGTTTATAGCATGCGAAAGTGTTGACCCAAATGAGTTCCACAGGAACGGAACATTTTAACCGGACAATAATGATTTTAATCAGCATATTCTTAATTGTTTTTTCGAATGTGTTTTTTAAAAGAGTTAAAAACCTTTTACCAGGGTTTGCAGTAAAAAGCATAATTTTGCTGTTTAGATTTCCGGGAGGGTCTGAAGCTACAAACAGCAATAGTTTTGTGAACTCATGCATACCCAAATCCCGGGTAATATTATACTTAAAAACGACAACCATTGAAATTCAACGTAGGCGATAAAGTAAGTTTTCTCAACGAACAGGGAGGCGGTATAGTAAGCAAGGTTATCAATGAAAATCTGGTTCATGTTACCATTGAGGATGGTTTCGATATCCCGGTAGTAACCACCAACCTTATCAAGACAGGTACTGCGGAGATGAGCTCTGATATACAGAAAGCCTATCAGCGGATCTACGGCAAGGAGGAAGAAGAAGTTGATGAGGACATTCTGCCGTTGTATTTGGCCCACAACAATCCCGACCAACGGCAGGCAGGAGTTTATTTTTGCCTTGTACCTGAAATACAGGACAACCCGATTTCGGGTTCACTGGAGCTATACCTGATCAATCATACTCCCTACGAGTTGCTGTTCAACATTTTCCAGAACCATTCCGGAGCATGGCACGGTACTGAGTACGGTTTTTTAAAATCGGAATCCCGTCTTTTTCTGGGCACCATTGGCAGGTCTGAAATAGAAAAATGGGCCAATGCTTTGTTGCAGGCACTTTTTTACCAGGACGAAAAAGCAACACCCCTTGCCCCCTTCAGTGGTTTGATTACTTTTAAACCGGTAAAGATTTACAAGGAAGAGAGTTTCCGCTACGAAAGCCTGTTGAGAAAGAAAGCCTTTTTTGTAGAGGTATGCAAGCTCAGCGAACTTAGCCGGAAACATATATTCGAAGAAAGTCTTACCCAGGAGAACCTTAAAAGCTTGCAGGAAAAGATCAGCAGCAACCAACGGGCCGAGGCCTCACCTGCTGCAAAAACCTCGTTTCTCGACAAGCACAAGATCGACGATAGCATAGCAGAAGTTGATTTACATATCGGAGAACTGGTAGATAACTTTTCCAATCTTGAGAAAGGAGATCTGCTGAGCCTGCAGCTAGATTATTTTAAGAAGTGTATGCAACAAGCTGTGAAGGAAAAGCTTAACAAGATCATTTTTATACACGGAGTGGGCAATGGCAAACTCAAAACGGAGATCAACAAACTTCTTGAAAAGACGGAAGGACTAGAATTTTATGATGCATCCTATGCCCGCTATGGCATGGGAGCAACAGAGGTACATTTCTACCGCAATAAATAAAGACAGGCTTTCCTGCCGCTATGCCCCCAGGGGGTAGAGAGGAAAGTCCGGGCAACACAGGGCAGCATACTTCCTAACGGGAAGCTGCCTGGTAGCTTTTGGGCTGCTAGGCAAGAGCGAGTGCCACAGAAAACTACCGCCCTGCCTTGTGCAGGGTAAGGGTGAAAATGTGAGGTAAGAGCTCACACTGTGCCCGGGCGACCGGGCATGGGGGTAAACCTTATGCGTTGAAAGACCAAATATACCGGGGCTTGAGGGCGGCCCGTCCAATCCCGGAGGGTAGGTCGTTAGAGGGCAGGTGCGAACCTGCTCCCAGATAAATGGCAGGAGTCCCGCCCAGCGGGATTACAGAATCCGGCTTATAGCCTGTCTTTTTTTTCTTTCTTCCCAATATTCAACCCAGGATTTCGTTTTCCTGAAAAATCATGGCACCTTGCCTGCCCATACCAACGATTGTAAAACTGTTGAAAAATAGCCGTATTTGTTGAAAAGCAGCCATGGTCTTGTACCCTTTTTCTTTGTAATTTCGCTGCAAAATCCCCCAATCTATGATAAAAAAGATCATTTTCGCCCTTAGCCTGATGCTCCTGATGTTGCTGCAGGGTACACAGGCACAGCAAACCTCTGTGTATGACCAACCTGAGCATGACTATCGAATGGCACTGGAACTCTTCAATAAAGGACAGTATGGTGCTGCTCAGAACCTTTTTATCAAAACAGTTGAAGCCATTGACAATCCGGAGTCTGAAGTAAGAATAACCTCCGAGTACTATGCCGCCATTTGTGCTGTGGAACTCTTTCATCCGGATGCCGAAATTCGTCTTACTGCTTTTATTTACAATCATCCTACCCACCCCAAACAAGGTATTGCAAGCTTCCAGATGGGCAACCTGCAATACCGCAAACGCAATTACAAAGAAGCTTTGATCTGGTATGCCAGAGTAGATACATGGGATCTGAACGCTGCACAACGCGAAGAGTTGATCTTTAAAACCGGCTACAGCCATTTTATGGAAGACAATTTTGCGCAAGCAAAACAGTTTTTCTTTGAGATCCGCAACCCACAATCGCTCTATTTCGGGCCTGCAACGTACTACTATGGACACATAAGCTATTCGGAAGGCAACTACGAAACTGCTCTGATCAATTTCTTAAAGCTCAAGGACGATTCCAACTTTGGCCCCATAGTTCCCTATTACATTACCCACATTTATTTTCTGCAGGAAAAATATGAGGAGCTTCTGGCTTATGCTCCACCATTGCTTGAAGAGGCTGGCACACGCAGGGCTGCCGAGATATCCCGCATGATTGGAGAGGCACATTATGCCATGGGAAATTTTGCAGCGGCCATTCCCTACCTGGAAGATTTTCATCGCCAAACCCGCAGCCGCATAAGCCGCGAAGACCACTATCAGCTCGGTTATGCCTATTACATGGCCGGGCAATACGCAAAGGCAATACCCAATTTTGAGAAGGCAGCCCAGGCTCAGGATGCCATGGCCCAAAATGCGCTCTATCATCTGGCCGACAGCTACCTGAAAACAGACCAGAAACGCTCTGCTCGTAATGCATTTCTTTCGGCCCATCGTATGGAGTTTGTAGAGGAGATCAGCCAGATATCCCTATTCAATTATGCAAAGCTTTCTTTCGAGTTGTCGCTCAACCCATTCAACGAGGCAATCATCTCCTTCCAGCGCTATATTGAGAAATATCCTCAATCTCCACGTCGCCAGGAGGCATACCGGCATTTGATCGATCTTTACCTTACCACCCGAAACTACAAAGATGCACTTGCAAGCCTGGAGGCACTCAACCCCAATACGCCCCAGTTGCGTTCTGCCTATCAGCGGGTGGCATATTTCAGAGGCATCGAGTTGTTTAATAACGGCGATTTCAGAGGCGCCATAGAGCATTTTGAACTCTCGGCAAGGTTCCCGGAAAACAGAAGTATCAGAGCTCAGGCACTTTTCTGGCAGGGAGAGGCACAATTCAGACTGGAACAATATGCTGAAGCCATTGCCACACACAATCGTTTCCTGCTTACACAGGGAGCTTTCAGCCTGCCCGAATTCAACCTGGCCAATTACACCATCGGGTATTCACACTTTAAACTGCGCAACTACAGCCAGGCCATCACAGCTTTCAGAAAATTCATCTCCGAACGCAACATTGAGCCACGTCTGCGCAACGATGCTTACCTGCGCATTGCCGACAGCTACTTTATTACCAAGGATTATCCTGCCGCGCTCGACTTTTATGACCGTGCCATTGCACTGAATGCTCCGGATAAGGACTATGCTATTTTTCAGAAATCACTGGTATTGGGTGTAACCGGACGGTTTGAAAACAAGGTAACTACCCTGCTGGGGTTCCTACAGGCCCATCCCAACAGCAACTTTGCTGTGGATGCCCGCTACGAACTGGCCAACACATACATTATCCTGGACAACAACGCCAGGGCACTGCAATTTTACAACGAGATCATCAATCGTTTTCCCAACTCGAGCTATGTGCGCAGTGCTATGCTTAAATCTGGTCTGATCCATTATAACCTCAACCAGGATGAACAGGCCCTGCAGGTATTCAGGCAGGTAATTCAAAAATACCCCGGATCACCAGAATCGCAGGAAGCTCTCACAAGTATGCGCAATATTTATGTGGCCAACAACAGAGTAGAAGAATTCATACGCTATTCTGAAGGGCTAGGTTTTGCCAGTGTAAGTCAGGCTCAGCAGGATTCGCTGATCTATGTTGCTGCCGAAAACAGATATATGCAAGGCGATTGCCAGAATGCAATACCCGGTTTCAGCAATTACCTGGAGCGTTTCCCCAATGGTATTTTCGCACTCAATGCTCACTTCTACAAAGCGGAATGCGAATATCGCGCCCGCGAATTCCAGCGCGCCTTATCCAGCTATGAATTTGTGCTCAACCGCCCCAAATCAAAATTTTCTGAAAATGCAGCACTACGGGCTGCACAGATCAATTTCGGGCTCAATCAGTTTGAAGCGGCGCTGGCACACTACCAGACCCTGGAGCAGATTGCCGAATTCCGCAACAACCGCCTGGAGGCCCAGATAGGGCAAATGCGTTCGCTCAATCACCTGGAACGCAACGAGGCCACTATTGAAAAAGCTCAGTCCATACTGCAGGACGATCGTATCAGCCAGGAAATCTCACAGGAAGCCAACCTGATGATTGCCAGGGCAGCCATGCGACAGAATAACCTGGATATGGCCCGTGATTTTTTCAGCCGAACCAATCGTATTGCAGAAAATGTTATGGCTGCTGAGGCCAAATACTACCTGGCGCTCATTGAGTTTCGACGTGGCAATTATGCGCAGTGCGAGAAACTCATCTTTGATTACATTAACCTGTTGGCTCCCTACGATTTTTGGCTGGCAAGAATATTTATTTTGCTGGCAGACAATTACCTGGTGCAGGACAATATCTTCCAGGCCCGTCATACATTGCAAAGTATCATTGAAAACTATGAGGGAGAAGACCTGGTAAGACAAGCCCGCCAGAAACTCGAAGAAATTGACAGGGCCGAACGGCAGAGAGATCAACGCAACGGCGACAATGCTCCCGAAATTGATTTCAACAACCGCAGACCCAATTCATCAGGTAATTTCTGATTTTTCTAACAGCAAATCACAATCCTATGCAAAAAATATTTCAAGTTTTCCGCAGTATCATCACGGTTTCAGGCGCAGGTTTATTGCTGTTGATCAGCCCTGCCCTGCAAGCTCAGCAGCTCGATTTCGATGAGATCAAGGTAATTGCTCCCTACGAACCTACCATTTCAGATGCTTTCAAAATCAATTTCAATCCTCGCATTGAAGATACTCTCCAGGTTGATATTGCCTTCAATTACAGCATCAACCCCATACAAATCCCTACCCGTTTTTCGCTGGACCCTCTCAGCCCTGCCCGTATGAGAGGTGAACCCCTGGAAAAGCTCTACAAAGGATTCGCGCGCGTGGGTATTGGTAATTACACCACTCCCTATGGAGAAGTATTTTACAACACCCTCCGATCCAACGAGTATGCCTATGGAGTACACGCGCGGCATATCTCTTCAGGAGGAGGTATCGATGAATATGCCCACAGCGGATATTCTGACAACCTTATAAGGCTGGATGGCAAAAGGTTTATCAATAACCACACTTTGGAGGGCGATCTTACCTACGAAAGAAGTATGATGCATTTTTATGGCTTCAGGCGCGATGATTTTCTCAACAATGAGGTTCTGCTGACCCATATTGACACCCTTGACAAAAAGGACTACCGCCAGCGCTTCCAGCACCTTTCTCCTGGAGTAGCCTTCCGCAGCAACTACCTGGATAGCACCAAACTCCAACACGACCTGAGGTTGAAGTATCATTATCTTACCGATCGGTACGATGCTACAGAACACCAGGTAAGCTTCCGAACCCGCCTTGACAAGGGCCTGCGTGAAGACCCTCTGGGCTTTGCCGAAAAACAAAACTTCCACCTGGATCTGGGTGTAGATTATTTTCACAATAAATCGGGCCTGGATACACTTAACTCGGCTTTGATTTCAGTGGCCCCCACCCTATCCTCACGATTCAGAGAATTTACTTTTTATGTAGGATTGAATGCCACGGCACAGGTGGAAGAAAACAGCCATGCGCGGTTTTATCCTTTGGCCGGAGCGGAGGTAAATCTTATCAATAACGTTCTGTTTGCCTATGCCTCTTTATCGGGCGAAATGCGCAAAAATACCCTCAGAGAGTTCAGCCGCATCAATCCCTTCTTCGACACCGATGCCACATTGGGTTTTACCAATAAAAAATCGGAGATAAGAGGGGGTTTCAAAGGCTCCATCAGCACTTTTGCCTCTTACAACATTTCCATTTCCAATAGCTCGATCGCCAATCAGCCCTTCTTTGTTACGGATCCAGAATCGTTGCTGCAAAACCGTTTCCAGGTGATCTACGACGATATGCGTCTATTCAATTTCCGCACCGAGATTTTCAGTAACGTAGGTGAAAGAGTAAGACTGCGCTTTGCTTCCGACTATTACCAGTACACCCTTGACAATGAACTGGAGCCCTGGCACGAACCTACCCTCAGGCTTACGGTCTCATTCAGATACAGTATGCAGGACAAGATCATTTTAACCGCCGATGCCTTTGCCCGCAACTCGGTGTATGCCCGCATTTTCAACGAACTGGGCGAACCCGATCGTCACAAAATTCATGGGTTTCATGTTGATACCAATATAGGTCTTGAATACAGGTATACCAAGATTCTTTCGGTATTTCTTAATCTGAACAATGTGCAGAACCAACCCCTCGAAAGATGGTACAACTATCCTTCGCAGCGGTTCAACATAATGGGAGGCGTTAGTTACGCATTCTAATCCTTACACAACGCAATCAATCACATCTCCTCATTCGCCTCCGGGGCAGTTCTGACCATCAGAACCGGCCCCGGTTTTTTTCACAGAAATGTAAAACAACCTCTCAAAGCATCAAATAAAAAAATACGGCAGGGAGTAAAACAGAGGTGAAAACCACAGTAAAACCGGCCCTGAATTCTTCGTAATCAGCCTCTCCCCTTCTGAAGTTTTCAACAACTTGTCGAAATATCTCCTAATATCTGATTTTCAGTTCTTTAATTAAAGGGCAATTTGTTAATAAAAACCCGCTATTTATACCTTTTTGAGAGGCTGAAACCGGCAAAAAATCTTATCTTTGGGGGTTATTCTGAACAAAAAAAATATGAGCGAAGAGACAAAGGAAAACACTGTAGCAAAAACCGAGTATGGCGCTTCCAGTATCCAGGTACTTGAGGGTCTGGAAGCAGTAAGAAAAAGGCCGGCCATGTACATTGGCGATATCGGCAACAAAGGTCTTCATCATCTTGTGTATGAAGTTGTTGACAACTCCATCGATGAAGCCATGGGTGGCCATTGCGATACCATCCATGTAACCATTAACGAGGATAATTCCATTACTGTACTGGACAACGGACGGGGTATCCCTACCGATATTCATGAAAAGGAAGGCCGTAGTGCCCTTGAAGTAGTAATGACAGTGCTGCATGCCGGCGGAAAATTCGACAAGGACTCCTACAAAGTTTCCGGAGGGTTGCACGGTGTGGGTGTAAGCTGTGTTAACGCACTCTCTACCCATATGCATGTGCGGGTTTTTCGAAACAACCAGATCTGGGAGCAGGAATACAGCATGGGTAAACCCTTGTATGCTGTAAGGCTGACCGACCAGAAAACAGATCACAGGGGAACCGAAGTAACCTTCATGCCCGACGATACCATTTTTCAAACCACCGAATACAGCTACGATATCCTCTCCAACAGATTGCGCGAACTGGCGTTTCTGAACAAAGGCGTAAGGCTCAACATAACCGACAAAAGAGTTACCGACGAAGATGGCAGCTTTCTGAGCGAGACCTATTATTCTGAGGAAGGACTTAAGGAATTTGTTCAATACCTGGATGATACCCGCGAAAAGCTCATCGACGAACCCATTTACATGGATGGCGAAAAAGCAGGTATTCCGGTGGAAGTAGCTATGCAGTACAACTCTTCTTTTGCAGAGAACCTGCAATCTTACGTAAACAATATCAACACCATTGAAGGAGGAACCCACCTGGCAGGGTTTCGCAGGGCACTTACAAGAACCCTGAAGAGCTATGCCGACAAATCGGGTATGCTCTCGAAGCTGAAATTTGAGATCAGTGGCGATGACTTCCGCGAAGGACTTACAGCAGTGATTTCTGTAAAAGTAGCCGAGCCACAATTCGAAGGGCAGACCAAAACCAAACTGGGTAACTCCGAGGTAGCTGGTGCAGTAGACCAGGCTGTCAGTGAAATGCTCAGTTATTACCTTGAGGAGCACCCCAAGGAGGCCAGAACGATCGTAAACAAGGTAATCCTGGCAGCCACTGCACGCCATGCTGCGCGCAAAGCCCGCGAGCTTGTGCAGCGCAAAAGTGTACTCACCTCCGGAGGTCTTCCCGGAAAGCTTTCCGACTGCTCCGAAAAAGATCCTGAAAAATGCGAAATATACCTTGTGGAGGGAGACTCGGCAGGGGGTACGGCCAAACAAGGCCGCGACCGAAAGTTCCAGGCGATACTCCCGCTAAGGGGTAAGATCCTGAACGTGGAAAAGGCTATGCCCCACAAAATATTTGAGAATGAAGAGATCAAAACCATCTTTACTGCACTGGGCGTAACCATTGGTACTGCCGAAGACTCCAAAGCTCTGAACCTGGAGAAACTACGTTATCACAAGGTGATCATTATGACGGATGCCGATGTGGACGGAAGCCACATTGCCACCCTGATCCTCACATTCTTTTTCCGTTACATGCGCGAACTTATCGAAAAAGGATTTGTGTATATTGCCACCCCACCCCTTTACCTGGTTAAAAAAGGCAGGGAAGAAGTGTATGCCTGGACCGATGATGAAAGAAAAGCCATCATGGCAGAAATGGCAAAGGGTGGAAAAGACAGCGGAATTCACTTCCAGCGCTACAAGGGTCTTGGAGAGATGAACGCCGAGCAGCTATGGGAAACAACCATGAACCCCGAGTATCGCAAACTCCGCCAGATCGATATTGTTAATGCTGCTGAAGCCAACCGTACTTTTTCGATGCTTATGGGCGATGAGGTGCCACCCCGTCGCGAATTCATCGAGAAAAACGCTAAATATGCCAAAATCGACGCCTGATACTACAGGACGGAACAAAAAAAACGGGTGCAATTCATATGCATCCGTTTTTTTTTACTCAACAGCCACCCACCGTCCAGCATTATCTCTATAAAAAACATGTACTCCTTCGCCTGCTGTCCCTATCCATAAATGTATGACAGGCTGAAATCAGATAAGCTCCTGGAGTTCTTCCAGGCTGAGGCTTTTTAAGGGATTATTTTCGTTTATAAACATGCCTGCCAGATGGCTTTTACGTTCCTGCAGCTTTAGTATCTTTTCCTCAACTGTATTGCGGGTAATAAACTTATACACAAACACATGCTTATCCTGGCCAATGCGGTGGGCACGATTTATGGCCTGGTTCTCCACAGCGGGGTTCCACCACGGATCGAGTAAAAACACATAATCGGCACCGGTAAGGTTCAGCCCTACCCCACCTGCTTTGAGAGAAATCAGAAACAGCCGGTTATCGGGTTGGGTCTGAAATCGCTCTATAAGTTTCTTGCGTTCTTTTTCCTGCACTTTTCCGGTAAGCATACTGTATTCGTATCCTCGTTGCCGGAAGTACTCCCCGAAAAGATTTAAATGCTTTACAAATTGAGAGAATATGAGCACTTTGTGGTTCTCAGATAACAACTTTTCAACGTTGCGTATGATCTCATTGTACTTGCCCGATTCGGAATCAAATTCACTATCCACGATGGCAGGGTGGTTGGCAATGAGCCGCAGTTTGGTGAGGGCACTCAATACCAGAAATCTGGATTTGTCAGTACCATGGGTTTCCAGTCCGTGCAATAAAGCATTGCGCACTTCCGACTTTCGGGCTTCGTAGTAGCTTTGCTGCTCAGGGGTCATCTCGCAATAATGAATCTTTTCAGTCAGCTCAGGCAATTCGGGAGCTACCTGCTCCTTGGTACGCCTTAAAATAAAAGGCTGAATAAGATTTTGAAGCTTTTTTCCGGCTATTTCGTCTTGTTTCCGCTCAATGGGATTTACAAATTCGTTGCGAAAGAAATTGAGACTGCCCAACATACCAGGATTGATAAAAGAAAACTGCGACCAAAGATCTGTAAGGGAATTCTCTACAGGTGTACCCGACAATACAAGCCTGTGCATACACTGTAAGCGTTTGATGGCTGTAAAAACTTTCGAAGACGCATTTTTTATGATCTGGCTTTCGTCAAGAATAACATACCTGAAAGGATAAGAAGAGAGCAGATCAATATCGTTTCGTACGGTACCATAAGTGGTGAGTACCACATGGTACCGGTTAAAGAAGCTAATATCTGAGCTTCTGTTTACCCCGGTGTGCTGGCCCACCTTCAGGGATGGTGCAAATCGCCGCGCTTCTTCACTCCAGTTATGGATCAGCGAAAGTGGCATTATCACCAGCGAGCAGGGATGAATGTGGCTGTCAGGCACTACATTTTCCGGAGCATCATCATCAAACATGCTGAGTTGCCCCTGTATTGCACTGGTCTTTTGGTCTTTCAGAAACACGCTGCTATCTTCCCTGAGAACTCCTCCATCAGGATCATTATGGTTTTCGTGGAGGTGCACCCTGCATAGCAAAGCCAGTGCCTGCAGCGTTTTCCCAAGACCCATGTCATCGGCTAAGCAACCTCCCAGACCATTCTGCCTCAAAAACATCATCCATTGGTACCCTGCTTGCTGGTAGGGCCGTAAGTCGGCATGCAATGCCTCTGGCAAATCGAAAGTTTCATCATCGCGCATGGGCTGAAACTCGGGCAACTGCAACCCTTGCTGAGGAATGCTCTTCATCAGTGCAAAATGGTGTTTGCGTATTTCCAGCACATCGCCTTTGGGTTTGGCAAACATCAGCAGATCATGATACATGGTCATCCATTCTTCGGGGATAAGCGCTATGCTACCATTGGGTAGCACAAACTCACGATCTCCACTGAGGATATTATCGCGCAAACTGGAGAAAGGTATCTCGAACTCACCAAACCAAACTTTACCGTACAGATCAAACCAATCGTTCTTTTCCGTGGTTTCGAAAGCCAGATCGGAAAAACCGGTATAAAATGATCTGTTGGCCAATTCTTTTTCCAGCAAAAAATTCTTCTGTCCAAGCAAATCGCTTCTTGCGCTGATCCAGTCTACACAGGCATGCAACTGCTGCTTAAAGGCTTCATCTGCCATCAAAGGTTTTTCTTCATCAGGGATCCTGAAAAATGGGCCATCGAGCCGTTTCAATCCCTGATCCTTCAAAAAGCTGACCAGGGCATTTTCAAAATCCTTCTGCCGCGAAATCATCTGGAAATGAAATTCGGGCCATTTATGAACAAATTTTACCTGGGTTGACAATGGGTCGCCAGCCGCAAATCTTTGTTTCCCATAGCCAAAATACAATCCCAAAACCACATCGCCCTGCCAATGCTGTTCTATACGTAGTACAGGCTGAGGATTTCCTTCAAAGCTGCGTACTTCAAACCCTTTTGCAATAAAAGGGTGCCTTGCAATACTCTTTTGCACAAATTTCTCATAAAATTCCTTCTCTGAGGAAGCAGGAGTTTCAAGATACTCCTTATTAATGAAAGGTTTCAGCTTTTGCCCTTCCCACTCCCGCTCAAAACAATACACCTCATGATTCAACATCAACACACAAGGTTTGTGGGTTATCAGAAGCGCATTGCTCTTATAAAGTGACAATGGACGCCCATCATATAAAACCTCCAGATGATAATGGGTCTTGTGTTCCAGTTTTTCGAAATGAAAGCAGGTTTCAGCTAACCGGGGATGTATCCGGATAGGTTTTTCCTGAATCCTTTCCCTGCTTTCGCCTTTTAAATATAGTTTGATATTGTGAAGGGTCATGGCAAGAACAACCTCATACAAGCTCCTCTCAATAAAGGGGCGGATATGTTTTTTGATCAAATCATCGTCGATAGATTCAAAGAAATCGCGCAACCTTACTTTTCCGCGGGCAAACCGTTTATGAAGATTCTCATCGCTGTAGCGATCTGTAAGAGCAAAAAGGGCCTCCAGCGATGGCGATAAAGTATCGAAATAATCCCAGACAGTATTGCGTGCCAATTTTTTGAAATCATATTCGAAGAGCCCTTTGGCATTGCGCGATACCGCAAATGGTTCTATCAACCATCCTAAAACAGGATGAAGCGTAAGGGCAAACACCAGTTCCCTGGTATCAGAAACTTCTTTTTGAGTTTGATCTTGCATGGATCCGATAACCTGTTATGTAATGCAAACCTGCAAAATTACGGCAATTTGATTACCCATACAAACAAAAATCTCTGGTGTTGCAGTGGGTTGCACACCAGAGATTTCGCCAAATAAAATCATGTGTTATCGTGTAATCCAGGCTACGATTTCCTCATCCATGGGATTGGTACGAGGCGAAAAGACCTTCTCCAGTTGCCCCTGCTCATTTATGAGGTATTTTTGAAAATTCCAGGATACTTCAGAGTCCATCACACCATTTTTTTCTTTTTGGGTAAGCCACTGATAAAGAGGATGAATGTCATTGCCCTTTACGGAAATTTTTGACATCATGGGGAAGGTTACCCCGAAATTCTCCTGGCAAAAAGTAATGATCTCCTCATCAGTACCAGGTTCCTGGTTCATAAAATTATTGGCAGGAAAACCTATCACAACAAAGTTTTCTCCACCATATTGCTGATAAAGTTTTTCGAGGTATTCATACTGGGGTGTAAGACCACATTTGCTGGCAGTATTTACAATCATTACCCTTTTGCCTTTGAGGTCTGCAAAATTAAACTCATCCCCAAATATATCCGTTACAGTAAAATCATGAAGTCCGCGAGGCCCTGAGGCATGCAATGCCCCCGGCAGGATAAGCAACAAAAAAAGAGCAGAGCTAAGTAAAACTTTAAAATTTCGTTTCAGGTCCATATTCCTTGATTTAATGATTTGAAAATTAATAATGTACAAGATGTTTTGTGATTCTAACTTTGTAAACAATCCATCGTATGAAAAAGTTTTTGCAGGATTGATTTACCTTTGCTTTCATTTTAAAACTGAAACAACCATAGCATTGAATCCCCAAGAGAAAAACGCTTTGCTGGCTTTGAGAGCCGCTTTGCAAGCCGGCCATGCTGTAATGCAAGTGTACCGCGATTCTTTTTTTGTAACCCGTAAAGCTGACGGATCTCCGATAACAGAAGCCGACCGGCAATCCGAAAAAATCATTCTGTCGCACCTTACTTCTTCAGGATTACCTGTAATTAGCGAGGAGACCCCCGTTGCTTCCATGAGCATTCGTAAGCAATGGGAATATTTCTGGCTGGTAGATCCGTTGGATGGCACCAAAGAATTTGTGAACCAGAATGGAGAGTTTACCATAAATATAGCATTGATTTACAAGGGCCATCCCATCCTTGGTATCCTTACAGCTCCTGCCCTTAACATGGGTTACCTGGGCATAACGGGTATAGGAGCCTGGAGGATTTCTTGCCTGCAAACCCTTGAAGCCAACTGGTCTGACAACCTTGAGGAAATCAGCAGCCATATGATCCCGCTGGGCCCCACTCCCCCTCCTGTCGATCCCACATTAGCCGTTAGCCGATCTCATACTGACCAGGGAAATGCACTGATGATTGATACATTTTTGGAGAAAGGAAAACCTTATCATACCCTATCGAGGGGGAGTGCACTCAAATTTGGTCTTGTGGCAGAAGGTGCAGCCCATTTTTACATGCGCAATGATAAAATTTGGGAGTGGGATACCGCAGCCGGGCATGCTGTTTTGCTGGCTGCAGGAGGCTATCTGCTATGCTGGCCTTCGGGGCAGGAACTTGTTTACAACAAGGAAGATCTCCGAAACCCCGCCTTTGTGGCATGCAGTTCGAGAAAAGATTTAGAGGCTTTGCGAAGCAAATTTCCGCTTCAGGAAGGGATATGAAAAAACAGAGACCAAAATAACAAGGGTACCAAGGTAAAAACCTCCCGACATTTTTTCTGATTCTCCAAAAATAAACAGCGCCAGCAAGATCCCGTATACTGGTTCCAGATTAACTGCCAGCACAACGGTATAGGCTGACAGTTCCTTCATGATTTCCACTATGGCAGCAAATGCGTAGGAGGTGCACAGAAAACTCAACACCAGTATCCAGAAAAGATCTGTGGTTTGTGGAGCCAGCAGACCCACGTATATGCCACCCGAAAACAGCAGGAATACGCTTATGGCTGCAAAGCCCCCGATCATTTCATAAAAACTGATCAGGGCAGGATCCCAGCGACGGCTGATGCGGCGATTGAGCACCACAAACAACCCATTGAGCAATGCAGACAAAAGAGAGAAAATAATCCCCTCCACATATTCCATCTCATATTGAAAAATCAGGTAAATACCGGCTAGGATGGCAAGCCCGATGATTACCTCCAGCCACAATACCCGCCTTTTATTGATTAGGGGTTCAAGGAAGCTGGTAAACAGCGTAGTGGAGGCAAAAACCCCCAGAGTAACAGAAACATTGGAAACCTTGATGGCATGAAAAAAAGTGATCCAGTGCAAAGCCACCACAATTCCTATCATGTAAAGGTGAAACTGGTCTTTGGGCGCCATAGAAAGGTTTCGGCGTTTGAGTTTCAGGTAAACCCAAAGCCCTGCAGCGGCAAAAAACATCCTGTACCATACCAAATCGATGGCATCTAAAGTAATAAGAGCTCCCAAAATAGCCGTGAAGCCCAGCAAAACAACAATAAAATGCAGATGAATATACTGTTTGAGCAGGTGCATAACGAAAAATCAGGTTATCAGATGTTCAATGAGATTAAGCGCTGCTTGCAACCTTTGGTCACCATGCCCTGAAACGATACCATGCGCAAAACCATATTGCTGCAGCTCTCTCTGGTACCATTCAAAAAAGAACTCCCGCAAATGCGGATGCTCTCTTTGCTTATCATACTCCCAGGGCAAATCAACATTGCACAACAAATAAAAGTCGTAGCGGTGCAACAGAATCTGTTCAAGTATCCAGGGATCACAATTGCCATATTTATGAAGGCTCCAGATCTTTGTTACCAGCAAGTCGGTATCGCAGAACAGGATTCGCGGACTGAGGCGTGCACTCTCTTCTTCAAGCGCGATTTGCCCCTTTGCTATGGCCAGAATATCCTGTTGGTTGTAATCTCTGTTAAGGCCATCGATATAGTCCCGTGCGTACTCAGGCACCCACACCTGGCCCAGTTGTGCAGCCAATTGCTGGCAAAGCATTGACTTTCCCGTAGACTCCGGACCCGTAATGGCTATTCGTAAGGTTTTCTTCACCTGTGGCGCTTTTCCTATTGCTGCAAAAAGGCATTGATTATCTTCAAAACAAACACACTTTTACCGTTTTGCTGAAATGATTTTTCTATTTCATCAGTAAGTGCTGCCATGATATCCCGATAATCCCCAAAAATCTGCGAACTCATCCCGTTTACCTCCACAATAAGCCTGGGGTTCTTACTCAAACGATCTATAAAATCTTTAATGTCAGGAATATAATCTCTTCCCAGGGGATACATGCTAATTTCAACAGATGCCTTCATGATATAAATTTAACCGTTAACAATGTTTTCTCATACTCCTGGTACCCTTACGTTTGGTGCGCAGCCACAAAGATGGCATTGCCATGCCAGGGGAGACTTAAGCGCTGCAAATATATATAATAAAGGAACGGTGCTACCAAAAAGTTGTACCAGGATTTGTTGCAATTTTTAAGGGGGCAAACAATTGAAATCAATACAGTTGTTAACAATTATCGTTGCAAATGTGAAAAAATGCATATAAAATGCAGTAAAGTACCGTGAAACCCGCAATAAAAAGTTTTTTATATTTGTTGGCATCGGAAAATAAAAAACCATGGAATGAATCGGTTAGCCAACGAAGAAATTGAGATAGGGATATCGGGGCTCAGAAAGCTTATTGAAACAGTAAAAAGTCATTACGACTTCGACCTAAGTATATACGCCAGCACCTCCTTAAAAAGAAGAGTGGCCCGGATTATGGACCACAACAGTCTGAAAGACCTGGAAGCACTCATTGATAAGCTTGCAACCCAAAAAGACTTTTTTCAACATTTTAAGCAACAACTCACCGTTGAGGGAACCGAGTTTTTTCGTGATCCTGCCTTCTGGCGCTATCTTCGCGATGAAATTTGTCCGGTATTGGCACGCAACCATATGAAGATAAAAATATGGATACCCGGATGCTCCAGTGCAGAAGAGGTGCTCAGCACTGCCATTTGTTTGAAGGAAGCCGGCATCTACGATAAGTGTACCATTACAGCCAGCGACATAAGCTCCCTGGCAGTTGAGGCTGCCAGGGATAAGCTATACTCCAACAATAAACTGGAAATTTCTGAAAACAACTACAAACGTTTTCAGGAAGACGAATCAGCTGATATGTCGAAATACCTCATCAAGCAGGACAAAGGATTTCGCTTTAAGGAAGACCTGTATCGCAATGTGGTTTTTGAAACCCATGACCACAAAAATATGTCGAGGAGTAGATCTGTAAATATGATCATTTGCCGCAATTATTTCATCTATTTCTCCTCGCTGTTTCAGGAAAAACTGCTTGAAATTTTTACCGACAACCTTTCTTTGAACGGGTACCTTGCCATTGGAAACAAAGAAACCATCGACTTCTGCAAAGATTCGGGCAAGTATTCCCTTATCAACGAAAACGAAAAAATGTATCGCAAACCAGGTTAACGCACCCCTCTGTCTTTAATTAAGGCGGCTTGTCCATAATGATTGAAACCACACAAAAAACTGAAAAAGTAAGCTTACCATAAACCAGGAAGAATGAGGTATAAATTAATCATAATCGGAGGATCGGCAGGAAGTTTTCAACTGGTAACCAGAATTCTATCCAAACTACCGGCGAATTTCAACATACCTGTTGTGCTGGCACTCCACAGGCTGAAACATGTTCGGCATGGGTTTGTGGAAGCCTTATCCATCAAATCTGTTCTTCCGGTTGTAGAACCCCACGACAAAGAAAGCATTAAACCAGGAAAAATATACCTGGCCCCGGCCAACTATCATTTGTATGTGGAGCTTGCCGGCAAATTTGCCCTCTCTACCGAAGAACCGGTAAACCACTCCCGGCCTGCCATTGACCTTACCTTTGCAACGGGTGCCTATGCCTATAAGGAAAAGACTGTGGGAATTATATTATCAGGGGCCAACAAAGATGGCGCACTGGGTTTAAAGAAAGTAAAAGACTATGGCGGATATACCATCGTGCAGGAACCCACAGAAGCTCAAATGCCTACCATGCCCGTTGCGGCTCTGGAACGCACCGGAAGCGTAGATCAGGTTCTCAAAGTGGATGAAATAATTAAATTTTTGATTTCTCTTACAAAATCTTAGTTTTGCTGTGGCTTAATCGCATTGGCTGGCAGAAAAATACAAAAGCCTGAGTAGCTTTTCAAACCAACTGACCAACTTATAAGACAGAAAAAAGGAAAACAAAATTAAACTACATATTGCGTAAAGCTTTTTTTAAAAGGGACTACTGATCATAAACTTTATAAGTATTGCAGCATGAACAAAAGAACTTTTCTCTATATAGGTGTTGAGGTTTTTATACTCCTGATGGCCTGGATAACCTTCAGCAAGTTGGGAGCTTTGCAGCAATCGGCAGGCGAACTTGCCGAAACCCTCACTTCGCCCCTCAACAACCTTTTCATCTGGCTGGCCATACTTATCTTCCCTCTTTTCATACTATTTCTGGGGTTTATTATCGAGGAAATATGGAAAGAGAAACAAGCCCGTGCTTTGAAAGCTCAACTGGCCACAGAAGAATTGTTGGGTATGCAGGTAGAGGAAACCGAAGATACCGAAGAGGCTCAGCGGGAGAAAGATCGGTTGGCCATGGAACAAGCCCTGGAGAGAGAGCAAAAACTTGTAGCATGTATTCAGAAAATGCTTGGCGATCGGAAAGAGCCCAATCAAAAGAAGGATTCTGAAAAACTGCTGAGCTGCATTGCCAGTGTATATGAAATAACCCAGGCAGAGATATTTGTTCGCCAGCGCCTGGCAGAAACTGATAAACTGGTATTCTCTGCATCTTTTGCTTTTTATGTACCAGAAGAGAAAGTGTTTGAATTTGAAATCGGAGAAGGCCTCATCGGCCAGGTGGCCAAAGCAGGTAAGTTTCTTTATCTGGATGAATTACCCCAGGGATATGTTACTGTAAAATCGGGTTTAGGATCTGCCACACCCAATCATTTGCTTATTGTGCCATGGAAAAACCCGGAAAATATGGTGGTAGCTGTACTGGAAATTGCATCCTTCAAACCCTTCCATCCGCACGATATTCAGATCATTGAAAGATTATCTGAAAAAATTGCTGAATTTTATGCTTGAAAAAAGCACCTAAAACTCATTTTTGCGTAAAACACAGGGGTTTTTGTTTTTTTTAAAGTGTATTTTTGCCGGTATTCAGTTTGAAATGCTTCATCTGAAAACCCTTAACTGATCATTGTAGCTGTAAAACACATAACGATATATGAGGTTTTTCGACAAAAAGCAAGTTGTTTTATTTTCTTTTCTGGCAGGCTTATGCTTTCCGTTAATCGCCTGGGTCATTGAGCTGAACCGGAAGAACCTTGGTTTTACTACCTCCGGGATCCTCGAAATCCACCAGCAATCTCCTGCCATAGTTATCATTACAATGGTTCCGGTATTGTTTGCCTTGCTGGGCTACATCGTATATCTTTTTCTGGAGAAGCAAAGTAAGGAACTGGATCAGATCAACCAGCAGCTACTCAGCCAAACACAGAATATCAGTCAGGTAGCAAGCTTTGCAGAACAAATCGGAAACGGTCGGTACGATATTGAATTTGAAGTTACAGATGATTCTGATACCCTTGGAAAAACCCTGAAAAACCTGCGTGATAAACTTTATGATAACAATCAGAAAGAATCGCTGCAAAACTGGGAAATGCGTGGCAAAGACAAGATTGGTCAGATCCTGCGCATGCACAATGATGTTCATATCCTTTCGTACGAAGTGCTCGAAGCTCTTATACAATATATAGATGTAGTACAGGGTGTATTTTATATTTTCGACGACGATGCCCAACTGCTCAGAATTTCCGCTTCATATGCCTATAACCGGAAGAAATATCTTCAGGATGAAGTACGTGTGGGAGAAGGTTTGGTTGGACAGGCAGCCATAGAACGCGATATAGTGCATCGTACCGAAATCCCCGAACATTATCTGACCATTACTTCGGGTATCCTGGGCGAGAAAAAACCCGACAGCCTGCTCATTGTGCCCCTGTTTATGGAAGAAAAACTGCAGGGAGCTTTTGAGTTTGCTTCTGTAAAGGAGTTCAAACCCCAGGAGGTTGATTTTGTAAAAAACATCGCGGAAATCGTAGCGCGTACCATATACAACCTTAAGATTACTGAAAAAACAGAAAGGCTGCTGCGCGAATCGCAGGAAATGACCCAGGAGCTCAAAGAAAATGAAGAAGAGCTCAGGCAGAATGCAGAAGAAATGCGCCTCACCCAGGAGGAGCTCGAAAAAACCAATACCCATCTTGAGGAAAAGATACAGGAGGTAAACCAAAGTCAGAAAAGGCTCTATTCATTGCTGGAAAACGCCTCCGAGCTCATTACCATCTACGATGCCCAAAGACAACTCAAATATGTAAGCCCCTCCGTAAAAAACATTCTGGGGTATTCTGAAGAAGAGATGTTTTCGGGCAAAGATTTCGATCGTGTAAACAAAAAAGGACAAACCATTATAAACCAGATGTTTGAAGACCTTCTTCAAACTCCGGGAGAATCGCAAAAGGTTCAGTATTCTTACCTGAATAAAACCGGTGCCATTATGTTTCTGGAAACTACCGGACGAAACCTGCTGGACGACCCTGCTATAAATGGCCTGATCCTTAACACCAGTGATATTACCGAACGTAAGCGGGCAGAGAAAGAGCAGAGAATGCGCGGACAAATGCAAACCCTCTCAGACAACTCCCCCGATATTATCCTGCGTATCGACCTCAACAGGCTTATCTTTTACGCCAACCCAGCTATCGAAATGTATACTGGCATCAAGACTGATGACTTCAATAAAAAACAACTTGATGAAGTGGGTTTGAATGATGAGGTTATTAAGACCATTGATGAGATTGCTGATGAGATTAAACGGGATAAGCTGAAGATCCAGAAAGAGATAACCTTCCCGATGGAAGAAGAAAAACGGGTTATGAACCTCAATGCCATACCCGAATTCAATGAGGAGGGACGCCTGGAAACCATACTGTTTATTCTTCATGATATCACCGAGCTCAAAAAGATTGAAGAAGAGATCAAGGAAAAGAACCTGAAGATTACCGACAGTATCAACTACGCTTTCCGGTTGCAGAATGCCATTCTGCCCAGCCAGAAACTTATCAAGCAGTGTTTTCCGGATTCCTTCATGTTTTACCTGCCCCGCGATATTGTAAGTGGTGACTTCCCCTGGTTATACGAGAAGGATGATGACGTTTATATTGCTGCTATCGACTGCACCGGGCATGGTGTGCCTGGGGCAATGCTATCGCTCATTGGGTACTTTATCATGAATCAGATTGTAAGCCAGCCTGGGGTTCTCACTCCCGGTGAGATCCTTACCCAGCTTCATAAAGGTGTGCAGCAAACCCTTCGTCAGGATAAGGAAGGAGCCAGCGCACGCGATGGCATGGATGTTGCGTTGTGCAAAATCAACATCAAAGAAATGGAATTGCAATTTGCCGGAGCCCACCGCCCCCTTTATCATGTTAGCAACGGAGAACTCAATGAGTTCAAGGGAACCCGGTCGGCCATCGGGGGAATACCCAAAGAGGGAAAGCCAGAACCTGTTTTTGAGAATCATACTATAAAGATCAGCAAAGATGATTGTGTATATTTCTTCTCCGATGGTTTGCCCGATCAGTTTGGTGGCCCGGAAGGAAGAAAATATTTCCCAAAAAGGATCAAAGAACACATCATTACCAATAAAGATATGCCCATGAACCAAATGTACAATCTATTCAAGAAAGACTACCAGGAATGGCTTGGCGAGGGTACTCCTATCGATGATGTGCTGCTGATTGGAATAAGGTTTTAATGATTGTATTAATCTGTTTTATTAGAATTTTAAAAAGGCTTCTATATTAATTGATAAAAAACCGAAAGATGGAAAATGTGGATTACATGAAACTGGTCTATGAATTTCATAATGAAATGCTGGCCAATAAGTTCACCCTGGTATATGAAGGAGAGATAACCCATCAGATTACCAAAGCTTTTACCTCTCTGGCAGAGAATAAAATGGATAGCTACAGTGAAGACGCCTCCATGAAAAAGAAGGTTTTTCATGTAATGGTAGAATGCTTGCAAAACCTTAGCAAACATGCTGAGGATTATGAAAACCCCGATGGGAAAGGGTTTTCGGGCAATGGCATCTTCATTGTTGGCAGATTGGGCAATGACAATCAGGATTATCATGTTCTTACCGGCAATGCCGTTGAAAACGCCAAGGTTCCTGAACTGAAAGCTTTACTTGAAAAAATCAACCAACTGGATAAGGATGGTTTGAAAGAACTTTTTAAAAAGCAAATGCGCGAAGGCTCTCTTTCTGATAAAGGGGGTGCGGGTCTGGGTTTGATTGATATTGCCCGGAAAACCGGCGAAAAGCTTGAATACAACTTTGTGGAAATTGACGATAAAACTTCATTTTTCCTGCTCAGAACCATAATCTCCCGTAAGTAACAACCAACGTTAACTGTTAAACTATATAAGTATCATGGAAGTAATTAAAATCAAAGGAACTGAAGATACTCCAAACGTTATACTCGATGCAGAAAGTAATATCATTGAATTTTCCGGCAGATCATTGCCCGAAGACGTAGTTACTTTTTATGCTCCTGTTTTACAGTGGATTGAAGAATATGCCAAATCTCCCAATCCTAAAACTGAAGTAATTTTCAGGCTGGAGTATTTCAATACAGCTTCATCTAAAATTCTGCTTGATATTTTGTTGAAGTTTGAGGACATACTTAATGAAGGTAATGAAGTGGTGGTGCAGTGGTACTTCCAGGAAGACGATGAAGATATGCAGGAAGCCGGTGAGGAATACTCTGAGATAGTAGATATTCCTTTCGAAATGCATAGCTATTAATTCTTCTGCAGTCCCCTCCTCCCAATCTTGTCATAAATGAGTGAAGAAATCCTAAAGGCATTGATGCAACTCTTTGCTATTATAGCAAAGCAGGATGTTGGTTTGTCTGACAGTGAGCGTGCATTTGTAGAGAGTTTTCTCCGCCAGCAGCTCAACGAAAGCTCCGTAAAAGAGTATCTGGCTCTTTTTGACAGTTTCATTGAAGCTGACAAGGACAAAAAGGAAGATGACCCGGATAAACCCAAAAAGCCCCGGCTTACCTCGGTTAAAGATTCGGTAAAGATCCTCGGGATTGCAAAAAAAATCAATAAAACCCTTACCCAGAAGCAAAAAGTGGTGGTATTGGTAAGGTTGTTTGAGTTGATCAACTCAGACAAAAACTTTACCCCACAACGCATGGCCATTATCGACACTGCGGCGGAGGTTTTCAATATCTCCAAAGAAGAGTATAATGCCATTTCATCTTTCGTTATTCAGGATGACACCAGGGAACTCGATTTTTCTGATGTTTTAATAATCCATTCCGGTGGAATGCAGAACCAGAACTCTCATTTCATCGAATCCCCTCAACTCGACGGCCATATCTGTATCCTCAGGATCAATAGTGTTGACCTCTATTTTCTCAAATACGACGGATCCAATGAGATACTGCTCAATGGACTTCCTATCAACAACGACAGGATTTACCTTTTTGCCAATGGTAGTGTAATTAAGCAACCCAAGGGCAAACCGGTATTCTATACCGATGTGGCCGCCAAGTTTCTTTCGGACTCATCGGCCATCAATGTGGTTTTCCGTGCTCAGAATGTATTCCTGAAATTCCCCAACGGACACATCGGCCTTCGCAATATAAATATTCAGGAACAATCGGGCAAGATGGTAGCCATTATGGGAGGTAGTGGTGCAGGTAAAACCACTCTGCTCAATGTCCTGTCAGGTATCGACAACCCCACATCAGGGCAGGTACTCATCAATGGCATCAATCTCCACCAGGAAAAAGAACTGGTAAAGGGTATTATCGGTTATATCCCGCAGGACGATCTGCTGATTGAAGAGCTAACCGTGTACGAAAACCTGTACTACTCTACCAAGCTCGTTTACAGAGACTTGAGTGAAGAGGAAATAGACGAGAAAGTTTCCAGGGTGCTTACCAGCCTGGGGCTTTATTATATCAAAGACCTTAAAGTAGGAAGCCCTCTCAACAAGAAAATATCCGGAGGTCAGCGCAAAAGGCTCAATATTGGACTAGAGCTCATTCGCGAACCCGCTGTTTTGTTTGTTGATGAACCTACTTCGGGGCTTTCCTCCAGAGACTCCGAAAATGTAATGGAATTGTTGCGCGAGCTTACCGTGCGTGGTAAACTCATTTATGTGGTGATCCACCAGCCTTCTTCTGAGATTTACAAAATGTTCGACAATGTAATTATCCTGGATGAAGGCGGACATCAGATCTATTATGGCAATCCTGTAGAGGCTGTTATCTATTTCAAGCAACTCGACAATCAGATCAACAGCGATATCGGGGAGTGTCCGCGTTGCGGTAATGTAAACCCCGAAACTATTTTCAGCATCATTGAATCGCGTATTGTTGACGAATACGGTCGCTCCACCGGCAAACGCAAAGTGGTGCCCCAGGAATGGTCTAAACACTATCAGCAACAACTCAAAGAAGAGAAAGCACCTGAAACTTACGATCAGCTTCCCGAAGCGTTTCTGAAGCCCAACTGGCTTAAGCAGCTTAAGATATTCTTCTCCCGGGATCTGTTCAGCAAACTGGCCAATACGCAGTACATGGTGCTCAATATGGCTGAAGCACCCATCCTTGCATTCCTGCTTGCCTATGTGATACGCTACATTGATGATCCCACTTCGCGTGTTTACATTTTCAGAGACAACGAAAACATCATGCCCTATTTGTTTATGTGTACCATTGTGGCACTTTTTGTGGGCTTGATTGTTAGTGCTGAAGAAATCTACAAAGATCGAAAGATCCTTAAAAGAGAATCCTTTCTCAATCTGAGCCGTAGCAGTTACCTGTGCTCAAAAATCAGCATCCTGTTCATGATCTCTGCCATACAAGCCATCCTTTTTGTATTGGTAGGAAATACCATATTGGGCGTAAAAGGGATGTACTTTGAATACTGGTTGATGTTCTTCTCCCTGGCAGCCCTTGCCAATGTGCTGGGGTTGAATATATCATCAGCTTTTAACTCTGCCGTAACCATTTATATCCTTATTCCTTTTCTGATCATTCCGCAGATGGTTCTAACCGGGGCCATGTTTAGCTTTGATAAGATCAACAGAAGTATTGGCGGAGGAAGAGAAAAAGTGCCGGTTATTGCCGAAGTGATGCCCTCCAGATGGGCCTTTGAAGCACTCATCGTAAACCAGTTTACCAACAATGCCTACGAAAGGCCCTTTTATGAAATGCGTAAACTGGCCAGTATCTTCAATTATAAAAACGTATACTATATTCCTGAAGTAAGGCGATATGTTGAAAACTTCAAATCCAGAACCCTTGCAGGCGAGGAAGTTACCATTACTGAAGACAACCTGGAGCTCATCTACAATGAGTTGAAAAAGGAAAACAACTCTCAATTTGTAAGACATCATCAATTGGTTTTTGAAAACTTAGACAAGATCAACCCCCAGGATTTCAATATGCAGATTGCAGATCAGATTTTGATGCATCTGAATAAACTACAGGACTACTACCGGGAGAGTTTTAACAGAATGGATGGCATCATAGATCAGCGAATATCAGACATGGTAGCTACTCCCGAAGGAAGGGCAGCCTTTCAGAAGCTTTTCAATGATCATTTCAACAACTACTTGTCGAAATTTGCCCGCAACGAAATGGCTCCCCTTTACCTGGTAAGGCTTGGAAACAACCTGGTGCAAAAGATAGACCCCATTTATCTCGATCCTCAGGACCGCAGATTGTTGAGTTTCAGAACACACTTCCTGGCTCCCAACAAAAACTTCCTGGGTAGGCTGGTGCCAACCTTCTATTTTAATGTGATTGTTATCTGGGTTTTCACGATTTTAGCCTATGTGGCACTTTATTACAATGCGCTCAGTAAACTGCTGATTTCTTTCGAACGATTGCAGCCTGTTGTAAAAAGACTTTTGCCTGGCAAGAAAAAGAAAGAAGACAAAGAAGAGCAACCTCTGAAAAGTGTAAGTCCCCCGGAAGCAAATACATCAGAACAATAAATTGTAAGTATGGGGCAAGGCTTTGAAACCTTTAAAAAAACTCTAATTACTGATACCGTTCATTTCACAATTAGAAATTATACAGTTACCATAAACAACTAAAACTATGAAGAACCTTCGTTTTTTTTCCATCCTTTTTGTTGCATTGGTTGGATTGACTTTCACTGCCTGTAAACAAGGCCAGCGTCAGGAAGCCACCGACTTGCTAAGCGACTCATTGGTAGCCAACGAAATAAGACTTGACGACCGTATGGTTGGCGAAATGATCTCCTCCATACCCAACCCTGTTGAGATGTCCTCTCTTTTGCAGCGTTCGGGAGTGGTTTACTCTCAGGAATTGCTGAACCCAGTAGGAAATATCAACAATTACAACACCAATTTTAAGCGTGCACTTAATCTGGGGGTTTATGGCACGGACCTTGTGTACATGAACATATACGATCGTACTATTTCAACCTTGCGTTACCTGAGTAACGTAAGAGACCTGGCTGCCGATCTTAGAGTTGAACAGTTCTTTGATTATGAAACCCTCAACCGCCTCTCTGAAAGCAGCCGCAATATCGACTCCGTTCTTTTCATTACCAACTCAGGGTTCGACCGCATGTCGCGCTATTTGATCGAACAAGGGAGAAGCAACATTTCAGTATTGATCTCTTACGGTACCTGGATCCAAAGCATGTATATCGCAACGCACGTGCAAACCATGCCTCCCAATCGCGAAACTATCAATATGCGTATTGGAGAGCAGAAGAAAGTGCTTGATAATATCTTGCTTTTGCTCCATACTTTCCGCAGAGACCCCAACTTTGAAGATCTTATCCAGGATCTGATGGAGCTCAAACGCGAATTCGATAAGGTAACCATTTCCTATGTCTACGCAGAGCCTACCATGAAAGAGATTGATGGGATGATTGTTTTGGTGGATAACTCACGCAGTGAGGTCAATATCCCTGACGATGCTATTGAGGGTATTACCAGGGTGGTTGCCAGGATCCGCAATAAAATAATCAACTGATCCCATCCCGGATAAAGGCTTCCTTGGGAATTTGAAAAATTCAACAGGTAAAAAATCAAATCAAACACAAAAAGGGTATAGAATTCAACTTGCCTTAAATGCCAGAGCTCTTGAAGAGAATGGTTGTGGCAATTCATGGAAAGTTGTTCTTACCGGAAACTTAAATAAACTTATACAGATGAAAAAGTATTTTTTTCTTACAGGCTTTATATTTCTGTTTATGTTGAGTGGAAACGCCAATGCCCAGTGTGGCGATGGCTTGCTCAATATTTGTCATGGCAGACTGGAAAATGCACGGTTCCTGAAAAGCTGGCCTGTGCAGCTCCCTCAGCAGGGTCGTGGAGAACCACTGCCCCAGGTAAGTTTTAAAATGCCCCTTACAAGTGGTACTACCTATAAAATATTTGCCTGCAATGCCGAAGAATTGCCCGGAAAGGTAATCATCAGTATCCGCAATCAAAATGACGACCTGGTTGTAACCTCCTATATGGTAGAACAGAAAAGACATATCCCAATGATTATGTTTCCTGTTGCCATGAGTGGAATCTACACTTTCAGTTTTTATTTTGAAGACGGAAAAGAGGGATGTGCCGTAGGGGTAGTATCCAGTGTAAACTGATTTCTCAACCCGCAACCAGAGAGATTGACCTTCTCGTTTTTACGTAAAACTAGGATGTTTTCAGTCTGGTTTTTAATTAATTTCGGGTAATGTGATTAATTCAGAAAAAACATGGAAAACAGCAGAAAGAAAAAGATTTTTGTAGTAGAAGACAACAAAACCGAAGGAATGTTGCTCAAACTTTGCCTGGGTTCCATAAAAAATGTTTCGATAACCAATTTTACCTTCGGAGAAGAATTGCTGCACAACCTTGCCGAACAACCTGACATACTGATTTCGGATATGATGCTTCCAGACATTACAGGGGAAGAGTTGGTAAAAACGGTAAGGGAAAAGAGCCCCAACACCGAAATTATTGTTGTGTCAGCACAAAAGGATATAGATCTTATTGCACGGCTTCAGGAACTGGGGATCTACAATTACCTGGTAAAAAGCGAAACATGTATGGAAACATTGCAAAAGAGTATTGAAGATCTAACCTTTCTTATCGATCATAAGAGATAAAACTCCTTAAAAAACTAAAGGCGGGCTTTTAGCCCGCTTTTTTTTTAATTTGCCGAAAAAACCCTTGCGGTTTTTTCTTATTTTTAAGTACGCAAATTAAAGTACAATAAGCTATACCCCTACCCCTTATGGCTCCTGCAAAAAAAAAACCAACTTCCTCTATAACAAGACCTCGATCAACCCGTAAGAAACAACCTACAGAAAATGAGGCACCTCATGATCAGTCAAGCGAAACCCGCAATGGATTTTGTGTAGGTATTGGAGCATCGGCCGGAGGATTGGAGGCTCTGGAGCAATTTTTTAAAAATATGCCTCCCAACAGTGGGCTATCCTTTGTGGTGGTGCAACACCTCTCCCCTGATTATAAAAGCCTTATGGTGGAGCTTTTATCAAAGCATACACCCATGAAAGTATTCAGAGCTGAGGATGGAATGCAGATTCTACCCGACAGCGTTTACCTGATCCCGCCCAAGAAAAACATGACCATCTTTCATGGAAAACTTTTCCTTACAGAACAAGATTATCATCATGTGATAAACCTGCCCATCGATATATTTTTTCGTTCGCTTGCAGAAGACTATGCCGACAGAGCCATTGGTATTATTCTTTCGGGCACAGGAAGCGATGGAACTCTGGGCATCAGAGCCATTAAGGGTGGAGGTGGAATGATCATGGCGCAAGATGACAACAGTGCAAAATTCGATGGGATGCCGCGCAGCGCTATTGCCACCGGCTTGGTCGACTACATACTGCCTGCCGACAAAATGCCACAGGAGCTTCTTAAATACGTGAAACACCCACTTACATCGAAAGATGAAGATGCACATGATTATACTACTCATGAAAACGCTCTGGCCAAAATCCTCTCCATTATCCGAAACCGGGTGGGTGTAGATTTTACTTACTATAAACCCAATACCATCATCAGGAGGCTCGAAAGACGCATCAGCATCAACCAGATAGAAAGCTTCGAGGCATATATTGGTTTCCTGGAGCAATCCCCTACCGAGGTAAATATACTTTATAAAGAGCTGCTTATTGGAGTTACTAAATTCTTTCGCGACTCCGAGAGCTTTGAAATCATCATGGAACAGGTTATCCCCAACCTGTTTAAGAACAAAAACAAGGATGAACCTGTACGGCTTTGGAGCGTAGGCTGCAGTACAGGCGAAGAAGCCTACAGCCTGGCCATCATGCTTAAGGAGTACATGGATTTCAAGGGAATAAACCGCGATATTAAAATTTTCGCCACTGATCTCGACAGGGAATCTATCGAATATGGCAGTATGGGCTTCTACCCCGAAAGTATTGTAGCAGATATTTCCATTGAGCGACTCAAAAACTATTTTGTAAAAAAGGACAAAGGATACCAGATCAACGAAAACATACGTAAGATGGTGATCTTTGCCACCCATAACATTATCAAAGATCCTCCTTTTTCCAAAATTGACCTGATCAGTTGCAGAAACATGCTTATTTATCTTAAGCCGGTTATGCAACGTAAAATTCTTTCGTTATTCCATTTTTCATTGCATAAGGACGGATATTTGTTTCTGGGCTCCAGCGAGTCATTGGGCGATTTATCAAAAAACTTCAGCCCTGTGAGCAGCAAATGGAAAATTTATCTGTTTAAAGAGGGTTTCAGCCCGGATAATGTAAACGACTTTATAGTACCCAATATCCACAGAACCAAAAGCATACCTATTGCTGCCGAAAATATTTTCAACCCCACAGGAAAGCCGGCAGAAGTATCAGAAAGTGTTTACACATCTGTAGTAGAAGAATTCATCCCCCCATCCATAATTATCGACGACACCTATGAGATCATTCATATTTTTAAAGATGTAAACAAATTCATTAAGCTTCCCTCCGGAAAAGCTTCCTTCGATGTACTTACCTTGATACGCAAAGAACTCAACACGGCCATCAGCATTGGTATACATAAGGCATTGAAAGAAAACCGGGAGATAATTTACAAGGATTTTAAGCTCAAAGAAAACGACACAATTAGCCTGATCAATATCAAAATCAAGCCTCTTAAAGAAAAAAACAGGAGCAGAAAATTGATATTGATCGTGTTTGAAGAACATACCTCTTACAACCAGCTCAACACCGATCTTCAGGAACAACCCATTGAATACGATGTTGACCAGCAAATCAAAGACCTGGAGCTGGAGCTGAAATATACCAAAGAGAATCTGCAGGCCACCATTGAAGAACTGGGTACATCCAATGAAGAGCTGCAGGCAACCAACGAAGAACTCATTTCCTCCAACGAGGAGTTGCAATCTACCAATGAGGAGCTGCAATCTGTAAATGAAGAGCTATATACTGTAAACAGTGAATACCAAAACAAAATTGAAGAGCTAACCCAGCTCAACAACGACATCAACAACCTGCTCAAGAACACCAACATCGGCACTGTTTTTCTGGATCGCAACCTGCTGATCCGCAAGTTTACTCCTGCTGTTACATCTGCCATCAATATCCTGGATATGGATATTGGTCGCCCCATCAGCCATCTGGCTATCAATACCTTCTACGATCATTTTATTGAAGATATCGAAAATGTATTGCGAACCCTTATTCCCAAAGAAATTGAGGTTCAGGGAAAAAGAAACAACTGGTTTCTGATGCGAATACTCCCTTACAGAACTCTTGAAAATGCCATCGATGGGGTTATCATCACTTTTTTTGATATTACAGAAAGAAAAATCTTCGAAGAACAGATCCAGCGTAAATCTCAACTGCTTATCTCGGTGTTGGACAACAGCCCGGTAGCAAGTACAATTCTGGATAAAGAAGGCCAGATAACCTATGCAAACAATCTGGCAGAAAAAGTGCTTGGGATAACACGTGAGGAGATTACAAAACGCAGCTATAATACCGACAACTGGAAAATAACCACCCTTGAGGGTGATCCTTTTCCGGAAGATCAATTGCCTTTTTCTCTTGTGAAAAACTCAGGAAAACCAGTTTTTGATATTGTACATAACATACAGTGGCCCAATGGCAGGAGAATAACCCTTAGCATTAATGGATCGCCCATTTTTGATGAGGCCGGGGCCATTGACGGAGTAGTTTGTACCATGCTCGATGTTACCGAAAAGCTAAAATTAGAAGAAAAGATCACTCGTGAACGCGATCTGTTTATTCGCATCCTCGAAAACAGCCCCGTTGCCAAAATCATGACAGACTTCAAAGGGAAGGTTACTTTTATGAATAAACGCGCCATGGAGCTGATAAAAATCAGTAAGGAACGCCTTAAAAATGAACTCACATGGACAGAGCTGGGGGTAAGACCTGCCTTAACCTCTGGCGAATGCTTTGATATTCTGGAATGCATTGCAAAAACACGCAAGTCGCAATACAACATCAGACACATGCTTGAGGTACCAGGCCTTGCGCCACAGGAGGTTTATCTGAGCGGTTCGCCCGTTTTCGATGAACACCAGAAAGTGACAAGCATTGTTTTATCCCTGGATCTGCAGCAGCAACTCCAGAAACGTTCTGATATACTTGCCATTCAGCAGGAAACCCTGATCAACCAGATCTCCTCAGGAACCTTTATTCTGGATATTCATAGTGATATTGTGGGCTGGAACGAAGAGGCAGAGCGAATTACCCGGATAAAGGCTTCGCAGGTAAAAGGGAAAAGATGTTTTACCATTTCGGAAGATGCCACCGGGGACCCAAACACTCAGGCACCTTATTTTTCTTTCAACAATGGAAAGCCCAATCTGCATTCAGGCAAAGTGGGTATCAACCTTGATAACCATTGGATTGTGATTGAAGTTGACAGGTTTGATCTGATCCAGAAAGGCAAAGAGCCCCCCCTGGGGGTGGTTGGCTTTTTCAGAACTGCCGAAAAATCGTGAATGTGAGTTTCCACAGTAGGATACACCTGCACAACCATAGATCAGCTTATGGTAATTCAGAAAAAAGGGAAAAACAGGTGTTTTTGCTTATACAGAAAAAATTTAAAAAACTGATTTTTGTTTAATAACTTTACCTGATCCATGCAGGGAGCCATGAAGAAGAATATCTCGATAATAATTGCAGAAGATGACGAGGGGCATGCTTTGCTGATCAAAAGAAACCTCGCCCGGTCGGGAGTGCTGAACCCGATACTCCATTTCAGAGATGGAGAAGAAGTGCTTGATTTCTTCACCAATGAAAACAGCGATTTCAGAAAGCAACCTGATATGGGTTATGTATTGTTGCTCGATATAAAAATGCCACGTATCGACGGGATTGAGGTTCTGGAAAAGATGAAAAATGATCCGGAATTGCAAAATATTCCCATCATAATGATTACCACAACCGATACACCCCGCGAAATTGAGATGTGTCATTCGCTGGGCTGCAACAGCTATATCGTAAAGCCTATCAATTATGAAAAATTTATGGATGTTGTGCGAAAGCTGGGATATTTCCTTGATATAGTGCAGGTACCCAAAGCCGAGTAACCATGGATGAATACCTGACCATAGGCCAACCCCTGCTCCCCGATGATCTGCCCCATGTATGGATTATAGAGGACGACAGAAAGTTAGGAGCCCTGATACAACGCAGCCTTGAAAAACAGGGGTATGAGTGCCTGTGTTTTTTTTCGGGGAAAGACCTGCTGGATTTTCTTCAGGCTCACCGTCAAACCCCCGATGCAATCATGCTGCTGGATTACCTTTTAGAAGATACCAATGCAGTTGAACTCATTGAGCAGGTAAGATCGCACGAATGCCATAATCCCTTCATTATCATGACTGCTTTTGGCGATGAAAAAATTGCAGTAGAGCTCATGAAGCTTGGGGCCATGGACTATGTAATTAAGGAGAAATTCTTCACAAACCAGATATCCAGAGCTCTGCAGCAGGTATCGCAAAAAATTGATACCCAGAAAAAACTTGAAAGATCGCAGTTGGAGCTCAAACGAAATACCGAGAAGCTCAAAGAGATGAATCGCCAGATCATCTTGCAGAAACTCGCTCTGGAAAATGAAAAAGCCAAAACAGACAAATTGCTGCAAAGCATACTTCCGGTTAAAATTGCAGAAGAACTCCTTGACAAAGGGTTCTCTAAGCCCCGGCAGTATGAATCGGTATCCATATTGTTTGCCGATGTGATTGGATTCTCAGACCTGGCAAAGAACAGCCACCCCATCGAGTTGGTTACACGGCTCGACAATTACTTCTATGTTTTTGATGAAATAATTGAGCAATATGGTCTTGAAAAGATCAAAACCATTGGCGATTGTTATATGTGTGCAGGCGGAATACCGGAAGAAAACCCCAGCAATGCAGTTACTACTGTTTTGGCAGGGCTTCGCATACAACTGGCTGTAGAAAGCCTTAAAGACGATTTCAATGCCCAACTCCCCCATTTCCGTCTGCGCCTGGGGATACATTCGGGCCAGGTAGTTGCCGGCATCGTGGGGAAGAACAAATTTGCCTACGACATCTGGGGTGATGCAGTAAATATAGCCAGCAGAATAGTGGAAGCTGGTGTGCAGGATCGGGTAAATATTTCAGAAAAAACTTACCGGCTTGTAAAGGATTATTTTGAATTTGAAGAAAGGGGCGAAATCAATACCAAAAGGAATCACCCCATGAAAATGTACTTTGTAAACCGGCTCAAACCCGAATTCTCAGCCGATAAGCAGGGGCTTACCCCCAGTGCGCGCCTTTTGCGCGAACTAAACATCAAACAAGGGGTCAGATACTATTGATTTTGCCTGTTATTATACCATAAAGCCAGATTTGTGAAGTTGAAAAATCAATTGTTTATCGTAAATTTGTTTGGAATACGGATCAATCTGATCTTATACAAGACAGGAGGTGAAACCCTTCCTGTAAATACTAAATAAACTGATAATGCAAAGTCTTTCCAAAACGGATATTCTTCAGGATTACACCATTATTGTGGTGGAGGATGATGTTGCTTTAAACACGCTTATCCAGAAAACACTGCAAAAAAACAGCTATACAACCCGGGGTTTTCATACAGGCAACGAAGCCATAGAATGGCTCAGAGAAAACGAATCTTCTTTTCAGCTGCTCCTGCTCGACTATCAGCTTTATGAGATGAGCGGTGAACAACTGGTGAAAATACTTCGCAAAGACAATATTGAAATCCCTTTTGTAATCATTACCGGCCATGGCGATGAAAAAACCGCCGTGGAAATGATGAAACTGGGTGCACTGGATTATATGATCAAAGACAGCAGCTTTATAGATCTCCTTCCCACCGTAATCCAGCAGGTTATCAATCATATTGATATCGAAAACAAACTCAACGAATCGCAGATTGCCCTTAAGAAGAGCGAAGAAAAATACCGTAGTATCTTTGAAAACATCCAGGATATATATTTCGAATTATCGCTCAAAGGTGATGTGCTGGAGATATCTCCTTCTGTAGAGAATATGCTTTCTATTAAGAAAGAAGATATTTTGCACAAACCCTTGTTTTCAAACCAGAATGATGAAGAACAGTTCTTGTCGAGGATTGCCGTAAAGGGGATCATATCAGACTATGAGATTTATCTTTCGCGAGAGAACGGCCAGAAAATTCCCACCTCATTTACCTGCAAATATCTCTACGATCAGGATGGAGCACCAAGGAAGATCATTGGTACTATTCGCAATATTACAGAGCGCAAGCAAGCAGAAGAGGTTATTCGTCATAGTGAAGAGCGGTACCGTATTCTTGCCGAGAACTCAAGTGATATGATCTCCAAACACAACTGGGATCGCACCTATCTTTATGTTTCGCCAGCCTGCAACAAGTTGCTGGGCTATAAACCCGAAGAACTTACCGGCCAGTCGGCCTACCATCTGATCCACCCCGAGGATGTTGAAAACATGCGCAAAAATCACATCCTCCTTCTGGAAAACCGAACCAACAGTTTCATTGAAAGTTACCGGATCAGAAAAAAAGATGGCTCCTATATCTGGTTCGAAACCAATAACCAGGTAATCTACAACCAAAGTACCAACCTGGTGCAGGAGATTGTGTGCGTATCGCGAGATATTACCGAGCGTAAAGACAAGGAAGAGCTCCTTAAGGCCAAGGAAGTAGCTGAGAGAGCCAACAAAGCCAAATCAGAATTCCTGGCAAATATGAGCCATGAAATCCGTAATCCGCTCAATGCCATTATTGGTCTTACCAATACACTGCTCAAGGACGACCTGCACGACGACCAGCGGCAATACCTTAATTCCATATCCATATCTTCCAAAAACCTGCTGAGCATTCTCAATGATGTTTTGGATTTCTCCAAGATCGAAGCCAACAAGGTGGACCTTGTTTTTGCCAATTTCGATCTGAAAAAGCTACTGGATCAGGTTATGGAATCTTTTCAACCCCTTGCAGTTACAAAGGATGTAAAGCTGTATTACCGAATCGATGAGAAAACCCCGGTGAAGCTTTATGGCGATGAGAAAAAAATCACACAAATTCTCAACAACCTTATCAGCAATGCATTGAAATTCACCAACCAGGGAGAGGTAAGAGTATTTATAGAATGTTTGAGCAGGCAAACCGATAATGCTGTACTCAATTTCCAGGTTCGCGATACAGGAATTGGTGTTAGTAAGGAGGATATTCCGCGTATGTTTGAATCTTTCAGGCAGCTTGACAGCTCGGCAAAGAAAGAATACCAGGGTACAGGACTGGGTTTGAGCATTGTGAAAAGCCTTACCGAGCTTATGAATGGCAAAGTTACTTTTGAAAGTGAAATCCACAAAGGGAGTACTGTATCCTTCAGAATTCCCATCGTTGTAACAGATATTCCCAGACCGGAACAAGAAACCGGTAGTTCGTCCCTTACTCAGCAAGAACAAAAAGTGAAAGATAAAAAGATCAAAATCCTGGTTGCCGAAGATGATGCAATCAACCAGTTGTACCTGGCAGGATTTTTAAAGTCGCACGGCTGGTCGGTAGACACAGCCCCCAATGGCATGGTAGCCCTGGAGAAATTTCAGAACAACCAGTACGACATTATACTTATGGATGGACAAATGCCCAAGATGGATGGATTTGAAACCACCCGAAAGATCAGGGAGCTTGAACAAAGCAAGGAAAACGGAGACCGGATTCCCATTATTGCCATCACAGGTTATGCTATTCCGGGCGACAAGGAAAGGTTCCTGCAGGCAGGAATGGACGATTATGTTTCCAAGCCAATTGATGAATTCAAGCTGGTGACAATAATCAAAGAAAGAATAGATGTTTAATCTAAAATACAAAAATGGGGCGTTTGCCTCATTTTTTTTATCCCCTCTCAACTTTTAAAGATTGTTAAGGAACAAGGCAATTCTTTGTCAAAAGATCGCAGTATCAAGATGAAGACAAATCTGCATAAAAAGTTATAATTTGTTGCTAATTTTTCTTTTTATTTTAAAATATTGTTATAATTTAGCACTACAGGAAAACAATTTGTAACATATAAATAAACTTATTGTTATGCAAAATATTGACTGGGCAACGCTCCCCTTCGGATACTTTAAAACGGACTACAATGTACGTTGCTATTATCGCGACGGCAACTGGGGCCAGGTGGAAGTATCATCTTCAGAGTTTATCAATATTCATATGGCAGCCACCTGTTTGCACTACGGGCAGGAAGCCTTTGAGGGTATGAAAGCTTACCGTGGTAAGGATGGCAAGATCCGCCTGTTCCGCTGGAAAGACAATGCCGCGCGTATGAGGCAGTCGGCCCAGGGTATCCTCATGGCAGAAGTGCCCGATGATATCTTTTATGATATGATTGTGAAGGTGGTAAAACTCAACGAAAAATTTGTTCCCCCTTACGGAACCGGTGCAGCACTGTACCTCAGACCCCTGCTGATAGGCACCGGAGTACAGGTTGGTGTTAATCCTGCCAAAGAATACCTGTTTATGGTTTTTGCCGGACCCGTAGGTCCTTATTTTAAGGAGGGTTTCAATCCTGTTACCATGCAGATCGTACGCGACTACGACCGTGCTGCTCCCCTGGGTACAGGAAGCATTAAAGTGGGCGGAAACTATGCCGGTAGCTTACGTGCCAGCGAAAGAGCCAAAGCAGAAGGGTACAATGCCGTTCTTTTCCTTGAAGCCAAAGAAAAGAAATATATCGACGAAGCAGGTCCTGCAAACTTCTTCGCCATAAAAGGCAATAAATACATTACCCCAAAGTCAGAATCCATTCTACCTTCCATTACCAACAAATCGCTCATGCAACTTGCCCAGGATATGGGCCTTGAAGTTGAACGCAGGGCCGTTGCCGTGGAAGAACTGGCCGGATTCGAAGAAGTAGGTGCATGTGGCACTGCCGCTATCATTTCGCCCATCCGCAAAATAGTAGACCGGGAAAGTGGCCAGGATTACGAATTCTGCAAAGATGGAAAAGCAGGCCCGGTTTCCGAAAAACTCTACAGAAAACTTCAAGCCATTCAGTATGGTGAGGAGGCAGATCAGTATGGTTGGGTAACCGTACTGGATTAAACCCGTTCCAACAAAAAAAGCAAAAGGCTGTTAAATGTATTCATTTGACAGCCTTTTGCTTTTACATTCAAAGAGTTGTTAAACTATTCCTTTATCCTTAAGGAGTTTTTCCATCTCCTCTTGCATCTTTCTGGCTTCATGGGCAGCGGCTTGTGCAAAATCTTCTCCTGAGGAGGCATACAGGATACTCCTGGAGGCATTTACCAGTAACCCGCAATCCTTATTCATGCCATTTTGGGCAACCTGCTCCAGGCTTCCCCCCTGTGCTCCTACACCTGGCACCAGCAAAAACGAATCAGGAGCAATTTCACGTACCTGGCTCAGCATTTCAGCCTGGGTGGCACCCACTACAAACATTATTTGCTGAGCATTTTCCCAGGTCAGTGCTTTCTCCATAACCAGTTCGTAGAGTTTTTTCCAATAGGTGGCTCTGATGCCCAGCCTCTCCAGTAAGGCAGGTATCTGAGGTTGCAAAACCTGGAAATCTTCCGATCCGGCATTGGATGTTAAGGCCAGTAGGATGGTCCATTTGTCTTTGTAAGCAAGAAAAGGGGCTACACTGTCTTCTCCCATATAAGGACTTACGGTAACTGCATCGAAGCCCAGGGTATCGAAGAAAGCCCTGGCATAGTGAGCTGCCGAATTTCCAATATCTCCTCTTTTGGCATCGGCAATGGAGAATACTTTTGCGGGCAGGCTGTTGAGATACTCCATGGTTTTCTCAAGGGTCTTCCAGCCGGCAGAACCCATGCTTTCATAAAATGCGATATTGGGTTTGCACGCAACAGCATAGGGTAAGGTGGCATCAATGATCTGCCTGTTGAATTCATACACAGGATCCTCGAAGTTCTCCTTCAGGAAAGCCGGAATTTTTTCAGGATCACTATCCAGACCCACACAAAGAAAAGACTTTTTCTGACGAATCAGACTAACCAATTCAGACCTGTTCATGACTTTCTGTTTTTTATTATGCTACACCTTCCTTGAGTTTTTCGGCATTTTCGGCTACCTGCAAGGCATCAATAACCTCCTGGATCTCTCCATCCATAATAGCAGAGAGGTTGTAGAGGGTAAGCCCGATACGGTGGTCGGTAACCCTTCCTTGCGGATAGTTGTAAGTTCTGATTTTGGCCGACCTGTCGCCGGTAGAAACCATGGTTTTGCGTTTGGAGGCTATCTCGTCGAGATACTTTTTGTATTCCATATCAAAAAGCCGGGTTCTTAATACCTTGAGGGCTTTTTCGAAGTTCTTGATCTGCGATTTCTGGTCCTGGCAGGTTACCACTAAACCCGTGGGGATGTGGGTAAGCCTGACAGCAGAATAGGTGGTATTAACGGACTGGCCGCCAGGTCCTGAAGAGCAATAGGTATCTTTTCTTACATCATTCATTTTCAGATCGATATCAAACTCATCTGCCTCCGGAAGAATTGCTACGGTGGCGGCAGAAGTGTGAACCCTACCCTGTGTTTCGGTTTGAGGAACCCGTTGTACACGGTGCACACCTGATTCGTACTTCATGGTGCCATACACCTTTTCGCCCGATACATTGAGCACGATCTCTTTAAAACCGCCGGCAGTACCTTCATTCATATCGACTACCTCAACACGCCATCCTTTTCGTTCGCAGTACTTGGTGTACATGCGATAGAGGTCGCCGGCAAAAATGGCGGCCTCATCGCCACCGGTTCCGGCGCGGATCTCAATAATGGCATTCTTTCCATCCTGCGGATCTGAAGGAACCAGAAGGATCTTGATTCTTTCCTCCAGTTCATCTTCCTTTATTTGCAATTCTTCCAATTCCATTTTGGCCATTTCGCGAAACTCTTCGTCTTTCTCGTTGGCCAGTATCTCTTTACTGGAGCGGATATTGTCAACAACATTTTTGTATTCCATATAAGCTTCCACAATCTCTTCAAGGTCTTTATATTCCTTGTTGAGCTGTATGTAGCGTTTCATATCTGCCATTACACCCGGATCGGTAATCAATTGGGCTACTTCTTTAAAGCGATTGTGAATGGCCTCAAGTTTATCTAAAAGCATAGTGATGATTTTTATTGTTCCCCTCCGGGGAATTCTCTGAAAGGGAATACCAGTTTAACCCCCTGAAAAAGGGCCCACAAAATTACGAAAAAACAGCGGTATTACAATTGGTATTCAAAGGTACCATAAGGAGATTCTATGCGTAGCTTTTTACCTTCGGCTTTCTGGCAATATCCTACAATCTGAGCTTCCAGTCCAAAAGAATTGCATACCTCAATGATTTGGCCGGCATAAGCTTCAGGCAGGTAAATTTCCATTCGATGCCCCATATTGAAAACCTGGTACATTTCCTTCCACGAGGTGCCTGATTGCTCTTTGATAAGCCTGAAAAGAGGTGGTACATCAAAGAGGTTGTTCTTTACAACCTGCAGGTCGCTCACAAAGTTGAGCACCTTGGTTTGGGCACCCCCACTGTTGTGCACCAAGCCGTGGATTACCTGCCGGTATTCCTTTAAAATAGCGGCCATTACAGGGGCATAGGTGCGCGTGGGCGATAAAACCAGTTTACCTGCGTCCAATCCGTCGGTGCCTTCTACAGGATCGGTCAGCAATTTTCGACCCGTATAAACAACCTCCGAAGGGAGCGCAGGATCAAAACTCTCCGGGTATTTCTTTGCATAGTGACCCGAAAAAACATCATGACGGGCAGAAGTCAGACCATTACTCCCCATCCCCCCGTTATAGATATCTTCATAATTTGCTTTTCCGAAAGAGGCTATACCCACAATAACATCTCCTGGCGCAATTTTGTCATTGGCAATTACATCCTTACGAGCCATACGCGCCGTTACGGTTGAGTCGACAATAATGGTTCTTACCAGATCGCCCACATCAGCGGTTTCACCACCGGTAGACCAGATATTAATACCATGGTTGCGCATATTCTCCAGAAACGCCTCTGTACCTTCAATGATCTCAGCGATTACCTCTCCGGGAATAAGCAGTTTATTCCGGCCAATGGTTGAAGAAAGCAGGATCTGGTCAGTAGCCCCCACACAAAGTAAGTCATCAAGGTTCATTACAACTGCATCCTGTGCAATGCCACGCCAAACAGACTTATCGCCAGTTTCGCGCCAGTAGATGTAGGCCAGGGAGGATTTTGTTCCAGCCCCATCGGCATGCATAATATTGCAGTAATCAGGATCGCCTCCCAGCATATCCGGGATTATTTTGCAAAAGGCTGTAGGGTACAACCCTTTGTCAAGCTTGCTGATAGCCTTGTGCACATCTTCTTTGGAGGCAGATACCCCCCTTTTTCCATACTTCAGTGTGTCAGTCATAATCCATTATATTTTCCGCTGATAAGGCAGTTGCCCTGAACAGCTTAAAAGAATGTTTGGCCAGGCCAGATGAGCTCATTTATTGCCGGGGAGTACCCACCCTGACAGGGGGTGCTCCATTTTGCCTTACAGAGGGTACATAGTCGTCGCCCAGCACCCTGAATTCAGTGCGTCGGTTGAGCTGATGCGCCACGTCGCGCTGTTGTTCTGTGGGTAAAGAATTGATATAAGCCTCTGTAAGAACTGTTCCTGCAGGGAATGTAAACCCATCGCGCACCAATGTCTGGGTAATGGTGCGTGGCACTCTTTTGCCATATCCCACAGCCACCAGACGCTCAGGTGCAATACCTTTTTCAATGAGGTAATTTACAACCGTTTGTGCTCTGCGTTGAGAGAGGGTGTCATTCACTTCATGCGTACCCCGGCTATCGGTATGCGAAGCCAGCTCGACAATTATATCCGGATTGTCTTCCAGGGTCCTGATAAGTCCGTTGAGCGAATCCTTGTACTGAGGCAGCAGCTCCCATCGGGCAAATTCATAAAGAATCTCTGGCAGTTCAATGGGCCGGTCGGGGATGGGTTCGAGATAAAAGTCAAACACAAAGTCTCTGCTTCTTACGATACCCAGTGTGGTTTCCTGCCCTCTGGCATTGAAATACTTCTCCTTGCTAACCAGAATGTCGTATCGGGTATCCTTGCGGATAAGATCTTTATCAAAGAAGTATTTGCCCTCGGCAGAGGTTTCGGTTTGTGCAAAAGTACCATCAGAGCCGATAAGCTGGATTTGCACATTGGCAATCACCTGTTTGGTGCTGTCATCGCGAACGGTACCCTGCAGGGTAAACTCAACGGGTGCAAGGAAGAAAGAAAAGATAGCATCACCCCTGGCACCTCTTTCATTTCTGCTGGAGGTAAAAAAACCGGAGTTTTCACCACGGCGGAAAGTGATACCAAAATCATCGCCGGAGCTGTTGATGGGTATACCCATATTTTCTGGCTGAGACCAGCTGTTTCCTACAGGCTGGGCAAAGAAAATATCCAGCCCGCCCAGCCCCGGATGTCCGTTGGAGGCAAAATACAGTGTGCCATCATCGCGAATGTGAGGAAACATTTCATCACCGGGTGTATTAATGGGAGCCCCCAGGTTTCGTGGGGCTTTGAAATCGCCACCGGGTCTCTCGCGTTCGGCCACCCAGATATCTTTACCTCCCATACCTCCCGGCATATCTGAAACAAAGTACAAACGCATATCGTCGTGGCTGATGGCAGGATGCCCCACCGAAACAGTACTGTCGGAAACAAGAGCTACCTCACGGGGTTCGCCCCACTCCGCCCCTCGCCTTTCGGATCGAAAAATCCGGCAACCCAGGTCTACATTGGGCGCAGCATGGCAACGTGTAAAGAACATTTCTGTCCCACTCACATTCACAGAAGGAGCTCCTTCATTAAATTCGGTATTTATGGGGCCTTCATCAAGCAAAACCGGACTGCTCCAGTCGCCCCTGCGATCAAGATAAGAAACAAAAAGAGAAGTGAAGGGCTGTCCGGTCCAGGGATCTTTTTTGGATCCCAGTGCACCATCGCGCGAAGAGGCAAAAATAAGGATGCTGTTACGGTGATCAGCAAAAGTGGGGGTAAAATCGTTGCCGCGCGAATTAAAGTTGCGCTCCAGGTTGATCTGGTACAATCCGGGGTTTTCCAGCAATTGCCGGCTGGCATTAACCGTGGCAATACCCCAAGGCCCACGCCAGTCGTCAGGAGCTTTTTCTTTGAAGAGTACAAACTGTGCCAGTGCGTCATCGTATTTCTCGTTCATCAGCAAGGCCTCTGCAAAATAGAAGTGTACAATAGGATCACGGTAATTGCCCCTGATGGCCCGGCGAAAAAAGGTCTCAGCTCTGCGTGGTTCATTCAGATATCGGTAGCACATACCTTGCTGAAACAAGATACGGGTTCCCTCTGCTCTGTTTTTCCTGTTAACACGGCTGTAGGCCCTGCGATACAGATCGAGTGCTTCGTTGTATTTGCGCATTTCAAAAGCTGCATCGGCCCGCTCCAAACGACGGTTTTGCGCCACAACTTCCGGTAAGGAAAACATACAAACAAAAGAAAATGAAAATATCAGGAACAACAGTTTCCTCATGAGATTTGCATCAATTAAAGTTAATTATTACCCTTAGCAGGCGGTACTTTCCTGGATTCCCCGCACTAAAAGGCACTGTACGCTATCACTAACGAAGATCGGGCTTGAAAATTGTGATCATTCCTGCTTATTGCCTGGGCCGGGATTAAGGTTCTCTTTGGGTTCCGTAGCAGCATCTTCCTCGCTGTTATCTTTTTTGTTGTAGGGCTCAGGAAGATCCTCTTCATCCCTGGACACACCTTCAACGCCTGGGGTCTCCTCTGCCGACGGTGTTGCGGTATCCATGGCCTGGCCCATACCCCGTTTGAAGCCTTCCAGATCCTCCTTTACCTGACGGGCCGGATTCTCTATCTCCTGCGAATAGCGATTGATCTCGGCATTGATATCGCGCTGTACTTTCTTCACCTCATTGATACCTTTACCTAAGGCACGGGCTATTTCGGGTATTTTTTTGGGACCGAAAAGCACCAGGATCAGCAGCAGGATGATAAAAATCTCTCCTCCACTGATACCAAAGAGCAATAGACTGAATTCTGGACTGTTCATGGGCAGGAATTAAAGGACAAAATTAAAATAAAGCAATCAATAAACACGGAATGATTCGTTTTTTTTGGCCCTTTAAAAAGAAAGCCGCCCCTGATCAGAGGCAGCTTTCATTATTTGAATATACAACAGGATTATTGTTGTGCTTGTTTACGCTTTTTCATTTGCCTTTGAATAAGGTCGTAGGCAATGGGGGTAGCATTGAACAATGAAGAATAAGTACCCACAGCAATACCGATCATCAATGCGAAAGCAAATCCCCTGATCACTTCACCTCCGAACAGGAAGATGATGAGCAACACCGCAATGGTAGTACCTGAGGTGTTGAAAGTACGCGACAGGGTAGCATTAAGAGCATTGTTGATATTTACCTTAAGATCGCGTTTGGGATACAGGGTTTTATTTTCGCGGATACGGTCGAAGATAATTACCGTATCGTTTACAGAATAACCAATAATGGTAAGAATTGCTGCAATAAAGGTCTGGTCAATCTCCATGGTCCAGGGTACAATATTGTATAGCAGCGAATAGAGCGATACCACGATAATGGAGTCGTGGAAGAGTGTAACAAGACCACCCACACCATATTCCCATCTTTTGAAACGGACCGCAATGTAAAAGAAGATGATGATCAGAGCCACAATAATACTGATCACAGCACCTCTCTTGATATCGGCAGCCACCGTTGGACCAACCTTCTGAGAACTCATACGGCCAATTACCTTCTGGTCGTCGTCAGAAACAAACTCTTCAAAGGTGATGGGGTTTACAAAGAACTCCCTGATACCTTCAAATAGTCTTCTCTCAGCAAGAGAGTCGGCAGTGGTAGATTCATCGTCGATGAGGAAAGTAGTAGTGATCTTTACCTGGTTGGAGGGTCCGAAGGTTTTCACCTCTGGAGCATCGCCAAACTCATCTATAAGCGCAGCACGCATATCAACCGTATTTATATTCTGATCGAAACGTACAACGTAAGAGCGACCACCTGAGAAGTCAACACCAAAACTCAATCCTCTGGCAAAGAAAGAACCAATACCCAAAAGGATCACGATGGAAGAGATCACATAAAACTTCTTACGAACACCAATGAAGTCGAAGTTAACTTTGGTGAGAACATCTTTAGATATTTTAGAGTCGAAGTTGATGGTAACGTTTTTCTCAATCCAGGCAGAGAAGATCAGTCTTGAGATGAAGATTGCAGTGAAAAGTGAGCTGAGAATACCAATGATAAGGGTAGTGGCAAAGCCCTGAACCGGACCTGAGCCAAACACATACAAAACAACACCGGTAAGCAATGTAGTAACGTTACCGTCGATAATTGCAGAGTAAGCATTTTTATAACCATCGGCAATGGCCAGCTTCTGGCCTTTGCCAGCTCGAAGCTCTTCGAGGATCCTTTCATAGATAATTACGTTGGCATCCACGGCCATACCCAGGGTAAGCACGATACCTGCAATACCGGGCAGTGTAAGCACTGCACCCAATGATGCAAGAACACCAAAGATAAAGAAGATGTTGGTAACCAGAGCCAGGTTGGCAACCAAACCGGCGCGGTTGTAATAGATGGCCATATAAATGAGCACGATCAGGAAAGCGATCAGGAAAGAAGTGAGACCGCTGGAAATGGCTTCTCTACCCAGTGAGGGACCCACAATGGCTTCTTCTACAATACGGGCAGGAGCTGGCAGCGAACCGGCGCGCAAAATATTGGCAAGGTCCTGTGCTTCAGCAATGGTAAAGTTTCCGGTAATGGAGGAGCGCCCGCCGGAGATCTCTCCTTGTACAGTGGGGAACGAGTATACATAATCGTCGAGCACAATGGCGATAGATCTGCCCACATTGGCGGCAGTTAGTCTTCTCCATTCGCGTGCCCCTTCGCTGTTCATGGTCATGGAAATTTCGGCAGCACCTGATGTGGGGCTGAAATCCTGACGAGCATCTACAATTACATCGCCGGTAAGGGGAGCCTCACCACGGGTGGGAACCCTGATCGCGATCAGTTGCAGTACGTTTTCACCCCGACCTTCTCCCTGTGGTTTCACAGTCCAGAGCAGACGCATTTCTCTTGGGAATATTCCACGTACAGCAGGGTTGCGAAGCAAGCTGTTTACTCTTGCAGTATCCTGAATAGCGGCAAAACCTACAATGGGTCCATTGCCAAGGAAGAATTCACCAGTACGGTTGTCCTGAACGATATTGGGCTGCAATACAGAGAACAAGGGGCCAAAATCGGCGGCCTGCTCCTCTATGGAAAGTTCCGGATCGGCTTCGGCCAGCAGATCGAGAGGATCAGCATTGGGGTCGGTTTCAACCTCTTCCAGCAGATTTTCCAGAGCGGGCTCTTCTGTGGTCTGTGTGGGTTCTTGTTGTGTAGCCTGGGGAGTTCTTGCCTGGCTTTCTCTGAGCCTTTCATTGGCTTCAACAAAGAAAGGATACAACTCGTTGTATTCAAAAGTTTCCCAGAATTCAAGACGGGCAGTACCTTGCAGGAGTCGACGTACACGGTCCTGCTCTTTAATACCGGGCAGCTCTACCAGGATACGACCAGAGGTTTGCAGTTTCTGGATGTTGGGTTGTGCTACACCAAAGCGGTCGATACGCGTACGAAGAATCTGGAACGAACGGTCGATGGCGGCATTCACTTCACGGTTGAGCACCCTGAGAACTTCCTCATTGGTAGAGTTGAAGTTGATGCGGTCGCGCATTTCGGGGGTAGCAAAAATGGCTGCCAGGCTAGCATTGGGGTCAGCTTCGCGGAAGGCACGTCCGAAAAGAGCCACAAAATCTTCACGGCTGCCTCTTTGTGCTTGCTGGGCATTTTCCATCGCCAGTACGAAAGTAGGATCCTGGCTGTTGCCTGAAAGAGCTCTGATAATATCGGGAACACTGATCTCCAGGGTTACGTTCATACCACCGCGCAGGTCCAGACCCAGGTTGATCTCTCTTTCTTTTACTTCTGCAAAGGTATACTTCCTGATTCCCAGGTTGAACACCACTACATTACTCATGGAATCCAGATAGAAACGCTCATAATGGCGTGACAGGGAATCCATTTTTACCATTTTTACAAGTTCATCGCCACCTGCAAGCTCCAGCGCCAGGTTTTGAATGCGTTCGCTCTGGGCAAAAGCCCTTGCATCGCGTTCTACCTTACGGGAAAAATAGGTAAACGATAACTGATACAGACATACCAAAGCGAAAGCAATGGCAAAAAACCTGATTAAACCTTTGTTCTGCATGTTATCTATTGTTTAAAAATTTAGTTTCTGGTTTCCGTTTTGTGGCTTTTGGTGAGCTGTAAACAAAACTTTGCCGGATATTCTTTTCTACAAAAAGGCTGCAAATATAGAATTTCAGTACTTTATTTACAACAGGAAAAAACAATTCCACCGTTTTTTTTATGTTTTCCTCCGGGTGAAAGGGTTGAAAAAACCTGAAGCTATGCACTTTAAGCTACTTCTGCAAACAGAGCGCAAAGTTAGAGTAATTTTTCGGCAATGGAAAAAAAAGCATAGTGTTTTTACGAAAATCATCTGCTTTGCTCAGGTAGAAAAAACATACCCTCCGAGGGGTGAAATTTTCCGGCTCCAATCAAATCTCCAATTGCAGATATTGCTCCATATAATTTATCACCCCCTGGTATTCCATAAGTATATCCCCACCTAAAACCCCATCGATACGCGGAAGGTCAAATGCGGCATACACATGATTGATTTTGTGAAGATCCAGCAATATAAACTCTCGTTGAGGCAGGGGTACATCTTCAATGCAGAACTCAGAAACCTGGAGGCATTGGGTCTGCAGGTTTTCTCCTCCAATGCCGGAAAAAAGCTTGTTCCAGGGCCGGGGGTTTGCCTGGGGAACAATCTTCAGGGTACGATGGGCATCCAAAACACTTCGGGTGGCACCGGTATCCAATACCAGGTTCATGGAATAGCCGTACAGCCGGGCTTTTACCATCAGGTGGTAGCCCTGGCCATCAATCCGGATCATGAGTAAAGAGAACCTGTGTTGCATAGGGAAGGGAGTTCTGATCCTGCTGGTTTATAAAAACAGGCTTTCTGTTCGCACAGAAAGCCTGAATATTAAGAAAGAATTTTGCATCAGTTGGCCTTATGTTCCACGGTAATGATATCCATACCTTTGCGGATAGCCTCTTCGTTGAGCGGAATAAGGTGGTGATAGCGTTCGGGAAGAACTTTTTGCAATCCTTTGATCACGTTTTCCATTTCAATAATGGGTCGGATCTTAAGGAATCCACCAATCACGATCATATTAAAAACTTTGGTGTTATTCATTTTCACCGATGCATCGTAAGCATCAATTGCACAGATGGTAATATCTGTACGACGAGGTTTACGGGTCATTCCGTTGCGTTCGTAGATGAGCAAGCCACCAGGTTTTATTTTATCTTCAAATTTATCCATCGAAGGCTGGTTGAGCACAATAGCGGTATCAAAGGCATTGAGAACAGGAGAGCTGATGAGCTCGTCGCTGATAATGGCTGTGCAATTGGCTGTACCACCACGCATTTCAGGGCCGTAAGAGGGCATCCAGCTCACTTCTTTGTTTTGCATAACACCACTGTAGCAGAGTATCTGCCCCATGGAGAGCACACCCTGGCCGCCAAATCCGGCTATGATAATTTCTTCGGTCATGATAAAGAGTTTTTTTAGTTTTCTTCAGGTACTTTAATATCGCCAAGGGGGTAATAGGGGAACATGTTCTCCTCCATCCACTGGTTGGATTGAACGGGTGTCATTTTCCAGTTGGAAGGACAGTTAGAAACAATCTCCACAAAGCAGGTTCCTTTGTCGAGCTTCTGATACTCCAGTGCCTTTTTGATAGCTCTTTTGGCCTTGCGCACGTTGCCGGGTTTATGTACCGATTGGCGTGTAACAAAGTAAGCTCCGGGCAGTTGTGCGATAAGCTCAGTGATTTTCAGGGGAGCTCCCATGGTTTTGGTATCTCTACCAAAGGGAGAGGTAGAGCTCTTCATACCCTGCAGTGTGGTGGGAGCCATCTGTCCGCCGGTCATTCCGTAGATACCATTGTTGATAAAGACTATCAGGATGTTTTCGCCCCTGTTGATGGCATGAATGGTTTCGGCAGTACCTATGGCAGCAAGGTCGCCATCGCCCTGGTAAGTGAAAACATATTTTTCGGGGAAAACCCTTTTTATTCCGGTTGCCACAGCGGGAGCTCTTCCGTGAGCAGCTTCCTGCATATCCACATTAAAATAGTAATAAGCCAATACGGAGCAGCCCACAGGAGCCACACCGATGGTCTGGTTCTGGATACCCATCTCTTCGATCACTTCAGCCAAAATACGGTGTGCGGTACCATGGCCACAACCGGGGCAATAGTGCATTACACGATCGGTCAGGGCATCTGTCTTCTTGTAAACAAGGTTTTCGGGTTTTATAAGATTTTCTGACATGATTATCCTCCAATAATTTTTTGTTCCAAAGCTAAAAGAATTTCATCGGGGTTGGGGATCACACCACCGAAGCGGCCAAAATGCTCAACCTTAGTCTTGCCACAAACGGAAAGTTTTACATCTTCTACCATTTGTCCGGCATTCATCTCTACACAAAGAATACCTTTTACCTGTCCTGCCAGGCGATTGAACTCCTGTGTGGGGAAAGGATAAAGTGTTTGCGGGCGCATCAAACCCACTTTGTATCCTTTTGCCCTTGCCATTTCCATAGCTTTGCGGGTGATACGTGCACACGAGCCAAAGGCTGTCAGCAGGTAGTCTGCATCTTCGCACATGGTGGTTTCAAAGCGTACTTCATTCTGTTCGATTTCGCGGTATTTAGCCTGCAGGCGGTGGTTTACCTTTTCCTGCTCTTCGGCTTGCAATTGCAGCGAAGTAACAAAAGTAGCGGGTTTGCCTTCCTTCTTGCCGATGGTAGCCCACTCATAATCAGGTTCAACGCGGGGCATTTGCTCGAAAAGCTCCACTTTTTCCATCATCTGGCCAATGATACCATCCGACTGTATCATCACAGGGTTGCGGTATTTGAATGCCAGCTCAAAGGCCAGTTTCATATAGTCTACGCTTTCCTGCACACTGGCTGGAGCCAGTACAATCAGTTTATAATCGCCATGCCCACCCCCTTTAACCGACTGGAAATAGTCGGACTGGGAGGGCTGGATGGTACCCAGACCGGGGCCACCACGCACAACGTTTACAAGTACGCACGGAAGCTCAGCCCCTGCTATGTAGGAAATACCTTCCTGCTTAAGGCTCATGCCCGGGCTGGAAGAGGAGGTAAGTGCTTTCTTACCGCAACCGGCAGCGCCGTATACCATATTTATAGCGGCAATTTCACTTTCGGCCTGAAGAACCACCATACCGGTACGGTCTTCGGGGCGGGCTGTCATCAGATATTCGATGATCTCAGACTGCGGGGTTATGGGATAACCAAAATAGGCATCTGCACCAACCCGGATGGCAGCCTCGGCCAGCGCTTCATTGCCTTTCATTAATCTTAGTTCCTTCATTGTTCTAGTTATTTTAATAACTGTAATGGTTGTTTTGACGGGTGATTCTATTTTTCCCTGTAAACGGTAATAACTGCATCGGGGCATACTACCGCACAGTTTGCACAACCTATGCAATCGGCATTTACCTTTACTGCATAGTGATATCCTTTGCTGTTTACCTCAGGAGCAAGGGCCAGCACATCGTTGGGGCAGGCCGAGATACATACCTCACAGCCTTTACACTTTTCTATGTCGATGACAACATCTCCTCGTTTTGCCATTGTGTATTTGTTTAAGAGTGATAATAATTTTTGAATTAAAGGTGATAATAATCGCAAATCTATAATTAATTATTCAAAAACAAAAGCAAATCGTTAACAAATTTGCCAATAAAGTAACAATCTATCATTTTGCTAACAATCAGCTTTTTAGACATTTCAGGCCTCTTTTCCATCACTCCACCCCCCAAAGCAAATCCAGGCTTTTTTCTCTATTTATAACCAGTTTAAATTATTTCAGGGTGGGTTTTCTGTGCAATGCTGTATCCAGCGCAATCCCGAGCATGAGATCATCTATAGATGCTTCACTCCTATCTCCGGAAAAATCATTGCTGCAACATTTCAATGCAGCTCCCCATCAACCTCAGATCTTTTAAGAAAACCGGGCGTTTCTGCATACCTGGGGCGGAGTAAGTTGTCATTTTCGACCTATAAGCATGGTAGTACAAACCAGTTTTTCTGCATTGATCTGGCTTTCGCGCTCCTGATCTGCAATGTAGTCTTCGAACAGCTTCCATTGATGAGGGTAAAGCTCCATGAGTTCGCGGCATCTCTGAGTGAGGTGATTCATTATGAAATCGTCAGACTCTTTTACCTTGAGGCTGTCAAAAGGAATCTGGGTAATAATTTGCATTCCGGCCTGATCAATCTGATGCAGCATGTCAGAGTACTTAATGGCAGTGGCATGCGAAAAGTCGGTGTGGTCAGGTATATAGCCGTCGTCAACCACAAACATACCCTGTTCAGACAGGCAAGGCACAAGTTGACTTAGGGTTTGGGTGTAGTTTCCCAGCACCGGACCTATTGCCCCCAAAACAATCAGGTCAAAACCATGAAACAGGGGTATCATATTGCGCATATCTCCTGTAACAAAGCTGCACCTGTCGGCCACCTGGTATTCAGCCGCTTTCAGACGGGCAAATTTGATAAACTCTTCCAGTGCATCTACCCCAAGACAATGGCATGGAAAATGGCGGGCCAGGTAAACCGAAACGGCACCTTTTCCGCACCCCAGGTCGAGCACTTTAAAGTTTTTTTGTTTCCCAATATGCTGTTCAACCAACTCTGCTACAGTGGCCGGGTCTGTTCCGATCTCCCAGAGATCCTGTAATATATATGGCAGATAAGGAAACAAGGAGGCATTGGTACCATCCATAGCTTTTACAACAGATTCCTGTAGAGAAGTCATAGAGTGTGTTTTTGTTTAGCGTTCTGGTTTCTTTGCGCTATTACCAACATCTCAAAATCGTTCGTTGCAAGTTTATCATTTCTGGAAAAAGCGCCCAGGCGGGCTCCGAAAATATCTATCGTGGAAAAACCGAGGGTTTTCAACAGCCAGGTTATCTCACAAGGCAGGTAATACCTTTCATTGCAATCCAGCTGATGCTCTACCCCATTGTCGTCGGTAAAGGTTGTGGTGTTGTGATCTCTGAAAGTCATCAGATCGAAGGTTTGGCTCACATAGGCTGCCCCCTGAGGCACCGAATCTGTAGCATGAAAGTCGTTGATGGAATGAAAAAGCGGGAAGAGGCCGTTTAAGGTTGTAAAAATAAACCTGCAGGCAGGTTTCAATGCGCGCGAAACACTTTCCAGAATCTGAAAATTCATTTCATCGGTTTCCATAAGCGGAAATCCTCCCTCGCAAAGCATAAGGGCCACATCAAAACTCTGATCCAGATGAATGCTGCGGGCATCCATGCATATAAACGGGATATCCAGACCGTTGTCAAGGGCCTTTTTACGGGCTTGCTGCAACTGCGACTCCGACAAGTCTATACCTGTAACATTGTATCCTCTGCGTGTAAGTTCAATGGCATGCCGGCCGGTACCACAACCCACATCGAGTATGCTGAGCGATTTGTTGTACCCAAGCTCCTGTTCAATGAAATCGCATTCCCCAAGGGTACCTGCGGTAAAGGGTTCCTGATCATACTTTTGTCCATAGTTGTCAAACAAAAGCTGATACCATTGTTTTTTACGGTTCTGGTTCATCTCTTTGCTTCTTTTACTTTTCAGTGCTGCTTGTACCGAAGGCCCGGCTTGGTATTACTGCCCCGAAAACACATTTCGCACTGATACTGCGCACTGAATTACAAGAAAAAACGTTTCAAAAGTAAGAACTTTATTGCAAGTTTCATTCGAAAATAATTTGTTTATCTCATTGGTCGAATGGAACTTGCATGAACGAGCATTTTCATCCTTTTTTGTGAGCAGAAATGCTCATGCAAGTTTCATATAATTACTTGTTATAACTTGCACATAAACAGCATATACATAATTTTATACAAGCCGAATTTCTCAAAGAGTATCCTCAGGAGTGTGTAACGCTGAATAACCTGGAACTGGCGGCAAACAGCTTTCTCCTGTTATGACTGAAAATATGCCGATATTCATTCTGAAGAATCGGCGGAATGATTATTTTTGCCCAATGAACGCACAAAACAAGTATCTGATTTATATTTACAAAAATCCGATTGAACAAGATACGAGTTCCATCCGACCTTTTTAAACTCAAATTTCTACGGATGAAAAAGATAAAATCCATATTACGTTTTCTGTTCTCCACCAGATTTCTGGGGTTGATTGTGGTCGTGTTCATTTCTTTTATTGTTTTGAGCAATCTGATCATTGTGCTGTCGAGCCATCGGTGGTTGTATGATGATATTCATTCCATTTCTCCCAGCAAAACAGCTGTTGTACTGGGCACCAGCCGTTTTATTAAGGGGGGAGGCCCCAACCTTTATTTTCATTATCGCATCAGTGCTGCCGCAGAACTTTATCATGCAGGCAAGGTGCAATACCTTATAGTGAGTGGCGATAACCGCACAGTGCAATACAATGAGCCGGAGCAGATGCGGCGTGAACTGCTGAAATATGGCGTACCTGATTCTATCATTTACCTGGATTACGCCGGGTTACGAACCCTCGACTCCATGGTTCGTGCCCGTGAGATCTTTGGCCAGGAGAGTTTCATTGTGGTATCGCAGAAGTTTCACAACCAGAGGGCGGTATTTCTGGCTCGTGCCCATGGCATCGAAGCCCGTGGTTTCAATGCTGCCGATGTGGAAGTCCGCCGGGGTATAAGAACCCAAACCCGTGAAATCTTTGCCCGTGTAAAAGCGGTTATGGACCTGGCAACAGGCAAACAGCCACGCCATTTGGGCGATGAAGTGATAATCGGCAGGGATCGGGGCAGGTAGAGCTGAACTTTAACTAACTGATTATAAACCTAAAACCTTTTAATTATTATGGAAACAACCGAAAAGATCATCAAAGCGTTTGAACAGGCCGGTAAGCCCATGCGCCCGGGCGAAGCAGCCGAATTGGCCGGTGTAGAAAAGAAAGATGCTGAAAAAGCCATTAAAAAACTCAAAGACGAAGGAGTGCTCTATTCGCCCAAGAGATGCTTCTACGATCTGCAGAAGTAAACAACAAGCCGAGGCTTGTTTCCGATAACAACCCTACAGTCTCAAGGTCTTGTTGCAGGTTCTTTCCTGCGGCAAGGCCTTTTTTCAAGTACTATGGGGATCTCCAGCAGATCGCGGATCACCACCGATGCCGCCACACAGCCAAAAATAGCTGGCATATAGCTGATGGTTCCTACGGTGGTTTTTTTGTTGGGCTCGTCAAGCAAGGGCATCATGGCGCTTTCATCAATCATCTCCGGAGAGAATACCGTTTTAAAACCCGAACGTACTCCAAGGTTTTTCAATCTTTTGCGCAGCATACGAGCCAGGTTGCACTGATAGGTCTCAGCAAAATCGGCCACCTTTACCTGCACCGGATCGGTTTTTCCGCCAGCCCCCATACTGCTTACCAGGGGCAGACCCAGGTGCAATGCCTGGTGAATAAGAAAAATCTTGGGAGATAATGTATCAATGGCATCCACCACATAGTCGAACCCTTCTGCCAGTATTTCATTGGTACGTTCATCGCGAATGAATTCGTCAATCACCCGAAGTTGTAAATCCGGATTGATATCCAGCAAACGATGCTGCATCAGGGTTGCCTTGCGTTGCCCCAGGGTGCTCGACAAAGCAAGCAGTTGCCGGTTGCGGTTGGAGTTCTGGATCTGATCACCATCAATGATGGTCATTTTCCCGATGCCCGACCGACACAGCATCTCGGCTGCATAGCCCCCTACTCCACCAAGCCCGGCCACCAATACATGGGCTCTGCCAAGTTTTTCAATTTTCTCTTCATCCAGAAGCAGCAATGTACGTTCCTGCCAGTTCGATTGTATCATAATGGGTAGTAATAATTCAGAGTAATGGATTAGGTTATTTTTGATGGGGCGGTTGAAAGATTCTGATGAAATTGTCATACAAACCGGTTGCCAGCTCTTCCAAACTTTCGCCCCGTATCCTGGCTGCGGCTTTGTAGATTTCTTCGATAGAGATGCTGCTATCGTCGGTTTCCAGGAAAAAACTCTCCACCGGAAGACTTTCCAACAGGTGTCTCAGCCGGAAAGATTCCGATAGCAAATGGTGCCCCAAAGAGATCAAAATACCAGCCCGGGCCAATTGGCCAGCCATTTGCTCACTGCTGTTGAATCCATGTACTATCCAGGGCTGCTGGCACGAATGGCTTTTCCGAATGGAAAGAATCTCATCAAACGCTTTTACACAATGGATGATCAGAGGTTTTTGCAGACGCTCCGATAAGCCCACCTGCATTTCAAAAAACTTCAGCTGAATATCCCATGAGGTATGCGTTCGTTTATCCAGGCCCGCCTCGCCCAGGGCCAGGCAATGGCTATGGGTGGCCGGCAACTCCAGTTGCTGCAAGTGCTGCTCCGGGCAAAAGGGCTGCGAAAGATACCATGGATGAAAGCCACAAGAGAACCAGGTACCCTGAGGAGGAAATACCTCTTCACCGGGCTTTACCAGCACATTAAACAGCCGGATATGAGGCGATTTCTCAGCAGAATGTGTGTGAATATCAACTAGGCAGCTTTTCATAGCAGGGTTTTACAGACAGAGATTCATAACACCCCTGTGCTAGATGATCTTGTAGATCTTCATGATTCCCTCAAGGATATTTTCGAAGTCAATTTTCAGATCAATAAGTTTACCGGTATGCACATCAAACACCCAGCCATGTACCTTGAGACCTCTGTCATTGAAGGCTTTCTGCACGGCTGCTGTTTTAATTACATTTACACATTGCTCCTGCACATTGAGCTCCACCAGCCTTTTGTAGCGGCTTTCTTCATCATCAATGGCATCCAGCTCTGCCTGGTGCAGACGGTATACATCGCGGATGTTGCGCAGCCAGGGGTTGAGAATACCCAGATCGAGCGACTGCATGGCAGCTTTTACGCCTCCACAGTAATAATGCCCGCATACAACCACATGATTCACCTCAAGATGCCTCACGGCATAATTGATCACCGATTGAACATTGAGGTCGGTATTGATCACCATATTGGCAATGTTGCGGTGAATAAACACATCGCCAGGGGCCATTCCCATCAGTTCTTCTGCCGTTACACGACTGTCGGAGCAACCAATGTAAAGGATTTCGGGCTTTTGACCTTTGGAAAGATTGCGGAAATAATCGGGGTCCTTTGACAGTTTCTCTGCAATCCAGCTTTCATTATTCGAAAAAATATCCTTTAAATCCATACACCAGAGGTTATTAGGGTTAACAATTGTTCTCATGCCAGCATTGCGAAGGGTGCATCTGCTGCAAGGGTTTTACACACTGCAAAAATACCACAATTCAGACAAATAATGATTACATTTGGCATACAACCAATGGATTTTCGCAGGTTGCAGAGGTACTATATCCTTATTTACTGTGGTTCCTTTGTTTTAAAAAACTAAACAACCCGTTTATGTATAAATCATTCAACCTCTTTGTTTTTTTACTGGGAATGCTGATTTCCATCTCCTCTCATAGTCAGGACCGTGTAACGGGTCGTAGTTTTGCTTCACGCTCCGAGGTGATTGCACAACATGGTATGGCTGCTACCAGTCATCCATTGGCCACCCAGGCCGCCCTCGACATTTTAAAGCAAGGGGGCAATGCCATAGATGCTGCCATTACGGCCAATGCCATGCTCGGATTGATGGAGCCCACCGGCTGTGGTATTGGTGGCGACCTGTTTGCCATTATCTGGGATGCGGAAAGCCAGAAGCTCTATGGGCTCAATGCCAGCGGCAGGTCGCCTGCCAGCCTTACCCGCGAGTATTTCCTGGAGCAGGGATATACGTACATCCCCTCTTCCGGCGCCCTTTCGGTGAGTGTGCCGGGTACCGTTGATGGCTGGTTTGAAATGCACCAACGTTTTGGAAAGCTTTCCATGGAAGAGATCCTCCAGCCTGCCATTTTCTATGCCCGCGAAGGGTTTCCGGTAACTGAGCTTATTGCCTATTATCTGAACCGTTCTGTGGCACGGCTGGGTCATTTTCCCAACTTCCGCGAAACTTATATGCCCCAGGGCCGCATGCCCGCCAAGGGTGAGATCTTTCGCAATCCTTACCTGGCCAATACCTACCAGCAGATTGCCACCCATGGGCGCGATGCCTTTTATCGTGGTCCGATGGCTGCCACCATGGCTGCCTATGTGCAGGAAAACGGAGGTTTCCTCACGGTGGAAGATCTTGCGGCTCACCAAAGCACCTGGATAGAGCCTGTATCGACCAGCTACCGTGGCTACCAGGTATGGCAACTCCCCCCCAACGGGCAAGGCATTGCCACCCTGCAGATACTCAATATCCTGGAAGGCTTCGACATCGCCTCCATGGGCCTTTACAGCTCAGAGTACATACATCTTTTTACGGAAGCAAAAAAGCTTGCCTTTGAAGATCGGGCCTGGTACTATGCCGATATGGATTTCAGTCCTGTACCGGTAAACCGCCTTATATCAAAGGAATACGCCCGCGAACGCAGCCAGCTCATCGATCCGGAAAGGGCTGCCCGACGTATTGATGCAGGTCTGCAAACCAGCCCCAATACCATTTATCTTACCGTGGCCGATCAGCATGGCAATATGGTTTCGCTCATACAAAGCAATTACAGGGGGATGGGCAGTGGAATGACACCACCCCAGCTGGGCTTTGTGTTGCAAAACCGGGGTGAGGGGTTTACACTGCAACCCGATCGCTTCAACACCTACGAACCGGGCAAGAGACCGTTTCACACTATCATTCCGGGTTTTATCACCAAAGACGGGCAACCCTGGGTAAGCTTTGGGGTGATGGGTGGTGATATGCAACCCCAGGGGCACGCACAAATCGTGGTGAACCTCATCGACTTTGGAATGAACCTCCAGGAGGCCGGCGATGCACCCCGCATATACCATACCGGGTCCTCTGAACCCACCGGGCAGCAAATGGAAGATGGTGGTATCTTGATGCTTGAATCCGGATTTCCTTACGAAACCATAAGGGAACTGATGGAAAAAGGGCACCGCATACAATGGGCTGTGGGGCCTTATGGCGGATACCAGGCCATAATGTGGGATCCCGTAAATAAAGTTTTTTATGGTGCTTCAGAATCGAGAAAAGACGGGCAGGCTGCCGGCTATTGATCTGTAGATGGATCTTTTGCCATAAACTCATCCCGTAGCATACTGTATACCTCAAGATCAGCATATTTACCACTGGAGAGCAACTCTCCGGCCCTTTCGATCCCTTCGAAATGGAAACCCAACCGCCGGGGCACATTCAGGCTGGGGGTATTGCCCGTAGCACAGCGGATCTGTACCCTGTTCAACTCCATTGTAACAAAGGCCCATTGCAGAAGAGCCTTTACTGACCGGCTCATCAGTCCTTTTCTCTGAAAAGGCTCCGACAACCAGTATCCGATCTCGGTTTTGCGGTTCTGACGATCGGTATTTAGAAAACCCACAATACCCGCAAATTGTCCTTGATACCTGATAACAAAGATAGGCTCACGGCTCTCTTCAGGTGCATCCACCACCGAAGCCACAAAAGCCTGCGTATCTGACAATTCCTGGGTAAGAGCCACAAAAGGAAGCCATGGCCCCAGATAGCTGCGCTGCGTGTTTATGGTATGGAAAATCTCTGCAGCATCTTCGGTGCGCAAGGGATCCAACAAAATGTGCTCGTCAATTTTGATCGAATTCATGAAACGTTTGTGATTGGATATAATAAAGCAGTTGAAAGTAAGGTTCAAAATTACCAAAAAAAGTATTGTCAGGCCGGATCTATCAGGCTGATTTTATTGTCGATGCAGTCACTTATATAATCAGATAATTTAAAGTTCTCTTCACGCTTTGCTTTAACTTTTATCAGCATTGCTTCATCGATCTGTCGTGCCCATGGCAGCAGTTTTTGCTGCGATTCCTCCAGGAATCTTCTTTGACGCTGGGTTGCTGTACGTCCGTCTCTCCCTTCCATACCTTCCACATCATACAAATTGGCAATACCATCGGCACACTTTATAACCTGGGGGAACAGATTTCCTGCCATCTCCGAAAAACATTCCACTTTTACCTTCAACTGTTTATCCTTTTCAACGGCATCCTGGGTATTGATTCCGGAAACACTCAATACATACCAGGCGATGGCTGGATTCAGCCCGTACAATACATTAAGTGTATCGGTTGCATGATTGCTATCCTCAAGGGTATCATGTAAGATTCCTGAAAATATCACCTCGGGAGGAAAACCCAGCCTCGACAGCACAAAGCCTGTACTGAGGGCATGGGCAATATAGGGATGCCCCGAATTGCGAAACTCTCCCTTATGGCGGGTAATTGCCAGATCCAGTACACGCATGAACAGGGGTTCATGGGCACGCAGAAGCTCTTGTGCCCCTACGCCACGAAACAACGACAAGCGGTTGTTCTTAAAATACAGTCTTCGAATCGCTTTAAGGAGCTTTGAAGAATCGTTATGCGCATGCTCCTCACAAATATGATGCACCTCTTCTATCCCCTGGTCAAGCGCAAGGCTTACCTGCAATTGCAGGCTCATCTGCTGGCGGATATTTGTGCTTAGCTTCATCAGAAAAACATTGGAAGAGATGGCTAAGATAGTGTAAATCCGGCTAAAAACTTAGTGCATAGCTATTCTCATTCGATCATCAAATGGGAGGAAAATAAAAATTTCCTTTTATTTTTACAGCCTCAAGCAAACCCAATCAAAACAAACATTATAAACTTCGCTCAATGAATCGACTAAAGATCAGCCTTTTGACTGCCTTGCTTCTGCTGGCCGGAAGTATTGCAGCACAAAAACCCGTTATGAAGCCCGAAACTCTCTGGGAGATGGGCCGTGTTGGCGGTACCCAGGTTTCGCCCGATGGAAAAACCCTGTTGTTTACCATTACAAACTACGACGTGGAGACCAACAAAGCCAGCCGCGATATTTATATCCTGCCGGTAGAAGGAGGTCAGCCCCGCAACCTCACCAACAGTGAGTTTAACGAATCTGCAGCACAATGGCGCCCCGATGGTCGCAAGATCGGATTTCTAAGTGCCCGCAGCGGCACCATGCAGATCTGGGAGATGAACCCCGATGGCACCAACCCCCTGCAGGTTTCGCAGGTGGCCGGAGGCATTACCGGGTTTGAATACAGCCCTGATATGCGCCATGTGTATTTCACCAGGAGGGTTCAGGTAGATCGCAGCCCCGCCGATATGTATCCCGATCTGCCCCTGGCCAACGTACTCATTTACGATGACCTGATGTACCGCCATTGGGACCGCTGGCACGACTACAAGTACAGCCATATTTTCATCGCTCCTTACAATAACGGAACCATTGGCCGCTATATCGATATTATGGAAGGCGAGCCCTACGATTCCCCCATGCCTCCGTTTTTTGGCAGTGCCCAAATCAGCTGGACCCCCGATGGCAAAGCTCTGGCCTATACCGCCAAGAAAAAAACAGGTAAGGATCGTGCTGTAAGCACCGACTCCGACATTTACCTCTACGACCTGGCCACCCGCCAAACCCGCAACCTCACCTCCTTCAATCCGGGATACGACAAAAACCCTGTGTTTTCGCCCAATGGCCGGTACATGGCATGGCAAAGCATGCAAACCCCCGGTTTTGAAGCCGACAAAGAACGCATCCTTATCATGGATCTTACCTCTGGCACCTGGATCGATTATTCCGAAGGCTTCGACCAGAGCTCTTCCAGTTTCAGCTGGTCGCCCGATGGCAACTCGCTGTATTTCATCAGTGGTCATCATGCTACTTACCAACTCTATCAGTTGAATATTGCCAGCCGCCAGATCAGGCAGATCACCGAGGGGTGGCACAACTACAACTCATTAGCTCTGGCAGGCGAATACCTTGTGGGTGAGCGTATGAGCATGTCGGCACCCACCGAAATTTATCGTGTACGCATTGCTGATGGCACGCAGCAACAATTAACCTTTGTAAACCAGACCATTCTGGATGAACTGGAGCTGGCAAGGGTGGAGCAACGCTGGATTACCACTACCGACAACAAGCAGATGCTTGTTTGGGTGATCTACCCGCCCCACTTCGACCCCGAAAAGAAGTACCCTGCCCTGCTTTATTGTGGTGGAGGCCCCCAGAGTGCCGTGAGCCAGTTCTTCTCCTACCGCTGGAACTTCCAGATGATGGCAGCCAACGATTACATAGTAATTGCCCCCAACCGCAGAGGGTTGCCCACCTTTGGACAGGAATGGAACGACCAGATCAGCCAGGATTATGGCGGACAAAACATGCAGGATCTGCTCATGGCTGCACGCGAGGTGAGCAAAGAGAGCTACGTGGATGAAACCCGCCTGGGCGCGGTAGGTGCCAGCTATGGTGGATTCAGTGTGTTCTGGCTGGCCGGACATCACCAGGGATTGTTCAACGCATTCATTGCCCATTGCGGTATGTTCAACTTCGAAAGCTGGTATGGCACCACCGAAGAGATGTTTTTTGCCAACCACGATATTGGTGGCCCCTGGTGGCAGGAACCCCGCCCCCATAGCTACGACTTTTCGCCCCACCGCTTTGTGGCCAACTGGGATACCCCCATACTGGTAATCCATGGTGCCAAAGACTACCGTGTGCCCCTTTCGGAAGGAATGCAGGCTTTCAATGCTGCCCGCCTGAAAGGAATTCCCAGCAGACTGGTAGTATTCCCCGAAGAAAATCACTGGGTATTGCAGGCCCAGAACAGTATTTTGTGGCAAAGAGAATTCTTCTCCTGGCTCGACCAATGGCTTAAGTAACAGTTTCCTTTACCCACCTCAACATAAAGAGTTCTGTATTGTAAGGCAATGCAGAACTCTTTTTTACGTTTATTTTCGTAATTTTGGCACTTCCCTGACGGGAATTGTTATTCTGCTCACAAACCTAGTCGCTTTATCATAGAGCACATGCATCCAACATCACCTAAAACCTTACTGCTTTTCATCTTGTTGTCGGGAATTGGCCCTTTGCTGTATTCTCAGACCCCACCAGAGCACCTTCCCCAAACCGACACGCTCTCCTTCCCTACCCTTGAGATGCCTCAACCGGAAAGCGGTACTGACAACGACACCCTGACACCTCTGGTACCGGGCGAAAGGCCACCAGCACCCCGACCTGCCCCTGCTGCCGACACAGCCAAACTGCCTCGCTCTGCCATTCCATGGTTCAGCGAAGAACAGCTGCAGAACCCTTTCACTTCGCAACCCTCCTATGCCGATACCACCCTGCTCAACTTTCAGCATTACGACTTTGCCGCACGGTCGGGTTGGTTTTATGCGCAGAAAGGCAATCCGGGCCATGCCCACCGGCAGCTGGTTTTCAATCCTGCCCTGCAGCCCGGCCTGATCACCGGAGAAAACGAAATTTATGGCCATAATATCTTCAGGCACAGCGACCTGCAGTTTTTCAGGCCCAAGCACGTATTTACCGATCTGTTTTATATTATGGGTGCTGAGCGCGAGCAGCTGTTTTATGCCAAGCACGCGCAAAAACTGAGTGAGGAACTGCACTTCAGCTTTCAATACCGGGTAATCAATTCGCCGGGGGCCTTCAGCCGGCTGGGAGCCCGCAACACCAACTTCTATGGCACCATAGATTATTTAAGTGAAAACAAGCGCTACCAGGTTCTGGGCAGTGTAATCGCAAACCGCGTGCGCAATATGGAGAGCGGCGGGTTGAAAGATCGCTTGTTGTTCGAAGAAGATGCCGACAGCGACAGTGTATTGGTATACCGGGCAGAGTCTCGTTATAGCGACTTTTCCATCAACCTGCGCCATTTTTACCAAACGGGAGTATATGTGGGGGGCGACACCCTGCAAAAAGGGCGTTTCATAAACCTGGGAAGGATCAACCACGATTTTACCTACAGCCGCAAGGCTTTTGTATTTGAAGAAACGGGTACACCTGTGGCATGGTACAACATGCCCATGCTCGATCCGGAAACAGGCTTCGACTCCACCACGGTACACCGTATTGAGAACCGGGTCTCCTGGTCCAACTTCCCGCTGGAAAGCCCGCGACGTACCTTTCCTTTCAATTTCAAGGTATATCTGAGCCACAGCATCCATACCGTGGAGCAGCCATGGTTGCCCGATGGAGCCCCTCTTGAGGATACCACCGGGCAAAGAATCTTCTACTACGACCGCAGTCGTTACAACCAGATTGTGCAGGGCGTTGAACTTCGCAGCGACCAGCGCCGTATGATCTCCTTTGGCGGATTTGCCAACCTTACTGTAGGAGGATACAATGATGAGGATGTGCATGCAGGAGCTTTTATAAACCTGGGAGCCCTTGACAAACCCTACCAGCTGGAAGGAATGCTCAGGTACTCCTCCATGGAAGCACCCTATTTCTTTAATACTTTCAGCAGCAACTATGCCCGGTGGGAGAATGACTTTAAAAAGATGCAGATCATCAATTTCAGGGCCCGCCTTACCAGCCCCTGGATCAGGATAGAAGGGAATTATTACCAGCTGGAGAATATGGTGTACATGAACCGTATGGCACTTCCGGTGCAAATGGGTTCGGGTTTCGGACTTTTCAGCCTGGGCCTGCACAGCGATCTGGAGTTTGACTGGCTGGGGTTGCGCAACCATGTTGTGATGCAACATACCACCACCCGGCAGTATGAACGTTTTCCCAACCTGGTCAGCTATCACTCGTTGTACTTCCATTTTCCTCTTTCGGATGGTGCCATGTATAATCATATAGGTGTAGATTTCCACTACAACCCCGGCTACAGAGCCATGGCATGGATGCCTGTAAGCAGGGTTTTTCATGATCCGCAGAGTTATATTCTGCGCGACCGCTACCTGGTGGATGTATTCTGGAATGCCAAGATCAAAAGTGCCCGATTGTTCATAAAGTATCAAAACATACTTGGGTTGCTGCCCGATTTTAAACCCCGTTATGAAATTCCGTTTTATCCTATCCCCGAGTCGATGTTTAAATTTGGGGTTTCGTGGATGTTTTTTGATTAACAACTCTATTTCTCTCCTTACGTAAAATCGTTATAAATAAGCGCTGGCTGCCGGAAACTCCAAGTTTTTTTGGTAATTTTGCGCCGTGAATCAGTTAAAGCTAAATGCCTTATAATTAGACTGTTTTTAAATAAGACAACTATGACAAAAAAGAAAAATTTCATTACATGCGACGGTAACCATGCCGCAGCACATGTTGCATACATGTTTAGCGAAGTGGCTGCCATTTACCCCATTACGCCTTCATCTAACATGGCAGAGAATGTAGATGAGTGGGCCGCCAAAGGGAGGAAAAACATCTTCGGGGAGGAAGTTAAGCTCGTGGAGATGCAGTCGGAAGCAGGTGCTGCCGGTGCGGTTCACGGTTCTTTGCAGGCGGGTGTTCTTACCAGCACTTACACTGCATCGCAGGGATTGTTGCTTATGATTCCCAATATGTACAAGATTGCCGGTGAGTTGCTCCCCGGTGTATTTCACGTTTCTGCGCGCAGCTTGGCTGCCCAGGCCCTTTCGATCTTCGGAGACCACTCCGATGTTATGAGTACCCGTCAGACCGGTTTTGCCATGCTGGCTACCAGCAGTGTTCAGGAAATTATGGACCTGGCTCCTATCGCCCACCTGGCTGCCATCAAATCAAGAGTTCCCTTCCTGCACTTCTTCGATGGTTTCCGTACTTCTCACGAAATCCAGAAGGTAGAAGAATGCGACCAGGAAACCCTCAAGGGTCTGCTGGATATGGAAGCTCTGCAGGCTTTCCGCGATCGCGCCCTCAATCCTGAGCACCCCGTTACCCGCGGTACTGCACAAAACCCCGATATCTATTTCCAGTCAAGGGAAGCTGCCAATCGTTTCTACGATACATTGCCCGACCTGGTTGAAGAATATATGCAAAAGATTGGTGAGATCACTGGCCGCGAATACCATCCTTTCGTATACTACGGTGCTCCCGATGCCGAGCATGTGGTAATTGCCATGGGTTCTATCACCGAAACCATCAAAGAAACCATCGATTATCTGATGGCCAAAGGTGAAAAAGTGGGTCTGGTAAACGTACACCTGTACAGACCTTTCAGCGTGAAATACTTCCTGAAAGCCATGCCCAAGTCGGTGAAGAGAATTACCGTTCTGGACCGTACCAAAGAGCCCGGTGCCAACGGAGATCCCTTGTACCTCGACGTTCGCGAACTCTACTATGGCAAGCCCGATGCTCCTGAAGTATACGGCGGACGCTACGGTCTGAGCTCAAAAGATACTACTCCCAAGCACATCATCGCTGTATTCGAAAACAGCAAGATGAAAGAGCCCAAAAACCAGTTTACCGTAGGTATCAACGACGATGTTACCTTCAAGTCGCTGCCCCTTGGCGAAGAGATCGATGTATCTCCCGAAGGCAACTACGCCGCCAAATTCTACGGATTGGGTTCTGATGGTACTGTGGGGGCCAACAAAAACTCCATCAAAATCATTGGTGATACCACCGATAAATATGCACAGGGATACTTCAGCTACGACTCCAAGAAGTCGGGCGGTATTACCGTATCTCACCTTCGCTTTGGTGATTCTCCCATCCGTTCGCCCTACCTGGTAAACTCTGCCAACTTTGTAGCTTGCCACGTACCTGCTTACCTGGAGAAATACGATATGCTCAAAGGGTTGAAAAAAGGAGGTACCTTCCTGCTCAACTCCATCTGGGATGTGGAAGAAACCAAAAAACGCCTTCCCGACCATATGAAGAAGTACATGGCAGTAAATGATATCAAATTCTATATCATCAACGCCACCGCAATTGCAGAAGAAATTGGTCTGGGCAACCGTACCAATACCATCATGCAGTCTGCCTTCTTTAAAGTTGCCGGTGTAATTCCTTACGAGCAGGCAGTAGCCGAAATGAAGGATGCCATCATGAAGTCCTACGGAATGAAGGGCGAAGAGATTGTAAACATGAACAATGCAGCCGTTGACAGAGGCGGAGATGTAACCCAGATCGCTATTCCTGCCGATTGGAAAAACATCGAGGTGAAGCCTGCTGCCAAAAGAGACGATGTTCCTGATTTCATCCGCGATGTGGTATTCCCCATCTACGCTCTCAATGGCGACGATCTGCCCGTGAGCACCTTCCTGGATCGCGAAGACGGTACTTTCCCACAGGGAACCACCGCTTTCGAAAAGCGCGGTATTGCTGTACACGTGCCCGAATGGCAGGTTGACAAGTGTATCCAGTGTAACCAGTGTGCCTATGTTTGTCCTCACTCTGTGATCCGCCCCTTCCTCATCGATGAAGAAGAATTGAAAGTGATCGGAGAAGATACCCCTGTACAAGACGTAAAAGGAAAACTCTCTGCCTACAAATACCGCATGCAGGTAAGCCCGCTGGATTGTACCGGTTGCGGCAATTGTGTTGACGTTTGCCCCGCTCCCGAAAAGGCGCTGGTGATGCAAACCCTTGACTCGCAAATGCATGAAGATAAGCGTTGGGATGTAATTTCTAAAAACGTAACTTACAAAGAGCACCTGGTAACCAAAGATTCTTCTGTGAAGAACAGCCAGTTTGCTCAGCCTCTGTTTGAGTTCAGCGGTGCTTGTGCCGGTTGCGGTGAAACCCCCTATATCAAGCTTATCACCCAGCTGTATGGCGACCGTATGATGATTGCCAATGCTACCGGATGTTCTTCCATCTATGGTGGATCGGCTCCTGCTACCCCCTACACCACCAACGCTAAAGGCGAAGGTCCGGCCTGGGCAAACTCCCTGTTCGAAGACAACGCTGAGTACGGCTTTGGTATGGCTACCGGTGTAAGCAAGATCCGTGAGCGCCTTGCCCGCTTTATGCAGGTAGGTATGGAAGCCGACGATATGAAAGCCGAAACCAAGGAAGCTTTCAAAGGATGGCTCGATACCAAAGAAGATGCCTCCAAAAACAAAGAAGCTTCTGAAAAGGTTGTAGAAGCCCTCAAGCACGAAAACAACCAGCTCTCCAAAGACATCATGGCGCTGAAGCAGTACCTGGTGAAGAAATCCGTATGGGTATTTGGTGGCGACGGTTGGGCGTACGACATCGGCTTTGGTGGTCTTGACCACGTAATTGCCTCTGGCGAAGACATCAACCTGCTGGTAATGGATACCGAGGTTTACTCCAACACCGGTGGTCAGGCTTCCAAGTCTACCCCAGTGGGTGCCATCGCCAAGTTTGCTGCCGCTGGTAAGCGTGTACGCAAGAAAGACCTGGGTATCATGGCCATGAGCTACGGCTACGTGTATGTAGCGCAGGTAGGTATGGGTGCCAACCAGAACCAGTTCCTGAAGGCAGTACGCGAAGCAGAAGCCTATCCCGGACCTTCTGTAATCATCGCCTACTCACCCTGTATCAACCACGGTTTGCGCGGCGGTATGGGCTCCACACAAACCCAGACCAAAGACGCTGTGGAAGCAGGTTACTGGCAACTCTACCGCTACAACCCGCTGTTGGAAGCCGAAGGAAAGAACCCCTTCCAGCTCGACTCCAAAGAGCCCGATTGGAGCAAGTTCCAGGACTTCCTCGCCAGCGAGGTACGCTACAGCTCACTGAAGAAAGCTTTCCCAAGAGAAGCTGCCGAACTGTTCAAAGCTGCCGAAGAAAATGCAAAATGGCGCTACAACACCTACAAGCGTCATGCTGCTATGGACTTCAGCAAACAAGAATAATTACTATCCGTTATCAATGCGAGAAAGGCCGCTGGTTTCAGCGGCCTTTTTTTGTGCTTGTAAAAACAGCATAAAGGTACCAGGAATGAGAACTTCCGGCTATACTATACGAAGCAACTGCTGCAAAACAAAATGAAGGGCTGGTGATGGCGCAACCCAATACATTGCTTCGCAGTGTAAAGGAGAAGCTTCGCCGGGAAGCAGATGCATCCTGTCATCCCGCAGCGTAGCAAGGGATCCGCCAGCCCTGCTTCTGCCGGAAGATACGGATTTGCCAGCACAGAAAGGTGTCCGCTTTTGCCTCTCATACAAACCAACTGGCAGGATAGCGGATCATCATATAAGATTATCTTTTAAAACAATGACAATACAACGAAGTATAGATGTAAGTTTATTTCAATTATCGCGTTTATCTATTCAATCAAAGGATTTGTTTTCGAGAAAAGCGCACCAATCTTACTTACATCTAACGCTGAAGATAATGTTGCGTTTACAAATTGCTGTTGACTTGGGGATAATGTAACTATTTCAACGCCAAAGGCTAACCCTGGGTTAAGTATTATTGCATTCATACCAATTCGAAAAAAAAGACACCCTCTGGTAGCATATGTTAAATTATCATCAATCGAGTTTAACCTGAACGAATCCGGATAGTTGTTTATGCCATAGCCTACCTTAACTTGAGTCTTAATATAAAACTTATCATTCCTTTGAACATGCATAACCCCGAACTCTAATCTATTGTTAATTTCGTTAAGTTGAAGTTTTGGAACTATTGGGTTAATTCTAATTCTAGGCTCAAATGGAACACTCAAAGTATCTTGGCTGAATATCTCAATATTTCTAACTCTTCTATCAATCGAAAGCATACTGAATCCATAGCCCAAGCTTAAAAAAAACCTCTGATAATTTGATTTGAATGCATCAAACTCAATCAGAAAATCAATATTGAAAAAGGTATTATTCGTTGTAGTTTCTCGCTCTCCATTATAAAAACCACGATGCAGAAACAATAAACTATCATGAAGGGGTTGATTAAGAATTGGTGAACTAAAAGGAATATCTAAAATGGTATCACGGCTGGAGATAAACCGATTTCTTCCAAAATAGATATGAAACCAGTGATTAGAAGGTTGATTATTTTTTTGAAGGTTAAATAAATATGTGCCCATAAAGTAAAGCTCCTTTGCTTTTATTCCATCAAAAAAATCTAGATTAGTTCCAGTAAAAAGTATAAACTCAGTTTCCTTGGGATTTAAGGCATTATCAACTTTAATCGTTATAGTTTTTTTGCTATTATAAGGATCAATATTAACTATACTTCCATCTTTATCAATACCCATGAGAGTGATGTGTATAATTCCCTCGAAGCATTTATCCACAAGAAACCCAACTTCAAACTCTCTTATTACTTCATGACTACCATTTACTAGCAAAGAATCATTTATTGGCATATATATTTTATGTTTGTCCAATTCATTATGCTCAAAAAAAGCAGAAACTTTCACTTTTGACTCATGAAATTTTTCCTGTGCTGGGACTGTAATGGTAAAGGTATGGAAATGAGCCTCATTTGCTTCAACATGAATGGTTTCTTCAGTAATTGCAAAATAAGCACGTAATTTTGGAGTCTCTTGAAGATTAGAACCTCTTGCATTACCATTTATTAAAAGAGCACATACATACAATGCTATACGACAATATATTTTTAATTTTCTCATGGCTTGAATGTTGGTAATCATTATATAAATACCTGCAAATCATTTTTTAGATGAATTACATATTTCTTGGGCACGTTTTCATCAAAAAGCTAATAATGATATTTGAAAAATTCACTTTCTTGTCACTATGGCTGTACCTTTAGACAAAATATTTTGTCAGACTTATTTCGCATGGTTGGCTACATATTCAAACGGCCTTGCAGAAACGAGGCCCTTTTCGGGGCCGAGCTCAATGCAACCTTTTAAAACGATATATTCGCACTATTTTTCGGTAACAAAACAAGGAACGAAACGGTTAAAAAAGATTTGCAGACCCGCACTGCACTAAAATTTGGTCCAAGGTATCTGATTTATTGCGGGGCCTTAGATCTTTCAGCGAAGAGACCGCAATTTTGTCGTCTCGCCGCAGGCGAGAGCAACTTTTACATCAAGGAACCGAGCCCAAAGGGCGAACTCAATGTGACCAATGAAATAGAATAAAGACACATTAAAAAGTTGAAGAAAGAAAGACCTTCTCCAATGAAGTCTATTTCGATTGGGAAAAAAGACACTAAGGTAATTACTGGCAAGAAAGCGCATATTCGGATTAACTTAAATCTACATTTTGACATAACCGACTCTAGCATCTTCTCTCTAATTTCACCGCAAATACACAGCCTACCCGAACACCATCACCCCAAAAATCAATATTACCCCACCCCTATTTCCAACCAACGCGTTATTTTTTTCTTCTTATCTCATATTTAAAGATAAACATAACCTTTCATATGTAGCACATGAAATTGTCAGTCGAAAGCACCCTTTTTTGAAAAGGGTTCTCTACAAAGGGGTTTCGGAAAATTGAGAATCAATATTTTAGAGAAATCCCTTACCTGCTAAAGCACATATACTTTAGAGTCTTCTAAGAGTTTCCCTCAGGAAAGGAGGAGGTAATTTGACTTGATGGGGTTGGTTACAGCCTTTGCTGTGAGGTTTTTTCAGTCAGTATTACAAAAGATATTCTTTCAATATTGTTGTCCGGTTAAAACATTCCGTTCCTATGGAACTCATTGGGGGCAAAAGCTTTGTGTGCCCTAAAGCATACCTGTCTGTCCTTAATCCCCCAGGGATAGAACAGACAACAGGCATTTCAGGAAACAACCCATGAGGATTAATCCTGACAATGGTGATCTTTTACAAAAGCAAGGTCCTTTTCAGCTTTTTTGTACTCTTCGTACTCATTCAGCTGGCACCAACCCTTTTCTAAAATCTGACCCCAAAAGTCAGATTTATTATATCGATCTTCCCCTTAACATCAATATCTTGCGACATTCCAAGGACTTTAACTCTTCCCTTAATATCATGCGTTCCTAACCCCATATAGTCCAACGAGACAGAGTATTTGTCGTCTATCAAAACTCCCCCACCCAGTCTAAAACCGACATTACTGGCTAAATCCATCGATGTGGTTACAGTCTGCCCATTCGCTTTTACCACCATATCGGTAATCTTTAAGAAGTTGATTGCCAACCCGGCATTTGCGAACAAGCTAACTTTTTCATCCACGGTATTCGTAAAATTCAGACCTGCCGTAACGGGCACATTTATATACCTGTAGAATTTGATATCCGCGTTATTGATCCCCAAACCCCTGTAAAACTTTTCAACATCATCTTTTACTCCTTGTTTTAACCCATTATAGTGAAAATCGACCCCTCCAAAAAAACCTATTCCGCTTTCCGACAAGGGGTAAACATACTTCAAACCAATATTTAAACCCACTGCCGCTCCTCCGGCATCTTCGTCATCCATATCACCGGATCCAAAGTCTAAAACAGGAATGGCAGGTCCAAAATGAACAGAAACAATTCCCTGCGAATAAACCTTTGTTGTCAGGCAAACTGCCAGCAGAGTCACTGCAATAATTTTGAAGTTTTTCATTTTAAATAAAGTATTAAGATTAATAGTAAACTTCCCTGATTTTGTTATTTCCCTCCTGATTTACCCTACTGTACGATACCCTTTAAACTCCTATCACTTTTCCCGGCATCCAGCCTGGTGGGGATCTGTCACTTTGAACGCGCTACTCCTACCCCCCACATACAAAGCACCCTCTACCCTGTTTTTCTTTCGGCAAATCCACACCCCAAATATAAAAAAACCTACGTACATATAACACATGGTATTAAATAAATAATATCCTGTACCCGGGATACCCCAACCCATAGCCATTGCGGAGAGCATTGAGGGTTGCCAGGAAATTACGAGCAGGGAATAATAGGGTTAGGAATGGATAAGAAAAGGAAAAACACCACAGCGTATGTACATAACCAACAGGCACAGCTCCCGAAATATACCCTCGGGGTTTCCTGGAGCTGCGCCTCTTCAGTGGCTAAGCTGATGGGGAATAATGCTGATTTTGAACAGGTAAAATTCAACGGCAGCAGGTTTTATTTCGTGCTAAATTTATCCGCTGCCCATTTTGCCGGATTGTTTTTATTGTAATTCGAAATGTTTAAAAAGAATTGTTCATTTCGTTGCACCCTATCGCCCTTTCTTTCTTCATAAGGGGCGATTGCATATCCCCTCCTTACAATACTGTCATTCCCGCCCACCTGGAAAGCAACAACTCTTTCGGTTCCGTCAGCTTTTGGTTTTGCATGGGATAATTTACCTTAGGTTAATTACAATCCTCAGATTTGGAGAATTCAATAGGTCATCATCTTAAAGTTACTGCTTTTTGACTATCTCCGGGTTGGATGTTTAATGGGGCTTATACATAAATCCATAATGATCGGCACAATTAGTAGTCGTTCCTCAAAATTAAATCTAACCTTGGTGTAATTTAGTATTTATTCTGAAATAATTTTAAATCCTAAGAACTAACCCATTCTAAGCAATACGCCTTTTATTATTCTTAAAAAAAAGCGAAATATTAAATGTAGAAAATACGCGAAAAACAATAAATAAGATGAAACCAATAAAAGATAAAAAACCAATGAATATACTAACCCGAAAAAAAGAACATATTTATGGTCGATTTCAATTAAATGAATAAAAATAAATATAGTCGGAGTTAATAATAATACTAGAAGCAATAGCTTGAAACCTAATGACGAAATTAATTCGGGAAACAACGGGCCTAAAATGTTTAAAACTAAAATTGCACCGATTAAGAATAATCCGATTAAGAATGTCGATAGTTTAAAAATCCAAAAACGATGGTTATTGCCCGAGAAACCACCATGTAAAACAGAATAATACTCTTTAAGCACGCCATCTTCTTTCAAAAATTCAATTCTATGTATATATTTTGAATACATCGAACTATTTCCTATTTCCAATTTTGATTTTCTATCAATAAAAACATATATTCTTGGTAAACACAAGATTAGCAGGATAAATAGAAATAAAACGACAAAAATAAATGTTTTGTCCACGATAGAGAATGGAACTAAAAGAAACACAAAAAAAGGCAAAAGATATTTCAACGCAAATTGAGAATTACTCATATAATTTGGGTTTAATAGTTAATTGACAATAATACATAATTTTCCAACAACCCTTTATTGACTATAATTAGGTATTTTGCGAGATTGTTCCAGTGCTAATACTACCATATTACACATTGAGGTTCACATCCAGCTATCATGATATATGAACCTACCAAGCATACTAAGGATATCCCATAGCTAAAGCACACAATCACTCTGAAGGACATTAGAAATACAAAGGATGTACTTTATGTATTGTACGTAAAATCTAATCTTATGATTTAGTTGCTCAAAATTTTTCTTCTCTGTTCATTATATTCTTCTTCAGATAATAATCCTTCATCAAATAGTTCTTTGAGCAGCCTTAGGTCTTCTAATCTAGATGCCCCGGAATTTTGATTGCTATTTGAGATTCTATCAATGCTGTCCAAGTACCTTTGGTTTATAATACTCCCCAGAATTCAGACCACAAGCTAAAGTGAAAAAACCTTATTAATTTTACTTGTGGAAACTATGAAAA